>FLSD01223759.1_pt1 | contig 14964 bp, 9 predicted proteins | sample 1497351 | NCBI WGS metagenome assembly FLSD01 (sample SAMEA4031770, study PRJEB14383) | metagenome | biome: human; feature: oral; material: saliva | place: Philippines | collected 2014 | reverse complement strand
TTCGCAAAACCGGTGCGTGCACCCGCACCAATACCGGTAGCGGACTCCACGAAAATCTGGTTCGCCGAACCGGACGCGCCACCACCGACAACGGAACCGAAAGCGTCCACGAGCAGGACCTTGTCGATGTCCTCGACCTTGCCGTCCTTCATGGTGCCAGCCTCGGCGGCAAGACCGACCGAAACGCCCATCGCGTCGAAGAACACGGACAGCAGAATAGTGAACACCAGCAGCGAAGCAGCCAGCGGGCCAATGTGGGTGAACGCGCCAAACAGGTCAGCGGAACCGATGAGGGAGAAGTTCGGGGTGGTGAACTTCATGTCATCCAAGGAGGGCACGTTCAGGGACCAGCCGGTTGCCGCCTCCTTCACGGAACCGGAGGGGACAAGCGCCTCCAGAATCAGGGACAGCGCGGTGGAGGCGAGCACACCCCACAGGATCGCGCCCTTCACATTACGGATAAACAGGGCAATGGTGAAGAACAGGCCGAAGAGGAAGACGAGGGTGGGCCAGCCGAGCAGGTGGCCGCCCGCGCCGAGGGTCACCGGAACGGTGGAGCCAGCAGCGTCAGGCATGCGGCGGATAATACCGGAGTCGACCAGGCCAATAAAGGAAATGAAGAAGCCGATACCGACCACAATCGCGGTCTTGAGCGACTCGGGGACCGCCTCAAACACCGCGGTACGGAAGCCGGTGAGCACCAGAACGGTCATGATCAGACCGGCAAGAACGACCAGGCCCATGATATCTGCCCAGGTCAGGTTCGGGGTGGTGGCAATGGTGGAGGCGAGTAGCGCATTCACGCCCAGGCCAGCCGCCATCGCGAAGGGCTGCTTGGCGATAACACCCATGAGGATGGTCATCACGCCGGCAACCAGCGCGGTCACAGCCGCGACGGGTGCGATACCGAGGGTGCGTTCGGAGGCGTCGGCACCGGTACCGATGATGAGGGGGTTCAGCACCACGATGTAGCTCATGGCGAAGAATGCGGCGAGGCCGCCGCGGAATTCTGCGGCGATGGAGGAGCCGCGTTCGGAAATCTTGAAGTAGCGGTCGAGTGCGCTGGTGGGCGCTGCCGCCTTCTGGGGTTCAGACATGTGAGGATCCGTTGATGTTGTTCGGTGTGTACTGTCGCGCCGCCGGTTTCACGGGTGAAGCCCGCGGGTAAATTTCACGGGTTGGGCGCCACAATGGTTCAACCATTGTAGGCGCCGCCGCGTAGCTTGTGCCGGTGAAACGCGTTGTGTGCGGCGGTTCAGTCGGTGATGTGGTGTTTCCCCTTCCGCCTGTATCCAGCTCACGTAGCTGGAATGAGCAGCTGGAGCCAGTAGCCGAGGCAGGGGAAAGAATAGCGCAGGGCGGGGTACCGGCACCCCAAAGGTGCCGATACCCCGCCCTGCTGGTGCCTGCGCCTCCACGTGTGGAGGGTTCGGCACCCGATGTATTTAGTGCATCCAGCCGGTAATCAGGCCGTTAGCGAAGAAGATGAGGAACACTGCGGAAACCACGTACATGAGCCAGTGAACTTCCTTGCCGCGACCCTGCACCAGGCGGATGAAGACGTAGGACAGGAAGCCTGCGCCGATACCGTCCGCGATGGAGTAGGACAGGGGCATGAAGATGATGGTCATGAACGCGGGGATACCCAGACCCCAGTCGTTCCAGTCGATGTTCACTGCCTGGCGGATCATCAGGAAGCCAACGAACACCATTGCGGGTGCAACAGCTTCGAAGGGCACGATGGTGACCAGCGGGGACAGGAAGATCGCGACGAGGAACAGTGCGCCGGTGACGATGTTCGCGAAGCCGGTGCGTGCGCCCGCGCCGATACCGGTTGCGGATTCCACGAAGATCTGGCTTGCGGAGGAGGAGGTGCCGCCGCCGGCTACGGAGCCGAGGGCGTCCACGAGCAGGACCTTGTCGATGTTCTCGATCTGGCCGTCCTTGATGGTGCCTGCTTCGGTTGCGAGACCGACGGAGGTGCCCATTGCGTCGAAGAACGCGGAGATGAGGATGGTGAAGATCAGCAGAACTGCAGCCATGCCGCCGAGGGTGCCGAAGGCGCCGAACAGGTCAGCGGAGCCGAACAGGGAGAAGTCGGGCAGCTTGCTGGTGCTGGAGTCCCAGACGGGGACGTTCAGGGACCAGCCGGTGGGGGACTCAAGCGAGCTGCCGGAGGGCACGACCTTCTCCAGGATGATGGAGAGGGCGGTGGAGGCGAGCACGCCGTAGAGGATTGCACCCTTCACGTTGCGGATGAACAGCGCAATGGTGAGGAACAGGCCGAAGAGGAAGACGAGGGTGGGCCAGCCGAGCAGGTGGCCGTTCACGCCGAAGGAGACGGGCACGGTGGAGCCGGCTGCGTCGGGCATGCGGCGGATAATACCTGCGTTGACGAGGCCGATGAAGGCGATGAAGAAGCCGATACCGACGACGATTGCGACCTTGAGCGATTCGGGGACCGCGTTGAACACTGCGGTGCGGAAGCCGGTCAGCACGAGGATGGTCATCAGCACACCAGCCCAGACGACGAGGCCCATGATGGCGGGCCAGGTCAGGTTGGGGGTGGAGGCGATGGTGGTTGCCAGTAGCGCGTTCACGCCGAGGCCTGCCGCCATGGCGAAGGGCTGCTTGGCGACGACACCCATGAGGATGGTCATGACGCCTGCGACCAGTGCGGTCATTGCTGCGACCTGCGGTGCGCCGAGGGCGTTGCCGGATGCGTCCTTGCCGAGGCCGATGATGAGGGGGTTCAGCACGACAATGTAGCTCATCGCGAAGAAGGTGGCGAGGCCGCCTCGGAATTCTGCTGCGATGGTGGAGCCACGTTCGCTGATTTTGAAGTAACGGTCCAGTGCGCCCTGGGCTTCTGCCTTGGGGTTCTGGGGAGCCGCGGTGTTCTCAGAAGACATTCGTGAAAATCCGTAGATACTCTCGTAGGGGCGGGGTTCGGGGTTCCGATCCCGCATAAAAAAGTGTCACTTCCCGGTGTGTTGGGGAGGTGACACTGTTGTTACCGGAATATTCTACGGTTAAAGTTTCTCTAAGCGTTAATCCAGGAAACTCCCAGCTTTCGTTCAGGGGCCTTTTGCGGGAGGCGTAATGGGGGGTAACTATCTCTCGCCCCTGCGCGAACAACGATGACATATTAGGTTAGTGAACCCTAAGTTCCTGTTATATTCGGGGTGAAATATTGTGTCGCCGGATGCCAGGTTCTGCGTGGTGAGCCCTTTCCGGCATCTATGAGAAGGAGTCCACCGTGACTGAAACTCCACAGGAAACCACCTCCGAGAATTACCCCGCCGCAGAATCCCTACCGGTACGCCAGCGCGCCATCGTAGCAACCGACCGCCCCGCCCGATACATCAAACAGCTCGGCTCTCACATGGGCCGCAAGCTCGGCACCGCAGAACTGCCCGACGGCATCCGCCTCACCTTCAACCGCGACGGCATTTTCCGCGGCTACGGCGACCTGCGCGAAACCGAAGGCGCCCTCATTATGGAGGTGCGCGCCGAAAGCAACGAGCAGGCTGCCCGCGTGGCGGATGTGCTGGACCGCCACCTGGTCCGCTTCGGTGAGCGCGACGAGCTGGTCGTAACCTTTGAGGCGGTACCCGCTTCCTAGGCTTCGTTTCGGGTCGCATGCGAAAGCTTTATAGCCCCCGGCGCGGTGAGTTTTTCTCGCCGTGCCGGGAGCTTTTAGTCTGCGGTTGAGGTGACAAAGACCCACGCAGATGCGTGTTCCACACCCTGCCCCGCCCTCCTGCACCTCGGAGGGTGGGGCAGTTTTTATGCCCGCCGCGTGTGGAGGCTCCCCGAGCTGGATGCGCCACCGCTCCCGAATGAGGTAACCCCAGCCGGATTAGGTGACAGAAAATTGTCCTATTTAGTGGGCGAAGACATATAAGCCCCCGAACACCCGTCAATCCCCGGTAAAATAGGCAGGAAGTGAACACTAAGCTCACCGCCTGTTCGCGCCGCACCGGGCGCCGGACGGTGAACTTCGAAAGGAAGATTTTCGTGTCTGAAGCAGCACGCCCCCTGCGCGTCGCCGTTATTGGTGCAGGTCCCGCCGGTATTTACACCGCCGACATCCTCACCAAGTCTGAAGAGGTCCGCACCGGCGCCGTCGAGGTCGCCATCGACATCTTCGACCGCTACCCCGCCCCCTTCGGCCTGATCCGCTACGGTGTGGCACCGGATCACCCCCGCATCAAGGGCATCATCACCGCACTGCACAAGGTCCTGGACCGCGGTGACATCCGTTTCTTCGGCAACGTCGAATACGGCAAGGACCTGACCCTCGCTGACCTGCGCGAACACTACGACGCCATCATTTTCGCAACCGGCGCGATTTTTGATGCACCCCTGAACATTGAAGGCATCGACCTGGACGGCTCCTACGGCGCAGCAGACTTCGTCTCCTGGTACGACGGCCACCCCGACTACCCCCGCACCTGGCCGCTCGAAGCTGAGCAGGTTGCAGTGCTCGGTAACGGCAACGTCGCCCTGGACGTCTCCCGCATCCTCTCCAAGCACGCCGACGACCTGCTCGTCACCGAAATCCCCGACAACGTCTACCAGGGCCTGAAGGCTTCCCCCGTGACCGACGTGCACGTCTTCGGTCGCCGCGGCCCCGCACAGATGAAGTTCACCCCGCTCGAGCTGCGCGAACTCGCACACTCCCGCGACGTGGACATCGTCCTGTACGAAGAGGACTTCCAGTTCGACGAAGCTTCCGAAGAAGCAATGGAGAAGAACGCCCAGACCAAGGTCATGATGAAGACCCTGCGCGGCTGGCTGGAAGACCAGAAGAACAACGAGCAGACCGCATCCCGCCGCCTGCACCTGCACTTCCTGCAGTCCCCGCACGAGATCCTCGGCGAGAACGGCAAGGTCGTTGGCCTGCGCATGGAGCGCAACAAGCTCGACGGCAACGGCGGCATCATCGGCACCGGCGAGTACGTGGACTACCCCGTACAGGCTGTCTACCGTGCAATCGGCTACTTTGGTTCCGAACTGCCCGAAATCGGTTACGACGACAAGCGCGGCGTTATCACCAACGTTGAGGGTCGCGTCGTGGACGAGAACGGCGAGGTCGTTCCCGGCCTGTACGCATCCGGTTGGATTAAGCGCGGCCCCGTCGGTCTGATCGGCTCCACCAAGTCTGACGCACTCGAGACCATCACCCACCTGCTCGAGGACCGCGAGGACCTCTACACCGCAACCGAGCCGGACGCAGAGGCATTCAGCGCCTACCTGGACTCCAAGGGCATCAAGTACACCACCTGGGAAGGCTGGCACCGCCTGGATGATCACGAGAAGGCACTGGGCGCAGCATCCAAGGATGCAGCCGGTGAGCCTCGCGCCCGCGTGAAGGTTGTGGACCGCGACGAGATGATCAACGTCTCCCGCGGCGAGTAATCCATACGTCGAGTACGTAGAGCATAGAAATCGACCCCGTACCGTTAGCCGGTGCGGGGTCGATTTTTGTCTATATATAAGGAGACTCTGTATGCATGGAGACGGGAGCGTCAGGGGGCAAACTCAAGAAGCGCTCGCCCGAATGAGCGGTTAAAGAAACCCACCCCGCACCATGAGGTCATGCGGGGTGGGCTGGGTAGGTGCCGAAGACACTCGAGGACATACCCTCCGGCTACCCGGACGCGCAGCGAGCCCATGCAGTGACTCCACGTGCGGCGCATCCCTTTAACGGGGTCTAGAAAGCTAAAGAAACACCAAGATTAGCTCTCTAAACAAGCGCATAGCCGTACGGTGTGTAGACTATGCACACTTTTTGAGGACGTCTTCAATGCCCAAAATGGCCTTGAGTACGGTTTCAGTTTCGGTACCCAGCTTCTTGCGGACTTCACCAGAAATGACGGCCTTCACGATGCTCTTGAAGGTCTGCCACTGCTTGAAGGCGTTCACGAGTGCATTAATAAGCTTGTAAATGGCGATGCCCAGCTGGATGACAAACTTTGCAATACTGACAACGCAGGCAATAACACCAACGGGGGAGAGCGCTGCGTGGGCGCGTCCATCAGACTTGTGGACGGCGGCCTTAGCGCTTGCAATCTGACGGCCTGCGTCAGTGCCCTGGACGGTGGTCAGGTTGCCCAGTGCGCTCTCAATGCCGCTATTAACGCGGTTGGAGGATCCAGGTTTCGCATACTTCAAACGGGCAGGTACCTGCTCCAGGCGGCGCAGAATCAGCTTGAGCTGCTGGTCGGCAGTCATTGCCTTCTGCGGATGCGCCATCTGCTGTGCCTGTGCTGCGGGTGCAGCTGCACAGCCGAGAGCGATGGTCGCGGTGCCTACGCCAAGCGCACGGAATGCCGTGCGACGGTTCATCGTTGCGGACACTGGATCCTCCTTTGGATCTCTATGCGGTTTATCGGTGCTGTAATGTGCGGTGACTTTACGTCTGGGGCTCCGGAAGTGGCCCCGTGCAAGGTCCGGAAGTGACCTCACGCCCTCTATAGTACGGTGGTCAAAGAGGGGGCTTCAAGCCATTTCAGGGGGTATTTTCAGCTGGCTTTCATCTCTCCTTGTCAATCGCTAGAGGTTTATCAAATCTTTATATTTCTGTGTTGTCATAATTCTGTATTTACTTGCATAAAGAAAAAAATACGCATCTGACAAGCCGTTTTATTGTATTCCTTGGAGTGAATATTTTCATTTAGGTGCATCTTGACGGGTAGTTGCTTGGCGCGGCACATTTTTAGGGGCTTCAAGGGGGAGGGGAGGTAGGGCGAAGTCGGGGTGAGCCTCGCTGAAAGATGCGCCGCCGGATCTGCCAAGGATGTATCGCAGAATACGCCGCAGAGTCCGCCGTTCACTCTTTTGCAGTGCAGATTTTTGCGCTGCGGAGGGCGCTTGCCGGGTGGTGCTTGCCGGGCACCTTATATAGGCGCCCCAGAAATTGTTGAAAGAATTACTGAAAATTTTTGGAGATATTTTGCGGTGTCTGAGGCTACCGTGAGGTGAGTGAGAGGGGGCGGATTTTCAGAACGTGCGTGAAGGGTTGCTCAAGGACTTTCGGTCTCTCTTTGGGCTATCTTCGGGCTCTCTTAGGAACAAAGTTTTGGAAGGTTCTGAAGAAAATCCGTAGACAGAAAATCCGTAGACATCAGAGTAGAAAATAGGGTCTCCTCGAGACTTCCGCGGGCACCCAAAAGCCGCCCAAACCCCTCCAAAAGCCCCTGATATGGGGTGTTGTGAAGAAATTTTAAAATTTTTTGAAGTTTTTCTGAATCCTCATGGACAAGCTTAAACGCATATGCGCCAGGCTATAAAGGGTCGAAAATGGGGGTCAAAATCGGGCGAAATCGAACAAAACGGTTTGCGTGCCTCCGCAAACCTGTCATAGACTAGTGGAGGTTCGAACGACGGGATGAAGAAAACTGAACCTGTTCGATCGACTAGGCCCCCATCGTCTAGCGGCCTAGGACGCCGCCCTTTCACGGCGGTAGCACGGGTTCAAATCCCGTTGGGGGTACTTGCAAATCTCACGATTTGCAAAGCCAAGTTTGATGAGATAGAATTTACTTCTGTTGATTCCAACAAGGCCCCGTAGCGCAGTTGGTTAGCGCGCCGCCCTGTCACGGCGGAGGTCGCGGGTTCAAGTCCCGTCGGGGTCGCTCTGGCCGCGTAAGTTCAGATGATTATTCATCCGAAGACGCGGTCATTGCGTATCTAAAAGTAAATACGCAAGGCTCTGTAGCTCAGTTGGTAGAGCGTACGACTGAAAATCGTAAGGTCACCGGATCGACGCCGGTCGGAGCCACGAAATCCGCCTCCAGGCTTCTACAGTGGGGCGGGTTTTGTTTTTAAAAAACTTTAGGGCTTGTAGATACTGCAACCCGTCGAAAAGGCGGCATCTTGGGAATAAAACCCTAAGATGCCGCCTTTTTGTATGCAGAGACAACTTTGTATGCAGAAACAACGCCACGCTCACTCGAGAAAGCATCCCGCACCCATGACCGCTCAGAATCCCAATGCACAGCCTCCCAATGCACAGCTTCCGGAGAGCTCACCTCAGATTCCGAGCTCACCCCAAATTCCCTGGGCAAAAAATGCTGCTGTCGGCGGTGCTCAGACAGGCGGAATTCGCTTTGATAACATCACCAAAAGCTACCCGAGCCGAACCGGTGAACCCACCACGGTACTACAGAACCTGAACCTGCACATTCCCGCCGGTCAGATTACCGTGTTCGTCGGCCCCTCCGGCTGCGGTAAAACCACTAGCCTACGCATGATTAACCGCATGGTTGAGCCCAATAGTGGCACCATCACCATTGACGGCGTGAACGTGCACGAGAAGAACCCCTACGAGCTGCGCCGCGGCATTGGCTACGTGATGCAGCAGGGTGGGCTCATGCCGCACCGCACCGTTGCGCAGAATATTGCCACCGTGCCGCGCCTGCTCGGTGCCTCCCGCAAACAGGCGCAGGCCCGTGCCCTCGAACTGCTCGAAGTGGTCGGCCTGGACTCTTCGTATGCGAAGCGCTACCCCTCCCAGCTTTCGGGTGGCCAGGTGCAGCGCGTTGGCGTGGCGCGTGCCCTCGCCGCGGATGCCCCCGTCCTGCTGATGGACGAGCCGTTCTCTGCCGTAGACCCCGTAGTGCGTACCGACCTGCAGAAAGAGCTGCTGCGCCTACAGGGTCGACTCGCCAAGACAATCGTGTTCGTTACCCACGACATTGATGAGGCGCTTCTGCTCGGCGATACAATCGCCGTCTTCGCGGAGGGAGGCCGCCTCGCGCAGTTCGGCACTCCCGAAGAGATTCTCTACAGCCCTGCCGATGATTTTGTGCGCTCCTTCGTAAGCCGCTCCGTTGCCGGTCTGCTGGATGAGCAGACGGTGCGCCAGGCGCGCGCACGCCGACTTGCCGCCTCCCGAGAAGCGCAGAGTAGCACGGCAGAAGGCAAGAAAAGCGAATGAGCCTTCTAACAAATATTGTGCTCGCGGCGCCACTTCTCACCGTGCCAGCTCTCACTGCGCAGCCCCTCGCTGCAAGCGATATGCACTGGGAATGGGTCGCCGCCAATAGCCGGCGCATCCTCGAACTGACCCTCAGCCACCTCTACCAGGGCGTCGTGCCCGTCGCGATTGGCACCCTCGTCGCGTTGCCGGTCGCCTACTACGCGAGCCGTCGCCGCGACCGTCGACCTGAGCGTCGCCTCGGTGCCCGAACCCTCATGCACCTCTCCTCGCTGCTGTACACCATCCCCTCCATTGCGCTGTTCGTGCTGATGCCGCTCATTCTGGGAACCTCTATTATTTCCCCGCTGAACGTGCTCGTTGCCCTGAGCATCTACTCCTTCTCGCTCATGGTGCGCTCCGGTGTGGAGGCCTTCGACTCCGTGCCCGATAGCGTGCACGAATCCGCCCGCGCCCTCGGATACACGCCCCGACAGGCGCTGATGGAGCTCTACCTGCCCCTCGCCGTGCCCGTCATCATGGCGGGAATCCGCGTGGCAACCGTCGCCAATATTGCGATGGTGTCCGTAGGTGCCCTCATCGGTGTGCCCTCGCTCGGCACGCTCTTCACCGATGGGCTCGCGCGCAATATCCCTTCGGAAATCCTGGCTGGTGTGATCCTTAGCCTGCTGCTGGCGCTGGTTCTCGACCTGCTCCTTGTCCTTCTGACCAGGGCGCTGACCCCCTGGCGGGCGGCTACGGTTGCGAACCGCCGCAGTCCCGAAAATCACCGTAGCCCCGAAAGTTACCGCAGTCCCGAAAGGAAGGCATAACCCGTGAACGTCATAGAACGAACCTTCGCCTACCTCATGGACGGCGCCAACTGGCAGGGAAACGGCGGAATCCTCGTGCGCCTGCTCGAACACCTGAGCGTTACCGCCCTCGCCACCGCCTGCGCGGCACTCATCGTCGTGCCCCTTGGCCTCTGGGCTGGACACCACCGACCCTCTGCCGGCACGAGCCGCCGCAGCAACCTGCTCATGAGCGCCGTTGCCGCCACCCGCGCGCTACCCGCGCTCGGCCTGCTCACCATCCTGGCGCTCTGGCTGGGCGTCTCAACCCTGCCCGCCCTCATCGTGCTCATTATTATTGCGGCGGCACCCCTGCTCGCCGGAGTTCTTGAAGGCCTCGCCGCCGTACCGGAAGACCTCGTAGACGCAGCCCGCGCCCAAGGCCTGACCGAATGGCAGATCCTGACCCGCCTCGAAATCCCGCTCGCCGCCAACATGATGCTCGGTGGGCTCCGCTCCGCACTCGTGCAGGTCATCGCAACCGCGACCATCGTCGCCTACCTGAGCGGCGGAACCCTCGGCAGGTACCTCTTCGACGGGCTCGCCGTGCGCGACTACCCGCGCATGCTCGTCGCAACCCTGCTCGTGGCGCTTCTCGCCTTCGCCGTGGATGCGCTCATGGGGCTTGTGCAGCGCGCGCTCACCCCCGCGGGGCTCACCATTAACCGGAAGAAGGCATGAACCCGATGAATCAGACGCCTAAAACCTTCACGCGCCGTGCTGTATCTCGCCGCACCGTATCTCGCCGCACTGCCCTAACCGCCGCCGGAGCGCTCGGCATGGCGGGTATTCTCAGTGCCTGCGGGCTCAGCGGCGACAAAGTCTTCAGCGGCGAACACGAAGGAATCATCGTCGGCTCAGCAGCCTTCGCCGAATCCCAAATCCTCGCCGAAATCTACGCCGGAGCCCTCGCCCGGGCGGGATTCAACGCCCGCACCCAGCTGAGCATCGGCGCCCGCGAAGCGTACCTGGGGGCACTCGCCTCCGGGGCGGTGGACGTTATCCCGGACTACTCCGGAAACCTGCTGCTCTACTTGGACCCGAAGGCCACAGCTAGCACTGCACAGGAGATTCTGCAGGCGCTACCCGCCGCTCTCGGAACGCTCTCGACCGGCACCTCCGGGGCTGAAATTCGCGCCCTCAACGCCTCCGAGGCGGAGGATAAGGACTCGCTCGTGGTCACCGCGCAGACCGCCCAGAAGTACGGTCTGCGAAGCCTTGAAGACCTCGCCTCCCACTGTACGAATTTGAAGCTCGGTGCCGCCCCGGAGTTCGCCGAGCGCGCCTACGGTATTCCGGGTCTGAAAGAGAAGTACGGATGCGTCCCCGCCGAGTTCGTGCCCCTCTCGGATGGCGGTGGCGCGCTGACCGTCAAAGCCCTGCTGGATGACACCGTGCAGGTGGTTGACCTCTACTCGACCACCCCCGCGATTGAGCAGAATCAGCTGGTGGTGCTGGAGGATCCGAAGAATATGATTTTGGCTCAGCAGGTGCTGCCCATTATCAATACCTCGCGAGTTCCCGACTCTGCGGCGGAGGTGCTGAATCGTGTCTCGGCGAAGCTGACCACTGCCGATTTGCGTACCCTGAATGACCGTGTTTCGGGTACCTCTAAGCAGGAGCCCGCACAGGCGGCGGCTGCCTGGTTGAACGAGCACGGCTTCTAAGAGTCCGCCTAACAATCCCTATAAATTCCTCTACAGGAATGGGTATAAACAAAACCGACCTGGGAATATTCTAGAAGTAGAATATTCCCAGGTCAGTTTATATCATCCCGCCCCACAGGCTAGGGGAGAGGCGCGGAACCGCTTTTAGCCCTCAATCAGCAGAGCCAGAGCCTCGTAGGGGCGCAGGTTCAGCGTCACCGTTTCGGCAGAATCCGCCGCAGCAGAATCAGACACGGCGGAATCAACCGCAGAATTCTTGTAATTACACACCAGCACGCGACCGGAACGAACGAACTCAGCCGGAACCTCAATCTCGGTCGGCTCACCGTAGAAGTTCGTCAGCACCAGCAGGCGCTGCGCCGCACTACCGTTCTCAGCGCCAGCCTCAGCGGGTAGCTCACGCAGGTACGCAAACACTCGCTCGTGATCTAGCGCGTAGGGCGCGTACGAACCGGCAGAGATGACCGGGTACTGCTTACGCAGGGCAATCAGGTTGCGGTAGTAGGGCAGAATCACGCCGTCACGCTCCTCATCCTCCACCGAAATACCGGCACCGGTCGCCGCATCACGCACCGGGGCGGGAGCCAACCACGGCGACGCGGAACCGAACCCGGCGGTCGCCGGATCTGCGGTCCACTGCATCGGCACACGCGAATTATCGCGAGCCTTCGACGCCACAATCTCCAGGGCCTGCTGCTCGCTCAGACCGCGCTCACGCAGCATCGCGTAGGCGTTGTGTGCCTCCACATCCACGTACTGCTCGATCGAGGAGTAGACCGGGTCAATCATGCCGATTTCCTCGCCCTGGTACACGTACGGGGTGCCGCGCAGCAGGTGAATTACGGTCGCCAGCATGGTCGCCGACTCGGCACGGTAACGCTCAACGTCACCAAAACGGTTCAGTGCGCGCGGCTGATCGTGGTTATTCCAGAACAGCGCGTTCCAGCCGCCGCCGGCCTGCATACCCAGCGCCCAATCGTTCAGAATCTGCTTCAACTCGGCAAAACGGAACGGCACCTTTGACCACTTCTCGCCGTTCTCGTAATCCACCTTCAGGTGGTGGAAGCTGAACACCATATCCAGCTCGTGGTTTGCCGGGTTGGAGTAGCCCACGCAGTTTTCGATGCTGGTCGAAGACATTTCGCCCACGGTCACGGTGTCATCATGCTGACCGAAGGAGGCGTGGTTCAGCTGCTGAATGCGGGTGTGCACAATCGGGGTGTCGGTGTATTGTGCCTTGTCCATGGTGCCTTCGGGGGCGTCGAGTAGCTCTTCACCCTTGCCGATGACGTTAATGACGTCGAAGCGGAAACCGCGCACGCCCTTCTCGTACCAGAAGTTCACGACCTTAAACAGTTCGTCGCGCACAACCGGGTTGTACCAGTTCACGTCCGCCTGGGTGCGGTCGTACAGGTGCATATAGAACAGGGGAGTGCCGTGCTCATCCGTGTACTCGCCAAAGCGGGACCAGCAGGAGCCGCCGAACTTCGACTCCCAGTTGGTCGGCTCGCGCAGCTGACCGTCCTCGGTGTACCTACCCGGGCGAATGTAGAAATAATCCCAGTACTCGCGCTCACCGGCGAGCGCACGCTGGAACCACTCGTGCTCGGTCGAAATATGGTTGAGGACCATGTCGAACATGACGCCCACACCGTGCTCGGCGAGGGCGGCAATCATCTCTTCGACGTCTTCCATGGTGCCCAGGTCGGGGTTGATGGCGTAGTAGTCGGAGATGTCGTAGCCGTTGTCGTTCTGCGGGGAGGCGAAGAATGGGTTGAACCACACCATGTCCACGCCCAGGGAGGCAATGTAGGGCACCTTCTCGATGATGCCGCGCAGGTCGCCGTAGGCGCCACCGGCGGAGGAGTAGAAGGACTTGGGGTACACCTGGTAGATGACGGAGGACGCGAAATCCTTGCCGCCTGCCGGGGTGGTTGCCGGTGTGAGGGTGAGCGATGCGGTGGGTGCCTGTGTCATGGAAACCTTCTGAAACGTGAGCAGGGTTCAGCGTGTATCAACGTGTATAAATCAGTGTGTTGGAAACGAACCGCGCCGCTACTAGGCATGTTGCTACGTGTGCACAGCGAGGCCCGTACGCGGTGGACGCAGTAGCCCGCCGCCTCCCGGTGCGTTCGCCGACTGAATATCGCCGCCTGCGATCTGGGCTCATTCCAGATTAGGGGGCATAATGGGGTGATGTCCCCCGTCTACCCCAAAGGGGGCAATTCTGCCGCAGATCCGGCACAACCCCCGTGGCCTCAACCCTCCCACCGATAGGCGGTTGCAGGCTCGTGCGCGTTTCGATGCATGAAACCAAAGTGACCCTGAGCTGAGAAGCGTTGGACGCCGCGCGTAAAATCAGTACTTGCATCACTACGGAAGGTAAAACAATGCCAGAACTGCGTTCACGTACTTCAACTCACGGCCGTAACATGGCTGGTGCCCGCGCCCTGTGGCGCGCCACCGGCATGGGCGATGACGATTTCGGCAAGCCCATTATTGCTATCGCGAACTCCTTCACCCAGTTCGTGCCCGGCCACGTGCACCTGAAGAACATGGGTGAACTGGTCGCCGGCGCGATTCGTGAGGCTGGCGGCGTGGCTAAGGAATTTAACACCATCGCCGTTGATGACGGTATCGCGATGGGTCATGACGGTATGCTCTACTCGCTGCCTTCCCGCGATCTGATTGCTGACTCGGTTGAGTACATGGTTAACGCGCACCGTGCTGACGCGCTGGTCTGCATTTCTAACTGCGACAAGATTACCCCCGGTATGCTTCTGGCGGCTATGCGCCTGAACATCCCCACCATCTTTGTGTCCGGTGGCCCCATGGAGTCCGGCGAGGGCATTGAGGGCATTGTTGAGCACCGCCTCGACCTGATTGACGCCATGGTGATGGCTGTTGATGACAGCGTCAGTGACGCTGAGCTTGCTCAGGTTGAGAAGAATGCGTGCCCGACCTGCGGTTCGTGCGCGGGTATGTTTACCGCGAACTCCATGAACTGCCTGAATGAGGCGATTGGCCTGGCGCTACCCGGTAACGGTACCACTCTGGCTACTCAGGTTGCTCGTAAGGAGCTGTTCCTGGATGCTGGCCGCCGCATCGTTGAGCTGGCTAAGCGTTACTACGAGCAGGATGACGAGTCGGTTCTGCCCCGCTCCATTGCGACCAAGGAGGCGTTCGAGAATGCTATGGCGCTGGATGTTGCGATGGGCGGTTCGACCAACACCGTGCTTCACACCCTGGCGATTGCTCACGAGGCGGGCGCTGACTTCACTCTGAAGGATATTGACCGCATTTCGCGTCAGGTTCCCTGCCTGGCGAAGGTCGCCCCGAACTCCACCAAGTATCACATTGAGCACGTGCACCGTGCCGGTGGTATCCCCGCCCTGCTGGGTGAGCTGAACCGTGCCGGCCTGCTGCACAAGAACGTTCATTCTGTTCACGCTGACTCGCTGGACGAGTGGCTGGACGAGTGGGATATCCGCGGCGGCAAGGCGAGCGAGAAGGCGAAGGA
>FLSD01000234.1_pt1 | contig 15132 bp, 11 predicted proteins | sample 1497351 | NCBI WGS metagenome assembly FLSD01 (sample SAMEA4031770, study PRJEB14383) | metagenome | biome: human; feature: oral; material: saliva | place: Philippines | collected 2014 | reverse complement strand
GCCGCCTCCGGGCCGCCGAGCGCCTCGTCCACGCCGTAGACCGAGCTACCGGCAACGAAGCAGGTTGCCCCCGCCTCCGCCGCACGCAGGATGGTCTCTTCGGTGATGCCGCCGTCCACCTGCACGGTCACCGGCAGGTTCGCGCCCTCAATCGCCTTGGCGGCGCGGGCAATCTTCGGCAGGGTCACGTCCAGGAACGCCTGGCCACCGAAGCCGGGCTCCACGGTCATGATGAGCAGCATGTCCAGTTCGCTGAGCATGTCCAGGTAGGGTTCCACGGCGGTTGCCGGACGCAGCGCCATGCCAGCCTTCGCACCCTCAGCGCGCAGGGTGCGTGCCAGCTTGATGGGGGCGATAGCCGCCTCCGCGTGGAAGGTCACCGATTCGCAGCCCATGCTGGCGTATTCGGGTGCCCAGCGGTCGGCGTCCTCAATCATCAGGTGCACGTCGAACGGCACCGGGGATATTTCACGCAGACGCTTGACCACCGGCGGGCCCCAGGTGAGGTTGGGGACGAAGTGGTTGTCCATCACGTCAATATGCGCGGCGTCTGCGGTCGAAATGCGCTCCAGCTCGCGCTGCAGGTTCGCGAAATCCGCCGAGAGAATCGACGGGTTAATGGCAATACCCATGGGGTTCCTTTCAAATCCGTGCCGTAGCGGTGGGCGGGATAATGCTGTGGGTTAGCGCTGATGCTAGTTCTTACGCAGCAGGGCAAGGAACATTGCGTCGGTTCCGTGCACGTGCGGCCACAGTTGTGCGGTGGTCGGGTTCTCCGAAGCCTTCACGGCCGGGGCGCCCTTCTTGACCTTGATCTCGGGGGTGTGGCCGGGGTCCTTCTCCCCCGCCAGCACGCTCACGGGTTCGCCGTTCGCGCCTTCGGTGTGCAGGGCGACTTCGCGCAGCGCGGCGGCGGAGTCGAGCAGGCTCACCGCGCCGCTTTCAAGCACCTCAGCCACAATGTTCTGGGTTTCCGCCGCGTGCGGGGAGCAGGTCACGTAGGCGATAACGCCGCCGGGGCGGGTCGCCTCAATGGCTGCCTCCAGGAGCTGACGCTGCAGGGGCAGCAGCTCCGCAATATCGCGCGGGGACTTGCGCCAACGCGCCTCGGGGCGGCGGCGCAGGGCACCCAGACCGGAGCAGGGCACATCCACCATGACGCGGTCAAAAAGCTGACCGGGCTCAATGGAACCGGGCAGGTCGGAGGCGTTCTTACGCAGGGTCTCACGGATTTGGCGGCCGTCGCCGGTGAGTACCGTGTAGCTGTCCTCGGGCAGGGGGCGCATGGAGGATTCCACGAGCTGGGCGCGGTGCGGTGCCGCCTCGTTGGCGACCAGGGATGCGCCGCGCTGAATACCGAGCGCGCCGAGCAGCGCCGCCTTACCGCCGGGGCCTGCGCACAGGTCGAGCCAGGCGGTATCGGTGCCGTCCAGGGGCGCTGCGGCGAGCGCGCGTGCCACCAGCTGGGAGCCGGCATCCTGGGCGCGGACGGTGCCTTCACGTACGGATTCCAGGCGCGCCAAGTCGCCGGAAGCGTACAGTGCCGAGCCCTCGACCAGCTCGCCGTCGACGGCGCCCTGTTCGTGTGCCTCGTCGAGGCTACCCAGGCCGGGCAGGGCAACCAGGTTCACCACGGGGGCGAGGTTGTCCGCTTCGAGCAGCTGCTCAATTTCGGAGGCGGGGCGGCCGTGCGCGACGAGTGCCTGGCGCATGGAACGCACAATCCAGCCGGGGTGCGAGGCGAGCAGCGCCATGCGTTCGGTGTCGTCCTTCGCGTCCTCGATGATGAGTTCGTACCACTCTTCGGGGGTTCGCTCGGAGACGCGGCGCAGCACCGCGTTGATGAAGCTTGCCGGGCCCGCACCAATCTTTTCGCGTGCCAGGGACACGCTCTGGTTCAGCGCCGCGTGGGCGGGAACGCGCATGTTCAGCAGCTGGTGCACACCCATGCGCAGCACGATGAGGGTGGTGGTGCCGACCTTCTCGATGGGGCGGTCTACGCAGCGGCTGAGGATCGCGTCGTAGGTGCCCTGGTGGCGTAGCGTGCCGTAGGTCAGCTCGGTTGCGAAGCCTGCATCGCGGTGGTCGAGGCGGTGGCTACGAATCGCCTTGGGCAGCACGAGGTTCGCGTAGGCGTCAGATTCGGCTACGGAGCGCAGTACGTCGAAGACGGTTGCGCGTGCGGTGTCTGCGGTACGCGAGCGTGCGGAGGGTGCCGCCGCGGAGAATTCGCGGGCGGACATGGAACGACGGTTGCGTTCGTGGCCGCTCTTATTGCGTCGGGAGGTGCCGCCACCACCGCGTTTGGTGTCGTCGTGCTCGGTCTTGGCGCGGCGTGCGGCGCGTTCGACACTGGTCAGGCCGTCAAAGCGGCGACCGGTGCGCGATTCGGGGCGGGAGTTGTCATCCCACTTCTGCGGGCGGCCCTGGGTGCGGCTATTCTGCGAGCGCTGGTTCTGCGAGCGCTGGTTCTGCGAGCGCTGGTTCTGCGAACGCTGGTTCTGGGAACGCTGAGAATTCTGAGACTGCTGGCGGTTCTGCTCGCCTGCACCCGAGCCAGTACCAGCACCCGAGCCGGAGCGTCGGCGACGCTTACGCTTCGCACCGCCCTCACCCTGACTGCCGCCCTGATGAGACTTGCCCTGGTTGAACTTGCTGTTACCGGTGTTACCGTGACCGGGCTTGCCGTGTCCTCCCTTGTAGGGGCGCTTTTCGTTGCTCATGCGAGTACCACCAGGCCTTCCGCCATGTCCTTGCCAGCGCCGCGAGCCCACGCGGGCGCATCCATCATTTTCTTACCGGCAGGCTGAACCTGCAGCAGCATCAGCGGTTCGGTACCGGTACCGACCAGTACCTTCTTCGCGTGCAGACGCACCGCGCCGGGTGCGAGGGGGCCGCCGTTCGCCTCGGTCAGGGACTGCGCCAGGCGCTCGTCGGCAACCGCCAGACCACCGATCTTGAAGCGGTTTTCGCCCAATTCGCACCACGCGCCGGGTTCGGGGGTCACGCCGCGGAAGCGTGCCAGGATCTGTTCGGCGGGTTCGGTCCAGGTGAGGCGGCCGTCGGCAATGCTCATCTTGGAGGCGTAGCTGACCGACTCGTCCTCGACCTGCGCGGTGCCGTGCTCGCCGGCTTCGAGACGCTCAAAGGTGCGTTCAAGCAGTGCACCGCCGCTGGTGGCAAGGCGCATCAGCACGGTGCCTGCGGTGTCGTCGGCGGCTACGGGGGTGGATTCCTGTTCGAAGGTGGGGCCGGTGTCCAGGCCTTCTTCGAGCAGGAAGGTGGTGGAGAAAATTTCCTGCTCACCGGCGATGAGGGCGCGCTGTACGGGGGCGGCGCCGCGCCATGCGGGCAGCTTGGAGAAGTGCAGGTTGACCCAGCCGTAGCGCAGGGATTCGAGCGCGGACAGCGGCAGCAGGGCGCCGTAGGCGACCACGGCAGCCGCGTCAGCGTTCAGTTCGGCAATGGCCGCGGCGGCTTCATCGTTCCAGCGGTTTGCCTTCACGACGGGCAGGCCGAGCTCTTCGGCACGCTGCGCGACCGGGGAGGGAGTGAGCACGCGCTTGCGGCCCACGGGGGCGTCTTCGCGGGTGAGCACGCCGACCACGCGCACCTTATCGGAGTTCGCCAGGTAGTCGAGCGGGGGCACGGCAACGTCGGGGGTGCCTGCGTAAATGATGTTGAGCATGTGAGCCTACTTTCCGAAGCTACCGAAGGAGGAACCGGCACCGAACGCGCCACCGCCGCCGAAGGCACCGCCCACGCGGGCTGCACGCTCGGTCACGGTCTTAGCGGCGACCGTGTTGTAGTCTGCGGCGCGCAGGGCACGCATCACGCGCTGGCGGTCTTCACCCACGAGACGGTCGATGAAGAGCTTGCCGTGCAGGTGGTCAGTTTCGTGCTGCAGCATGCGCGCGAACAGGCCTTCACCCTCCAGCACGAGGGGTTCGCCGTGGCGGTCCACGCCCCTCACGCGCGCCCAGTTCTTGCGCGGGGTCGCGGACTTCTGGCCGGGCACGGACAGGCAGCCTTCGCCGCCCTCCTGGTCTTCTTCGCCGACTTCGAGCACGGGGTTGATGATGTAGCCTTCGCGGTCGTCAATGCCGCCAAAGGTGAAGATCTGCTTGGAGATGCCAACCTGCGGGCCGGCAAGGCCCACGCCGCCCACGTCGTACATGGTTTCTAGCATGTCGTCGATGAGTCGTGCCAGGTCGTCGTCGAAGACGGTGATGGGGTCGCAGACGCTGCGCAGCACCGGGTCGCCTACGGTGCGGATGCTCAGGATGGTCATGGTTCTCCTTTGCCGGCGGGTGCCGGGAATGTGCTTACGGATTTCAATACGGTGGCAGAACTGCGCTGACGGTTTTCCCAACTGGTTCTTCACAGCGGATTCTTCACGGCGGGCGCGCGGCGTTCTGCCTATTGTTCTATTGTCGCCCATTCAGTAGCGCGAATCTAGAACGAATCGAGGCGGCAGGGTGAGGGCTGAGCCTCACCTCCGCAGGGCTTTGATACCTCTCCCCTACGCCGCGGGCGGGGGTACTACGGGCATGAGCGCGGGGTCTTCAAATTCTTGAACCTGGCGGTCGAATTCCCAGACGCGGCGCAGGGCGCAGAACTTGTACCAGTTGCGTTCGAGCACGGCGGGGTTTGCCTGCTGCGGCAACACCTGCGTTTCGCCGAGTGCCACGCCCATGAGGACGGGCGCGTCGCCGTATTTCCAGGGTTCCCAGCTGCCTTCGTCGGGGTCGATAAGGGATTCTTCGGCTTTGAGTCCGGCGACGAGCTGCATGACGACTTTTTCGTCGAGTGCTTTGACGCGGCCGCGTTTGTCGGTGCCTTTGGTTTTGTAGTCGATGATGCAGGTTCGGCCTGCGATTTCTGCGACGAGGTCGAGGGTGCCCGCGTAGCCGACGGTGTCATTCCAGATGGTAACTTCGGCGGCGAGGGGGCGGGGTTTGAAGGCTTCCCACCATTCGTCGAAGCGGTCGGCGTAGGCCTGTTCGCCGTTGATGATGAGCTGTTCGCGGCTTTCGTCGAGGTTGTGTTCGCGTCCCATGGCGCGTAGGGCGACGGCTTCGGCGTAGTTGTGGACGCGGTCGCCTCGGGCGGCGGCTGCGTCGCGGTATCGTTCGGAGGCGCTGGCTGCGTCGCGGATGATGGCGAATTTGAGGCCGTGGGATCCGGTGGCGCGGTAGGCGCGCTGGTCTTCGAGGGCGGCTTTGGCGGCCATGTACCCGTGCCAGCCGCTGAGGTCGCTGGCGTGCTGCCCGATGACGGTGGTGATGGAGGGGACAAGGGGTTCTCCTCCGCGGACGCGCGCGTACATGCGTCCGTAGTCGGTGGCTGCGGCAAGTTCGGGTGTTGTCACGGGGTACCTCATTCTCGGGTGGTTGTGTCCGCGGCTGTGTTTGTACTGCGTGTGGGCACAAATACCGGTGGGCATAATAAAACCCCCGTTTCTTGAAACGGGGGTTATTTGGTGCGTGATACTGGGTTCGAACCAGTGACCTCTTCGGTGTGAACGAAGCGCGCTACCACTGCGCCAATCACGCTTACGGATAAGACTATACCGAGGCTTGGCGTGAAGGTCAAATTCTGCGCACCCCTTTTTTATCCCCGTTTTATTCCCGCCGAGAAGCCACTTGTGTTTCGAAAAGCCACAATAATGGTGGCTTCTCGAAACACATGTGGCTTTTCGCTGAGTGCACGGTGGCACGGTGGCACCATAGAATCTAAATCCGGTTTTCGGTGGATAAACAAAAAAGCCTTGATTCCGAAGAATCAAGGCTTTTTCCTAGTGTGACCCCAACCGGATTTGAACCGGTGTTGCCGCCGTGAGAGGGCGGAGTACTAGGCCGCTATACGATGGGGCCGCAACCTCCGTTAGGAGGTTAGCTGGGATACCAGGACTCGAACCTAGAACAAAGGAACCAGAAACCTTCGTGTTGCCAATTACACCATATCCCATTACTCTATTGAGTTACCGTTCCGCTTTTCACCTTTCGGCTCATCACCGGAACGAGTAATAACTATACGGGTCTTTCTGGAGGCGTGCAAGCCGAAATCTGGAGAGCCGCCTCACATTCACGGTTTCATACCCGCTACTTCCGCGTATTTCCGGGGTTTTTAAGGTTAAAAAGTTTTTTAAATTTCTTCAAAAAGAGGGTTTTGAGGCCGATCTTCACCCTTCAAAGCGGCTTCAAAGCAGCTTCAAGGGGACTCGGAGAACAGCTTCAGCCTCTCCCCCGCACGTTTTGCACCCCAATTTTTTGAAGATCCCCCCCCCCACACACACTGCCGCCCGACAACCAGATAATCAGGCAGTCAGACAGCCACCCCACCCAAGCAGTCACCTCGGAAAGACCACAAGACCACTACCCCACTTCCTCACCCTGCATCTCCAAAAACTAAAACTCCCGGAGACAGTAAATTTCAGGGGCAGCAAGTTTCAAAGACAACTAAAAATCCCAGAGACAACGAAAAAGCCCCGAGGCGAACCTCGGGGCTTCAGTGGAGCGGTTGACGAGACTTGAACTCGCGACATCCACCTTGGCAAGGTGGTGCTCTACCAACTGAGCTACAACCGCATGTTTTCGCTTTGAACTTTTCAGTTCCTCGCAACAACAGGTACTACTATACGAGTCTTTGCTGGGGCGCGCAAACCAAATTCTTGCCACACTCCCCCAAATGGAACCAGATTTACCCCCTTAAAAGATTCTGACTAGTAGTTTTACCGGAAAGACCCATCACAAAAAATATTCTCAAATTTATGAAAAATCCCCTTATCCGCCGGGTTTCTTCAGACTTTTCAGTCCTCTGATTCCCTCTGGATAAGGGGATTTTCTTGAGCTGAGGCTCTCAAAGTGAGCGCCACAGATACCTAAGATACCTGCGAGCGCACCAAAACTAGCTAGAGCTTAGTCGCTGCTACCGCCGGAGTCGCCTCCACCGGAGTCACCGCCGCCAGAGTAGTCCGAGCTACTGTAGCTGCTGTAGTCGGAGCTGCTCGAGCTGCTGGAGCTTCCGGCGTCGAAGTCGCCTGCGTCCGGGTCGGGGCCCGGGTCCACGAAGTCGTCGTCTTCCTCATTCTCTTCGTCCGAAGAATCAGAAGAATCAGAAGAATCAGAAGAGTCAACGACAGACGAGGAGGTACTCACGTCGCCGCCGCGAGCCGCGTTCTGCTTGGCGCGTGCCTCCAGGAATGCGGTCACGTAGGCGAGCGCCGCGCCGGCAATAATGATGATGACCATCCACACGGAGCGGTCAAGGCCGGCGATGTAGGCGAACAGCCAGATAATGCAGGCGTTGGTGAGCGCCATGAGGGTGCCCTTCAGCAGCGCCTGCCCAATGATTGACTGCTTCATGGTTAGCTCAGTTCAGCGGCGAGCTTGCGCAGGCGTGCGAGGGAGGAGTCCTTGCCCAGGATTTCCATGGACTCGAACAGCGGCGGGGAGATACGCTCACCGGACACTGCGATACGCACGGGGCCGAATGCGAGGCGCGGCTTGATTTCCAGACCGTCAACGATTGCGGCGCGCAGGGCTGCCTCAATGTTGGCTGCGGTGAAGTCCTCGAGGGGCTCCAGAGCCTCAATAGCTGCGGCGAGGACCTGCGGTGCAGATTCCTTGAGCTGCTTGCGTGCATCCTCTGCGGTGCTGATTTCTTCGTCAGACTTGAAGAGGAATGCGAGCAGGCCGGGTGCTTCGCCGAGCAGCTGCATGCGCTCCTGAACGAGGGGTGCAGCTTCGGTGAGGACCTGCTCTTCACGCTCGGTGAGGGTCTCGCCGAGTACGCCTGCAGCCTGCAGGTACGGGATGAGGCGGTCGCGGAAGTCCTTGGGGTCGAGCGCACGGATGTGGTCGCCGTTGATGGACTCTGCCTTCTTCACGTCGAAGCGTGCGGGGTTGGCGACAACGTCGTGTACGTCGAAGTGCTCGACGAGCTCGTCGATGCTGAAGACGTCCTGGTCTGCGGAGAGGGACCAGCCCAGCAGGGACAGGTAGTTCAGCAGGCCTTCCTTGATGAAGCCGGAGTCGCGCAGCAGGAAGAGGTTCGACTCGGGGTCGCGCTTGGAGAGCTTCTTGTTGCCCTGGCCCATGACGTAGGGCAGGTGGCCGAATTCGGGGATGAAGCTGGTCACGCCGGTGTCGATGAGTGCGCGGTAGAGCGCGATCTGGCGCGGGGTGGAGGAGAGCAGGTCTTCGCCGCGTAGCACATGGGTGATGCCCATGAGTGCGTCGTCGACGGGGTTCACGAAGGTGTACAGCGGGTCGCCGTTGGAGCGCACGACCACGTAGTCGGGTACGGTGCCTGCCTTGAAGGTGATTTCACCGCGAACGAGGTCGTTGAAGGTGATGTCTTCGTCGGGCATGCGCAGACGCCACACGGGCTTGCGACCCTCGGCACGGTAGGCTTCCTTCTGCTCTTTGGTGAGGTTGCGGTCGTAGTTGTCGTAGCCGAGCTGCGGGTCCTGACCGGCTGCCTTGCGGCGTTCCTTCACCTCGTCGGGGGTGGAGAAGTCTTCGTACACGTAGCCGCCTTCAACGAGCTTTGCGAAGATCTCGTTGTAGATGCCTGCGGCCTTACGCTCGGACTGGCGGTAGGGTTCGTGGGGGCCGCCGACGCCGACGCCTTCGTCCCAGTTGATGCCGAGCCAGTGCAGGGATTCGAGCACCTGGTTGAACGACTCTTCGGAGTCGCGTGCTGCGTCGGTGTCTTCGATGCGGAAGATCAGCTTGCCGCCGGTGTGGCGTGCGTAGGCCCAGTTGAAGAGGGCGGTGCGGACCATGCCCACGTGGGGGGTGCCGGTGGGCGAGGGGCAGAAGCGGACGCGGGTGTCTGCGGGGCTGTTGAGTACGGGACCGTGGTATTCGGTCATGGTGTCTCCTTGACGGTGTGTTTCAGGATGTACGTTACGTTTTGGGGTGCGGGTTGCTTAGTCGCGCACGCGGGTGACGAGGGAGCCGATGCCTTCGACTTCTACTTCTACTTCGTTGCCGTCGCGCAGTACGCTGATGCCGGCGGGGGTGCCGGTGAGCAGTACGTCGCCGGGCAGCAGGGTGAAGATTTCGGAGGCTGCGGCAACCTGTTCAGCTACGGAGTAGTGCATTTCGGAGGTGTTGCCTTCCTGCACGACGTCGCCGTCAACCCAGGTGGTGATGTTCAGCGAGTCGGTGTCCAGGTCGGTTTCGATCCACGGGCCGAGCGGGGTGGAGCCGTCGAAGCCCTTGGCGCGGGTCCACTGGCGGTCTTCGAGCAGGTCGCGGGCGGTGAGGTCGTTGGCTACGGTGTAGCCGAAGATGACTTCGTGCACGCGTTCAAGAGGTACGGACTTGGCGATACGACCGATAATGACGGCGAGTTCACCTTCTGCGCTGACGGCTTCGGAGTACTCGGGCAGGGTCACGGGGTCGCCGGGGCCAATCACGGTGGTGTTGGGCTTGAGGAAGAACTGCGGGGAGGCGGGCGCCTCGGTTCCAGCCCAGTTTGCGATCGCTCCAATCACCTTGGAGCGGGGGATGATCGGGGCGAGCAGGCGCACCTGATCGATGGGGTAGGTGGTGCCGGTCGGTTCGATGCCCGAGTAGAAGGGGTCGCCGGCGAGTACGCGCAGGGTTTCTTCGCCTGCTTCGCCTTCTACCAGCCCGAAGTGGAGCTCATTATTTACGGTAAATCGTGCAATACGCATACTTTCTAGGGTACCAGCCTTCGAGGGCGGGGGCGGCGGGGTGCGCCTCCCCTCCCCCAGCTCGCCGGGTGCAGATAGGTACTGCACGCAATATTCACCGGCACAGCGTTCGTCCGGCACAAAATTCATCGGGCACAGCAAATCCCCGCGGGCTGCTCGCCGCGCGACGTGCGGGGCGGGCGGTGAGCATCCTGCGGGGATTTCGCGGGTTACGTTTGATTCACGTTTTAGAGATTTACGTTTAGATGAGGCGGGTCATCCAGCCGTGGCGGTCCTCAACGGTGCCCAGCTGAATACCGACGAGCTCTTCGCGCAGGCTCTTGGAGATTTCGCCGAAGTGCTCGGTGGGTGCCGGGATTTCGAAGTCTTCAGCCTTGAGCTTGCCGATGGGCGCGACCACTGCTGCGGTGCCGCAGGCGAAGATTTCGGTGATGTCGCCGTTTGCCACGCCTTCACGCCACTCGGTGAGGGTGATGGCGCGCTCTTCGACGGTCATGCCGCGGTCCTTGGCGAGCTGAATCAGCGAGGAGCGGGTCACGCCTTCGAGGATGGTGCCGGTCAGTTCGGGGGTGACAATCTTGTTTTCCTTGCCGAAGATGAAGAACACGTTCATGCCGCCGAGCTCTTCGATGGCGTCGCCGCGGTGCGGGTCCTTGAAGATGACCTGCTTGCAACCGTGCTTTTCGCCTTCGGTCTGGGCAATCATGGATGCCGCGTAGTTGCCGCCGCACTTTGCCGCACCGGTACCGCCTTCGCCTGCGCGGGCGTAGGTGGTGGAGAGCCAGATGTCCACGGGTTCGGGGGTGCCGAAGTAGTTACCTGCGGGCGAGCCGATGACGTGGTACTGCACGTGGCGTGCGGGGCGAACGCCCAGGAATGCCTCGGTTGCGATCATGAAGGGGCGGAAGTAGAAGGCTTCACCGTCACCGGTGGGTACCCACTGCTCGTCCATCTTCACGAGTTCGCGCAGGGATTCGATGAAGGTCTCTGCGGGTAGTTCGGGCAGGGAGAGGCGGCGTGCGGAGTTCGCGAAACGTGCCGCGTTCTTTTCGGGGCGGAAGGTCCATACGGAGCCGTCGGCGTGGCGGTAGCCCTTGATGCCTTCGAAGATTTCCTGGCCGTAGTGGAAGATGGATGCTGCGGGGTCGAGGACGAGCGGGCCGTAGGGGTGAACTCGTGCGTCGTACCAGGTGCCGCCGGTCTTGTAGTCGCCTTCCCAGTCGATGGTGACCATGTGGTCGCTGAAGTAGTCGCCGAAGCCGGGGTTTGCGAGGATTTCGGCGCGGCGTTCGGCGGTGGCGGGTGACTGGTTTGCTTCGTGGCTGAATTCGATGGCCATCGTTCTGCGTTCCTCTTCGTCTAGTTGCCTCTGTGGGCGTTCTTTGAGTTGCGGTTCTCGCAGCGGGGCGAGGGACCGGTGTGTGCCGCCGAGCGCGTTGTCGTGCGGGGCAGATGGTGCATCTAGCGGTCTGTGCTAGTCGGATGCATCAAAGCGAGTGGTGGATGGTGTCCACCGCCGAGGTGCCGGGCGGGTGTGCCTGACCTGTTTAGAGTACCGGAAAGATGCGTTTGCCGCATATGCACCTTTACTGCCATTCAGGATGTGAACAGGGGCTGTAGAAGTGCAACTATGGGTGAAGATACGGGTGAAGCCCGGAAGGGGTGTTCCTTCCGGGCTTCACTAGCGTATTTCAGGTTTTAGCTGAGCGAGTTTTAGCCGAGCCAGTATTAGCCGAGGCGTGCGAGCACGTCCGCGCCGACCTGATCGGTTCCGCGCACGCTGGCACCGTTTTCGCGCATATCTGCCTCGACAGCGTCCTCAATGCGGGCTGCGGCGGCATCGTGGCCGAGGTGGCGCAGCAACATCGCGCCGGCGAGGATTGCGGCGGTGGGATTTGCCTTGTTCTGGCGGGCGATGTCCGGTGCGGAGCCGTGTACGGGCTCGAACATGGAGGGGAATTCGCCGACGGCGTTGATGTTGCCGCTTGCCGCGTAGCCGATACCGCCGGTCACTGCACCGGCGAGGTCGGTGATGATGTCGCCGAAGAGGTTGTCGGTGACAATCACGTCGAAGCGGGCGGGGTCGGTGACCATGAAGATGGTGGTCGCATCAATGTGCAGGTAGTCGGTCTCAACCTCGGGGAATTCAGCCGCGATTTCGGTGAAGTAGCGGTTGTAGAGGCGACCTGCGTGGGTGAGCACGTTGGTCTTGTGTACGAGGGTGACCTTCTTGCGGCGAGTGGAAGCCAACTCGAAAGCGTAGCGGATGAGGCGCTCCACACCGTGTGCGGTGTTGAGCGAGACTTCGGTGGCGATTTCGTGGTCGGTGCCGCCGCGGATGACGCCGCCGTTGCCGATGTAGGGACCTTCGGTACCCTCACGCACGACGACGAAGTCGATGTTGCCGGGGTTGGCGAGCGGGGAGACTGCGCCGGGGTACAGGCGGGAGGGGCGCAGGTTGATGTAGTGGTCGAAGGCGAAGCGCAGCTTCAGGAGCATTTCGCGTTCGATGAGGCCGGAGGGAATCTTGCCGCTGCGCGGGTCTGCACCGATGGCGCCAAAGAGGATCGCGTCGTGCTGCTTGAGGGCGTCCATGGTGGTATCGGGCAGGGTTTCACCGGTTTCCAGCCAGTGCTCGGCGCCGAGCTTGTAGTGGGTGGGAGTTACGGTGATGTTTTCGAGCTCGCAGGCGCGGGTGAGGATGCGCTGGGCTTCGGTAATGATTTCGGGGCCGATGCCGTCGCCGGGGATGACGGCGAGGTCGATGCTACGTGCTTCAGTCATGCCTCTACCGTAATACGCGCCGCGGGTGGGCGGTAGAGCGTGCGGGCGGGTTCTCAGACTCTGGGCTATCCCCTATCCCCGCCCTGCAGCGCCTCCTGAAATCTGGGGTCCTGGGTTCTGGGGGCAGCCTCTGCCGGTTAAAACAATATTCCCCGGCTGAATCATCAGCCGGGGAATATCGTTATGAGTTCTCACTCAGAGTGAGAGCTCTAAAGGTCTATGCAATTACGCGGTGCGCTTGCAGAGGGTGACCTTGACGTAGCCGTTGCCGCGGGTGCTACGAGCGGTCGGAGCGTTACCTGCGGACTCGATGACGCTACCGGAAACACCGGGAGCAACGTAGGAGCCACCAGCGCCACCGCCGCCACCGAACTGCGCGAAGCCGACGTTCTGGCGGATACCGTTGGGGTTGTTGTTCCACTTCTGGGTCAGAACGATTGCGGATGCGGAGGTAGAAGCACCGGAGCCACCGCCACCGTAGCCTGCGCCACCACCTGCGGAGATGACGGACTGGTAACCGTTGAAGTTGTGACCGATGGAGGAGTACTCGAGAGCGTAAGTGGTACCGTTGTGGGTGCCAACTTCCTTCTGAGTGCTATCGTTGTTGTCGATCAGGTAGGAGTAGGAGCCCACGCCGTCGCCACCGGCACCGGTGAAGCCGGAGCCACCGTTGTTACCGGACTTGGAGGAGTGGTAAATCTCCTGGTTGTTAGCGGAGGAGAAGCCCAGAACGCCGTTGGGGGAGGTGCCGGTGGGCAGGTCGGTCTTGGCACCACCGTTACCACCGATACCTGCGGAGCCACCCTCACCTGCGTTAACAGTGGTGGTGACGGAGGTGTCAGCGGAGTAGGTCAGTGAGCCCTGGTTACCGGCGGAGCCTGCTGCACCGTCTGCGGAGCCACCGGTGGAACCGATGACGGGGTAAGCGTTGCGCTTTGCGCCGGTGGGCCACAGGCGACCTGCGTCAACTGCACCAGGCTCAGCGTAGTTGGGGTTGTTGTTAGCGCCACCGGAGTTCACGAAGCCAGCGCCACCGCCGCCACCTGCGACTGCAACGGGGGTGCCGTTGATAACCAGAGCGGAGGAGCCACCGCCGGATGCGGAGTAGATGATGCGCTTCAGGGTGGAGTCAGCGGGCCAGATAGCGTTCACGCGCTGCATGACGCTTGCGGGGATGGGGGTAGGCAGGTTGGAGGAACCGCCGTTACCGTAGCCCTCGCCACCCTCTGCGGGGGACAGGGGGCCGTTACCGATACCACCGGCTGCGCCGACGAGCTGAACGGTCTGGCCTTCCTTGACCTCAATGATACCGGTAATCTTTGCACCGGAGCCTGCTGCGATATCGTCGTAGTTGGTACCACCAGCGCCACCGACGACCTCGAACTTGATCTTGTCGACCAGTGCGGGAACGATGAAGGAGGTGGTGCCCTTAGCACCTGCAGAGGTGCCCTCTGCGGTGTAAGCTGCGGTGGACTCCCACTCACAAACGGTGGAAGATGCGAAAGCGGGAACTGCAGCGGAAGCTGCGACAACCGGAGCAGCCCATGCTGCGCCAGCGACAACCTTGCGGCGAGAAATGTTAGTAGACATGTATGTCCTTCGAGAGTGATGTCATTTTGAGGAATAAAAGTTATCACCCGCCGTCGTGCGCGGCGAAGAACGTCACCTGATAGGAATCGAGTGAGTGAAGTCGGCTTACGCCAAACCTCAGGTGATAACGACATAATGCTGTAACCGGCCCCTACATGGGGACTTTTGCGTTTCAGAGCTCTTGGTGTTCGCTCCGCGAGGCCTTGGGCCATCTGCGCAGATTTCGGATACAGCCAAAACTATACCCAGCAAGGACCTGTACCGCAATGGTTCCAAATGTGACCCCGATTAGGGGGTTTTCTTTAAACTCTCCGCCTTGGTTGAAGGTTTTTCAACCAAAATCGGTTACTTAAGGGAGTTACAGGTCTCTTAAACCCGAATCTAAACCCCATACAACCCCAAACCCTCAAGCACTACTTGAATAAATATTATAGAAAAAAGTGATAAAACTCACTTAAAATAGCTGTTTTTGGCGTGTCACACACACGTAAGCACACACCCCCACACACAAACCCACAGAAAGTTCCTGCATGTGAGAGCAGAAAACGGGGCCTCAGGCCCCTCCCCGCCATCCCGATACACTGGAAACATGCCCCTCAAGCGCACCGAACCCCAGCAGAACCCACAACACAGCACAGAGACAGCCGAACCCGGCTACGCCGTAACGCATACCCGCGGCAGCTCAGAAAGCAGCGATCTGCCCGCCGACGCTATCACCGCCTCCAGCCGCGTGCAGAGCTACCTCAGAGACAAACGCAGCTTGATGAACGTTATCGTCGTCGCGCACTTGCAGTTCTTCTGTTGCGTGCTTTCCCTTGCCTTCGTCAACGGCTACGACTGGATCCCGGTTATCTCCGCGCTCTGCAGCACCACTGCACTCTACTTCCGCTACCGCTTCCCCTACGGCAGCATCTACGTGGTCATCGCGGCGCTCTGCCTCACCCTCGTGGCCCCCTTCCCCGACTCACTCGCAGTCACCTGCTACCCGCCGGTCACCCTCGCCGCCTACCATATCGGCAGGCACTGGACCCGCCGCGCCCGCTTCCGCTCCCTCATCCTCGGCTGGG
>FLSD01000758.1_pt1 | contig 15731 bp, 11 predicted proteins | sample 1497351 | NCBI WGS metagenome assembly FLSD01 (sample SAMEA4031770, study PRJEB14383) | metagenome | biome: human; feature: oral; material: saliva | place: Philippines | collected 2014 | reverse complement strand
CCCCGCCCCAACACATACCCGAGGAGGGAATATGTCTGATCTGATTACCGCAGATCTCGTCCTGCTGGACGAGAACCTCGGTGAGACCCGATTCGACGTAATTGCCAAGCTCGCCCAGGCAGTCGTAAATGCCGGACGCGCTACCGACTTCGAGCAGCTCTACGCGGCTGCCGAGGCACGTGAATCCAAGACCGACACCGGCATCCCCGGCGGTATTGCGATTCCGCACTGCCGTAGTGCCGCCGTCACCGAGCCGACCCTGGCAATGGCACGCCCCAACCCTGCAGTTTCCTTCGGTGCAAAGGACGGCCCCGCCGACCTGATTTTCTTCATCGCTGCACCCGATGGTGCTGACCAGGCTCACCTGAAGCTGCTCTCCACCCTGGCACGCTCCCTGATGAAGAAGAGCTTCACCGCGTCCCTACGCGAAGCCTCCTCGGCTGAAGAGATCGTTGAGCTGGTCAACGGTGCGCTCGGTGTAGGCGAGAAGAAGGCAGAGGCTAAGCCCGCCGAGGCCGCACCCGCCGCACCTGCTGCTGAGAAGGCTGAGAAGGAAGCTCCCGCTGCTTCGGTGAAGAAGATTGTTGCTGTGACCGCATGCCCCACCGGTATCGCTCACACCTACATGGCGGCGGACGCCCTCAAGTACGCTGCTGAAGAGCTCGGCTACGACCTGAAGGTTGAGACTCAGGGCTCCTCGGGTAATGAGACGCTGACCCAGGCTGATATTGATGCCGCAGACGCCGTGATTTTCGCGGTGTCCGTGAACGTGCGTGAGCGTAACCGCTTCGCGGGTAAGCCCTTTGTCGAGTCTCCCGTCAAGCGCGGTATTGACGAGCCCAAGGAAATGATTGCGGAGGCTCTGGCTGCGGCTGAGAACCCCAATGGTGCACGCGTTGCCGCTGCCGCATCCAACGGTGAGGACAGCGCAGGCGCTACCGAAGGCGCTTGGGGCTCGCGCATCTACAAGGCCGTGATGACCGGTATCTCCTACATGATTCCGTTCGTTGCTGCCGGCGGTATTCTGGTTGCCCTGGGCTTCGTGTTCGAGGCAATTACTATGCCGAACCTTGGCGATGTGAACACCAAGGCGATTCTCGGCTCGGCAACCCTGTTCAACCTCGGTGATGTGCACTGGACCCTGTACCTGGGTGCTGTTCTGCAGACCATCGGTGGTTTTGGCCTGAGCCTGATGGTTCCGGCTCTTGCCGCGTACATTGCGTACGGTTTGGCTCAGCGTCCCGGTATCGCTCCGGGCTTCATCGCCGGTTCGGTGGCTCTTGCCGTGAACTCGGGCTTCCTCGGCGGTATTGTTGGCGGTATTCTCGCCGGTCTGATTGCGTACGCTCTGGGCACCCTGAAGCTGCCCCGTTGGCTCGGTTCGATGATGCCCGTGGTCATCACTCCGCTGGTGACTTCTCTGGTCGCCGGCCTGGCAATGTACCTGCTGCTCGGTGCGCCCCTGGCTTGGGTTATGACCACCCTGCAGGATTGGCTGACCTCCATGTCTGGCGGCTCCGCTCTGGTGCTGGGTCTGATCCTGGGTGCCATGATGGCTTCTGACCTGGGCGGCCCCATCAACAAGGCTGCTTACCTCTTCGCAACCGCTGGCCTGTCCTCGGGCGCGACCGTAAACCAGGAAATCATGGCTGCCGTCATTATCTCCGGTATGGTTCCGCCGCTGGCTATGGCTCTGGCAACCGCCCTGCGCCCCAAGCTGTTCAACGAGAACGAGCGTGAGAACGGTAAGGCTGCGTGGCTGCTGGGTGCATCCTTCATCTCTGAGGGTGCTATTCCCTTCGCTTCGGCTGACCCGGCTCGCGTGATTCCTTCGACCATTGTTGGTGGCGCTATCGCCGGTGCAATCTCCATGGGTGCGCACGTGGCTTCCCCGGCTCCGCACGGTGGTATTTGGATTATTGGTCTGGCGCAGAACCCGCTGATGTTCCTTGTGGCTGTTGTTGCCGGTACCGTTGTTTCGGCGCTGCTGTACGTGGTGCTGAAGTCCTTGGGTGCCCGCTCTAAGGCATCCGCATAAAGGCCGTATAACCTCACCTTCATTTGATCGTCTGTTTGCAGGCATGAGCGTGAAAAAACACGTTACACTGTAGACAAACCACAGATAGGACATGAACTCTATGACTACCTACAAGGGCGTCGGCGTATACGCCGGCCGCGTTATTGGCCCCGTTCTTCAGATGCCTAAGCCCATCGAGGAACCCAAGGACGGTCTGCGTCTGAGCGGTGAGACCGCTGAGGCTGCAGCACAGCGCATTAAGGACGCATCGGTCCGCGTCAAGGAAGACCTGCTGGCTCGCGCAGAGAATGCAAGCCGTGACGGTAAGGCTGTTCTGAAGTCCACCTCTCAGATGGCTACCGACCGTGCACTCATTAAGAGCGCAATCAAGCTGGTTGAGACTCAGGAGATGGCTCCCGAGCGCGCAATTTGGGAGGCTGCAACCTCCTTCGCAGACCAGATGGCTGCTCTGGGCGGCTACATGGCTGAGCGCGTTACCGACATCCACGACGTGCGTGCCCGCATCGTTGCTGAGCTGACCGGCCAGCAGGCTCCCGGCATCCCCGTTTCTGACGAGCCGTTCATCCTGGCCGCTATTGACCTGGCACCGGCTGATACCGCAACCCTGGACCCCGAGAAGGTTATCGCGCTGATCACCTCTGACGGTGGCCCCCAGGCGCACACCGCTATTCTGGCTCGCGGCCTCGGCCTGCCCGCTATTGTGGCTGCTAAGGGCGTGACCGATATTGCTGACGGCACCGTCGTGTACGTGGACTCTAACGAAGGCATCGTTGACACCGAGCCCACCGACGCTGACCGCGAAGCAGCAATCAAGTACGCAAACCGCAAGCCCGTCGCTGACTTCGACGGTAAGGGCGTGCTGGCTGACGGTACCCGCGTTCCGCTGTACGCAAACGTTGGTGACGGCAAGTCCGCTGAGAAGGCTGCAAGCCTGAAGGCTGAGGGTGTTGGTCTGCTCCGCACCGAGTTCGGCTTCCTGGGCCACGACGCTGAGCCTTCCATTGAGACTCAGGCTAAGACCTACAAGTCCGTGTTTGACGCATTCCCCGGCAAGCACATTGTGGTTCGTACCCTGGATGCTGGTGCTGACAAGCCCCTGCCGTTCCTGAACGTGAACCCCGAAGAGAACCCCGCACTGGGTGTTCGCGGTTTCCGTACCGACTGGACCGTTCCGGGCGTTCTGACCCGCCAGCTGGAGGCTATTAAGGCTGCTTCGGAGGATTCCGACGCTGACATCTGGGTTATGGCTCCGATGATTTCGACCACCTCCGAGGCACGTAACTTCGCGAACATGCTCAGGGAGATTGGCCTGCCCGTTCACGGTGTGATGGTTGAGACCCCCGCAGCTGTGATGAACGCTGAGGCTATCCTGGGCGAGGTCGACTTCGTGTCCATCGGCACCAACGACCTGACCCAGTACACCATGGCTGCTGACCGTCTGCTGGGTGACCTGGCACACCTGAACAACCCCTGGCAGCCTGCAGTGCTGAAGATGATCAAGATGACCGTTGAGGGTGCTCAGCGTGCATCGGTCACCGCGGGTAAGAAGAAGTACGTGAGCGTCTGTGGTGAGGCTGCGGCCGATCCGGCTCTGGCTGTTGTGCTGATTGGTCTGGGTGTTGACACCCTGTCCATGAACGCTGGCGCTATCCCCGCTGTGGCTGCGGTTCTGAAGTCTGTGACCAAGGAGAAGGCACAGCAGATTGCGGCTATCGCTCTGCAGCAGATTTCTTCTGCTGAGGCGAAGGAGAGCGCACGCAAGGGTCTGCCGATTCTGGACGAACTGGGCCTCTAAGCCTTAAAACGATTCTGGGGCTGCCTGCCGCCTCTTGATGGGGTGTGGTAGGCGGTGCTTGAGTCCATAAAAATGCCGGGTGTAGAGTTTTATTTCTGCATCCGGCATTTTTGTACTTGTTAGCGTATGGCTGAACGGTACAATTTATAGAGTAAGGGCGGGTCCTGAAGCGCCCCGTTCATTTAGAATAGGTACCGATATATTTTCGGTTCCTTGATCAAAGGAGAAACATAATGGCAGAGCGCGAAGCCACTATTGCAAGCCGTGTTGGCCTGCACGCACGTCCGGCAGCTATCTTCGCTGAGGCAGCTGGCGACCTCCCCGTTGAGGTGACCATCGCTGCTAAGGGTGAGCCCGCAGATGAGGCTATGGACGCTGCATCGATTCTGTCCCTGATGTCCCTGGGTGCAAAGCACGGCGACGTTGTTGTCCTGCGCGCTGAGGGTGAAGGTGCTGAAGAGGCTCTGGACTCGCTGGTTAAGATCCTCGAGACCGACCACGACGCTGAGTAATTGACTCTCGCCTCTGAGGTGGACCCCTAAGCGGTACGCTTCGGATGCTGTGAAGGCTACAGCCTTAAAGCGTGAATATCCCGTCACTTCGGTGGCGGGATATTTTTTTATTATGAATAATTCATATTTTATTGCGCTATGAGTGGGACATAAGGGGGCTATTTTCCTGCTAAATCTTAATGTGTAAATAACCTTTATTTTTCCGGGGGAATACCCGCAAAAATATTCCCCAAAATATTTTCTGTACAGTAGTGACCCCGCTTTCTCTTCATTTAATGAAGCTACCCAACGCAGGTCGCCACTGGTGCCTTTAGCACAGGAAGCGCACCCTAGAAAACAGCATTTTTGCTCCTCGGTGCTACCGCAGAATCACGCCCTTGTTAGACTAAAAAGGCACTGTCTATATGGGAGGGACATTGGCAGAATCGAGGAACACCCCCGCAGCCCCCAGCTCGCGGGAAGCTTCGCATGCAGGCGAAACAAACACGGCCGCATCCGCAGAACGCGAGCAGACCACCACGGCAGGCTACGTAGCGGGCAAAGGCGGCTTTCCCCTGGTCTCCCTAGACCAGGTTACTGACGAGCGCCTACGCCGCGTTCTAGCTGAGCGAGCCGCCTCCGTACAGAAACCTGACACCACTGTTAGTGCCGAAGCTGTCAGCGAAGTACTCCAAGAAGCAGCCGCGGACATGGGCATCCCCGCGCAGGAGGTAGACCCCGCCGGCGACCCCGAGCTGAGCTCTAACGGCCACGGTGCGCGCACCGTCATTGACCCCTCCCTGGTATCTGAAGATGACGGCTTGGACGCTTACCGTGAGGACCCGAACCCGGTCACCTCCAGCAATATGGTGACCGAGGCGGCGCTGACCCGCCCCTCCCAGCCGGTGCCCATGACCGGCATGATTCCGCAGGTACCTAACTCGCACGCTGCCCGCCGCTTCGGCGCGGATCCTTCCGCAATGCCGAAGACCGGGCCTGTCTCGATGCCCACCACCTCCGTTCCGCTGGTCGATAGGGGGTCTCGCGGTCTCCTTGGGCGCGGTAGTGGTGGCCGTTGGGGGTCGCGTCGCTTCCGCTCTTTCGTGCGCACTGAGGAGACGGCACCTGCCGCCCCGCGCGGTGCCCAGCGCATCGCTCAGCGCCAGTTTGTGCCGACTATCCGCTCTGAGGAGCATGAGCGTCGTGAGGCGTTCCGTCGCGAGAAGGAGTACGCCCGCGATACCCTGAACTTCACCCTGCGCCTGGCTGAGGCGATGTTCCACTACGGCGCGGACGCCATGGACGTGGACTCGGCGATTATTGCGGTGTCTTCGGCGTACGGGCTGGATTCGGTGGAAGTCGACATTACGAACCAGTCGGTGACCATCAACTACACCTCGGACCCCGATATTTACATGGAGTCCCGCATCTCCAAGCGCAATGCGAATGCAGAGGAGCGCTTCACCCACACCCTGGTGCGTGTGGTGCGTTCCTCCACTGAGAACTATGAGGCGCTTTCCGAGGTGTACGGCCTGATCTATAAAATCACTCGCGGCGGTATGACCCTGGAAATGGCTGATTTGGAGCTGAACCAGATTACGCACCGACCCAAGCCGTTTCCGCCTCTGGTGGTGTGGGCGGCGAATCTGGCGTGTGCTGGAACCCTGACGGCGGCGCTGGGGGCGAGTTTTGCAACGGCGTTGAGTGCGGTGATTATTTTTATTCCCGTGTACTTGCTAATTCAGTGGTTGAGTTCGATTGGTATTCCGGCGTTCTTCCGTATGGCTGCTAGTGCGGGTCTGATGACCTTCTTGGCGATTTGGCTGGGCGGTGAAGGGTCCATTCTTTCGGTGCTGCAGAGTCAGGGGGAGCCGATCTCGGCGCCTCTGGTGGTTGCTGCGGGCATGATTATGTTCTTGCCGACTCCACGTCTGGTGGGTGCTGTGCAGGATGCGATTAACGGCTTCCCGGTGACGGCCGCGGGTCGTTTCGTGTCGACCGGCATGAGCTTCTTGGGTCTGGTGGTCGGTATTGCGACCGCGGTGAGCGCGATCAATATTTTCAATGGCCCGACCCTGGATATTGAGCAGCTACGTTTTGAACCGACAACTCCGCTGGTGGCCTCTTTCTTCTTCATCATTGCGATTGCTGCCTTTGCGGTGACCCTGCAGACGAAGCTGGTGAAGGTCGGTTGGCTAACGGTCATTACGGGTTGCGGTTTGGCGGCGTATTACGCCTACGAGCTGCTTGCCGGTCCGAGTACTGGTCGTGGCCCGACGGCGTGTGCGGCGGTTGTGATTGGTGCGTTGAGCACGTATTTTGCGTACCGTCTGCATGTGCCTCAGGCGATTTTCTCGATTCCTGCAATTACGTTCTTGCTGCCGGGTCTGTCGTTCTTCCGTGGCATGTATTTGCTGACGGTTGAGACGGATGTGATTCTGGGTATGCAGAATATGATTACGGCGGTTTCGATTGTGGTGGCGATGGCTTCGGGTGTTGCGCTGGGTAATTACACGATGCAGTATGCGCTACAGCATTTTACGACTCCGCGGAATGTGGAGCCGGCAGATTCTTAGCCCTCCTTCAAGGGCATATAGCCAATATTGCATATATTGGATGTAGAGAAGGGGCTGTAGCTTGCGAGTTCACCTCGCAAGCTACCGCCCCTTCGCTACGTCCCTTGCGCCAGCTCTTGTGCCGCGCCTAACGGACCGTCCAATCCACCGGCTCCGCACCCTGCTGCACCAGCAAAGAATTCACCGTCGAAAACGGGCGCGACCCAAAGAAACCACGATGAGCAGACAGCGGCGAAGGATGCGCCGACTCCACACTCGGGTACGGCTGCAGCATGGGCGCGCACTTGCGCGCATCCGCACCCCACAGCAGACCCACCAGCGGCTGGTTACGCGCCACCAGCGCACGGATAGCGCACTCGGTGATCTCCTCCCAACCCTTGCTGCGGTGCGAACCCGCATCAGACTCGCGCACCGTCAAAACCCTGTTGAGCAGCATGACGCCCTCATCAGCCCAACAGGACAGGTCGCCGTGATCAGCCGGGGCGATACCCAAATCGTCCTGCAGCTCCTTGTAAATATTGTTCAGCGAACGAGGCAGCGGCATACCGCGGTGCACCGAGAACGACAGACCTATCGCATTGCCCGGGGTGGGGTAAGGGTCCTGACCAATAATGAGGACCTTCACCCGGCTCATCGGGCGGCGGAACGCATTAAAAATATCGGCGGCAGGCGGGAACGTACGGTACCCCGCCGCGTGCTCCTCACGCAGAAAAGCGCCCATGGCGTGAATCTGCTCTTCGACGGGGGCGAGTGCTGCCGCCCAATCCTCGCTCATAATGCTGCTGAGGGGCTTGTTCATGAATCTCCTCGGGGAATCTCCTGGTACTGATGCGACCCGGACGGTGACGGGGCCGGGTGCGGGATGGATGCTTCTCCTCTAGACTGAGGTTCTCTTCTAGGTTGAGGTTCTCTTCTAGGCTGGGTTTCTCTTCTAGACTAGGGGATGACGAATACACGCGCTAGGAGACGCCGGCTACAGCAGGCGAGCTACAGACAGGAGGGAACGTGTCAGGACAGGAACGAGCTGAAATTGTGCAGCCTGAGAGTCAGTCGGGAGTGGAGAACCAGCCGGAAGCACAGAGCCAGTCGGAAGCACAGAACCAACCCGGCGGCCTGACCCCGGCGGAGCGCCGCATCCTTGAGGTGGAACGCCGCCACTTCAAACACCAGGGCTCCAAAGAGAAGGCGATTATCGCCGCCGGATTCACCCCGATTGCCTACTATCAGCGCCTGAACGTGATGCTGGACGATGAGCGGGTACGCGCCGCAGCGCCGCAGATGATCGACGTTCTGCGTGCCCGCCGAGATGCTGACTAGGAGCTCGAATGGGGAGAGTCGTTCGAGCTCTCCAACTCCTGCGTTCAACCCCGCACACCTCAAGCTCAACCAGAGATTGAACACTGTGCGGTGTCCGTCTTTTTTCACAGCCGGTTGCGGGGCGTTCACGTTGGTTCTCGCTAGTTGAGACGGTACTCTAGGTACTAGAACACCAAGACCGCACCTTACCTCTGCCGCGCCCGCGCCAGGTAGGGAGGCACGGCACCAGCCGGTAAACAGAGACCCGTGAAATGAGGATACATGAGCTACCCCCGCGACGAATTTGATGAGGTAGACGAAAACACCGCCCGCCGCGGAACCTACCGCGCGGTCAATACTGACCCGGCAAAGAGCCCCAAGGGCGCTATCCCCCTGGTAGCTGCAGGTGTAGTCGGTCTGCTCGTTGGCGGCGCGATGTACGTGTACGCGCCGCGCACCGCCTCCCCGCAGTACTCGGCGTCCACCGCGAAGAGTAGCTCCGCGCCCGCAAGCGCGTCGGCGTCCTCTGCGCCGGCTACCGCGTCGGCAAGCCCCACGAAGACCGGTCTGGCTGAGTCCATCTCTGTGGCGGTCTACAATGCGGCGGCTCCGGCGGGTAGCGCATCCGGTGCGGCGGCGCTGCTGACCGGCTACACCATCAGCGAGACGGCAAACTACACGGGTGTGGCACCGGCAACCAGCGTGGTCTACTACGCTGAGGGCTACCAGTCGCAGGCGCAGAGTATCGCCTCGAAGCTGGGTATTACTCAGGTGCGTCAGGCAACCTCCGATGTGCAGATGGGTAACCACGAGGTCATCGTGATTCTGTCCTCGGATTACACCGGCTCCGCTGCTGCTGCGGAATAGGTTCAGGCGGTTGCCCGGGCGATTCTAAACCCGCGATTCTAAGCCTGCGAATCTAAGACCGCGCCCGCTGTTTCTGCCATAACGACTTCTGCTCAACCCCATCCGCGCAATTCTACTGATGCGCGAGTGGGGTTGATGCTTTTAATACCCCTCACGTACCTCCGGTGGGCACACCGGTAACGCCCCTTTTGGCGGGCTTAACGAGCGCAGATTAAGCACTGGGCGATTAACCCTTCAACCTTGGGCTTAAACGTTTGCTCCATACCGGTGCGGGTGCCACAATTGATGTAGTATTCGGGTGTTTTATGCCCTACTCTGCCGTGCCTCCGTAACGGGGCGTTGTGGAGGGGCCGCCACCCGATTTTAGATGTACCGCACCCGCAGGGGTGAAGGAAGAAATCCGATCGTCCAGGAGGACACTTATGGCAAAGCTCATTGCTTTTGACGAAGAGGCACGCCGCGGCCTTGAGCGCGGTTTGAACACCCTCGCCGATGCAGTGAAGGTGACCCTCGGCCCCCGCGGCCGCAACGTTGTGCTGGAGAAGGCGTGGGGCGCCCCCACCATCACCAACGACGGTGTCTCGATCGCGAAGGAAATCGAGCTGGAGGATCCGTACGAGAAGATTGGTGCGGAGCTCGTCAAGGAAGTTGCTAAGAAGACTGACGACATCGCAGGTGACGGTACCACCACCGCTACCGTTCTGGCTCAGGCACTGGTCCGCGAGGGCCTGCGTAACGTGGCTGCTGGCGCTGACCCGCTGAGCCTCAAGCGCGGCATTGAGAAGGCTGTTGAGGCTGTGACCGAGGCTCTGCTCTCCTCCGCGAAGGAAGTTGAGACCGAGGAAGAGATTGCTGCAACCGCATCTATTTCCGCTGGCGACGCTGAGATCGGCAAGCTCATTGCTGAGGCAATGGAGAAGGTCGGCAAGGAAGGCGTCATCACCGTTGAGGACTCCAACACTTTCGGTCTGCACCTGGAACTGACCGAGGGTATGCGCTTCGACAAGGGCTTCCTGTCCGGTTACTTCGTGACCGACCCGGAGCGTCAGGAAGCAGTCCTGGAGGACCCCTACATCCTGGTTGTGAACCAGAAGATTTCGAACGTTAAGGACCTCGTTCCCATCCTGGAGAAGGTCATGCAGTCCGGCAAGCCGCTGCTGATCGTTGCTGAGGACGTTGAGGGTGAGGCTCTGGCTCTGCTGGTGCTGAACAAGATGCGCGGCTCCATCAAGTCTGTTGCTGTGAAGGCTCCGGGCTTCGGTGACCGCCGTAAGGCTCAGATGGCCGATATCGCCATCCTGACCGGTGGCCAGGTCATCACCGAAGAGGTTGGCCTGTCCCTGGATGCCGCAACCCTGGACATGCTCGGTTCCGCCCGCAAGGTCGTTGTGACCAAGGACGAGACCACCATCATCGAGGGCGCAGGCGACGCAGCAGCTATCGAGGGTCGCGTGGCTCAGATCCGCGCAGAGATCGCTAACTCTGACTCCGACTACGACCGTGAGAAGCTGCAGGAGCGCCTGGCTAAGCTCGCCGGTGGTGTTGCTGTGCTGAAGGCTGGTGCCGCAACTGAGGTTGAGCTGAAGGAACGCAAGCACCGCATTGAGGATGCTGTGCGTAACGCTAAGGCTGCTGTTGAGGAGGGTATCGTCCCCGGTGGTGGCGTTGCTCTGATTCAGGCTGGTGTGAAGGTCTTCGACAAGCTGGAGCTGACCGGTGACGAGGCTACCGGCGCGAACATTGTGCGCGTGGCTATTGATGCACCGCTGAAGCAGATTGCTGCTAACGCTGGCCTGGAGCCGGGCGTTGTGGTTGACCGTGTTCGTTCCCTGCCTGCTGGTACCGGTCTGAACGCTGCGACCGGCGAGTACGAGGACCTGATGGCTGCTGGTATTGCTGACCCGGTGAAGGTGACCCGTTCGGCTCTGCAGAACGCTGCGTCGATTGCTGGTCTGTTCCTGACCACTGAGGCTGTTGTTGCGAACAAGCCGGAGCCCGCTGGTGCGGCTGCTCCCGGTGCGGACGCAATGGGCGGAATGATGTAGTAGAAATTTATCCCTGATGGGGTAAATTTCTACGGAATCCGTGGCACGCGACGCGTGACACGGTGGTGAGATGCCGCTGGAAGCTAATCCGGCGTTATCTCAATCGCATCCGTATGAGGCGGGGGCGGCTACCCATGAGGGGTGGCCGCCCCCGCTTTTTCTGTGCCCATGTGCGGCTGAGCATCCTGCGTCTGTGATGGGTTGGCGGCGTGCCTGCCGGTGGAGGCGGTAGAATGGCTCCTTATGGAATGCGCCTATTTTCGTGATGACCTCTGCTCCTCCTGCCCCAGCATTGAGACCGCCTACACCGCGCAGGTGCAGGCGAAGCAGGAGCACGCCCGCACCCTGCTCGCCAACTACCCGCAGCTGCAGTGGCTGGACCCGGTGACCAGCGCGGAGGCGGGCTTCCGTAACAAGGCGAAGCTCGTGGTGGGCGGTTCGGCGAAGAACCCGACCCTGGGCATTGTGGATTACCGTACGGGCGCATCCACTGATCTTGGCGAATGCCCGCTCTATATGGAGCCGATTCAGGCGGCTATTCCAGTGTTGCGTGAGCTGATTCAGCGCGCGGACCTGACCCCCTATGACATTCCGAATCGTCGCGGTGAGCTGAAGAATATTCTGGTGACTGCTTCGGCGGCGGGTGAGCTGATGGTGCGTTTCGTGCTGCGTTCGAAGAAGCTTCTGGTGCCGATTCGCCGCCAGATACACTGGTTGCAGGAGCGGCTGCCGAACCTGGCGGTGCTGTCGGTGAACCTGCTGCGTGAGCCGGTGGCGCGCGTTGAGGGCGATGAGGAGATTATCCTCTCGGAGCGTCAGACCCTGCCGATGCAGGTGAATGACCTGACCCTGCACCTGCGCCCGCAGAGCTTCTTTCAGACGAATACGAAGGTTGCTGAGGCGATGTACGCGCAGGGCCGTGAGTGGGTGCGTGAGGTGGCTCCGCGCTCGCTGTGGGACCTGTACTGCGGTGTGGGAGGTTTTGCTCTGCACGCCGCGTCGGTGATGGACGGCGGCTCGGTGACGGGCATTGAGATTAGTGCGGAGGCGGTCGCTTCGGCGCAGCGCACGGTCGCTGAGTACGGTCTGGAGGGCGTGAGCTTTTCGGCTCAGGATGCGCCGGAGTTCGCGGTGTCTTCGGGCGCGGTGCCGCAGATGCTGGTGGTGAACCCGCCGCGCCGCGGTATTGGTGAGAGCTTGTGCGCGTGGATTGAGGGTTCGGGTATTGACCGTGTGGTGTATTCGAGCTGTAATGCGGCGACTTTGGCGAAGGACCTGGAGCGTATGCCCTCGTATGCGCCGGTGCAGGGTCGTGTGTTGGATATGTTCCCGCATACGGATCACTACGAGGTGATGGTGCTGTTGCAGAGGCGGTAGCGGCTAACAACTCTTTGCTAAATATTATATATCTTCAGAATTGGCATTCTATATTATTGGGAGTGACTTAAATATATGCTATTTTCTAAAATTGCTAGGCAAATAATTGCCCTGGTTCCATTTGTTGCCGTTGCAATAAATTTGCCGCTCGAAAATGTTGGAAAATTTTTCTCTGAATCAGAGTCTCAGAGAGACTTGGTAAGCATTATAAAACTTGGCATATTTTATCTAATAATATTGATTATATACTTACTCTTGTATGAAGTTACCCTGAGGAAATTATGGTTATCTACCTCTTTAAAGTTGGAAGATGTAGGTGAGCGTGCGGTCTGTAATAAGAAAATAGGTCGTGCCCTCCTTATGGTACGAATTAATTATCTGGTGACCAGGGTTTATAGATTTCTAAATTTGGGGCAGATAACATACGGGTATCCAAATGAAAATAAAGTTTGGAAAGGCTTAAATAAGGCCTCGATTTCTCGTAATATAGTCGCAATACTTAAATTTCTAATTAGCATCCCTGTGCTCACTTCTCTTGCCCTTTCCTGTATCTCGTTGCGTATTTTTAGTTTTTCTAATCTGCCGATGGATAGGTTTCAAGACCTGATGGTTCAATCATTGAATCTTAGGGTTGACCTTCTGGATTTAGCCTCAAAGTTACCGTTGGTTGCCGCAATACTGGCCCTAGTGCCAACAGTCTTCTTCTTCTATTTTTATAGTCAGAAACGCGACGTTCGAAAGATTATCGATAAAGAAAGAAATAAGCATCTAGAGGAATCAGTATTGTTGTATGAAAAATTGATGCTGTGGATTGATAAAAATTTGTATGATATATCAAATAATTATGATTATGTTGTGAGGGTTCAGAAATCAATTGTCTCCTCAAGGATGAAGAAAAGCGTTCCTAATTACTCTTCATCGACAGGTAACACTCATCTTTTTATGAAAAAAAGTGATAATTTTCAATTTATTGAGTTGCCCGGTGTTAATGATTTTACTCAAATTGTTAGTGAGTTATTGAGTGATAAATTGCATAGATACTCTAGGATGCTTGCTTGTAGGGATTACGATCTGTGGGAGCTCTATTGGAATCTGTTGTCACTAAAGGATTCCAAGAGAGTTCATTGGTTATTCTATACGCGTTCTGGAGTTGAAGATTATATTTCTGCAATGGCTGAATTGCCGCATAATCTTGATAAAGAAATGTTTGAAGAGGAGCGTAAGTATGAGTCCTCTATCTTGGCAAGTGATATATATAAAAAGCTCGAAATATTGTACTCGTTAAAGCGTGGAAGCGAGGCTCTTAGGAAGTATCTTTACTCATCAAGGACTGAGAAAGTTCTTGTAAGGGTTCTTCAAAAGGAAAAGCAATGACTCATCTAACTGGGTGGAAAAGTCATTCATGTCTATAGGTGAATGTAATCTGCATTGGTTATGTATAGGAGCGGTGGTGCCTCGGGCTGGTTGTGTCCGAGGCGCCACCGCCTTTTCGCGCCTATTGTCGGGGGCGCTCTGCCGTTAGTCTTGCGCCGCGAGAATACCCGCCGCGTACGCTGCCTGGCCTACGTGCTGCGCCGCATCGTCAATCATGCTGACCAGGCGCACACCGCGAGTCACCGCCGGGGTCCACGAACGGTCAATAACCTCACTCAAATCAGCCTCGCTCAGCGTCTCCGCGTAAGCTGCAAGCGCCTCGCCGGTCGCCACAAGATACTCCACCAGTAGCGCAGAATCCTCCACCACGATGGAGCGCGCCTGCTCGGCAGTGTGGCCGTAGCCCATGGTGTCGCCGAGCTCGCCCAGATTAAAACGTTCCCTGAACCCCTGAGTCTCCCAGACCTGCGGCTGACCGCTGAGTGCGGAGAGTTGCATGTCCATCTGACGCCCGGCGTGCCAGAGGAGCCAGGCGATAGAGTTTGGGTGCCCGCCCGGGTGCGCGTTCAACGCCTCCGCTGATAGCCCCTTGACGGCTACGGCGGCTTCGGTGCCGGGGCGGCTGGCGGCGTCACGCAGAATATCGTGAGTTTTCATGGAATCCTCCTGAAAATGTTGGCTTCTCATAGGGAGCCGGGTAGTTTCAGTCTACGCCCAGGCCCGCACAAGCTGAGGGCTGAGGGGTGGCTGCAGAAGAGGGGAGGAGGCTTTGCCCGTGTCCTAGCGGTGGCAAGAAAAATGTGGCGCGCAGGAATAATACTCATTTCTTCCCGTTGAACCCTGCGAAGACATCATCATCTGAATTTCACAGGAGAATATTATGACCACCCCCGCTCAGCTGCACTTTGACATGGTCGTCATCGGCTTCGGCAAGGGCGGCAAGACCCTCGCCGGCGCATACGCCAAGACCGGCAAGAACGTTGCCCTCATCGAACAGTCCACCGGCATGTACGGCGGTACCTGCATCAACATCGGCTGCGTGCCCACCAAGGCGCTCGTACACCGCGCCGACGAGTTCCGCGCCAGCGGCGAGCGCACCCTCGAAGAGGCAAACGCCGCCTACGAATCCGCCGTGGTCTTCCGTGACAAGCTGACCGACATGATGCGCGCCAAGAACCGCGAGATCCTGCTGTCCAACGAGACCGCCAAGCTCATTGACGGTCACGCACGCTTCATCTCCGACACCGAGGTTGAGGTCACCGCAGGCGAGGACACCCTGCGCGTTACCGCCGACTACTTCATCATCAACACCGGCGCCGTGCCGGTTATCCCGCCGATTGAGGGAATCCGCGAATCTGAGCGTGTGCTCACCTCCACCGAGCTGCAGAAGCTAACCCCGCGCCCCAAGCGCTTGGGCATTATCGGTGGCGGCCCCATCGGTGTTGAGTTCGCCGGTATTTTCGCCTCCTACGGCACTGAGGTGACCATTCTGGACGGTGCGCCCGCCCTCTTCGGCCGCTACGATGAGGACGTTGCCCAGGTTGCCCGCGAGATTATCGCAGACCAGGACATTACCGTTCATTCCGGCGTGCGTGTGCAGTCCTTCAAGGACGGCGCTGACTCGGTGACCGTGACCTACCTCGACTCCGAGGGTGCCACCAAGGAGCTGGAGGTGGACTACGTGATGGTTGCGACCGGCCGCAAGCCCGCCACCGAGGGCCTGGGTCTGGAGAACACCAGCATCGAAACCACTGACCGCGGCGCAATTGTTGTGGATGAGCACCTGCGCAGCACCGTGCCGAACATCTTCGCGCTCGGTGACGTGAATGGCGGCCCGCAGTTCACCTACATTTCTATGGATGACTACCGCGT
>FLSD01000821.1_pt1 | contig 15998 bp, 14 predicted proteins | sample 1497351 | NCBI WGS metagenome assembly FLSD01 (sample SAMEA4031770, study PRJEB14383) | metagenome | biome: human; feature: oral; material: saliva | place: Philippines | collected 2014 | reverse complement strand
TCTCACAAGCCAAAATGCTAATAATCTAAATCTCTTTCAGAAAACACTTTACTTAACTTGAGAAAATGCTGTAAGCTAAACCCAGCTTCAAGAGTTTCGACTGATAAGCTCCGACTATGGTCGAACGCCAACCCCATGTTCACGGGTGGCTCGGATGACGAAGCGGTTTGTATTCACCACCGGAATAACCGGTGGTAACCGGTACAGACAAGAGCAACGCGAAAGGATCGCGCCACTCACGGCGCAGGTTGTCACATGTACAACGGCTCTGCAACCGAAGCAGCAATCTCTCTGAACCCCTCCCGCTCCTACCAGGAAAGCCTGCGTGCCGCAGCTGTCCCCGCGCGAGGCGGATACACCGCAGTCAGCATTGACGATTACTCCCGCATATCTTCTAAGCGCGACGAGTTCCTGAACTTCCTTCTTCTGCCCAACCCCGAGGGCATCCCCGCTATTGAGTACGCCGGTCTGCGCGTAGCGTAGCATTAGGGGTATGAATTTCTCCGGTATGCTCCTGGACTCCGACGTTCTAGCGGAGATCCGTAAGGCGGATCCAGACCCCGCCGTGGTCGCTTTTCTGCGCCGCCGCTCGTTCCGACACATGTACATTTCTGTGCTGAGTATTGGTGAGCTGAAGGGCCTGTACCCCTACCCGGAAACCGACCGCTGGATTACCGAACTTCTTGAGCGCTTTGGCGACCACGTTATTAATGTGGATGCGCGTGTGAGCCTCGAGTGGGCGGGCCGTCAGGCACCGCGCGGCGCGCATGCTGTGGGTCGTGATGACGCCGGTCCGCTGCCTACTGCCGCCCTGGAGGGGCTGATGGCGGCGAGCGCGAGTGCCTATGATTTGGAGCTGATTTCTTCTAAGGCGCAGGTGTACCGCGCCTGGGGTGTGCAGGCTTCCAACCCGTGGACTGAGGATTAAAACTTTGCCGGATGCGCGTCCTCGCGTGCGTGTCTGTGTGAATAGTTGTGAGAACCCGCTTTCGAGTGTTAATCGGAGGCGGGTTTCGTCGTTAATTCGTGGCATGATTGAAGGACGATGAAAAGCACCTCACCTATCTCGCGTTATTCCATGCCCATGCCTCTGTGGCTTCAGGGTGTTGTTGAGCTAATTGTTACTGCCCTATTTTCTGCTGTTGCAGTGCTTGCGGCGATGTCTGCCGTGTGGGCGACCAAGGGTTTTGGCGACATGGAGTTCTCCTCCGTGGCCGCCATGTCGGCGCACCTGTGGCTTCTGATTCACGGTGTTCCTCTGGATCTTGCGGCTGCTTTTGGTGCTTCTGCCGGCACGATGACGCTGGTGCCGCTGGGTTTGAGTATTCTGCCTTTGCTGCTCTGTTATCGTTCGGGTCGTCGTCTGGCGCGCGCCTCGTATGAGGGTGAGTTTTTGATTCCGGTGCTGTCCGGTTCGGTGACCTATGCGCTGATTAGTTCGGCGATATACGGTTGGGCGAGTCCGCATCCGCAGCCTCTTCAGGCGTTGAATGCTGCCCTGGTGCCTTTGGGTATTGTGGTGGCTGGCCTGATGTGGGGTGGCTACCGTGAGGCGCGTTCGCTCTCGCGCATGGTGGGTGTTGATACTGCGGAGCAGATTTCGCAGATGAGTCAGTATTCGCGTTGGGCGGGTTCGTACGCCTGGGCTGTGGTGCGTGCTGCGGTGGTTGCTTTTGTGGCGCTGATTGGTCTGGGTGCGGTGCTTTTGGGCATCGGTATTTTGGCGGGCTGGTCGCAGATTGTTGCCACCTACCAGGAGCTGCACGCGGGCGCTGTGGGTGATACTGCGGTGACTCTGCTGCAGCTGGGTTTCTTGCCGAACTTGGTGATTTATGCGATTGCGTGGTCGACCGGTGCAGGGTTCTCTATTGGCGCGGGCACCTCGGTTGGTTTGACCAGTAGTGATGCCGGTACTTTGCCGATGCTTCCGATTCTGGGTGCTGTGCCCGAGTCGATGGGCTCGTTCGGTTTGCTGGGTCTGCTGGTGCCGCTGGCTGCCGGTGCGATTGCTGGCTGGTGGTTCTTGCGGGAGGGTGAGGATCACCTGGATGAGTGGGTTGCTCTGAAGGTTCCGTTCCGCCCGCTGTCTGCGCTGATTTCTGCTGTGGCGCTGGGCGTGGTGACCGGTATTCTGACGTCGTTGGGTGCCCTGTGGCTGGGCTGGATTTCGTACGGCTCTCTGGGTATTGGTCGTTTTACGGAGGTCGGTGCTGAGCCGCTGAGCTTTGCGGCGCATACCGCGTTGACGGTGGGTGCGGGCGTGACGTTCGGTATGCTGCTGAGCCGCGCCCTGGTGCCGGATAGCAGCCGTGAGCTGCCTCGTTTTGCGGATGAGCGTCCGAACTTGGGTGAGCGTCTGATGAGTTTTACTGCCTCGGCCCGTGAGCGTTTTGCCCAGAGCCGCGAACGCTTTGCACAGCGCCGTGAGCAGCGTGCGCAGGAGCGCGCCCAGGAACGTGCGGAGCGTGAGGCTGAGGAAGCCGCAGCACGTGAAGCTGAGGAAGCTGCGGAGCGTGAGGCCGCTGAGCGTGAAGCTGCTGAGGCGGCGCGCGCGCAGACTCCCGAGAACGTTGCTGAGGCCGAGCAGTCTGTTGTATCTGAGCAGTCCGTTGTGTCTGGGCAGCCTGTTGTGCCTGAGGTGGCGACCGGTCACGTTCCGGTGCATCCGCAGGAGCCGGTGGTCGCCGTCCCCGTGGAGGCGACCGAGCAGCTGGCGCAGCGTGCGGCGGCGGACGCTTTCGCCGAGATTATTGCAGAGCGCGAAGAGGTAGCTGAGGCACCCGCGGCGGAAGAACCCGCTGTGGACGCTGCTCAGGAGCCGGCTTCCGAAGAGGCTACTGCTGAAGAGAACGCTGACGAGAACCCTGCTGAGGAGTACGAGCCGATTGAGGCCGTTCAGCAGGTCGATTACCTGCACTCTGCGCACGTTGAAGTTGCCGCTGAGCCTGCCTCCAGCGAGCACGCTACGTACGAACACAGCACCTATGACCCCGCCGCGTACGCTCACGACCCCTCCGACGAGGAGACCCGCGAGCTGAATCAGGAGCCCGTCTACGAGGCTGCTGAACCTGTGGAAGCTGAGCGTGCTGTCGAAGAGCCCGCAGAGCAGGCACCGCGTTCAAAGAGCCGCGCGAGCCGCATCATGGCGTACTTCGGCTTTGGTCTTGAGCAGCCTGCCGCAGCGCAGAATGACTCTGTGCAGGATGACGCAGCGCAGGGTGGCTCAGTTGACGCCGCCCACGCTGAGTCCGCCGCGCAGGACCGCGCTCTTGAGCGTGCGCAGAAGCGCGAGGTGAAGAAGGCGGCTAAGGCGGCACGCAAGAAGCAGAAGAACGACCTGGAGCGTGATTTTGTGAACCGTGAGCTGGATGTCCTCTCCGCAGATCAGGCGATGAGCCGCATCTTTGAGGTTCGTAGCCAGACCGGCGTGCTTCCGCTGGTGACCGATGAGGCGTCTACCGTGGAGCTTCCCCCGCTGGATACCAACTCCTCGAAGTCCCAGGGCTCTAGTGCCCAGGATTCTAGTACTCGGGGTTCTAGTACTCGGGGTTCTAGCGCGCGCACGAAGAACTAGCGTGCAGCCCCCAGTCCGCAGGATCCCCAGCGTGTGAATGAACTAGCGCGCGGATGAAGAGCTGGAGCTGGACGCGCCGGTGAGCTTGTCCATCGTGCCCTGGAAATTCTGGTCGCAGGTGTACATGTCGGTCTGGGTCAGCGCGGCGGCGCGGCACTCACGGTACTCCTGCGCGCCGGGCATGAGGGCAAGACCGATGCCGCCGAGCAGGGTCATAGCGCCGTAGATAATGCTGACGCCCGCGGCAATGTAGAAGAACCAGGGGCCGCGGTAGACTGCGGTGCGCACGATCGCAATAATGCTCAGGGTGATGCCGGTGAGCGCGAAGAGGAAGAGCGCCAAGAAAAGCGGCATCGCGGAGAGCGCGAAGGAAGACGACGTAAAGATTACCAGCGCGGCAGCGATCAGCATGAACGAGGTGCGAATATTCGCTTTCTGCTGTTCGATGGGGTCGATGGGCTTGCGCGGCTTCTTGCCCTGAGGTCCTCGAGGCTGCGGCATCATGTTCTGGGGTGCCTGCTGCGGCGTGTTATTCGGGTTGTTCTGCGGAGTGTTCTGCGGGGGAGTAGACATACCTATAAGGGTACCGCCCCGTCTGCCTATGACCTATTGAGTTCGCGACTCGTTGAGTTTGCGACCTGTTGAGCTTGTGCCCGATGAACCCCGGTGAGGAGTCCTCCCGCCGGGGTTTCTTTGTGCTCGCCTTTGGGCTTGAGGAGTGTTGTGAACCTCTTATTCCCTTGGATAAGGGTGTGAGATGGGTTATACTGGTCGGGTGCGAATTGTGGTTATGGTATCCGGCTCCGGAACGAATCTTCAGTCCATCCTCGACGCTGTAGCAGCGGGCGAGCTTCCCCTCGACATTGCGGCAGTGGGCGCCGACAAGCCCTGTCTGGGTATTGAACGTGCCCAGGCGGCGGGTGTACCCACCTTCCTGGTGCAGCCCGGCGACTACGCAGACCGCCTCTCCTGGAACCGTGCGCTGGAAGAAAAGATCGCTTCCTACGACCCCGATTACATTGTGTTCGCCGGCTTCATGCGCATTGTTGACGCGCAGCTGGTTGAGCGTTTCAAAAACCGCATTATTAACACCCACCCCGCACTGCTGCCCTCTTTCCCGGGTGCGCACGGCGTGCGTGACGCCCTGGCGCACGGTGTGAAGATTACCGGCCTGACCGTCCACTTTGTGGATGCGGGCGTTGACACCGGCCCCATCCTCGCCCAGGCGGCAGTGCCCGTTCTGGATGACGACACCGAAGAAACCCTGCACGAACGCATTAAGGTGCAGGAGCGCCGCCTGCTCGTGCAGACCATCGCATCCCTGGCTGAATCTCACGGCGCTGCATCTGACAGCTAATTCCGCCCACTAGGTTTTCGCGGCGGAATGAGCCGAGCTCACACCCCGCCGCCCACACACGTTCCGTTGTGGCACCCGAGTACCCCTGAGGGGAAGGTGCGCAGCGGCGGGGAATACCCCCACACATATCCTGTCTATCCTGGCAGGTTACGTCCATCCACCAGCTGTGCCGCCGAGAACCGGCGTGCACGTCTAAAGCATCGGAGTATTTGTGTCTCTCATTGAGCTCGATCGCGTGCCCCTGCGCCGCGCCCTCATTTCCGTCTACGATAAGACCGGTCTGGAGGAGTTCGCCCGCGGCCTGCACGAGGCTGGCGTCGCGCTGGTCTCCACCGGCTCCACCGCATCCACCATCGCGGCTGCAGGCGTACCCGTCACTGAGGTTACCGAAGTTACCGGTTTCCCCGAGTGCCTCGAAGGCCGCGTGAAGACCCTGCACCCGCGCATCCACGCCGGTATTCTGGCTGACCGCCGCAAGCAGGAGCACATCGACACCCTCGAAGAGCTGGATGTTGAAGCGTTCGACCTGGTGGTTGTGAACCTGTACCCCTTCGTTGAGACCGTTGCTTCCGGTGCCGGCCAGGATGCCATCATCGAGAAGATCGACATTGGTGGCCCCTCCATGGTTCGCGCTGCCGCGAAGAACCACGACGCCGTCGCGATTGTTGTGGATCCCGCCGACTACGCGCGCACCGTTGAAGCCGCTAAGAACGGTGGTTTCTCCCTGGATGAGCGCCGCCGTCTTGCTGCTGGCGCATTCGCCCACACCGCCGCGTACGATACCGCTGTGGCGACCTGGACCGCATCCCAGTTCCTGCAGGATGAGGACGCTAACTTCTGGCCCCCGTACGCTGGCCTGGGTTTTGAGCGCAGCGAGACCCTGCGTTACGGCGAGAACCCGCACCAGCGTGCCGCCCTGTACGTTGACCCCGCCGCTGCCCCCGGCATTGCTCAGGCGGAGCAGCTGCACGGTAAGGCCATGAGCTACAACAACTACGTTGATGCTGACGCCGCTCTGCGTGCCGCTTACGATTTCGATGAGCCGGCTGTTGCCGTCATCAAGCACAACAACCCCTGCGGTATTGCTGTGGCAACCCCCGGCGCGGCTGACCCGATTGCGGATGCTCACGCGAAGGCGCACGCTTGCGACCCGCTGTCCGCATACGGTGGCGTGATTGCCGCTAACCGCCCGGTGACCGCCGAGATGGCGCGCACCGTTAAGGGTATCTTCACCGAGGTGATTGTGGCTCCCGGCTTCGAGCCCGAGGCGCTGGAGATCCTGCGTGAGAAGAAGAACCTGCGCCTGCTGGTTCTGCCCGAGGGCTTTGCCCGCGAGACCATTGAGTACCGCCCCATTTCCGGTGGCGCGCTCTTCCAGGAGGCAGACCGTCTGCAGGCTGAGGGCGACGACCCGAAGAACTGGACCCTGGTCGCCGGTGAGGCGGCTGACGAGGCAACCCTGCGCGACCTTGAGTTCGCGTGGCGTGCACTGCGTTCGCCCAAGTCCAACGCTATTCTGCTTGCCGATAACGGTGCCGCTGTGGGCATCGGTATGGGCCAGGTGAACCGCGTGGATTCCTGCAAGCTCTCGGTGGAGCGTGCGAACACTCTCGGCGGCGAAGGTAACGAACGTGCCCGCGGTGCGGTTGCCGCATCCGATGCGTTCTTCCCCTTCGCTGACGGCCTGCAGGTGCTGTTGGACGCCGGTGTGCGTGCCGTCGTGCACCCGGGCGGCTCGATCCGCGACGAGGAAGTTATCGAGGCGGCTAAGGCTGCTGGCGTGACCATGTACCTGACCGGTACCCGCCACTTCTTCCACTAAAAATCTGTAGCGGGCTCAGCCTGCGCTGAGCTGCCCGCTGTGAGCGGGGCATTCTGGGGTGAACCTTCGGGGGAGCCTGGGATGCCCCGCTTTTTCGTGCTCTCCACCTGAGACAGCCGTGCTAGGGCATCTGCATGAGGATACCCGCGCTGAGACATTCACGTTGGGCTATCCGTATTGTGGGCAGCCGTATTTATAGAATTTTTGCTCTATTTTGCGCCGGATTTGCGCATGAGGGCGCGTCACCGACGACCGGGATGCGCACGGATTGGCTAAAAGTTCGCTAGGATTAGGTTGTGCCTAAAGTCAGCGAAGAATACAAAAAGAACAGGCGTTCTCAGATTGTGGAGACCGCCCGCGAATGCTTCATCAAGCACGGTTATCAGAAGGCTTCGATGAGCGACATTATTGCGGCCACCGGCCTGTCTGCTGGAGCGATTTATAACCACTTCTCCTCTAAGGATGAGATTATTCTGGCGGCAGCCCGCATGGACATGGCGCCTTTCGACCGCATCCGCGCCGAACAGCCCTGGGACTACGTGTTCGGGTGCCTGAAGGTGCTGGACACCCCCAAGATTCGCCGTCACCTGCTCGTCACCTGGGGCGAGGCTGTGGCAATGCCGCAGCTGGCGACTGTGGTGTCTGAACAGCTGAGCTACCTGCGCGATCAGTCCCTGGAACGCTACCGCACCTGGGGTGCCGCTGAGCTGGACTTCACCGAAGAAGAGCTTGAAGAGTGGCTGACCGTTATTGGTGCCGCGGTGCTGTCGGTGCTGACCGGTTACGTGGTGCAGACCCAGCTGGTGGCTGGCGGTAAGAAGGAGAGCGCTCGCGAGGCGTACCTGGAGTATGCTTCCGCTATCCTGCGTCAGGCGTAGGGCGTGTAGTCCCGCATAACTGTTGCCGATAAGCCTACCGGGGTGTGTTGCGCGCCCCGCACTGGGCTCGCGTACTGGACTCGCGCAGACCCCTAAAAACTTCATCGTGATGCTTGGTAAAGCCCGTTTTCCTTCTCGAAGGAAAGCGGGCTTTACGGTATTATGAGGTGTAGCTCATATTTTTTCATTCAGGGTTTTCAGCCGCAGACATTGCCGCAGCCCCGATGATGAGCAACTGAAGATAACGCAAAAACACTCCCAGGAGCGTAATGTCCGAGCAGAAGATCCTCGAGATGCCCCTCGCCGACCTCGACCCCGAGGTTGCAGAAGCCATTGAGCTGGAGCGCAAGCGCCAGCAGAACACCCTCGAGATGATTGCATCCGAGAACTTCGTCCCCCGTGCCGTCCTCGAAAGCCAGGGCTCGGTACTGACCAACAAGTACGCTGAGGGTTACCCCGGCCGCCGCTACTACGGCGGCTGCGAATTCGTCGACATCGTTGAGTCCCTCGCTATTTCCCGAGTGAAGGAACTCTTCGGCGCCGAGCACGCCAACGTTCAGCCCCACTCCGGTGCGCAGGCGAACAACGCCGTCATGCACGCACTGCTGAGCCCCGGCGACACCATCATGGGTCTGTCCCTGGCACACGGTGGCCACCTGACCCACGGCATGAAGCTGAACGTCTCCGGCAAGCTGTACAACGTGGTGGCGTACGGCGTGGATGAATCCGGCCGCGTTGACATGGAGCAGGTGCGTGAACTGGCTCTGGCTGAGCGCCCCAAGCTGATTATTGCCGGCTGGTCCGCATACCCCCGTCAGCTGGACTTCGCTGCATTCCGCGCGATTGCTGACGAAATCGGCGCATACCTGTGGGTGGACATGGCTCACTTCGCGGGCCTGGTGGCTGCGGGTCTGCACCCGAACCCCGTCCCGCACGCACACGTGGTCTCCTCCACCGTGCACAAGACCCTGGGCGGCCCCCGCTCCGGCTTCATCCTCTGCACCGAGGAGCTGAAGAAGAAGATCGACTCCGCAGTGTTCCCCGGTCAGCAGGGCGGCCCGCTCATGCACGTCATTGCTGCGAAGGCTACCGCGTTCAAGGTCGCTGCATCCGAAGGTTTCAAGGACCGTCAGAAGCGCACCGTTGAGGGTGCACAGATCCTGGCGAACCGCCTGCTGCAGCAGGACGTGAAGGACGTCGGCGTTTCGATCGCCTCCGGCGGTACCGACGTTCACCTGGTGCTCGTTGACCTGCGCAACCACGTCCTCAACGGCAAGGAAGCAGAAGATCTGCTGCACGATGCCGGTATTACCGTCAACCGTAACGCCGTGCCGAATGACCCGCGCCCGCCGATGGTGACCTCCGGTCTGCGTATCGGTACCCCCGCGCTGGCAACCCGCGGCTTCGACGCTGAAGGCTTCACCGAGGTTGCCGACATTATCGCCTCCGTACTGCTGCCGAACCCGGACATTGCTGCGCTGCGTGCCCGCGTTGAGGCGCTGTGCGCCAAGTACCCCCTCTACCAGGGTAGCGAGAACTGGTAGACCCATGAATGACCCCGTTCGCTCACCATCCCCCGTGGGTGCTGAGCGGGCGGGGTTATTTCGCCCTGATACTTTTCACCGCCCTGCCCGCCACATCCGTTGAGGGAGGTAGCGGGGGAGTGGTACCTGCTAGGCACACACCCTAGAACTTAACACACAGACCGTCCGTTTCGGCGAACCCCGCCGCAACCTATGGAAGGAAAAACAATGCCCCAGATTCTAGACGGTAACGCAACCGCCGCAGCCATCAAGGAAGAGCTGAAGGAGCGCGTCGAGGCGCTCAAGGCTAAGGGTATTACCCCCGGCCTGGGCACCGTCCTGGTCGGTGACGACCCCGCATCCCGCTCGTACGTGGGCGCTAAGCACCGTGACTGCGCAGAGATCGGTATTAACTCCATCCGTGTGGACCTGCCCGGTGACATCACTCAGGAAGAGCTCGACGCAGAGATCGACAAGCTGAACAACGACCCGGCGTGCACCAGCTACATTGTGCAGCTGCCCCTGCCCAAGCACCTGGACACCAACCGCGTGCTGGAGCGCATCGCCCCCGAGAAGGATGCTGACGGCCTGCACCCGACCAACCTCGGCAAGCTCGTGCTGAACGTTTCTGAGCCGCTGGATTCCCCGCTGCCCTGCACCCCCAACGGTGTCATTGAGCTGGTGAAGCGCCACGGCATCGACTGGAACGGTAAGAATGTTGTGGTGCTCGGCCGCGGCATTACCGTGGGCCGCCCGCTGGGTCTGCTGCTGACCCGCCGCGAGGTGAACGCGACCGCAACCCTGGCGCACACCGGTACCGAGAACCTGGACGAGGTACTGCGCGAGGCTGACGTCATTGTTGCCGCTGTGGGTGTTCCGCACGTGCTGAAGGCTCACCAGGTCAAGGACGGCGCAATCCTGCTGGACGTTGGTGTTTCCCGCGCTGAGGACCCGGAGACCGGCAAGAAGAAGCTCTTCGGCGACGTCTCCCCGGAGGCGGCCGAGAAGGCGTCCTGGGTTTCCCCGAACCCCGGCGGTGTGGGCCCGATGACCCGCGCGGAGCTGCTGGTGAACGTGGTTGAGACTGCGGAGCGTCAGGCGGCATAAGGCTGGCTGCATTTCAGAGCTGATATCTCAAAAGGGCGGTGCCCCGGTAGAACGTTCTACCGGGGCACCGCCCTTCACACTGTCATCACACGAGAAAAGGCAGATGCTAGAGAATCATCTCGTAGAAGTAGGCGTCGGCAAGGTACAGGGTCTCCGAGTACTCGACCGGGCTACCTTCTTCGGTGTAGCCGGTCGCGCAGACCTTGAACGCCGCCTCACCCACGGGAACCTGGTGGTTGAACGCCTCGGCGTCGGCGTCAGTGAAGAGCGCCGCGCTGATGCGTACGCGGGCGTGCTTAATGGCGTTGGGGGTGTCAGCAAGCTGGTCTAAGGAACTTGAAGTGCCGGACATCTCCGCCATCATGGCGTCCAGGATGCTGCTTGCGGCGGCCTTGACAAAGTAGGAACGCTCAAAGCCAATGACTTCGTGGTCGGCAAGACGCAGACGGCGCACGAACAGCACCTGCTCGCCCACCGGCACGGACAGGTGGGTGGAGATCTCTTCGGTGGCGTCCATCCAGCGGGTCGCAATCATGCGGGTGGAGCCCTCAAAACCGCGGCGGCGCATATCGTCGACGAAGGTGTCCACGCGCGGAATGTAGGTGGCGTCGGAGCGCTCGGCAACGTAGGTGCCGGAGCCCTGCACGTTGTAGAGCAGGCCGCGTTCAATCAGAACCTTCAGGGCGCTACGAACCGTCTGGCGGCTCACCCCAAAGTTCTGCTGAATCATGCGCTCGGTGGGCAACTTATCGCCGGGCTTGCCGGGAATAATGTAGCGCTGCTCAATGTAGTGGATAACCTGCTCGTACTTCGGGCCGGGAATCGGGGGCAGCTCGTAGCGGCTCTCAGCGTCGTGAGCGGTACTTTCGGAGGCGGTGGTGCCCGCAGAATGTGAGGGGGCACCGTGGTCGGTGGTCTGTGAGGAGTGTGAATTCATCACCCAATAGTTTACCGTTCAGCCAGAGAAAAAACGCGCACGAGTGAAAATTTCTCTTCCCTCAAACTGGCATAATTAAGACTATGCATTTTTCTAACACCCCTGCACCGCGCCCGAGCGGTCTGCTTCGCGTGGCAAGCGTGAATGTGAACGGTATCCGAGCCGCCTACAAGAAGGACATGGCGGCGTGGTTGGCGAGCCGTGACATCGATATTCTCTGCCTGCAGGAGGTGCGCGCCCCCGACGCTATCGTGCGTGAGCTGCTGGACGAATCCCAGTGGCACATTCTGCACGCGGAGGCGGCCGCGAAGGGCCGCGCCGGCGTGCTGGTGGCGACCCGCCGCACCCCGAACTCAGCCGGTGAAGTCCTGGAGAACCAGCCGGTAGCGACCCGCTCGAATATTGGTGAAGAGTACTTTGACGATTCGGGCCGCTGGGTTGAGGCGGACTACGTTCTGCCCAACGGCAAGACCCTGACCGTGGTCAGCGCCTACGTTCACTCCGGCGAGGTCGGCACTCAGAAGCAGGACGATAAGTACCGCTTCCTGGAGCGCATGCTGGTGCGCATGCCTGAGCTGGCAAAGCACTCGGATCACGTGCTCATCGTGGGCGATTTGAACGTGGGCCACACCGAGCTGGACATTAAGAACTGGAAGGCGAACCAGAAGCGTGCCGGCTTCCTGCCGGAGGAACGCGCCTACTTTGACCGCTTCTTCGGCGATATCGGCTATCGCGATGTGGCTCGTGAGCTGGCGGGTCAGGTGCCCGGCCCCTACACCTGGTGGTCTTACCGCGGTAAGGCGTTCGATAATGACGCAGGCTGGCGTATCGACTACCACATGGCGACCCCGGCGCTCGCCGAAAGCGCCGTGGAGGCGGTTGTGGACCGCGCGGCAAGCTACGATGAGCGTTTCAGCGATCACGCGCCGCTGGTGGTTGATTACCGCATCGGTGAGTAAGACGCGCACTCGCGTACAGATAAGTTTTTGAAGATGTGCTGCACCGTCCGCAGCACCGCACAGGAAGAACTGCACAGGAAATAGCTATGGCAGACGAAAAGAAGCAGGATAAGTCCCTCATCCCTAACGCCTCTCAGCAGAAGGCGCGTATCTACTCGGGTGCGCAGCCGTCGGCTGATTCGATGCACCTGGGTAACTACATTGGTGCTGTGAACAATTGGGTGGCGTTGCAGGACGATCCGAATAACGAATGCCTGTTCTTTATCCCGGATATGCACGCCATCACCGTTCCTCAGAACCCCGAGGAGCTGCGTGAGCGTACCCGCCTGACCGCGGCGCAGTACATCGCCTCCGGCATTGACCCGACCCGCACCCCGCTGTTCGTGCAGTCGCACGTGCCCGAGCACGCCCAGCTGGCGTGGGTCCTGAACTGCTTCACCGGCTTCGGTGAGGCGTCCCGTATGACCCAGTTCAAGGACAAGTCCCAGAAGCAGGGCGCTGAGAACGCCTCCGTGGGTCTGTTCACCTACCCGATTCTGATGGCTGCCGACATCCTGCTCTACCAGGTGGACGGTGTGCCCGTGGGCGAGGATCAGCGTCAGCACCTGGAGCTGACCCGTAACCTGGCTCAGCGTTTCAACGCCCGTTTCGGTGAGACCTTCGTGGTGCCCGAGCCGGTGATTCTGAAGGAAACCGCTAAGATTTACGACCTGCAGGACCCGACCTCGAAGATGTCTAAGTCCGCGGCATCCGATAAGGGCCTGATTAAGCTTCTGGATACCCCCAAGGCCACCCAGAAGAAGATTAAGTCCGCCGTGACCGATGACGGCTCCGTCATCGCCTACGACCGCGAGGCTAAGCCCGGCGTCTCCAACCTGCTCTCCATCTACTCGGCAATGACCGGCGAGAGCATTGATGAGATCGTGGCACGCTACGAGGGCAAGATGTACGGCCACCTGAAGGTTGACCTTGCCGATATCGTGGTGGAGCGCCTCACCCCGGTGCGTGAGCGTACCCTCGAGCTGATGGATGACCCCGCCGAGCTGGACCGCCTGCTGGCTGTGGGTGCGTCCGCTGCCCGCGAGATCGCTACGGTCACCATTGAGAACGTGTACAAGAAGGTTGGCTTCCTGCCTGCCGCCGCAATCTAGCGCGCTGTTCAGCCAGTTCGGCTGAGCCGCCCGCCTACCTGCACGATTGAGATGACAGCACAAGAGAACTCTTCGAGCCCCACGACGGCTCCTGTATCCCCGACCCTGAAGCCCGGTCACCGCTACCTGAGCGTTATTGCGCACGTGAACGGTGAGAATGTTCAGCGCCTGGAAGAGTGGAAGCGCACGGTAGTTGGCGGTGCGGCTGCGCCGATCAGCACCCACGTGACCGTGTACCTGACGGAGCTGACCGAGTCTCTGTTGGCTGCGGTGCAGTCCCCCCAGCTCCGCGAGGCGCTGGATGCGCCGCGTTTTGAGGCACGCTGGGGCTCGGTACACTCCTTCCGCCCGGTCACCGAGGTGGAGTACCTGAACCTGGAGGTGGGTAAGGCCGAGTTCGAGCAGATTCACCAGAAGCTGGTTGAGCTATTCGGCGCCGGGGCGGCGTCCTTCCCCTATGTGCCGCACGTGACCTTAGGTCAGGGGCTCACGCAGGAGCAGGTGGCGAACGCCCGTGAGGTGTTTGATGCCCTGCCCGCCGAGCAGCGTACCTTCACCGTGGATCACCTGCACTGCTACTCCTACGACGGGCAGAACTGGGAAGAAATTAGCGTTCTGCCGCTGCGTTAGTATGCGTTAGTAGCTGGCGTATCAACCTAGCATACGTAAAGAGAGATGCGACCGATAGGTTATCGGTCGCATCTCTCTTTATGCTTTTGCTGGGTTTATCTCAGCGTGAGTTATCTCAGCGGGAGTTATTCCAGTGTGAGAGTCCTAGTGGGAGTGGCTCTCGCCGGACTCGTGCGCATCAGCGGAAGCCGAGGAGGAAGCCGCGCCGTGCGCCTCAGCCTCAACCGGGGCAGCGTTCGAGGAAGAGACACCCAGGATCTCGTTCGGGGTCTTCGGAAGCTCCACGCTCATCAGCTCCTTCGGTGCTGCCGGGTTCGACAGGGATACCGCAATGAGCTTCTTGGTCGCCGGGTCGGTCACGTAGGCGGTCTTACCGTCTACCCACAGCGCCGGACGCTCATCCTGCCAGGTCTCAGATTCGGTCCACGCCTCCATGAGCTGTACGGAGCCCAGCTCGGTGCCGGTTGCCGGATCGAAGACGCGCAGCTTGCCGTCGGTGGTCAGCAACAGGGCCTCACCCTGGGGGCCGCGAGCCAGCGAACGGAAGGTGTAGCTCACGCCGGAGGGCAGGGAGTAGACGGTGCGGGTTGCCGCAACGGTATCGATAATGGAGAACTTCTCGGGGCGCTCCAGCGTAGCGTCCTTGTCGGTCTTGTAGTCCGCCAGAACGTACTGGGAGTCAGCCTTACCAGCCTGGTTACCCGAGCGCGAGTACGGGTCCTCGGGGTTGGTGATCTTAGTGAACTTGCCGTCCTTGTAGACCATCGCGCCGTCGGTGCAACCGATAGAGATCGCGCCGTCCTTGGCGATAGCTTCACCGTGAATGCCGGGGCAGGCGGGGCTTTCAAGAACGGTCTTGCCCTGCGCATCCACAACAGCGGCACCGGTGCGGGTCTTCGAGTCGCCGACCGTTACCAGGTACTGATCGTTGGGCAGCGGAATTGCGAAGCCGTGGTGCGGCTGCGGCAGGGTGACGGTGGTGGTCTCCAGGGAGGAAGCGGTGCGCTTGTCCTGGGTCAGCTTCGCCGGGTCGTACACGGCGAAGGAGCCGGTGCCGTCAGCGAATGCCGCAACCTCGCCGTTGTTCTTGATCACGTGACCGGTGTGGTCAGCCGCGAGAGACAGCGAGGACAGCGACGGGGACGTGGTGTAGTAGTGCGAGTGGTCGCCGTGCGCTACGGACCATACGCCGGTGTCCAGGAAGGTGTAGCTGTTGCCGTCTGCAACGACGAGGTGGCGGTTATCGCCAGCGTCGGAGAGGCGCAGGAAGCCTTCCTTGGGGATGTCTGCGAGCAGCTTCATGTCCTTGGCGTCGTAGACGAGCACGCCACCGTCGTAGGTGATGGCGACGCGGCTTGCCGCGCCCTTGCCTTCGGTGATGGGTGCGGCAGATGCGCTCGCGGAGGTGGAAGCGCTGGGGCTGGTCTGCGCATTCTGGGCGGCCTGGGAGCCGCATGCGGTCAGGGCGAGGGCGGCTACTGCGCCGAGTGCGCCGGCGCGGGTGAGGAAAAACTTACGGGTCATGTGCATGCACCAAGACTAACATGAGAATGGTTCTCTACAATGGATGGTTCTTGGTTTGTATCAGAGTCTGGAAGCGCAATCTGCGCGGGGTGCGTAAGGCGTGCCACCCCCTGCTTGGCCGCAGGAAACAACCTCCCAGGCTCCACTAGGCAGAAGCCTTGAATCCACCCGCGAAATAACCCATCGGAGCATAAACATCGGGGCATAAGAAAACCGGCTCCCTTCTGGAAAGAAGGGAGCCGGTTTTCGTATAGGTATCTTGTGCTCGAGCAGGACTCAAGCACCTGCGCGGGGCTAACTACTCAGGGCTAATTGCGCGGGGCTAACTGCACAAGGGCTATCTACTCGGGGCCAAAAATTTAGAGGAGGTTGTTCAGCCCGCGTGCCTTGACCTCACCCACAGCATCCTTGACAGCCTGTGCCTTCGAGCGCGGAGCGACCAGCAGAGCATCGGGGGTGTCCACCACAACAATGTCGTTGAGGCCAATGATAGAGATCTTGCGGTCAGTGTTCGCGACAATAATGCCGGAGCAACC
>FLSD01223746.1_pt1 | contig 16135 bp, 13 predicted proteins | sample 1497351 | NCBI WGS metagenome assembly FLSD01 (sample SAMEA4031770, study PRJEB14383) | metagenome | biome: human; feature: oral; material: saliva | place: Philippines | collected 2014 | reverse complement strand
CTGCCCACACTCTTGAACTGTCCACACTCTTGAATGGAGCCCATAAACCTGCCTATGGCACGGCATATAGGTACTATTAGATAGGCTCGGGTGGCAGGCGAGCCGGTGAACCCTGCCCTGCATAGCAGAATCACCACCACGCGTGAGGGCTCGTACCTTACGTGAAGAAACACATCGCATGAAGAAAGACTTGGGGAAAGTAATGGCTAAACCCGTTAGCGAATCTAAGGCTCAGACGAGCACCGTCAAGGTGCCCTGGGCCGGTCGCCGCGGCTACTTTGATCTGCTGCTGGGCGCATCCTGCGTCATCCTGATCATTTCGAATATTGGTGCAACTAAGGGTGTGGAGTTCGGTCCGCTGCCCTTCGAGCTGCCCCTGATTGGCTCGACCATCGTCACCGACGGTGGTTTCTTCCTCTTCCCGCTCGCCTACGTGATTGGCGACCTTCTTTCTGAGGTGTACGGCTTCAAGCGTGCCCGCCGCGCGATTGTGGCGTCCTTCAGCTCGGCTGCTTTTGCTGCCCTGTGCTTCCTGCTAATCGTGCACCTGCCCGCCGCGAGCTTCTACACCGGCCAGGAATCGTTCGCGCAGGTTCTCGGCCCGGTCTGGCAGATTTTTGTGGGCTCCCTGCTCGGTTACCTCTTCGGTCAGACCCTGAACGCCTGGGTCATGGTGGCGATGAAGAAGGCATGCAAGGGCCGTTTCCTGTGGCTGCGCATGATTGTCTCCACCCTGGTTGGCGAGCTGCTCGACACCCTCATCTTCTGCTCCATCGCGGCACCGGTACTCGGCATCGACAGCATGGAAGCATTCATTAACTACGTACTCATCGGCTATATCTACAAGTGCCTGGTCGAGGTGCTCCTCATGCCGATCAGCTACCCGATTATTGGTTGGTTCAAGCGTCACGAAATCGAATACGTGGCGTAAACTAACCTCCTTACAGCTGATGTGCGCAGCCGCCCGGCCTAACGACTGGGCGGCATTGCCATTTCAGCTTTGTTCAATACACAGCATGTCTAAGAAAGAGATACGTTATGTCTAAACTGCAGGGGAACACCCCCGAGCAGTCGAAGAACGACTCGTTGAATCGTTCCCTCTCCCACGGCCAGCTGACCATGATTGCGATGGGCTTGGCGCTGGGTACGGGCCTGTTCCTGGGCTCCTCCTCCGCCATTAAAATTGCGGGCCCCGGCGCAATCATCTCTTACGCTATTGGTGCAATGATTGCGGCAACCATTGCTGCGTGCGCGGGCGAAATGTCCGTGCGTCACCCCGTCCAGGGCGGTTTCGGCACCATTGCGAGCCGATACCTGAACCCCTTTAGCGGCTACCTGACTCGCTGGGCGTATTGGGCATGCACCGTGCCGCTGGCTGGTGCTGAGCTGGTGGCGGTTGGTCACTACATGGAGTACTGGTTCCCGGACGTTCCCCTGGCAGTGTTCGTCGCTCTCTTCGGCGCAATTATTCTGGTGCTGAACCTGGTGAGCGTGAAGTCCTTCGGCACCCTGGAGTTCATGCTCTCTTCGGTTAAGGTTTCTGCTGTCGTCGCGTTCATGGTGATTGGTGTTCTGCTGGTGTTCGTGGGCCTGCCCGGCCACGCCGCGGCGGGTACCGCAAACCTCGTGAACGACGGCGGCTTCCTGCCCAACGGCCCGGCATCCATCTGGATTTCGATGGCTGTTGTCATGTTCTCCTTCGGCGGTGTGGAAATGATTTCTCTCTCCGCGGCGGAGGCGAAAGACCCGGCACGCTCGGTGGCAACCAGCGTGAAGGCAATGATTTGGCGCCTGTCCACCTTCTACGTGGTGTCCGTGGCAATTATTCTGTGCCTGGTGCCCTGGCAGACCGCCGCGCAGAACTCGGAGCTGACCAAGTCGCCGTTCGTACTCGTCTTCTCTGAAATGGGTATCCCCTTCGCATCGGACATCATGAACTTCGTGGTGCTCGTTGCTGCGCTCTCTGGGGCTAACGCCTCCCTGTACGCGGCAACTCGCCTGCTGCACGCCCTGGGCTCTGACCGTATGGCCCCCGCGGTGGCTGCACGCACCTCCTCGCGCGGCGTGCCGGTCGTGGCTCTGCTCATCTCCTTCACCGGCGTTATCGTGGCGACCGTAATGGCTATTGCCAAGATTGGCGATATCTTTGCCCTGCTCATGGCGCTGGTGACCCTGTGCATCCTGGTCGTGTGGGTCATGATTCTGCTGACCTACCAGGCGTACAAGAAGGACCAGAAGGACGCCTCCTCCTTCACCGTGCTGGGTGGCCGCCTCACCGCAGGTTTGGCTCTGGCGGGTGTTCTGGCGACTCTGGCGGCAATGTTCATGCTGCCCGGCTCGGGTGTTCAGGAATCCATCATGGTCGGCATCGTCTTCTTCGTGCTGATTTCTATTGGCTACGCCATCTCCTCGAAGGTTCAGGGCGGCTATGAGCGCCCCGACCTGGACGCTATGCACGCCGAGGAGAACACCGGCACGGCACAGCGCTAAATAGCATGAAAGCCTCGTGAGGCTACAACATAAAAGGCACCGGATGGGGGAGCAGCCCCGTTCGGTGCCTTTCGCTTTTATACCCTATTCGTATTTGTGCCCTAGACGGCGCCGTTCTGAGCGGTGTGAGTGTGCCCGTAGAATAGTTAACTATTCGTACCCGTCGACAAGGCTAGAAGCCGCAGAAGCCGGGTGCGAGCACACATTGCACATCACGCCCCTAAGGCGTACTGACGGAAGGCACCTTCGTGTCCCACAACGACGATACCCACAGCCACGCTGCAGCGGGGACCGCCGAATCGCGCACCCTGAAGCGTTCTCTGTCCCAGGGACAGATGACCATGATCGTGATGGGTTCCGCGCTCGGTACGGGCCTCTTCTTGGGTTCGGGCACCGCCATTGCGATGGCTGGTCCCGCGGTCATTCTCACCTACGCTATTGGTTCTGCGCTCGCTTCGGTGATTGGTGCGGCAACCGGTGAAATGGCGGTTCGCTACCCTGTCCGTGGCGGTTTCGGTACTATTGCTACCCGCTACCTGGGTCCCTTCGCGGGCTTTTTGACTCGCATCGCCTACTGGACGGCGACTGTTCTGATTGCCGGTGTTGAGCTGGTGTCGGTTGCGATGTACCTGAATTATTGGTGGCCGCAGCTGCCCCTGTGGGCTGGTATCGCCTCCTTTGGTGTGGCGCTGATTGTGCTGAACCTGACCAGCGTGAAGTCTTTCGGCATGCTGGAGTTCTTCCTGTCTTCGATTAAGGTCATTTCGATTGTTGCCTTCCTGCTGGTGGGCCTGTGCCTGGTTTTCTTTGGCCTGCCCGGTCACGCTGCGGTGGGTACCGCAAACCTCTTCAATGACGGCGGTTTCATGCCTAACGGTCCCCAGTCGGTGTGGCTGTCGCTGGCTGTTGTGATGTTCTCCTTCGGCGGTATTGAGATGCTCTCGATCTCCGCTGCGGAGGCGAAGGACCCCTCCCGTTCGGTGCGTTCCTCGGCGAAGGCGATGATGATTCGCCTGGCAACCTTCTACGTGCTGGCGGTGCTGATTGTTGTTGCTATCGTTCCGTGGCGTTCGGCCTCGAGCATGGGCGATGCGGTGGATGCGTCCCCGTTCGTTCTGGTTTTTGAGCAGCTCGGCATTCAGGGTGTGGCGCATTTCGTGAACTTTGTGGTGCTGATCGCGGCGCTGTCGAGTGCGAACGCGAACCTGTACGCGGGCGCGCGTCTGCTGCACTCCCTGGCGGCTGATGGCATGGCGCCTCGCCAGCTGGCTCAAGTGAACCGTGCCGGTGTTCCGGCTCGTGCCGTGTGGGCGTCGACCAGCGGCATGGTCGTTGCTATTCTGCTGGCGCTGTACAGCCCGGAGGAAGCGTTCCTCTCCATGATTTTCGTGATTATGGTGTGCGCGCTGACCGTGTGGGTTCTGATCCTGTTCGCTTACGTTGTGTACAAGCGTGTTGAGCCGGCGACTGATGGTTTCCGCCTGTGGGGTGGACAGTTCACTGCGGCGGTTGGCGTGCTGCTACTCTTCGCGGTGTGGGTTGCGCTCTTCATGGTGCGCGGTTCTATGGTTCCGGCGATCGTGGGCGTGGGCTACTTTGTGGTGCTGAGCCTGCTGTACTTCGCTCGTATTCGCCACACTCACATGATTGATGAGCAGACCTTCGTGGAGGCTCAGCAGGCAACTGCCGAGTACGACGCCATGAAGTACGACGCTGATCACGCGCTGGAGACTGCGGCGAAGCTGGGCCGCTAGAAGCTGGGCCGCTAGAAGCTGCGGTTCTGTGCTCTGGGGATTTTGTTCCCCGAGACCTTCCCTGGGACCTTGAGCCGGGTGGTCCGCGGCTGTTGCGAGTAATAAACGAAAAATACGGAAAATTTCTGGGATTCCTCGTAATAAAACCGTAAAAATACCGTGGGCTCCCGAGGCGGGTCTATCATAGACAGTGAACCGTATGATCTTGTATGCGTTCAAATGTCTGTGTGTTGGATGAGGCTCGAAAGCATCGTAGCTTTCGAGCCTCATCATTTTAATTTCTGAACATATTTTTAGAGCATTGATCCTAGATATTGTGTTCATTTGTTTTATGTTGTGAATCTGTGCGATTAGCCCGCGCAAAGCGGCGGGGGAGTAGAGTTAAAACCATGCAAAGTCACGAACAGAACCGCGAAAACACCCCCGAAAAGACCCCTGAAAAGACCCCCGCCCCTGAGTCCGGCACCACCGAACTGCTGGTGCACGTACCCGCCCGCTGGGGCGATATGGACGCCTACGGGCACGTCAACAACGTTGCCATCCTCTCGGTCATGGAAGAAGCCCGCGTGGCGCTCTTCGGCCCGCCGCCGTCCTCCGGGCAGAAGCCTACCGTGGCGCCGCAGCCTCCGATTCCGCTTTTCGGCCTGGTTGCTGAGGGCGTGCAGGCGCTCATTGCCGAGCACGGTATCCGCTACCTGGCTCAGCTGCCCTACACCGGTGAGTCCGTGCCGGTGCGCCTGAGCGTGGAGAAGGTCAGCGCCGCATCCGTGCGTATTGGCTACTCGATTCTCTCCCCGGTGGACGGCCGTGAATGCGTGCGCGCCTTTACCGTGCTGGCGTTCTGGGACTCCATTGCGGGGCGGCTGACTCGATTGACCCCCGAGCAGCGTGAACTGCTGAGCTCCTACCTGCCGCAGAAGTAGGGGGCGTTCCGCTGTAATACAACGGCATTGAACGGGGTTAAGCGTATGCTTTAAATACCTTCTGCAAAGGGTGCAAAAGGTCTATCACCGGGAGAGATAACGATGTCGTTTCACCACACTCAGGTAGGCTCCGCCGGCTGGGTTCGCCGCACGATGCGCGCCACCGGTTGCGCCGCCGCCCTGCTCCTCGCCCTGACCGGCTGCTTTGGCGGTTCTCAGAGCGAAAACTCTTCGTCGAGCCCCCGCCCCTCCAGCACGGCTAACCACTCGCAGTACCCGCTCCCTTCCGCCACGGCATCGCCAACGAAGAAGACCGAGCCGACCGTCACCGAGACTCGGGTGTCAGCCCCCGCAGAGAACGCCGAGGCGAAGGCTTCCGAATCCTCCACACCCGCTGAAGCGAAGGAAACTCCCGCAACGGCCGCAAACCCCACTGCCGCCCAGACGCCTCGCGCACCGGAAAAGGTGGAGGCTGAGCACGCCTCCGCCGGTGAGCGTTGCGGACACATTGGCCGCAAGGGCTACCTGAAGACCGGTGCGGAAATCATGGTGCTACGCGGTACCGTGGACTGCGCCCACGCCCTGGACGTGCTGACCGAGTACGTCACCACCCCGCGTGCCGACGACAACACGACCCAGCACCAGGTTGCGAAGGTTCAGGACGCCACCTGCTACTGGAACCCGCAGTACGAGATGGCTGAGAACCGTCGCGAGGACCGCGGCGCCCCCGAATGCACCATCGGTGAGGATGTCGCCTTTGTGGCTCGCCTGGAAAATCCGGATGCTCCCCAGATTCCTTTCCTCATGGAGCCCTCCTACTATGATTCCGGTGCCGGCTACTACCGTTTCAAGAGCGACGATGAGCGCACCCTCTGCGAGCTGAACCCCGCGGACGGAACCCTGGTGTGCGAGCGCCGCACCGGCGAGCAGACCGGCGACGGTAACGGTGCGGTCGGTCGTACTTTTGCCGGCCCGGTGGAGGTGACTCGCATGAACTTCCTGACCGGCGCCAGCGAGGTGAATACCGTGGATGAGTCCTCGGCCCTGCACGCGGAAACCACCACCGCAAACACGAAGATGATGCACACCTGGGATGTGCTGACTGTGCCCGCCGCTGAGGGCAAGCAGCTGACCTGCTTCGGCGAGATTGAGACTGGCTCGATTACCTGCCATGACGGAAACGGCCACACTATTCTGGTGCGCGGCAGGCACGAAGGCTAAGTGCCCTAGCGGTGCCACCCTGCGGGCTCCTCAGACACCGTATAGCTATCTCACAGGTAGCGTCTATAAAATACACTGGTGAGGAACCCGAACCGATGACGCAGAAAGGTCACCATGTATCCGGCACAGAAGCACTCTACTCAGACTTCTACCCAGACTTCTACCCAGGCTCGTTCTACGCTCCGCACCGCTAAGCGCTACAGCCCCGTAGCGTTGGGCGCCACGCTCCTGCTGGCGCTGTCGGCATGCTCCGGAGGCGCCACCACCGCCTCCCCGAGTGCCACCGCAACCCCTAGCCCCAGCGCTACGAGCGCGAAGCCGACCGCTAGCCCCACCCGCACCGTAACAGTCACGGAGAGCACCCCGACTGCCGGTACTATTCACACCGCCACCGCGGAGGCTACCGTGAGCCCTGGAACCATCACCACCGCAAGCCCGGCGGCGACCGTTCAGGCGAGCTCCTCCGCATCGGCTAAGGCGAGTGCGTCGAGCACCGCGAGCCTGTCCAGTTCGGATGTTCAGTCTGCGGGCGGTAGCTGCGGCAGCATGGACGCCACCGGCTACCTGAAGCACAACGCTACGGTTCAGGTGACCTCCGGTGCGGTGGATTGCCTGTTTGCGCGTGAGCTGATCCGCCAGTTTGTGGTGCAGAACCCTGCCGAGGTGACCGATAAGGCGAACGGTGAGCGCACCGTCATGTCGGCGCGCTGCTACTGGAAGCCGGGCGACGGAGCGGATCGTGCGACCCCCGAGTGCGTGTCCCTGGATGGTGGCAGCACCGTCATTACCGTGAAACTGACCAACTAGTTTACGGCTCACCCCCCCAAGGTACATCCCGCAAGGCACGGGTATTAAACACGAGCGCCGCGTTGACGAATAGTTCGTCAACGCGGCGCTCGTGTGTCGAAGCTATCTCAAGTAGCTGGCGCGGCGTCAATTAGCGGGTTTTAGAGCTCTCCGCGTGCGCGGGCCGCGAGCACATCATCCAGGCGGGCGAAGGTCGAACGCCAGGTGGTGCGCACCTCCTCGTGGACCGAGGCGGGCATGGGGCCAATCTCAATGACGATGCGGGTACCGGCTCCCACGCCGTCGGCGGTAATCACGGTTTCGGGGAAGAAACGGTGACGCTGGTACACCAGCACGCTACCGGGGTTGCCCAGGTGGTCGGGCAGCTGCTCGGCGTATTCAATCTCCTTGAACGGTTCAATGTTCAAAAAGCGGCTCTGCAGAATGCAGGACACCGAGGGGTCAACCTCGTTGATCATGGACAGGCGCTGCAGGCCGCCGACGACGGGCTCCACGACAACGTCGGTGGGGCGCACGTGCCAGCCGGCGGGGCCGTACCAGCGGACCAGCAGCTCGGGGTCCAGGTAGGCGCCGAAGACGTCCTCGACCGGGGCCGCAATCTCGTGATCGAAGACGAGAAGCTCCTCATCGGGAACATGAGTGATGCTCATAGGGTTCTCCTTAAACGGGTTGAAGAGCGGGTTTAGGGCTTCTTGCCGGAGTAGTAGTTGCCGAGGAACTCGTCACGGTACTCGAAGTAGGTGCCGTCCTTGATGGCTTCGCGGGCGTCGTCCACCATGCGCACGATGAAACGCTCATTGTGGATGGAGGCGAGGGTCGCCGCCAGACGCTCGTCCGCCTTGAAGAGGTGACGCAGGTAGGCGCGGGTGTAGTGGGTGCAGGTGTAGCAGTCGCAGCCCTCGTAGATGGGTGAGAAGTCCGCCTTGAAGCGCGCGTTGGTGATGTTGTAGCGGCCGGTGGGGGAGTAGACGGCGGCGTTGCGCGCCACGCGGGTGGGGGAGACGCAGTCGAAGGTGTCCACGCCGTTTTCGATGCCGACGAAGATGTCGTCGGGTTCGGAGATGCCGAGCAGGTGGCGGGGCTTGGATTCGGGTAGCTCTTCGGCGCACCAGCGCACGATGGTGCCGAGGTTTTCCTTCTCGAGCGCACCGCCGATGCCGAAACCGTCAAAGGGCATTGCGCCCAAATCCTGGCATGCCTTGCGGCGCAGGTCCTCGTACTGTGCGCCCTGAATGACGCCGAACAGCGCCTGGTAGGGCTTGCCCACGCGCTCTGCGGTCAGGCGCTGGTGCTCAGCGATGCAGCGCAGCGCCCACAGGCGGGTGCGTTCGAGCGCCTCCTCCTGGTAGCCGCGGGAGTTGTAGAGGGTGGTCAGCTCGTCGAAGGCGAACATGACGTCGGCACCGATCTGGTGCTGAACCTGCATGGACACCTCGGGGGTGAAGCGGTGAATCGAGCCGTCAATATGCGACTTGAAGTTCACGCCGTCGTCGTCAATGTGGGCGAGGCGTTCCTTGCCCTTTGCTACGTCGTCGTCACCGAGGGGGCGGCCGTCGGCGCCCTTAGCGTCCGCGACGGTACCCATGTCGATCACCTTCTTGAAGCCGGAGCCCAGGCTCATGACCTGGAAGCCGCCGGAGTCGGTGAAGGTCGGGCCGTCCCAGTTCATGAAGGCACCCAGGCCGCCTGCCGCGTCGAGGATTTCGGGGCCGGGCTGCAGGTACAGGTGGTAGGCGTTGGAGAGCAGAGCCTGAGCGCCGAGCTCCTTCATGGATTCGGGCAGGACCGCCTTGACGGTTGCCTTGGTGCCCACGGGGGTGAAGGCGGGGGTCTGGATCTGTCCGTGCGGGGTGGTGATGACACCGGTGCGTCCGCGGAACTGTCCGCCGTTGGCTTCTACACGTTCAGCGCTGGGGGAGGCGGTGTCCGCCAGGCGGCTGGTGATGGTGAAGCCAAAGTCCTCGGTGGGGAAAGAGTTATCTAGAACGCTCATTCTTCTCTCGATTGTTTGCTTTCCGTCTGAATGTCTACACCCTAGCCTACCGGAAAACCCCGCCTCTCTTGCTGGAGGCGGGGTTTGCGAGGGTACTGTCAGGTTAGGGCACAGTCGGGCGCGGCTGGGTTCAGCTAGCCGTAGCCAGCGAAATTAGCCCGCGCAGTTAGCCAGCGAAGTCGCCGAGCATGTCCACGGTCGGCACGAAGAAGAGGGTGCCGGTCACCGCGGTGCTGAAATCCAGCAGACGGTCATAGCTGGCGCCATCCACTCCGGTGAACATATTCATGAGCATCTTTCGAACGGTCGAGAAGGTGCTGGCGTAGCAGATGAAGTAGGTGCCCATCTCGTTGTTACCCACGGTGCCGAAGGGCATGTTGTCGCGAATAACCTTGAAGTCGTCACCGATATTGGCAATAGCGGAGTGAGAGTCGGCGGGCTTCTCGTCCTCGCTCATCTCGATGTCGTCGTGCTTGGAGCGGCCAATGACCTTCTCCTGTTCGGAGACGGGCAGGGCGTTCCACGCGGTCATGTCGTGGATGTACTTCTGCACGAACTGGTAGCTGCCGCCCTTGTAGGCGGGGTCATTATCACCGATGAGACCGAAGTATTCGCGTGCCGCGGGGGTCTGCGGGTTCTCGGTGCCGTCCACAAAACCGATGATGGAACGGCCGTCCCAGTAGCGGAAACCGTGCACCTCATCCACCGTCTCAGCAATATCGCGTAGAGCCGCAGTAATAGCGGACGCCATATCGTAGGCGACGGACGGCTGGGTCGCGCGGATGTGGAAGTGCAGATCGCCGGGAGTGGACACCGCGGTGTGCTTGGGGCCCCTAATCTCCTCGAACTCCACGAGCTCCTGCGGCAGCGGCTTGGGCAGATCCAGGGTCAGCCACGCGCTGTGGCTGATGCCCAGCACAACGTTGGCGTTCTCGGGCGAGTAGCGGTTCGCGGCGGTGTGGTTGAGGTTAATGACGAGCCCGCAGAGGTCCTGGAACCCCTCAACGAGCGCATCCTGAGAAATGCCTTCCTTGAACTTCCAGACCATGAAAATGGTGTTAGCGTTCGGGCTGGCGGTGACCGGTTGTGATTCTGGTGCAAACATAAAATTCACCCTACGCCTGCGAGCGCGCCCCTGCAATGAACCCAGCCCTAACCTTCTGCATTGGCCCTAACCTTCTGCGCTGAACGGAGAAGATTAGGACTGGGGGCAAAGAACAGCAGAGCTTTAGAAGCAGTCTCTTAGAAGCTGCCTTTTAGAAGCCGTGGGAGGCGAGGTTGCGGGCATGCGCCAGGCGCGCCGCCGTCTCAAAAATAGTCCACGCCTGCACCTGAGTGGACAGCTCCACCGGCGCACCGGGCTTCACAACCTTGCTCATCGGCTCGGTGAACCGCGGGGAGAACTGCACGAGCGCCTTACCGCGAATCTCATTCGGGTCAATGCCGTACTCGTTCATCGGCAGGTCGGGGTCGAACTCGCGGCGACCCTCCCACAGGGCGCGTGCGGTCGAGTACACCAGGGTCGAGGCGAGCGCTCGCGCCTCATCACTGAGCAGCGGCGAGGATGCCGCCATACCCAGATAGCGCACAAGAATGCCGGTGAACAGGCCGCCGTCGCCGTCGCCGTGCGAGATGAGGATGCGGCGGCGCGCACCGGAGAGGAACTCCACCTCTTCGGTCATGTGCTTGACGATGCCGACGATGAGGCGCTCGGCGCGTTCTGCGGGGTCCACCTCGCATGCCACACCGGATGCGGCGAGGCTCAGTAGAGCACCCAGGGCGGTTCCCTGGTTGTAGGTGAATTCGCCGCGCTCGTATTCGTACTCGTCGCCGCGTACGTTCACGCCGTCAATATAGAGCCAACGTTCTGCATCCCAGAGGGTTTCGTTCATCCAGTCCATGAGCGCGGCGGCAGTCTTCGGGTCGCCCGCACGCACATACGCCAGGGCGGTCGGCGCGGTCGCCGCGGCATTCACAAAATCACGCTTGGACTTGCGCCAACTCATGCCACCCACCGGGGAAATGCCCTTCGCCAGCTGCTCGAAGAGAGCCGCGCCAGCATCCTGAGCGGCAACGTCGTTAGCGCCGGTCAGCTCAATGCAGAAGGAGTTCATGCGGCCCACCGCGAGGGTCAGCCACGCCATATCGTCAAAATAATCGTTCGCGAAGCGGCCGTAATTACGCACGTTAATGCCGCGCAACAGTGCGCGGGCGCGGTGTAGCTCTTCCTGGGCGGCAGTAATATCGCCCTCGCGTAGGTGACGCTGACCGGCGTCAATCACACAGTCCAGCAGGTGCGCCTGCCACCAGTAATGCCAAACGTTCAGGCGCTGGCTCAGCGGGCGCGGATCCGGTACCTGCACCGAACCGATGAGGGCGCCGGGCACGCCGAGGATGCGATGCACAAAGGTGTCGGTGACGCTGACGGCTGCGGCAGCGGCGTGCGAGGAGGTGCGCTGGGCGTACTCGCTAATCGACTCCAGGGACTGCTCGTTGTGGGAAGACGGCTGGGAATTCATGGACCCTCTGTAGTGTGCGGTGAAGTATTACGTCTGAAATTATCCCACTTTTTGCCCTCTGAGCGCCCGGATGCTGTGGGCGGGCTCTCGGGTGTGATCCCTCTTCGAGAGCCCGCCAACAAGATGCACCGCAGGGAACGGGGTGAACGCCACTCAAAAACCGGTTAGGCGGCGGCGGTCAGCGAACGCCCGCTGTACAGGTCCACCCGCTCGCCGGTGATGGGGTGCTCAAAGTGCAGGCTGTACGCCAGCAGCTGTAGCGGGTACTCCGGGCGGTCTGGGGCGTCAGGCAGCACCCGCGGGTAGAGTACATCGCCCAGAATGGGGGAGCCCAAAAGGTTCAGGTGCGCCCGCAGCTGGTGCGTCTTGCCGGTGTGAGGCGCTAAATCATAGAGCGCCCATTCTCGTTTTTGGTTGAGATTCGGCTCGGCTCCCCACCCCTCGACCGCCCGCGCGCTCGGGGTGAAAGTCTGCAGAATCTTCACGGTCGTCAGCGTATTCGGCTCCACACCGGCCGCCGCGCACTGCTCCTCAGACAGCTGCTGAACCTGCAGCTGATCACGAATCTTCTGAATATGCGAACGCACCTGCAGACCCTCAGTGCTCAACGCCTGCTCGGCGGCGGCAACATCGGCGGGAACCGGCGCCACAGCGCGGTAGGTCTTCGACACCTGACGGTGCTGAAACATCATCTGGAAGGGGCGGCGCGCCTGAACCGTCTTCGCAAAGAGCAACACGCCCGCGGTCGGACGATCCAGGCGGTGAATCGGAATCAGCAGCGGGTTCTGCTCACGCACCCGCAGCTTGGTCAGCGCGGTCTGCGCAATATAGGAACCGCGCGGGGTGGTCGGCAGAAAATGCGGCTTATCAATCGCCAGCACGTGCTCATCCTCGTAGAGCACCGGCATGTCGGAGGGCAGCTGCGGCTCATCGGCAAGCTCACGGAAGTACCAGATGCGCTCGCCCGGCATGTAGGGGCTATCGCTGGTCAGAATCGTGCCGTCGTCCAGGCGAACCTCACCGGTGTTGAAGCGGGCGTGAATAATCTGCGGGTCGTTCGGGTAGAAACGCGCAATCAGATAATCCGCAATGGTTGCCGGGGCGGCGCTGTTCGGGGTGAGCTCGGCGGGTAGCTCCTCCGGCAGCGGCAGAATCAGCTGAATCGGATCGATGCCGTTCTTCTGAGCCAGCGGAGGGGTCAGCAGGCGGCGATGCGTGCGGCGTGCCGGTTTCGCCTGGTGTGTAGCGGCAGGCTGCGTAGGGGCTGTGTTGTGAGTGTAGGCGGTGTTTTGCGCGGGAGTGTTCTGTGCGGGCATGGCTCTACTCTACCTTTTGGGAGGGGCTGATTCGGCGACGCCCCGGGTGCGCCAGACTAAGCTACACGCGGGTGGAAATATTACCGTGGGTTTGGGCGTGGGGTTGCGAAATGCAGCTTTGTCTGACACTCATAAATGTTTGTGTGAATACGTGGAACAAAAAACGAAAACTTCACAAATTTTTGAAATTATTGGACATTTAATTTAAAAAAATTGCATTAATTTTACAAAAAACAGCGTTTGAGTGCGGTATTTTCGAAAATCCTGTCAAACCAGAAACTAATAACCCTCAATTTAGCCCCTGTGGTTTTTCTAAGTATAAAAGATGTAAAGCAATTAAAGACCTGCTAACCTGGGCATCTTACGTCATAAACACCTTAATAAAGGCTGGAAACCGCCTTAAAGCGGTACGATTAAGACACAGAAGTTCGAAATGCCGGACGAAGGGGTCGAAATGGGACAGAAACAGCGCAAGGATGCAGAGATTAAAGGAACAGCCCCGATGACAGCGATGCAATCGGACAATTCTAAAACACCGGAAAATAAAGCAGGAGAGGTTATGGAACATTCACCAAAGAATGCAGAGCCTCGCACCGGTGCCCTGCGCATGGAACCGCACGAACGCGAAGAGCAAATTCTGAAAATTGCTGCAGAACATTTCGCTCGACGCGGCGTGCTCGGCGCCTCCATGAGCGCTATCGCCCGCGATGCAGGCATCACCCGCGCCCTGCTCTACCACTACTTCCCCGGCAAGGACTCCCTGGCGGCAGCCGTCACCCGGCGCGAAGCCAACGCAGTCCTCGAAGCGCTCGGCGAGCATCACGAAAACCCCGAGGAAGCACTCCGCAGGGCATTGCGCACCTACTTCCTCGTCGTAGCCGGTGTCCCCACCCCCGGTGGGGAAGACTTCCCGAATAACCCCACCGACTACCTCGAATGGATGCTTGAACGCACCGGCATGCCGATTAATGACCGCACCCGCGTCATCCTCGGAGGCTGGTTGCAGCTCGTCGACTACTTCGCCCTGCACGTCGTGCAGCTCAACCCCCGCGATCAGCGCACCGTTCGCTCCCGCGGGCTCGGGCTCGAAGAAGCCATCGACCTGTGCCTGGGTGCCGTGGACACCCTCACCGGCGGCTACTAACCGCCCTAACAGGTCAACGTAGGACTTCCCGCTCCGATGTTTGGTTACATGCTCCACGGCAAAGGTGACGTGGACATCCGGGCGGTTATTCCTCCGCCGCGCCGCTTGCGACGTGGCGGACTCCGGGAATACCACCCGGTTCGTGAGTAGGGAAACATAATGCCCCGTACCCCCTTCCGTGAGGGTGCGGGGCATTATGATGCTCAGGTTGAGGTTGAAGAAAATGATCTAAGCTGAGGCTAAGCTTGAGGCTCTGCCTGCTCTAAGAGGCTCTGCCTGCTCTAAGAGGTTCTGTCTGCTCTAAGAGGTTCTACTCTGCCTAAATGGAACGGCGCAACGACAGACCACGAACCGTCGCGTAGAAACCCTGCGCCTGCAGTGCGGCACGCAGCGCCTCCACCGGATGCTCCACAGCCTCGCCGCCGAAGGTGTCCAGCGTGGATGCGCCCAGCGTGTGAGCGCCCAAAAGCTCCACGTCGTTGACCTTCTCCACCGAAATCTTCTCCGCACCACCGGCAGACACCAGGCGCGCCAGGGCGGGGGCAGCCGCCTCCAGAAGTACCGGGTCGGTGGTGAAAGCCAGCAGGGTCTTCGCACCGCGCTCCACATAGAGCACCGGGGCACCGTCCACCAGCACCACGCAGGCACCCGCCTTGCGCGCCGGGCGGTGCTTGACCACTCCCGCACCCTCGCCCGCAAAGGAGGGAATCGCGGGCCAGCTCAGCGCCGCGCCGTACGGATTCGCCGGGTCGGTCGCCGCCAATAGGGTCACCATGAACGTGCCGTACACCTGTTCCGTATCGGTACGCTGCGGGGCGTAGGCGCTCGCACCAAAACTCTGTGTCGCACCAAAACTCTGTGGACCTGCGGGAATACTGAGGTTATCGGCGGTAGAACGCAGCAGGTCCACCGTTGCGGGGGCGGCGAACTGCGCCGCACCCAAACCCTCAATAAAGTAGCCGCGACGCACCAGCGCACGATCCTCAGCCGCCGAATAAATCCGGTACAGCTGAGAGAACCCGCCGGCATAATCCTCCACCTGCAGGCACCCGCGAGTCAGCACACCGTAGCGGTCCAGTAGCAGGTCGGCGTGTGCAAGCGCCGCAACCGTCGTCTCCACCGGCTCCTGGAGGAGCGTGTCCACGCGCGAGAAGCGGCCGCTATCCTGCGGGGCAATAGTGGGGGCGGCCGCATGGAACCCGCCGCGAAGGGAGCTACCGCGCAGGGAACGCAAGCCCCGCCCGGCGGCAGGGGCAGCGTAGCCGCTGGAACTATAGCCGTCAGCACTGTAGCTGTCAGCACTGTAACCACCCGCCATGCCGGCCCCCATGGAGGCGCGCGCCGCCGCAATACGACCCGCCCCGCGGCGACCCACCCGCGACAGACGCGCAGGGGCTGCCGGGGTCGGATGCGCACTGCGGACACCGGCAAGCATCGCCCGGACAGGTGCGAAACTATCGTTCGTCACCGCACCAGCCCACACCAGGCGCCACAGCGCCGCCGAAACGTGCGACGCATCCGGGAAAGTCACCACCTGACCGGAAGGCGCCGACTCGCTCATCAGCTGCGCCACTCGCTCACGCAGCGCCGGCACGAACAGGCCGCCGTGAGCCAGCGCCTCATAGATGGCGTGCTCGAGTGTACCCGGATTCTGTAGCGCCTCCCAGAGCTCCGGGTTCTCCGCGCGCACCAGCTGCTCCGGGTAGTCCTCACCCAGAGTCAGCGAAGAACTCTCGCTCAAATGCAGGCGAATCCAGCCGTCAGACTTCTGCGCGCTACCGCCGCCGAGCTGACCGGCGCCGGTGAAGAATACCCTGCCGCTCGCCATGAGCTCGTCCAGCATGTGAGGCTGGTAGCCGGGCACGCGCGCCGGAAGAATCAGCGTCTCCAGCGCGGAAGCCGGTACGCGCACACCCGCCAGCTGGTCGATGGCGGTAAGCAGATCCTCCGTGGCGGAGGCGGAGTCTT
>FLSD01000732.1_pt1 | contig 16153 bp, 9 predicted proteins | sample 1497351 | NCBI WGS metagenome assembly FLSD01 (sample SAMEA4031770, study PRJEB14383) | metagenome | biome: human; feature: oral; material: saliva | place: Philippines | collected 2014 | reverse complement strand
TGCCCGAGGGCTTCGTGCAGGAGGTCGTGGAGAAGGTTGCCCGCCCGACCGTGGCTCGTATGGCTGAGCGCGGCACCCCGTTCGTGGGCGTGCTCTTCTGCGGCCTGGCTGTGACCAGCCGCGGCGTGCGCGTTATCGAGTTCAACGCTCGCTTTGGCGACCCGGAAACCCAGGCGGTTCTGGCGCGCCTGCGCACCCCGCTGGGTCAGCTGCTGCGTGCGGCTGCTCGCGGTGAAATTTCTGAGGGTACCGAGCTGGATTGGGATTCCCGCACCGCAGTGGACGTGGTCATGGCTGCCGAGAACTACCCGGACACTCCCCGCAAGGGTGACGTCATCTCCGGCCTGGATGAGGCAAACGCCCTGGAGGGCGTGCACGTGATTCACGCGGGCACTGCCGCATCCGAGGAGGGCGTGCTGACCGCTGGCGGTCGTGTGCTGGCTGTTGTTGCTCTCGGTGATGACCTGGCTGCCGCCCGTAACGCCGCCTACGAGGGTGTTCGCGCTATCTCTTGGGCTGGCGCGCAGTACCGCACCGATATTGCGCTGAAGGCTGTGGAGAACCGCATCCACATTCCCGCTCCGCGTAGCTAAAACCTTAGTGTGACCGGCTTCCCCGCTTGAGGGTGGGGGAGCCGGTCGCTTCTTTGCCTCAAGATTGTGCCGTATTGATGACTGATGGCACTATCGGGAGCCGTGCCTGTCGCGGTATTGTAATTACACAGACTTTTTGCATCCACATCACACCACCTCATCAGGAGAAATTCTCATGACTTCTCGTTCTAACCCCGTGGAAATCCCGGGCTGGACTCACATTTATTCCGGTAAGGTCCGCGACCTGTACGTTCCGAATGAGGAACGTTTTGACGCTACCGGCTTGACCGTCAATGATGACGCTGAGCTGCGTGCCGGTTCGGTCATGGTTGTTGCCTCGGACCGTATTAGCGCGTTTGACCGTATTCTGCCCACCGAGATCCCGGATAAGGGCAAGATTCTGACTCAGATGTCCCTGTGGTGGTTTGAGCAGCTTAAGCAGGTTCCGAACCACGTGCTGTCCACTGACGTTCCGGATGTTGTGGCTGGTCGCGCGATGATTTGCCGCTCGCTGAACATGTTCCCGGTGGAGTGCATTGTGCGCGGTTACCTGACCGGTTCGGGCTTGGCGGCGTATAACGAGACCGGTGAGATTGCTGGTGTGAAGCTGCCTGCGGGTCTGGTGGATGGTTCCCGCCTGGAGACCCCGATTTTCACTCCGACTGGTAAGGCTGAGGTGGGTGAGCATGATGAGCTGGTGACCCGTGAGGAGCTGTACGCTGAGGTGGGTCAGCCGGTGGGTGAGCGCCTGGAGGAGCTGAGCCTGAGCCTGTACACCACTGCGGAGAAGATTGCTCGCGAGCAGGGCATTATTCTGGCGGATACCAAGATGGAGTTCGGTACCGATTCGTACCGCGGTGAGATCACCCTGGGTGATGAGGTGCTGACCCCGGATTCTTCGCGTTTCTGGGATGCGACCCAGTATGAGCCGGGCCGTGCGCAGCCGAGCTTCGATAAGCAGTATGTGCGTGACTGGCTGCGTTCCCCGGAGGCGGGTTGGGACGGTTCGGATAATGTGCCGCACCTGCCTGAGGAGGTTGTGGAGAAGACTCGCGCCCGTTACGTTGAGGCGTATGAGCGTCTGACCGGCACGAAGTTCTAAACTCAATATTTCGGGCTGAATAAGTCTTTGAGATTGCTAAAGGGCGGTGCCCCGGAAGGTCATTCTTCCGGGGCACCGCCCTTTAGCTATGTGTGGTTATGAGGCTGAGAGGCAAAGCCTAGCTGTCATGTACGTTCTCGTGGCACAAATCCTCGTGCAGAATATCCCGCGCCGGATGCTGCCGCGCCCGCTCCTCCGCAGCACGGTCAGACAGCGAATAAAACCACGTAATATGCTCACACACCCGCTCATAGGCCGCCTGCTCATCGTGAGAGGCAATCGCCTCAATAATGCCGTAATGCTGCTGCTGCAACGTGCGCTTGACCGCCTCCCAATCCTTCAAGAAGGGAACCGCCTCCTGCACATAACTCATCGTCGCCATGTGCAAAGAATCAATCACCGTATCAAGCACAATATTGCCGCCAAGCTTCGACAGCTCATAGTGAAAACGCGTATCACAGAAATGGAAGCGCTCATCGCTGATCTGCTCATCCATCTCCGCCAGATGCACGCGCGCCCGCTCCAGCGCCGCTTCACGCTCCGGAGTGTCCGGTGCAGCGGCTGCCGCACGCGCCGCGGGCCCCTCCAGCAGCAGGCGAGTTGAGACAACGTCCTTCACCGGCAGGCTACGGGTCGCAATGTGCATGCGCAACGCCCAGCTGAGCGCATCCGACGGCTCCGAAATGATAATCGCGCCCGACTTCGGTCCCGAACCGGTGCTGGAACGAATCAGACCCAGCGCGTTCAAAACCCTCAAACCCTCACGGACCGAGGGGCGGGAAATACCGTGTCGTGCCGCCAGCTCACGCTCGGAGGGGAGCTTATCGCCCACACGCAGCTCACCCAGGCGTAGGCGCCGCTCAAAGGTCTCCAGAATGATGCTGTAGCTGCGGTCCGCCAGAATTGGCTGGCGCTCAACCGCAGGGGGCGCCTCAGCAGGCTGGGTGTCGTCATGAGAACGAGGCATAGTCTCTCCTGATAACGAGGCTGGTAACGAAAAGAAATACCCTTGAGTTAGTTCAGAGATATTTCGGGCTATTCGTTGAGTGGTCAGGGCATATTGGGTGGTCAGGGCATAAAAAGCGGGGCGGCGATACCGGAAAGGTACGCCGCCCCGCTGTGGCCTCCGGTCAAACCGGGGCGAATGTCCTATGGTCCTCGAGGCTTTCACCTCAAGAACTCTCTAAAACCTGAGCTTCAGATTAGGGAATCATGAAGGACAGCACGTTGGTCTGCAGGAAGACCAGGATACAGACGACCACGAGCATAGCGAAGGACCAGGGGAGGACAGCCTTGAGGATGTCGGATTCCTTGCCTTCCATGTCCACGGAGGTAGCAGCAATAGCCAGCGACTGCGGGGAGATCATCTTACCGACCACACCACCGGTGGTGTTAGCAGCCAGCATGAGCTCGGGGGTTGCGCCGTGGATACCTGCGTGCTGCAGGTTCTCAGCAGCAGACACCTGCAGCTTGGAGAACAGTGCGTTCGCGCTGGTGTCCGAACCGGTCACAGCGGTACCAATCCAGCCCAGAGCCGGTGCGAGGAATGCGTAGACGGTGCCCAGGCCTGCCAGGTAGGTACCCATAGCGATGGTCTGACCGGAGAAGTTCATGACGTATGCCAGTGCCAGAACCGAAGCAATGGTCAGGATGGACCAGCGCATGCGGTAGACAACGGAACCGAACTCGGTGAAGATTGCCGGGAACTTGAATGCGTAGCGGCCCTTCTCGTTGAAGAAGAAGTAGACGACAGCAACAACCAGGCCGGAGATGATCAGCAGGGTGCCGGGGTTGGACATCCAGGTGAAGTTGTAGACAGCATCCTTGACGGGCTTGCCGTCAGCGGTGACGAGGCGGGAGCTCAGAGCCTGGATGTCAATCTTGATGACGAAGCTCTTCAGCCATGCCTTCAGACCGGCGTGCAGGTTAGCAACACCGAAGATGATGACCACAATCAGGTAGGGCAGCAGTGCCATCCAGACGCGAACTGCGGGCAGGGCTTCCTTCTCTTCGCTCTGAGCGGGCAGGCCGTAGCGCTCGCGGACGCCCTCGACGCCGCGGGGCTTCCAGAACTGCAGGAAGATCACGGCAGCGCCCATGGAGACGATGCAGGCGACCACGTCGGTCAGGTTGAATGCGGGGGTAGCAGCGGTAATCCACTGCGCGATTGCGAAGGAAACGCCGATGACCAGTGCGGGCAGCCAAGCGTCCTTCAGACCCTGCATGCCGTCCAGGATGACCAACAGGATGAGCGGAACGAGCATTGCCAGGAACGGAGCCTGGTGACCAACGATGGTTGCGATAACGTGTGCGTCCTTGCCGCCAACGTCACCTGCGGTGGTAATCGGGACAGCAACTGCGCCGAATGCCACGGGTGCGGTGTTAGCGAGCAGAACGGTGATAGCGGCCTTGAGGGGCTTAACGCCCAGGGCGAGAATCATGGTTGCGGTAATTGCAACGGGAGCGCCGAAGCCAGCCAGTGCCTCGAGCAGACCGCCGAAGCAGAATGCGATGAGGATAGCCTGGATGCGCAGGTCGCCGCCGCCGAGGCGGTCGAAGACGCGGCGCAGATCTTCAAAGCGGCCGGAAAGGACGGTGATCTGGTAGAACCAGATTGCACCGAGGATAACCCAGCAGATGACCAGACCGTAGATGCCACCGCGGACGGCGCCCAGACCGGCGAGGTCAGCGGGCATGTGGAAGCCCAGGACTGCTACGAGGATGGATGCTGCCAGTGCCACGAGTGCGGACCAGTGAGCGCGTGCCTTAACGCCCAGTAGCATCACAAAGAAGGTGAGGAGGGGAATGGTTGCCACGAGTGCGCTGAGGCCGAGGCTACCTCCCACTGCATTGGTTACAGCGGTATAAGTTTCCACTGGAACTCCTTTGGTTCAGGGTGTGTCTTGTATGTGGTCAGACCATAGATAATTCCACTGGGGAACGAGTCATTGTTTCCCATGCGGGGATGTGGTCAGACCATTGATCGCATGTTTAGAAGAGTACCGGATAGTGCGGCGTTTCACCAAAAGTGACCTGACTCATTGTCGCGACTAAGGGGCATTGAGGGGGTTTGTACCCCGCGAATTTACCGAAATATTGCGGCTCTGACAGTTAATGCCAGCTTCTGAAACTCGGATATTTCTGTGGGCGTAAAGAAGTGGGTGTATGAGTGACTGCTTTATCTATTGAGGAACCTTCAACTGCGAGCACATTCTTGAAAAAAATGTTGCGTTAAAGAGGAATCACCCCACAAAACAATCACGATTTCTTCAGAAAGGCGGATTTCTAGGGAGTTTATCCACTGAAGATGTGCGTTTGATAAATGTTCAATAATTAAGGAGAGATAAGGGGTGGGGTGAGGGTAAAAACGAGATGAGGTCATATGTACCGAAAGGTAGGAAAATATACCTTAAGGTCAGGTGGACCTAACCCATTATTTAACAAGGAAAGTATGCTCTATTTCGACTAGAGAAAAGCCGCGCAACGGTGTTAAATGGCTAGGAAGATAAAAGACATCACCACGGTTTCTGATCCCACCGCATCCCACCTCCACTTGGGGCGCGCACATCAGCCGGAACCTACCGGCCCAGCTTCCCCGGTTCACCTCTTTGAACCGCAGTACACGGAAGACCGAACTTGTTCGGACTGTGCCCCGCCTGCCCCAGACGCAGGCGGTGAGACCGAGAAACTCTGAACACAGAGGAAAGGACGGACAAGTCATGCGCATTGCACTCTTCTCCACGTGCATCGTTGACGGCATGTACCCCCGCGTAGCACGCGCCACCGTCGAAATTCTTGAGCGCCTGGGCCACGAGGTTGTCTTCCCCCCGAACCAGACCTGCTGCTCCCAGATGCACGTCAACTCCGGCTACTTCGATGACGGCTACGAAATCGTCAAGAACCACGTTGAAGCTTTCGACTCCTGGGACTGGGACGTTGCTGTAGCACCCTCCGGCTCCTGCGTTGCATCCCTGCGCCACCAGCAGGCTATGGTCGCACGTAGCCGCGGCGACGAAGCACTGGCTCTGAAGGCAGAGCAGATCGCTTCCCGCACCTTCGAGCTCTCCCAGCTGCTGATCGACATCCTCGGCATCACCAACGCCGCTGAGCAGCTCGGTTCCTACTTCCCCGAGCACGTCACCTACCACAGCTCCTGCCACGGTATGCGTATGCTCGGCCTGGGCACCCGCCAGCAGGACCTGGTCCGCACCGTTGAGGGCATCAAGTACACCCAGATTGAGGGCATGGACCAGTGCTGCGGCTTCGGCGGTACCTTCTCCTTCAAGAACGCTGACGTCTCCGGCGCAATGGTCAACGACAAGGCAGACAACGTTGAAGCAACCGGCGCATCCGTGTGCACCGGCGGTGACTGCTCCTGCCTGATGAACATCGGCGGTGCGCTCTCGCGCCGCGGCTCGAAGGTTCAGACCATCCACTTCGCTGAGATTCTCGCATCCACCAAGGAAAACCCGCTCAAGATCGACTCTGAGCACGTTGAGCTCTCGATTGCCTAAGGAAAGATAAGACCTCATGACCGCTATTCAGCTTGGTATGCCCAAGGTCGTTCACTACGGCGAGGGCAACATTTTCGAAGAAATCCCCTTCCCCAAGTACGCGAAGGAAGAACTCAAGAACGAGCAGCTGCGCTCCAACCTGCGCTTCGTGACCCACGCGATTCGTAACAAGCGTGCTCGCGTCACCGCAGAACTGCCCGACTGGCAGGAACTGCGTAACACCGGTGAGTCCGTCAAGAACTACGTTCTGGCGAACCTGCCCGAGCTGCTCGAACAGTTCGAGCGTAACTTCACCGCCGCAGGCGGCCACGTGCACTGGGCACGCAACGCCACCGAGGCAAACCAGATCGCTCTGGACCTGATTCGTGAGCAGGGCGTGGACGAAATCATCAAGATTAAGTCCATGGCAACCGCAGAGACCGGCCTGAACGAATTCCTCGAAGAAAACGGCATCAACGCTATTGAGACCGACCTCGCGGAAGAAATCGTCCAGCTCGGCCACGACCGCCCCTCCCACATTCTGGTGCCCGCAATTCACCGCAACCGCCGCGAAATCCGCGACATCTTCCTGCGCGAAATTGAGGGTATTAACCCGGACATCACCGATGAGCCGGCAGAACTGGCAGAGGCATCCCGTAACCGTCTGCGTAACAAGTTCCTGAACACCACCGTGGCAGTTTCCGGTACTAACTTCGGTATCGCAGAGACCGGTACCCTGACCATCGTGGAGTCCGAAGGTAACGGCCGTATGTGCCTGACCCTGCCCGACACCCTCATTACCTTCATGGGTATCGAGAAGATTCTGCCCACCTTCCAGGACTACGAGGCATTCCTGCAGCTGCTGCCCCGCTCCTCCACCGGTGAGCGCATGAACCCCTACACCTCCATGTGGACCGGTGTGACCCCCGGTGACGGCCCGCAGAACATGCACGTCATCCTCATCGACAACGGCCGTACCGCCGTTCTGGCTGATGAGCTGGGTCGCCAGGCACTGCGTTGCATCCGCTGCTCCGCTTGCATGAACGTGTGCCCCGTGTACGAGCGCGCAGGCGGCCACGCCTACGGCTCCACCTACCCGGGCCCCATCGGTGCGATTCTGTCCCCGCAGCTCTCCGGTATCGAGGCTGCGCACAACAACTCTCTGCCGTACGCATCCTCCCTCTGTGGCGCATGCTACGAGGTCTGCCCCGTGAAGATTAACTTCCCCGAGGTCCTCGTGCACCTGCGTGCTAAGGATGTCGAGTCCAAGCACGCTGTCCGCGAATTCGAGGGCAACAAGAAGGCTCCCTTCTCGCAGATGGACGGTATGATGCTCGGCGCGAAGAAGCTCTTCACCTCCGGCAAGATGATGTCGATTGCAGAGCGTGGTCTGCCCATGTCCCGCCTGATCAGCGGCCGCAAGCACAAGATCACCGCTGTTCCCGGTATCGTCGGCGGCTGGACCGCTTACCGCGACATCCCCGAGCCCCCCAAGGAATCCTTCCGCAACTGGTGGAAGAAGGAGAAGGGTCAGGCTCCGGCACGCGATAACGCTGAGCGCGTTGACATTCAGGCCCTCATCGAGGCAAACAAGGGTAAGGTCGCTGAGGCGGCAGCAAACGCCAAGGCCGCTATGGACGCCCAGGCAGCCCGTGAAGCTAAGGAGAACAACTAATGTCCTCTGCTAAGGAAGATATCCTCGCACGTATCCGCTCGTCCCTGGCTGACGCACCCGTCGCCCCCGAGCCCGTACGTAACTACCGCCGCGTCAGCGAGCTGAACGAAGAGCAGACCATTGAGATGCTCGTCGACCGCCTCATTGACTACAAGGCAAACGTGTTCCACGCGAACAAGGAGAACATCTCCGAGGTCATCGCAGAGCGCCTGGGTGAAAAGTCCACCTACGTGGTTCCCGAGGGCCTGAACATGGAGTGGCTGCCGGCTGACACCGCTGACCGCAAGCGCGTCACCGACTCCGGTAGCACCCTCAAGCCCGGCTGCCTGACCCTGAAGGAACTAGACGCAGTTGACGCTGTGGTCACCGGTTCGACCGTCTCCTGCGCAGAGACCGGCACGATCTTCTTGAACACCAACCCCGATGAGGGTCGCCGCGCCATCAGCCTGGTGCCCGACCACCACATCTGCGTGGTGCCCCGTTCCACCGTGGTGGAGCTGGTTCCCGAGTCGATCGAGCGTATCACCTACACCCGCCCCGTGACCATGATTTCCGGTCCGTCGGCAACCAGTGATATCGAGCTGATCCGCGTGGAGGGCGTGCACGGCCCCCGTACCCTGGACGTCATCATCTACGACGCCTAAGGTACAGCGCCAGACGGCAAACCTCTAAAGAAACCGCCCGAGAGCTAAGGCTCCCGGGCGGTTTCTTTATGCCCTCTTCTTGCTGCCCCCTTCTTATGCCCCCGCGGATTCTCGTTTTCAGGAGCGCAGGTGCGAGTCGTGAGGGCACAAAAACGGTGGCGGGCCCATGTTCCCGCCACCGTTCTGTGGAGTAGTATCTTGTGGTGTATCGACGGTTAGCGTCGTAGCGCCCCGTGTGGGTGCTTAGGCGCGTGCGTCGAAGTGCTGCAGACCGGAGTCCTCGCGGCTACCGCCCTGGCCATCGCCAACATCGCGGTAATCCTTAATCCACTCGATCTTCTGAACCCATTTGACCATCTTGTAGCCGTGCATGGAGTCCGCACGCAGACGGAGCGGGCCGCCGTACACATCCGGCAGGGGCTTGTCGTTCATACCCCACGCCAGGATGGTTTCGTCTTCCATCGCCATGGAGATGTCCAGGCACTCGTAGTAGGGTTCGGTCGGGCGGCCGTCGTAGGTGTGGCCCACGTGGCCGAAGGAGGTCACCATGACGTAGCGAGCGTCGTCGGTCTTCTCAACCAGTGCGAGGACGTCGCGCAGGCGCACACCCTCCCACTTGGCGATACCGGTCCAACCCTGCATGCAGGTGTGCATGGTGATGTTAACTTCCTTGCCCAGCTTCTTGAGGTCATCAATGCTCAGGGACTTGGATTCCTTCACCAGACCACCCAGCTCCAGGCGGTAGTCAACGAACTCGTGTTCCTTCAGACGGTTCCACTCGGTGCTCTCACGCTCTGTCGGCGGGCGAGTGTTAACCCAGTGGAAGGGGGAGATATCCGCATCGGTGAAGGTCTTCTTCTGCACCTGACGGGAGGTGATGCGGTCCAGCAGGACGTTACGAATCGGCTGGGTCAGACCCCAAATGAAGGTCTGGGTGAATCGCAGGTCGCGCAGGGACCAGTACGAAGCGAAGATCCACAGAGCCACAGCGAAGACAATGCCGCCAATGAGCATAGTGACTGCCTGAGCGAACTGTGCTGCGTCCACCTCGTTGTAGGGCTTGTTCAGCATCATGTGGGCGATGTTGTACTGGGGGTGAACCACGAACACCAGCGCCACGTGAATGACGGTGAAGACGCAGTAGAACGCCATACCCAGGAAGTGGATGGAACGCGCGGTCTGGCGGTTACGGAAGAGGCGCACGTAGCCGGGGAAGCGACCGCAGAATGCCGGGCTCATAATCGGGCCGGTTGCGATCATCAGCGGTGCCACGATGAACACCACGGTGAAGTACATAATCTGCTGCAGGGCGTCGTACGGCTGGAAATGCTCAATCGAGGGAATCTGGAAGCCAGCGTAAATCTGGATGGATTCCCACGCCTGGGGGATGATGTCCCAGCTGGTCGGGACGATACGGCGCCACTGACCGGTCAGGAACAGCAGGGAGACGTAAATCAGACCGTTAGCAATCCAGATGACGGTCACCAGCGCGTGCCATGCGCGGCCCAGACCAATCTGGGCTTTGCCGGGCAGAGAAATCAGGGGAGACAGGGTGCGCTGGTCATCGCGCGCCGTAAATTCACCGGGGGTGGTAGGGACCTTGTCCTTGGTGAACTTGAGCCACTCGGAACCCGGGGTGCAGTGGTTGTTCCAGTACAGGCGGGGGTGAGAGGCAAGAACTTCCCAACCTGAACGAATCAGGAAGCCCATCATAATGAAATTGATGAAGTGCGTAATTCGGAGCCAGGCCGGGAAGTCCAGCTCTACGCCACCAGTGCTCGCGGTGAGGAGTAGTTGGTGCATGATATTTCCTTCGGAAATGACTGTGTGTGCAGACAATCGTTAGGATTCAGTGCGAGGCCTTGAGATGTGAGGTTAGAAATAATTACCTTTCTGACCCATATGATCCTCCTCAGTGGTTGGGAGCCGCCGGGGTATCGTCGCGGATACTCCCGAAAGGGGCACCTCCCGTGTGTGAGAGGGGAGGTGCGCCAGCTCCCGCTGGGCGGAAGCGACTCTGTGTATGTATGTTGGTTTATGTGTGTTTTAGGGAAACTCCCTGTCTGCTTTCAATTTTATAGGACAAAGTGTCAGTCAAGAAAGCTAAGACACGTCATGTTCTGTAATATTTGCATAAAAAATCCGAATTTAAGGAAAGATTCTCATCTTCTCCCGGTTTATCAGGTCATTCGGATGCAAAAAGCCCGCCGCAGCCTCTAGAGAGGACGCGGCGGGCTTTGGTTCTATATGTGGGATACGCGTTGGTTTGCGGGGCTTTGAGTGCCTGGTATTGTGTGTGGTTTTGTAAACCCAATCCCACATAGGGTTGAGGTGACTGTAAGCGGGATACCCCCTCAAAACGGCTTATTGACCCGCCCATGGAAGGCAGAAAAACAACCACAGCCTAGCTGCAGCTATTTCTGTGCAGAACCCCCTGCTGAGCCCTTACGCTTCTTTGACTCAGCACGAGATACCTTCGGAAACGCCGCCCGCGAATCAGCAGAAGCACCCTCAGAAGCCGGTTCAGAACTAGGCTCAGCATCAGACTGCGACTTCAAACGAACCACCGGAATCATGCCCGTGGTTAGCTTTGCTCGCGCATTACGCTGAGCCTTCAACGCATTCATCTGCTCCTTACGGCTCGGCTCCGGCTGAGACGGTTCAGCAGAACCAAACGCCTGACGAATACCCAACGCCAACAGCGGGAACAGCAGAACCGTCAGCGCGCCACCAGCAACCAGTAGCGAAGCCGTGGACTCCTCCAGAAGATCCGAACTGGTCGCAACCTCCGTCACCGCCACAATAATCGGCAGACCCGCAGCCGAATACAACGCCAACTGCGCCTTCTGCGCGCGAGTGGTCAACCCCGAACCGGTATCAAAGAAATGCTCCGCCAAAAGAACCGGAACACCACGGCACAGCAAAATACCCACTACCACGGCAAGCAGACCCAAAGGCTTAGCCACCACAGCAGACACATCAATACCCATACCGCTGGTGACAAAGAACAGCGGAATCATGAAGGTAAAACCAACCACCTCAAGGCGACGAGTCATCGTATGCAGAGCCGCCGGAGGAGTCAGAGTACGCAGAATCAGGCCCGCCGCAAAGGCACCGAGCACCGCATCCAAATCAAAAAGGGCAGTGCACATAATCAAGGTCGCCAGCAGGAACATCGCAAGACGCAGGACCGTCTGACCGGTCGTATTCGCCTCCGCAGCCATAATCTGACGCAGACCCGGCACATGCGCAAACAGACGATGCGGAACCAGCGCCACAATCACCGCAACCACCATAAACGCCAGCAACACCACAATCGCCATGCCCGGCGAACGCGAAGACAGCAACAGCGAAATAGCGAAAATCGGCAGAAGCTCACCCACAGCGCCGTGCACCAGCACCGCATTACCCACCGGCGTACCGGCAGCACCGTGAGACTTCAACATCGGCAACAGCGTGCCCAATGCCGTGGAACTCAACGCCACGCCCACCGCAATATACGTATTCAACTCATGCGAGAACGACGTAATAACCGCCGCACCCGCCATACCCAAGGCAAGGCACACCACCCACGTGGCAATAGCGCTATAACCCTGACGGCTACGCAGCGAGGACACGTTAATCTCAAAGCCCGCAATCAAAAAGAGCATACCCAGACCGAGCTCCTTCAGCAGCGGGATACCGCCCTCAGTGTTGGCAAGGTTGAGCATGTTCGGGCCAATGAGCAGACCAAAAATGAGCAGGAAAACCACATCAGGAATCTTCTTACCCGTCAGCCGCGAAAGAATCGGCGACAGCAACGCAACCAACGTAATCCAGAAGATGGACACAAACTGGTCGCTCTCGTGGTTCGTCGCCTCCGACAGGGCCGTACCCGAAGCCAGCAGAGCACCGGAAGTCCCCAAATCCGTCAGAAAAAGAGGTGAAAGAGTGGAAAACATAAAACCTCAACGTGGTGTATGTGCAGGTGGGGCACGGACAGGAAAATCACCGGGGCGAAGTGCCCGCGGGATGGCCCCACCTTTAAGAACGTACCAATGGTACACACCCAACCTCGTGCAACAACACTTGAACAGCACTCACTAGGGGCAAGAGGTACCCGCCAACGGCCGGGACAGAAGCGGCATGAGAGCAAAACCTCCGCGCCACCGCCTAAGCAGTCACAGCTTCCACCGTTACACTTAACACCTACGCCAGAGCATCCGGCACACACCACCGGGCAGACGATACCCTAGCAAGCAGATACCCGGCAGACAGGCACCCCGGCAGAGCACACAGACTCTCAAAACGGCACTACAAGGAGCGAGGACATGGCAGCAGGGCGCACTCAACCCATCCCCACCGTCAGCAGCGGGACACGTGCCGCCTCCCTCGGAGGCACCCGACGCGACCTCGGGCTCGACCTCGCCCGCGCCTTCGCCGTACTCAGCCTGCTCATCCCCTTCGGATACTGGCTGCAGCTAATCCCGGTGTCCTGGAAATTCTGGATTCCGCAGACCCTCGTGCCCGCCGAACCGCTCTTCGCCGCAATCCTGGGCGCAGCCGCCTGGCGCTACGCACGCACCGCAAACTTTCCCCAGCTCTTCGCCGGAACCATCGTGCGATTCCTCGCGCTACTGCTACTGGGTGTGGCACTCATGCAGGGCATCACCTACCTGCCGCAAGCCGGCGTAACCGTACCGGCGCAGGGCTTCGCATACTCCCTGCCCTTCGACATGCTCGTGCACCTGGCGCTACTCACCCTGCTCACCCTATTCGTCGTGCACCTGCCCCTGTGGGCGGTCGCCGCGCTGGCGGTGGTCACCAGCCCCTTCATCACCTGGACCTACGCCCTCCTCATGGACGCAGCTGCTCAGGCCGATCGGTGGACCGCCGTACAGCTGCCCTTCCTCGCAAGCCACGGCGTCAACCACGCACAGAGTGCACAGCTCATCTGGGTCATGTGCCTGGGCATCGTGCTCGTGCGTCTCTACGACAACCTGCAGGCAAAGCTCGCAATCCCCGTGGTACTCGCCGTGCTGGCGCTCGCCGTCTACCGCACCTTCAACCCCTACACCGAGCTGGGCTTCCTCAGCAGCCCGCAGGTGCTGCTCACCCTGAACCTGGCGGCAACCCTGTACTTCTGGGCAGAATGCGCGCGGCTGCTCTCCGCGCAGGCAGGAATGCTCACCCCGATCGCTCGCCTGGGCCAGATGTCGCTGAGCGCATCCATTGTGCTGAGCGGAATCATCATCTACGCAGGCCCCACCGTTAAGGCTCTCACCGTGGGGGAGCACTACGTCGCCACCGGAGGCTGGGGCACCGCCGTGTACTGGACCGCCTTCCTGCTGCTCGGTGCCGCAATCGCCCTGGGCTTCTGCACCCTCTGGTCACGCATGGCGCGATCCATTGCCGGACGCGGCCCCCTCGAGGCGATTCTCGCCCTCATCTCCGGGCGAGGTTAAGCGGGCCGAAGAACATAACCTAGAACCACAACCTAGAAAGCGACCCCCTACCTGCATTCCTGCACCGGTAGGGGGTCGCTTCTATGTACGCAACATCTGCGGCAGAAATACTGCGCCAGAGAAATGCTGCGGGTACGACAAAGCCCCGGTCCAGTGGACCGGGGCTAGCTGTCGGGATGACAGGATTTGAACCTGCGACCTCGTCGTCCCGAACGACGCGCGCTACCAAGCTGCGCCACATCCCGATGTTGACCTATCAGCGAATACCGTAGGCAACTCACCTAGGATAACCCAAAAAAATTCAGAACGCAACACAGCGGCACGCCACCGGTCGGGCAGCGGCAGATAAAGTCTCTAGGCTTCAGCCTCCTGAACCTGATTCAGCTCATCCCAGGAGGCGTACATCGCCGCAAAACGACCACCGGAGGCAATCAGCTGCTGCGGGGAACCATCCTCCACCACGGAGCCCTCATGAATCACCAGCACACGATCAGCGCCCAGAACCGTCGAGAGGCGATGCGCAATCACCAGCGCCGTACGCCCCGTCAACACGGTACGCAACGCCGCCTGCACCGCGCGCTCACTCGGAATGTCCAGCGAAGCCGTCGCCTCATCCAAAATCAGCACCCGCGGATTCGCCAAGAACACGCGAGCAAAGGACACCAGCTGACGCTGACCCGCCGACAGGGTAATACCGCCACGACCCAGCCGCGATTCGTAACCGTCACGCAGACGCTCAATGAACGCATCAGCACCCACCGCCTTCGCGGCAGCCTTCACCTGCTCATCGGAGGCCTGCGGGTTACCCATACGGATATTCTCCAGAATCGAGGCGGAGAACAGGAACACCTCCTGGGTTAGCATGAGCACCTCACGGCGTAGCTGCACATCCGCCAGCTGGCGAACATCCACGCCGTCAATACGCACCTGACCGGACGAAACATCGTAAAAACGAGCTACCAGCTTAGCGATAGTCGACTTGCCGGCACCGGTCGCACCCACCAGCGCCACGGTCGTACCCGGCTCAATACGCAGGCTCGTCTCCTTCAACGCGTGACGATTCGACGTGTACCCAAAGACCGCCGAATCCAGCTCCACCAGGGCACCGCGAACCGTGCCGGTCACGCCTCCAGCAGCTACAGACTCTACAGCGCGCTCATGCGGATGCTCCGGCTCAGCAACCTCCGGCTCCTCAGCCAAGAACGACGACAGCTTCTCCAACGCGGACATCGCCGACTGGAACATGTTGTAGAACTCAGAGAGCTGCATCACCGGCTCAAACACGCGGTTCGCGTAAATCACCAACGCCAGCAAGGTACCAATCTGCATGGTGCCACCCAGCACCGCATAACCACCCAGTACCAGCGCACCAGCAATAAACACATTGCCCAAAAGCATCAGCACGGGTGAGTAGATGCCGAAAATTTTAATCGAATCCATCACCGCAAGACGGTAACGCTCCGACGCCTGAGCGTACTCGGTGCGCATCTGCGCCTCCGCACCAAACGCCTTCACCGCGCGGATACCCGTAAACGTCTCCACAAAACGGCTCGTCAAATGCGCAGACTCGGTACGCATCGTGCGGAAAACCGGCACCGCCGTCTTCTGGAACCAGCGCGTCAAAAAGTAAATCGGCACGCCCATAACCAGCATGAACAGACCAATACGCCAATCCAGAAGGAAAATAGCGACCGCAGAAATCACCATGGACAGCAACGTGATCGCCAACTGGCTGATGCCGCTATCCAAGAAGCTGCGGACCGTATCAATATCGCTCGTCAGACGCGAAATAACCTTGCCCGAAGTGTACCGCTCATGGAACGACACGCTCAGTGACTGCGCATGACGGAACACCCGCTTACGCAGATACACCACCACACCCAGCGACACACGCACCGTGTACGCAACGTTAACCCACGAAAAAATCGCGGTCACCGCGGTAGCCGCCACAAACAGCACCAGCAAAGTCAGCAGGGCAGAAGCGTCACCCCGCCTGAGCGGCTCAATGGAACTATCCAAAACGCGGGCAATCAGAATCGGCGCAACCGCCGAGGAACCCGACACCAAAAGCACCGAAATAATCGACAGAGCCAACGCCGCACGGTGAGGGCGCAACATCTGGCGCAGCAGAGCCATCGAGCGCTCTCGAGTTTCCGTGCGCTCCTGCGGGCTCAACTCCTCCCGCCGCTGAGCCGGACCATG
>FLSD01000723.1_pt1 | contig 16422 bp, 14 predicted proteins | sample 1497351 | NCBI WGS metagenome assembly FLSD01 (sample SAMEA4031770, study PRJEB14383) | metagenome | biome: human; feature: oral; material: saliva | place: Philippines | collected 2014 | reverse complement strand
CCCCGCCACGGTAGCGTGTTCGCACATCTACCGGGGCGGGGTTTTTATGCGCCTTCTCACGCCGCAAAATTTATGAGCGTTTTTCCTCTTTTGGCACCTTTTCGAGGCGACGTAAGCCACTTTGAACGCCTATCCTAGAGGTATGGCTGAAAACATTGAATACCGCATTGAACATGACACCATGGGCGAAGTTCGCGTTCCGGCTGATGCACTCTACCGTGCACAGACCCAGCGCGCAGTCGAGAACTTCCCGATTTCGGGTCAGACCCTCGAATCCGCCCATATTCGTGCGCTTGCCCTCGTGAAGAAGGCAGCCGCGACCGCCAATGAGGAACTCAAGGTGCTCGACGCTGAGCGCGCCCAGGCTATCCGCGACGCAGCGGATCTGGTAGCAACCGGTAAGTACGACGCCCACTTCCCCATTGACGTCTTCCAGACCGGTTCCGGTACCTCCTCGAACATGAACGCGAACGAGGTTCTGGCAACCCTGGCAACCCGTTCCCTGGAGTCCAAGGGCATTGAGGTTCACCCCAACGACCACGTGAACGCTTCCCAGTCCTCCAACGACGTCTTCCCCACCTCCGTGCACGTTGCTGTGACCGAGGCTCTGGTGAAGGACCTGATTCCGGCTCTCGAGGTGCTCGCTGAGTCCCTGGAGCGCAAGTCCGTTGAGTTCAAGGACGTTGTGAAGTCCGGTCGTACCCACCTGATGGACGCAACCCCCATCACCTTGGGCCAGGAGTTCTCCGGCTACGCCGCAACCGTGCGTTACGGCATTGAGCGTGTGAACGCTTCCCTGCCCCGCGTGGCTGAGGTTCCCCTGGGCGGTACCGCTGTGGGTACCGGCATTAACACCCCCGACGGCTTCTCCGCTCGCGTGATTGAGCTGCTCGCTGAGGAGACCGGCCTGCCCCTGACCGAGGCTCGTAACCACTTCGAGGCTCAGGCTAACCGTGACGGCCTGATTGAGGTTTCCGGTCAGCTGCGCACCCTGGCGTACGGCCTGATGAAGATCAGCAATGACATCCGCTGGATGGGTTCGGGCCCGAACACCGGCCTGGGCGAGCTGCACATCCCCGATCTGCAGCCCGGTTCCTCGATTATGCCCGGTAAGGTCAACCCCGTGATTTGTGAGGCAACCATTCAGGTTGCCGCTCAGGTCATCGGTAACGACGCGACCATTGCTCTGTCGTCCACTAACGGCGCGTTTGAGCTGAACGTGGGTATCCCGGTGATGGCGGCTAACCTGCTGCAGTCGATCCGCCTGCTCGCTAATGTTTCTCGCGTTGCCGCTGAGAAGATGATTGACGGTCTGACCGCTAACGTTGACCGTTGCCGCTTCCTGGCTGAGGCTTCGCCGTCGACCGTGACCCCGCTGAACAAGCTGATTGGTTACGAGGCTGCTGCGAAGATCGCTAAGTACTCGGTGGCTCACAAGGTAACTGTCCGTGAGGCAGTTGTAGCTCTGGGTTACGTGGAGCGCGGCGAAGTGACTGAGGAGCAGCTGGATGCGGCTCTGGACGTCACCAAGATGCTGGGCAACTTCTAATCCAAATCGTCTGATCACACCGCATACAGAATCGGGTGTGGCGCTACTGTTCCCACGGTATCGTCACACCCGATTTCTTATGTTCGTCTTGCCTCCCACGTGCGCAAAGGTAGTAGATACGACGGAGGGGCCCGCCTTTCGACGGGCCCCTCCGGGAGCGTTAAGCATCCCTTACGGACTAGCTGAACTGCCTCCACGCGGATACGTTACGCAGGTTCGAGCGAGCCATTGCCACGGCCTCCGCTGCGCCGCGGTTCAGCGCAATCTTGGAGAGCGAGGTGGCGAAGCCAACGATCTGCTTGGCCTCGACCTCGGGCGGCATCGACAGAGCGTTGGGGTCGGTAATGATCTCGACCAGGGAGGGGCCGCGGTGAGCCAGGGCGTTGCGCAGCGCACCTTCCAGGTCTTCAGCCTTCTCAACACGCTGAGCTTGGAAACCAGCGGCGGTTGCGATGTCGGCGTAGTTGACGAGCGGCACATCCACGCCGAAGTCCTCGAAGCCCTGAACCAGCTGCTCAAGCTTCACCATGCCCAGGGTGGAGTTGTTGAACACCACGATGGTCAGCGGCAGATCGTACATGACCGCTGTCAGAATATCACCCAGCATCATGGACAGGCCACCGTCACCCGAGACCGAGATGACCTGGCGGTTAGGCTCGGCAATCTGGGCGCCCAGGGCCATAGGCATGGCGTTCGCCATGGAGCCGTGGAGGAAGGAACCCAGCAGACGGCGCTTGCCGTTGGGGGTGATGTAGCGGGCGGTCCACACGTTGCACATGCCGGTGTCCGCGGTGAAGATGGCGTCATCGGAGGCCAGCTCATCCAGCACGGATGCGGCGTACTCGGGGTGAATCTTGCCCTTGGTGGGGTTGTGGGTGTAGGCGCCGACGACCTTGGTCATGATCTTCTCGTTCTTCTTCAGGAGCTTCTCCAGGAACGAGCGGTCGCTCTTGCGCTGCACGAGGGGCAGAACGGCCTTCAGGGTTGCGGCAACGTCAGCCTCAATCAGCAGGTCGACGTTGGTACGGCGGCCCAACACCTCGCCGGCACGGTCAATCTGAACGGTCTGCACGTTGGGCAGGAACTGGTCGTAGGGGAAGTCGGTACCCAGCAGGAGCATCAGGTCGGAGTCCTTCATACCCTCTGCGGCCTCACCGTAGCCCAGCAGACCGGTCATTCCCACATCGAAGGGGTTGTCGTACTGGATGTACTCCTTACCGCGCATCGTGTGGCCCACGGGAGCCGCGACACGGTCGGCCAGCTGAACGACTTCATCATGTGCACCGGCCACACCGGCACCAGCGAAAATCGAAATCTTCTTGGCCGCGTTGATGCGATCGGCCAGGTCGCGCACGGTGGTCTCATCGGGGACGATGGTGCCGGGGCGGTAGTCGCCCCATGCGGGCACGTGGTCAACGGCATCCTGGATGGCAATATCGCCGGGAATCGATACGACGGCCACACCGCGGCGGGCGATAGCGTGACGCATACCGGAGTTGATGATGCGCAGGGTCTGGTGGCCAGAGACTGCCATCTCGTTGTAGACCGAGCAATCCTCGAAGATGCGCTCGGGGTGGGTTTCCTGGAAGTATCCGCTACCAATCTGGCCGGAGGGGATGTGGGAAGCAATCGCCAGCACCGGAGCGTGGGAGCGGTTGGCATCGTAGAGACCGTTGATGAGGTGGGTGTTGCCCGGACCGCACGAGCCGGCGCACACGGCCAGCTTACCGGTCACCTGGGCCTCGGCGCTTGCGGCAAAGGCCGCGGCTTCCTCGTGGCGCACGTGAATCCAGTCGATACCGCCGTTCTTCGAGCCGCCGGAGGCGCGCACTGCGTCCACGATGGGGTTCAGGGAGTCGCCCACCACGCCGTAGATACGCGTGACACCGGCCTCGACGAGCTGTGCGACAATCTGTTCTGCCAAGTTCATAATTACCCTCTTCCGTTGGCGTTCCACGGGGTGCAACGGCCCGATGGGGGAACGCTGTGTATCCCCTCAGACTAGCACTCTTTCCTCGTCAAAGAAATGCTTGCTTTTAAAACACTTAGGGTGTATCAACTTGGCATAAAGTCGGGTCTCGTTCGCGCAGGGCGGAGGGCAACCCTCGCTTGGCTAGTCCTCTTCCGGCGGCACCGACTCCAACCCAAAACGGCAGTGGCCGTCATAGTTCAGCGCCGCATCAATACGGTCCAGCATCCGCTCCGAAAGCAACGCACGCTCCGCCGGGTCAGACACATCCACCCAACGCACCTGCGAAGACTCCTCATCGTTCACCTTCGCCTCACCAGAAACCCAGCGGCACAAGAACGTATGATCCAAAAACTGGCAGCGGTCACCATTACCGAACTGCATCGGCGGGTCAGCCTTCACCTGCGCCAACTCCAGCACCTCAATCTGCACGTTCGCCTCCTCCTGCGCCTCACGCAGGCAGGTCAGTGCGGGGTTCTCCCCCGGGTCCACGATACCCGTAATCGGGGTCCACGCCCCATTATCGCTACGGCGCACCAGCAGCACCTTAGAATCCTGCTCACGGTACACCACAGCCGTCGCACCGGACAGCCACAGGTAATCCGAACCGATCCGCTCACGTAGCTTACGGATAAAGGGAGGAGTAGGCATAACATCAACCTTTCAAAAGCCCCGGCAGTTCTGCCGAGAAATAGGTGCTAGAGAGCAGAGCGAACAGCCGCGAGCCGCGCATAGAGCGAGCCCGCCACCTAGCCGGGCGGTCACCCTACTTCGGAATCTACCACAGAGAATACGCCGGAGCCGCCAACGCCACCAGCGCGCCCAGAAGCATAAACGGCCCAAAGGCAATGCGGGTGCTACCGCGCGCCTTCGTGAACAGCACCAGAGCCAAAGACACCAGGCCACCGGCAAGGAACGTCACCAGCGACGCCCACCCCAGGTTCGCCCAGGACAGGTACCCAAGCACGCCACCCAGAATGCCGGCAAGCTTCACATCCCCACGGCCCAGCGCGCCGAAAGACAGAATACGCAGAAGCCCGTAGCAGAGCCACAGCGCCAAACCGGCACCAATCACGCGCCAAATATCGGCGGGGCGGCCCGCAAAAAGCAAAGACACCGGCAGAGCCGTATAGGTGGCAATAGCCAAAGGAATCAGGATGCGGTGCGGCAGGCGGTGCTCCCGCACGTCAATACACCACAGCCGCAGGGCGCACCACAGAAAATACAGCAGGTAGCTGCCGAGCACCAGAGCGGCAATCGTGGAGGCGCCGCCTGCGTTGTAGAGGCGGGAAAGCTCAGCGAGCATAGAACGTCCATTCTGTATTGCTGGAGGCTGTACTACCGGTAACTACTAGCCAGCGGCGCTAGAGCACACAGGCGTTAGAATACACAGGCGCTAAAGCGCATAAGTTCTAGGACCCGAAGCGGCGGGAACGGTTCGCGTAATCCCGCAGGGCACGCAGAAAATCAACGCGCGTGAAATCCGGCCACAGGGCACGGCAGAAATAAAACTCAGAATACGCGCTCTGCCAGGTCATGAAACCGGACAGGCGCTGCTCGCCCGAAGTGCGAATCAGCAGGTCCGGGTCGGGCATATCTGCGGTGTACAGGTGCGAGGAAATATCTTCAACGCTCAGCAAGTCCGCAATGTCCTCAAGGGAGGTCCCGTTCTCGGCGGCCTCACGCAGAACCGAACGGACCGCGTCCACAATCTCCTGGCGACCGCCGTAGCCGACCGCAATATTCACGCGAACACCGGGCAGGTGCGCCGTCCGCTCAATCGCCCAGTCCAGGCGCTCGTGCAGCTGGCGAGGAATCAGGTCAATGTTGCCGATGGCGCGCACCGGACCGCAGGCGGACTCCACCAGACGCACCAGGAACGCATCAATCACAGCGACCAGACCGGTCAGTTCCTTCTCGGGGCGCTTCAGGTTCTCAGTGGAGAGCATGTACAGGCTCACCTGCGGAATCGACAGCTCAGTACACCACGCCAGAAAATCAATAATTCGCTCCGCACCGGCGGCGTGGCCCTCACGGGTGCTCAAGCCGCGCTGAGCCGCCCAGCGGCGGTTACCGTCCACCAGCACCCCAATATGTGCCGGCAGGGATTCGGGGCTCAGCGAACGCGCCAGAGCCTGCTCATAGACGGTAGGCTCAGTGACAGTGCCGGGGTTGCTGGCGTGGCCGTGCACAGTAATCACGGGCAGGGCGTTGGCGCTCATAGCTCATACCTCATTCGGCTGTCGTGGCAGATAATTCGGCGGGCTCATCACGAAAGAGCCCAAGCTCTTATTCTACGCCGCCGCGCCGTACCTTCGCGGCAATCGGCATCACGGTTGGGCTGAGAATCGGCTCAAAATTTGTGGCGGCTGGTAGGGTGCGCGCAGTGGCGGCATTCACGGTTTCGTGCAGGGCTGCACACATCGTGCGCCGCAGAACGGATGATGCCCTTCACCCAGGACTCATATCGTGGGTGAAGGGCATCATTGTAACGCGGGGCGATGCGGCGCCCCACTCTAGATAATGTAGACGCTAGATAACGTAGTAGTCGCTCAGGCCCTCATCCAGGCTAGATTCGGGCAGCTGAACCTCTGCATGCGAGGCAGCCAGCGTGTAGTCCTCCCAGGGCCAAATGTCCTTCAGCTGTTCGCTGGGAACGGCGAAGAACACACCGTTCGGGTCCACCTGCGAGGCATGCGCCCGCAGAGCCTGATCGCGCTGCTCAAAGTGATCGGTCACCAGGATGCGGGTCGTCGTCTCGTGGCGAGGCGCCTCCCCCGAGGTTGCGCGGTGCGCGATGTTCTCAATCCAGCCGCTCAGCAGGCTCTCACCGTGCGTATCGAGCAGATGCTCGTGCAGGGCGAGGGTGCGTTCGGGGTTGAAAGCGCGGTCGTAGTAGAGCTTCAACGGGGTCCAGGGATCACCCTCACCCACGTACGCCTCGGGGTCACCCGCCTTCTCAAAGGCCTCCACGGCGACCTTGTGGGTCATGATGTGGTCGGGGTGCGGGTAGCCGCCAATCTCGTCATAGGTGATGATGATGTGCGGGCGGTACTCGCGCACCAGACGCACGAGCGGCGCGGCGGCACGGTCCAGGGGCATGGTGCCGAAGCTACCGAAGGGCAGAGGCGGCATGGGGTCGCCCTCCGGCAGACCGGAGTCGAAGAAGCCAATCCAGCGGTGCTCAATACCCATAATCTCGCGGGCGGCCGCCATCTCAGCGCGGCGCAGACCCGGCAGGTCACGGTGCGCACGCGGACTATTAGCAATCTCCTCGTTGAGGATGTCACCGCGCTCGCCGCCGGTCATCGTCGCCACCATGAAGCGGGCACCACGGGCAATATACGCCGAAGCGGTGCCAGCACCCTTGGAGGACTCGTCGTCCGGGTGCGCGTGCACGGCAAGGATGCGCAGACCGGTGTAGTCCTCATCCAGCGGTTTGATGGAGTCCACGGGAGGGTGAGTCGGCAGGTTTGCCTTCAGCTGTTCAATGGCTTCGCTCACGGTGGTCTCCTTTAGGTGATGCGTAGGGGTGCGGATGATCTGTCTGTGAATCGCGAATGCGAGCGCTACGCGGCAGAAATTTTACGGTTGTAGCTTCTCGTATGATACCCAAGGACAGCGCCAGTGCACTAACACAGATGACGCAGTGTGACGTCCTGAAACATGCCGTCATATCAGCAGATTCACGGGCATGACACAGGCTGATGCCGGCGGAGTGTTCAGCTACCGGCGTGCATACCGACGAAGATGCGCTCAGAGGGGAAGATACGACCGGCATAACAGCCGAAAATCCTCCGGTGCTCTAAAATAGGTCTGTTGATTCATTCCGTTACCGGCACCGCCGCGCATTGAACGCGGCACGCGGTAGCGGGTTTATTCGTTTCGCACCGGCAGAGCCGGCGCATAAGCAAAGGACACGCATGGCTGAAAACACCGGTGCATGGCTCACTCAGGACGCCTTCGACCGCCTCACCCAGGAGCTGGAGTACCTCTCCGGCCCGTACCGTCAGGAAATTATTGACCGCATCGCACAGGCACGCGACGAGGGTGACCTCCGTGAGAACGGCGGCTACCACGCTGCACGTGACGAGCAGGCTAAGAACGAGGCTCGCATCAAGCAGCTCAAGCACCTGCTCGAAACCGCCCAGATTGGTGACGCCCCCGTTGACGACGGTGTGGTAAACCACGGTATGGTCATTGAGGCTGAGGTTGCAGGCCGCACCCTGAAGTTCCTGCTCGGCTCCCGCGAAATTGAGGACACCCTCCCGGCAGGCACCGACCTGAAGGTCTTCTCCGAGAAGTCCCCCCTGGGTGCCGCAATTATGGGCGCTAAGCAGGGTGACGAGGTTTCCTACACCGCACCGAACGGTAAGGAACTGAGCGCCAAGATTGTCTCCGTGACCCCCTACCAGGGCTAAGAAGTTAGGGCTAAAAGACAGACTCTCATATAGCAACAGTGCGGGGTACTGAACCGAAAAGGTCAGCACCCCGCACTGTTTTTGTCTATTGAATTGCGCTCCGCCGATAAAGCTCAGGCGCAACTATTACCGCTCGCCGGCCGATAAAATATATCGGCTTAGTAAACGATGATGGGCTTGAAACCCTCATCCTCCAGAGCGGCAATCACCTGACGGCAATGCTCCACACCCTTGGTCTCCATATCGATCGTAATCGACACGTCACCCATGGAGAGCGAGCCACCCACACGGGTGTGGTCCACACCTGTCACATTCGCATCGTTCTCAGAGATGATGCGGGAAATGGTCGCCAGCTCACCCGGACGGTCAGAAAGCATCATCTTCACGGTCATGTAGCGGCCAGCGGCAGACAGACCGCGCTGAATCACCTTCAGCATCAGCATCGGGTCAATATTGCCGCCGGAGAGCACGCACACGACCGTACCCAGGTCGCCGTACTCTTCCTTCAGCTTGCCGTTCATCAACGCAGCCACGGGCACCGAACCGGCAGGCTCCACCACAAGCTTGTTACGTTCCATCAGGAAGATTAGGGCGCGTGCGATATCGTCTTCGCTCACGGTCGCCACATCGTCCACCAGTTCCTTGATGATGGAGAAAGGCATCTGGCCGGGGCGGCCCACCGCAATACCGTCAGCGATGGTGGAAACCTTCTTCAGCGGTACCAGAGCATCCGCGGCGAGGGATAGCGGGTACGCCGCCGCGTGCTCCGCCTGAACACCAATAATCTTGATCTTCTTACCGAGCTGCTGCTCCTTCGCACGGACAGCAGCGGACAGGCCAGCCAACAGACCGCCGCCGCCAACACCCACAATCACGGTATCAACGTCCGGAACCTGCTCCAGGATTTCCAGACCAATCGTGCCCTGACCGGCAATAATGTCTTCATTGTCGAAGGGGTGCACGAACACCGCACCGGTCTCTTCGGCGTAGCGCTTCGCCTCCGCCAGAGCCTCATCAACGGTCACGCCGTGCAACTCAACCTCAGCGCCGTGATCACGGGTCGCGGTAATCTTCGGCAACGCCGCACCCAGCGGCATGTAAATACGAGCCTTAATGCCCAGACGGTCAGCCGCCAGAGCCACACCCTGCGCGTGGTTACCCGCACTCGCCGCCACGACGCCGCGCTTCTTCTCCTCCTCAGAGAGCTTCGCCATGCGCACGTACGCACCGCGCACCTTGAAGGAACCGGCACGCTGCAGGTTCTCGCACTTGAAGAAAACCTCGGAGCCGAGGCGATGGCTCAGGGCACGCGAATGGGCGACGGGGGTGCGTTCAATAACGCCTTCGAGCAGCTCTGCGGCATATTCAATGTCGGTGAGGGTCACGGGCAGGGAGTCGAGATCTACGCTCACGAGGTTTCCATTCTGACGATACGTATTCTGGCGGCACCTAGCCCCACACGCAGAAAGGCGTGCGGTGGCACAGTGCACACTCCATTTTAGAGGATGCACCGGCATAAAGCAGGGGGACGTCCCCGCACTCTCAGCAGATAGTGCAAGAACGACCCCCGCTCTAGGTTATGTGCGAGCGTCTAGCCCGCGGTGAGTCACAATGAACTGAGCCCTAAGCCTTCTCAGGTTCCTTAGATTCTTTAGAGCTTTCGGAGTTTTTAGCTTCCTTCGCTTTTTCAGACTCTTCAGCCTTCTTACGGCGCTCCAGCTCATGCGGGAAGAGGAATTCCTCCTCACGAGGCGCCTCCTTCTCCCAGCCACGGTTCGCCAAGTAACGCACCACCGCGTTCACCACAGCCAGAATCGGCACAGCGAACAGAGCACCCACCGCACCAAAAATTATGGAGCCACCAGCCACCGAGAAAATAACCGCCAGCGGGTGCAGGGAGACAGCCTTACCCATAATGAGCGGCTGCAGAACGTGGGATTCGATCTGCTGAACCAGCAGAACAATACCAATCATAATCAGCGCCTGCACCGGGCCCAGGGCAACCAGCGCCAGCAGCACAGCCACAACACCGGAAACGAGGGCACCAAGCACCGGAATGAAGGAGCCGAGGAAGAGCAGCACACATAGCGGGATAACCAGCGGAACACCCAGGATTGCGGCACCAATACCGATGCCGATAGCGTCAATAGCCGCCACCAGAATCTGAACGCGAACGTACGCGCCCAGGGACTTCCAGCCCGCGCGACCCGCACCGTTGACAGCGGCACGCGCATCCTTCGGGAAGAGGCGGGTGACAAACAGCCAGATTCGCTCGCCCTCCATCAGGAAGAAAATCAGGGTAAACAGGGTCAGCAGGGTACCGGTCACAACCTCAGCCGCAGTCGAACCCACCTGAGACACACCGTGCAACACGGAGCTGGGATTATTGCTGACAGTACTTTCTGCCTGATTCAGCAACTGGTTCAGCTGATCAGCACCGAACTCGTAGCCGAGGTCCTTCATCCAAGCAATGAGCTGCTGGTAGCCCTGCAACGCCTTATCAGCCATAGACACAAAACCGCGCAGAAGCTGCTGACCGGTCAGCGAAATAATACCGGTGAGCGCCAGAATCATACCGATTACGGCGATAGCCGCCGCGCCACCGGCACGAACGCCCTTCTTACGCATAAGCATCACGGCGGGACTCAGCAGAGCCGCCAGGAGCAGAGCCACCAGAAGAGAAATAACCAACAGGGAGACGGGCGCCAGACCATTCCAAAGAATCCAGCCGGCACCGACAATCATAATGATGCGCCAGGCCCAAGCACCGGCAACTTCCATAGCAAAAGGCACCCGGTAGCCACGCTCCTCCTCGGCTACATGTTCTTCTGCAACAGATGTAATTTTCACGGTGTCTCCAAATCGTTATCGGTGTCGCGCCCGCGCGGTACAGCTTCAACTGTCCTGGCGGAGGCGGTATGTGATGGTCTTGTCTCACCTTCTCCCCTGCGCCTCGATACATCAGGGAAGAAAGCGGCAAAGGCGGCGGCGCCATCACGGCGCCACCGCCCCATAGTGAGCTTTAGTCGTTGCTAAAGATGCTTGCCAGGTACATGAGAACACGCAGGATCTCAACGTACAGCCAGACCAGAGAAGCGGTCAGGCCGAATGCAAGGCGCCAGGACTCACGCTCGGGCAGGCCAGCCTCCACAGCTTCGGAGACGGTCGTGAAGTCCAGCAGCAGCGAGTAGGTTGCCAGCGCAACAGCGAACAGACCGACAATCAGGCCCAGGGGAATGCCGAAGAAGCTCACGCTACCCAGTGCGGAACCGAAGATACCCGCACCCAGGATCGAGATGAGGCCGTATGCCAGGTAACCAATAACGCCGATCATGAAGATCTTGTTGAGCTTAGGGGTTGCGCGCAGCTTGCCGTTCGCAAACAGTGCCAGGGTGGTACCTGCCACCACGAGGGTTGCCAGAACAGCCTGAATTGCCACGCCGGGGTAGCGTGCATCCACGACAGCAGACAGGCCGCCGAGCAGCATGCCCTGCATGAGCGCGTATGCCATGACCAGGACCGGGGAAACCTTCTTCTTGAAGGAGTTCACCAGACCCAGGACCAGACCGCCCACCATGCCCAGGAGCAGTAGCACCGGCATGTACCATGCAACAGCGGCACCGACAGCGACCAGGCCCAGGTTGATGCCGGTCTTAACCATGACATCGTTCATGGTCAGACGCTCACCGGCGGGGATGGGCTCCGAGTAGGTGGGGGCTGCTACGCCGTAGTCAGCCTCGCCGTACTGTGCCTGCTGACCATACTGAGGCTGACCATAGGGCTGCTGACCGTACTGTGCCTGCTGGCCGTACTGGGGCTGGCCATAGGGCTGCTGGCCGTACTGTGCCTGCTGACCATAGGGCTGCTGCTGGCCGTACGACTGCTGGCCGTACTGGCCGTACGACTGCTGACCGTACTGACCGTAGGTCTGCTGCTGACCGTACTGCGCCTGCTGGTTGGTCTGCTGAGACTGTGCACCAAAGCGACCGAAACGAGAGTCACCCTGAGTGACATTCTTCGTCATTGAATTCAGAAGCGGGTTTCCCGCCATCATGCTCTCCTTAAACGGGTACAAAACTAATTCTGTTAATTCTATCGGATAGATTCAGCGCTCACGGGCGCTGTTCGTTACCAGCAAGGGCTTCTAGCAACCTTGCCAGAATATTTCAGGGCGATGTTTACCTAAGGTTCATCCAGGTCCGCACCGCCCCGCCCGCAAACGCTTCTGCGCCTCTCTGTGTGAAGCGCCTATTGGGAAGCTTCCAAACGATCCAGGAGTTGCTCCAGATAGTCCAGAACTGCCTGTTCCTCATTCGAGCCAATCACCTCGTCAGCAACATTTCGCACAACCTCCGGGGCGTTAGACATGGCAACACCCCAGCCCGCGTAGCGGAGCATCTCCATGTCGTTCTCACCGTCACCGAAGGCGAGGATACCCGCCGGATCAGCGTCCAGACGCTCGCACAGGTCCTTCAGACCGGTCGCCTTATTGACGCCGGTACGCACCAGGTCAATGGCACCGAAGCCACTAACCATCGGGGTGACGGTCTGCGGAAGAACCTCACGCAAGTAGACGCTCAGCTGCTGCGTCTGCTTCGGCGGGGTCAGCAGCGGGAACTTAATGGGTGCGCCCTCAAAATCCTCAATAGAATCAACCATGACCGATCCGGGGAAGAAGAACGCCGCAAAATCCTCCAGGGTGAGGGTTTCGGGGAGCTCCTGACCGGTGTCTTCAAAATAGCCGCGAATCATGTGCACAATCTGGTCACAGCGGTCCTTGGGCAGGTAGATGCCTTCGGTGGTGCAGACCAGCAGACCGATGTAGTCCAGATCCTGGACTACTTCAATGATGCGCGGCACGTCCTCCTCCTCAAAGGGATGCACGGCAAGCTGACCGCTCTCATCAGCAAGGTACGCACCGTTTTCAGCAATATAGGCAAGACCTCGCCCTTCAAAGCCGCGCATATAGTCCCGCAGCTTGGCGTAGGTATTTCCGCTCGCCACAACAAAGTGAATGCCCTGCGCCTGCAGGCGCGATAGGATGCGCGAGAAACGTTCGGTGTCGAACGTTTTGGAGTCTGTAAGGAAGGTGCCATCCATATCGACGGCAATGATGGAGGGTTTAGTCTGCATGCTGTGCCTTTCTGACTCTGCTACCCCATTCAGCGCTACCCCGTTCAGGCCGGGGTGCGTCTGCGGCTGTGTCTCTTCTAGGGTCTCACGTTTTTGAGCTCCGGAAGACGGTATGCGGGTGTTTCTTGAGCATGGAGCCCCGTCACAAAACGTCATCTAAAACCCCTATTTTTGAGGTGCAGGTCACTTTTTAACCCCATTTTCACCGCTTTCTGCACGCCTTTTCCTCTACGAACGAATTTACTTGAAGTGTAAAACTTTACATGTCAAGCTTTAATGCATGAACAACGACACCATGAAATCCACCGGCCTGCTCATTCTCCGACTCGTCTTCGGCTTCGTCATGATTATGCACGGAGCCCAGAAAGCATTCGAATGGACCCCCGCGGGTACCGTCGCCTCCTTCGAACAGATGGGCATCCCCATGGCAGCCGCAGCAGCATACTTCGCCATGGCAACCGAACTGGTCGGCGGCATCATGATCATCCTGGGTGCAGGCACCCGCATCGCGGCAGCCGCATCCGTTATCTCCATGAGCGGCGCGCTCTTCTTCGTCCACCTCGCAGCAGGTTTCTCCGTATCCAAGGGCGGTTACGAATACGTCCTCACCCTCGCCGCAGTAGCAGCAGCCCTCGCTCTCACCGGAGCAGGCAAGTTCTCCATCGACGCACTGATCACCGCGCGCCGCAAGTAAGCTTCGAACCTTTCCCTACCTCAACCCATGATTCCTGAAGGCAGGTAATCACCGATAGGTTCACAGACTTCACCGCCGGCCGTCCTGATTCCGGCAAAGGATGACCGCATCTACCCGCGGTGAAGAGAGTGCGCGGAATGCGTTAGCCTGCACCGCCACTCCGCGATGCCCCCGATAGTATGGGTCGGGGGCATCGCCTTTTAAACGCATCCAGACACGCAAGCGGCGGCCCCTCCCCCCACGGGAAGAGCCGCCGCCTAAATCTATACCGCGCATCTACGCGCGTCCGCGCAGTGCCCCCACTGGGACTCGAACCCAGAACACAAGGATTTTAAGTCCTCTGTCTCTGCCAATTGGACTATGAGGGCGCATCCCGAACAGCCCGGGACACAAATATTTATTATTCCACGAAAAAGCACCCGAACCTAAGCAGAGACACAATTCAAATAGCTCCCCGCCCCCACAGCAAGCACAACGCGAAGCACCGGTGGGCGGCCAAGCTAGACAGCTCACAAGCATTCAGGCGCACAATGGGCGGTGCAGAAGACCAAAGTCTTCCACACCGCCCATTGCTTTATCTCAGGTGCACTCTCTCAGGGATATATGCCCCTAAGTCAGGCTATTTTAGAGCTTTGCCTTCTGGCGGGTCGGTGCAGTACCGGTTGCTTCCTGGAATGCCAGGCGCGGGGAGCGCTGGTGGCGAATCGAGGAAGTGTCGCGACCGAAGATCTGATTCAGTGCCCAGGTGGTCATAACGCGAACGGTACGCTCGGTGGTGGGGATTGCAGAGCCGTGGTAGCCGCGGTGCATGATCCATGCCAGCGGGCCGCCAATGGTCTTGCCCTTGAAGTTTGCAACGCCCTTCCACAGGCCCAGACCTGCCACAACACCAATGGTCTCGTGGTAGTAATCGGTCAGGGGCTCGCCGCGGCGAGCAGCCAGCAGGTTCTTCGCCAGAACAACAGCCTGGCGGGAAGCGTGCTGAGCGTTGGGAACACAGAAGCCACCCACGCCGCCACCGGAGAGGTCCGGAACAGCTGCGTTGTCGCCAGCAGCCCAAGCACCCTCAACCACGCCGTCGTCGCCGGTGACGCGCAGGTCTGCGCTCACGCGAACGCGGCCACGCTCGTCGATCGGGAAGTCGGTGTTCTTCAGCATCGGGGATGCTGCCACACCCGCGGTCCAAATCAGGGTGTCGGTCTTGATCTCGCCTGCAGGAGACTTGTCAGCCATGTTGATCAACTGCAGGTTGCCGTCGGTTGCGTCGGAGAGGGAAGTGTTCAGCAGAATCTCGATGCCGCGTGCACGCAGCTCTGCAACAACCTTCTCTGCACGGTCTGCGGGGACCTCGGGCATGATGCGCGGTGCAGCCTCAACCATGACGAAGTGCAGGTCAGAAACGGAGAGACGCTCGTTGCGATTCACAGCAACGCGTGCCATGTCCTCGAGCTCGGAGATGGTCTCAACACCTGCGAAGCCACCACCAACGATGACGAAGGTCAGGGCACGACGACGTGCTTCAGCATCGGTGAGCATGGATGCAACCTCGATGCGGTCCAGAACCCAGTTACGAACGGAGACTGCCTCTTCAATGGTCTTCAGACCGATAGCAACCTCTGCCAGACCCGGAATCGGGAATGCGCGGGTCACAGCGCCTGCGCCGAGGACAATCTCGTCGTACTTCAGCTCGAAGGGCTCACCGTTGTCGGTGGGCTCAACAACAGCGGTGCGGTTTGCGTGGTCGATGGAGACAACGCGGCCGGGGATCAGCTCGGTGTCGCGCAGGTGCTGACGCAGCGGCACAGTTGCGTTACGGCCTTCCATGGAACCTGCTGCAACCTCGGGGAGGAAGGGCTGGTACGTCATGTAGGGGTTCGGCTCAACGATGGTGACGACACCACCGGTCTCCTTGATAGCCTTCTGGATCTTCTTAGCAACGGTGAAGCCGACGTAGCCGCCACCGACGATCAGGACGCGAGGACGGTCCTGTGCCACCTTAGTGAATGCCATTTTGTTACTTCCTAGTCTTTAGGTACCGAGGTTCGGTAGCCCCGGTAGGTTGATATGTGCAACTTTCGGCTCGTTCCGAAAGCTCCCCTGACGAACAAAGCGGCCCGCTCTGGAAGTCCTTACGCAACGCGAAGTGGCTAGCAGCACGAGCCTGTCTATCACATACCTGTTGTGTTTTATTTTACGCCTTTGTTTAGGTGATTTCGCACTTATGGCCCCTTTGAGCTGACCCTAAGTTAAAAGTTTTGTACATCTGAACAGGGTTCATCTCGTGATGCGGGTTACGGTCAAAACCACCCTTTCCGTTTTTTGCGCGGTATGTTCGATATTTTCGTTTAATGGGGCGTTCCCCCAGCGAAAGCCAGCCCCAAACGCCAAAGCCCGGGGCCAACTCAAAAGTCAGCCCCGGGCGAACAGAAAAAGCCCCCCGCACAACAGAAAACACCATCAAACAGCGCTAACGAGAGGCCCTGCGAACGCTCCTCTGTACAGCTTATTGAGTCCGTACAGCTTATTGAGGCTTCTTCGACGCACGGCGAGCACCCCGATGAGAACCCGGATGATGCGCCGCCGCACGAGCCATCCGCACAGCCTCACCCGCACTCACATGCATCCTGTGCAAACGATGCACCGAACCAGCCGTAAT
>FLSD01000720.1_pt1 | contig 17383 bp, 24 predicted proteins | sample 1497351 | NCBI WGS metagenome assembly FLSD01 (sample SAMEA4031770, study PRJEB14383) | metagenome | biome: human; feature: oral; material: saliva | place: Philippines | collected 2014 | reverse complement strand
GAGTGACGAACATCACCCCCATTTTTCGCTGAATAGTAATGGACATCACATGAATATGTTTGACAAATGAACGTCAGTGTGGTAGGTCGGCGGTAGGGCATATTAATAAGCGGTCCTATTGTCAGTACAATAGGGCCGCTTATGTCTGGACATTTGTTTGTGTGGTGTAGTTCACGTGTTATCGGCTTGACTGCCGGAGAACTAGGGTGCATTATTAATACATGAACGGAGCGGGACGGACCCGCCGGATTGGAAGGAACTGAGATGGAAATTAGAGATCACTATCATCCGCTAGGACTAGCACTAACAACACTATTGACCGACTTGGGTTATAGTGTTTCTTTTAGAAACGGCCTAGCAACAATTTCATATGGCTCTCGATCTATTACGATCGAGAAAGATGGTGACATATGGCGCGAGAAGGGCACAACTAAGACATTTACTTTTATGTCGGGAATTGCGATTTACGCCAACAAACTCAAGGGATACTGATGAAATTTATTACAATTTTTCCAGATGAGTTTTACGGCGGCTACTGGATCAAGATGGACACGAAAATTTATTATTTCTCGCAGAACACCATTTTCACTCAGGTGCTTGATATGTTGGAGGATGAGGACAATGTGGGAAAATGTTAACGGAGAACTTATCTGGATCGACAAGGAAATGGGGTGGCAGGAAAATGAACGATACAATTCTGTTGGCAATGACTCGGTTTGTTCTTGTGGTGACGTGCGGCGTCATGGTGATCGGCTTACTGCGGGTGGGGTTGCTGTCGGTGTGGCTGGGGGTATGATTGCTGCTAAGGCTGTCTCTAGGGTTGGGAGTTGGTTGTTGTGGATCGTGATCTTTTCGATCGTGTTAATGGTGCTTATGTGAGAGTCTTTGACCACAATCTTGATTATGTGGTTAAATCAATCAGCGCTGGCAAGACAACACATTCAAACGTTATTACAGCAATAATTAATGGCGTTGGAATTAAGTTTACAGTGAAAGACCTGTCACCCGGCTATTATGTTTCAACATCATGGGATAATCACATAGTTGATATGACTTATCCAAACTCAAATAATCCTGTGCAATGCATATGCGAGGTTGCATCAATTGCCTTAGGATTTCCGGTAACCAACGAATCATTGCGTCAAACAATGCTTTGTATCGATCTAGACTCGCATCTATAGATTCCCGGCTGGACGGGTAATACCAGAACATTGAAATGAAATCTAGCCATAGACGAAAGGAACTGATCATGGCTGTTGTTTACTCTTCTCTTTCTGACGACTTTGCTGGCAAGAAGGCTTTCTTCACTGCTCAGAATTCTGCTGTTTCTTTCAAGGAACTGCGTGGCAAGAAGATTGAGATCAAGGACATTGTCATTACTGAGGATGACGTGGTTGACACGGATACTGGCGAGGTTGAGACGCGTCGTGCGATCACGGTGATCGATAAGGACGGGAATGCTTTTGGCACGTCGTCTCAGACGGTTGTGGCTCAGATTCAGCGGCTTGTGGATATTCTGGGTGACGTTAAGACGTGGCCTGAGCCGGTGGCTGTTGAGATTGGGTCGGCTAAGTCTGGTCGCGGTCGTGAGTACACGACGGTGACGCTGGCCTGAGTGTCCTTGTAGGATAGTGATTGCCCCCTGCCCCTTAGGGGGCAGGGGGTGATTGTTTTGGTTAAGTCTCATTGGGGCAAGCATTATCGTTCATTTAAGCGTGGCGCTAAGAAGATTCGGAATACGGCGAGCGAGATTAGGTCGTTTGTTGGTGGCCTTGATTTTAACTCGCTTCCCGATACTTTGTCGGAGGAACAGGGTAAGGTTAAGGTCAAGTCGGCGAAGACTAATGCCCGCGAGAAGCATCGATCTGATTTGGACACTGCACGTGAGATGCTACAGGTTGAACGCGATAGGGCTATTCGGAAGATGTATCGAATGGCTACTAGTGACGATGGTGCTGATATTCGTGGCACTAAGTTTGATCCTTTGGGGAAGTCCAGTGTTGGAAAGGTGACGTTGAAGAATGCGGCGAGGGAACTTGAGCGTCTTAGCGAGTTTAATAATTCTGACAGTGTTTGGTATTATAGTGACCGTAAAGGTAATCCCATTTCTGGTAAGGATGTTCGTCGTTATCGTGATGCTGTGCGACGCTATAATGAGGATATAGATAATTACGAAAAGTCAGTATCTGGTACTTCGCTGCCTCAATTAGGAGATGCAACTGTTGGGGATTGGATTAGAGATTTTCGACCTAAGAAAACATATCTTTCTGGGGGTTCTCATTACGCGCTTGAGAGAATGAATCCCGATAAGCGTACAGTGAATTTTGAGTCTGCTGAAGCAATGCGCGAGAAGACAAAACAGGTATTGCGCGACATTACCGCTAAGGGTAAGGCGAATAAACTTACTAACGCTAAGAAACAGATTGCGGCAATGTTGGATACAATTGGCGACCCAGAATTGTATGATATTCTCACAGATATACCTGATGATGTTTTGTGGTTAATGTGGACAGTAAACACTGATTTCGCTAATCAACTATCGCTGCAATATGAGGCAGCGAAAGAAGGGTATTTTGAGAAGCGTCGTGCGGGATACGATTTGTATTATGAAGACGTTGAAGATTCTAATTCCGATATTAAAAGTCTTTTGAAAGAGATTCATACAATTCAGATTAAACCGGAGGATGATTTTAGTGGTTCGCCAATCAATAAGCGAAAAGCCCGGAAGGGCCGTCGCTAGGCGAAGCCATAAAAAGGTTCCTTCGTTTTGTGCGGACTTTGAGACAACTACGGTTGAGGAAGATTGTCGCGTATGGTCTTGGGGTATTATTCAGGTAGGTAAACTTCAGAATTATGTTGACGGTATTTCGCTTGACGGTTTTATGTCTCATATCGCTGAAAGAGCCGCGCACATTTATTTCCATAATCTAGCATTTGATGGCACGTTTATTCTGGATTGGTTGCTTAAACATGGCTATCGGTGGGTTAAAGAGAATCCTGGGGTAAAGGAATTCACTTCACTTATTTCTCGCATGGGGAAGTATTACTCAATTACGGTAGTTTTCGAGACAGGATATCGGGTAGAATTTCGAGATTCTTTTAAGAAACTGCCTATGTCCGTTTCAGCAATCGCTAAAGCATTTAACTTACATGACCAGAAACTAGAAATTGATTACGAAAAACCGCGACCAATAGGATATATCCCCACAGAACAAGAGAAGCGTTATCAGCGGAATGATGTTGCAATTGTTGCTCAGGCGCTTGAAGTTCAGTTTGAAGAGAAGATGACTAAGTTGACGGCGGGCAGTGATTCGCTGGCAACATACAAGAAGATGACAGGAAAACTGTTTATCAGGCGCTTCCCAATTCTCTCGCCTGAAATAGACACTGAAATTCGGAAAGCATATCGCGGAGGGTTTACATATGCTGACCCGCGTTATTCAAAGAAACTGAACGGGCAAGGTAGTGTGTATGACGTCAATTCACTTTATCCATCGGTAATGCGAACAGCCCTACTCCCCTACGGCGACCCGATTTATTCTGAGGGGGCACCGAAGACTAATCGGCCGCTTTATATTGCTTCAATAACGTTTACTGCTAAACTCAAACCTAATCACATTCCATGTATTCAGATTAAGAAAAATCTTTCTTTTAACCCAACACAGTATCTTGAAGAAGTAAATGACCCAACTACTGTTGTGGCAACAAATATTGATATTGAATTGTGGAAAAAGCATTACGATTTTAAGATCTATTCATGGAATGGAACGTTTGAATTTCGGGGCTCACATGGGTTTTTCGATACTTACGTTGACCATTTTATGGAAATTAAGAAAAATAGCACAGGAGGATTAAGACAAATTGCTAAGTTACATTTGAATAGTCTTTACGGAAAATTTGCTACTAACCCGGATATTACAGGCAAACACCCTATACTTAAAGATAATCGCGTTTCACTAGTAATGAATGAACCCGAAATACGTGATCCTGTTTACACACCAATGGGCGTGTTTATCACGGCTTATGCTCGTAAGAAAACGATTAGCGCAGCGCAAGATAATTATGAAACATTTGCATATGCTGACACAGACTCACTACATCTGATTGGTCCCACCACTCCCCCAGAATCGCTGTGGGTTGACCCGGTAGAACTGGGGGCCTGGAAGCATGAGAGTTCTTTCACAAAATCTGTCTATATTAGGGCGAAGCAATACGCGGAGGAAATTGATGGTAAACTAAGCGTACACATTGCGGGGATGCCCCGCGACGTGGCCGCCACGCTAACACTGAATGACATGTTGACTGGTGGCACCTGGAATGGTAAACTGATTCCTGTAAGGGTTCCTGGGGGAACAGTCCTTAAGGACACAACATTCACACTCAAGATTGATTAAGGTTGGTAATCATGGCACGCCCCGTTTCTACTCACGCGACCACTAAGTTCCGTCTCAGCAAGACTGTTCTTGCGGACCTTGAGGAGATGCACTGGACTCTCCGCAAGGACGTTTCACAGATTGTTGAGGAGGCTCTTGTCGACTATATTGCTAAGAATGCTCCCAAGTCTGGTAAGTAATTCTTGACCGAACGCGAGGAAGCAACCTAATGAACTGGGCCTTGCTCGGTTGGGCAGCAACCCTCAGGATTGCTTTCAGATAATTGGGTATTGTGGTAGGCTAGGGGCGTAGGCCCCTAGCCTACCTTTATGATTGGAGAAATTATGGCATTGTCCGACGCTGATAAGAATGCGCTTAAGGGAATGAATCCCGACGGCTCCTTGATGAATGAGGAGCAGCGCAAGGCCAATAAGGCCAAGGTTGACGCCGCTAATAAGCAGTCGATTAAGGACGACAAGGCTGCACACGGTGGTCGTTCAGTGGATGAGCGCCGAACCGAGGCTGACCCGCAGCAGGCCATGGACGACGCTCAGACGCGAAATAAGGCCGCCCAGAACCTCACGCCACAGCAGCGTGAGGAATCTGGAATGTCGGGTAACGACGTCTACGATCCGGGCGATTCTGACGGAGACAAGAAGGCTGTATCTCCTGACGACGGGAACATGCTTGAAGGCGCCCCTAAGGATCCTGCGGAAGATGACCACTTCAAGGACACCAAGGCGGCCTGGAAGCACCTCACTGACGTGTTTGGTGAAAAAGTATCCGCCTTGCAGGCGGAACTTGAGAATCGTCTTGGTGAGCAACTTACTCCGACGGACAGGGAGACGGGGAATCCGTTTGCTGGGGGTGACGTTCCAGCGTCGAAGGAGATGACGCTGGATGACGTTAAGGAAGCCGCTCAGAGTACGAAGGATGATGCTAAGGCGGTGCTTAAGGGTATCGGTGACGTTGGTGGTGCGGCCGTTGAGTTGGGGGGCACTGCTGCGAAGGATGCTGGCAATGCTATAGTTGATGGTATGGGGATTGACCGCAAGGCGGCCGCTAGCACCGGGAAGACGTTGGCGGGTCTTTCGGGGTTGTTCTCTAGTAGTGATTCGGGGAACGATAAGGTTCCTGATTCTAATTGGAAGCCTAAGTCAATTAACGAACTTTTTAAGGGGAACTGATTATGCCTCAGTTGCGAGACGACACATCAAACATTGATATTCTTAACGCCATTCGTTCCGATGCACGTTATGATTATCAGAACATGGTTCCTGAGGCCACTAAGGCCAATATTCAGGAGACTATTGCGGGAATTATGTCTGACAACATTACCCGCAACGAATTCATGTCCTCACTGGTTAACCGCATTGGTTCTACGATTGTCCGTGACATTTCGTGGAAGAATCCGCTTGCTGTTTTCAAGCAGGGTATGATGAATTTTGGTGATACCATTGAGGAAGTTCACCTTGATTTTATCAAGCCAACCATTTACGAGGAGCAGCGCGATTACCTTGAGCGAGACGTGTTCGGTCAGGCGCCTCCTCCGTCGAAGAGCGCTTTCCACACGATTAACCGTAAGGAAAAGTTTAAGATCACAGTTAATCGCGACGTACTTCGTCGGGCTTTCCTTTCGGACAATGGTCTTTCTGAGATGATTTCTCAGATTATGGCCGTTGCAGCATCGTCCGATCAGTGGTCCGAGTTCCTTACCATGACGAAACTGTTTAAGACCTTTGACAATAAGTTCGGTTTCTACCGCATGCAGATTTCTGACATGAATACGTTTGAGCCGGACAAGAATAAGGTCGACGCGGCACTTAAGGCGCTCCGTGTTGCTGCGAATAAGATGCAGTATCCGACTCCCGCTTTTAACTCTGCGGGTGTTCATTCGTTTGCTCGCCCCGAGGATCTTGTGATTATTGCGACGCCTGAGTTTAAGGCGAACGTTGACGTTACGTCCCTGGCTGCTGCGTTTAACCGGAGTGATGCTGAGGCTCCTTCTCACATTATCACCGTTCCGGGCGATGCACTGGATATGGGTGATATTTCGGCTATTCTGACCAGCAAACAGTTCTTTGTGATTAAGGATATTCTCCTTGAGAATCGGAGCATTTCTAACCCCGAGGGTCTTTACGATAATTTCTGGCTGCATCACTGGTCGATTATGAGCGCTTCGCCGTTTACCCCGGCTATCGCTTTTGGCACTAAGCCGAACACGGTTGTGGTGACGCCTAAATCTGAGACGAATGCTGAGATCAGCGCGATCATCGTGAGTAAGCCGGATGGTACACAGTCGACGATTATGCCGCCTGCGGCGGTTCGTCAGGCCACTATTCAGTGGAAGACGGCTCCCGCTAATAAGGGTTATGCGACCGATTGGTATCTCAAGAATGCTAAGTCTGAGGGAACGAAGATTTCCAATGACGGTGTTCTCACCATCGGACCGGATGAGCCTGAGGCTTTCCTTACTCTTGGTGTGAGTGTTGACACTAAGGGCACGGATGGCAATAAGCCGGTGAACAAGGAAATTAGCATTCAAGTTAAGAAGTAACACCTGAATTAATGCAGAACCGGGCGTCCCCTTGGGCGCCCGGTTCTGCTATACTTGAGAGCATGGAGGATGATATGTCAGAAATTTATGCAATGCCCCCTGAGACGCGTGCGGGATTGTCGTTTGATTATTCTGTTTGGTCTGCGGGAAGTGTCATCACGATGGTTAATGTGCCTTTCGATAATACGTATCGGGATATTGTTGACTGGAAGTCGTATGGCCACACACCTTACGCTTATGTCAAGTCTTTCAACAACTTGCACAAGGTTGAGATTAATCAGATGACTTATCTTGCGCAGGGCAAACCGATTCGCATTCCCACGCCTTTCACTAAGGCAAATCAGTATAATTATGTGATGGTCGAGAACCCTGGGCGCCCTGTCAACAACATTGGTTTTGAGGGGTACGCGCCTAGCGTGTTTTTCTACTTTATTACCAGCATTGATTACATCGCCCCAAACACAACACAGTTGACTCTCCAACTCGACGTCTGGACCACATACTATCAGCGAATCAATTTCGGTCGTTCTTACCTTGAGCGCGGTCACATGGGGATTGCGGCAACCGATTCTTTTGATAATTATGGAAAGAATTGGTTGACTCAGCCTGAGGGCCTTGACATGGGTTCTGAGCACCAGATCATTCGGACTTACCGTCGAATGCTTGCGGACGTTAACAATTATGATTATATTGTTATTATTGCTTCAACCACTAAATTAGATGAAAAGCAAGGTTACGGCACAACGGATAACCCCCGCGTAGACATGGCAACATCATCTAGGATAGAAGGACTGCCCAACGGTGTTGAGATTTATGCTTGCACGGCGGAAGAATTCAAGAAGGGTATGATGGGCTTACGCTATTTTCCGTGGGTTGCTCAGGGGATTGGGTCAATCACAATTGCCCCGAAGGACATTATCGACTTGAATGCTGGCGTTAAAATTACCGTCGGAAAAGATACTGGTCAAGGCAATTGGACGCGGCTTAATGATGATAGTGTGTACATTAATCGCAATTATTCACTAACCGACGCCAGTTTTAGGAACGAATTTCTTTCATTGCTCCCCAAGGAATATCGGGAACTTAAGAAATTTGTTACGTCTCCCTATTGCATTGTTGAGTTGACAACATATTCCGGTAACCCTGTCGAGTTTAGACCCGAGTCTATTCGTACCGCGGGTATTAATATTAATCAGTATGCACACGTTGCACCCCCTAACCCCTCGTTATTTTTTACCATCCGGGACTACAACACGATCACAGAATCTGTGATCGTTGAGCGTCGCGCTGGTAAGGTGTCCAATGAATATGGTGAGGGCTGGGACATGTGTACAGGCTATACCTCACTACCCACGTTCTCGGCTGTTAACAATTCTTCGCTGAACGCGCTGGCTTCGTCGGCACACACTACGGCCGCTCAGGTGAATAACGCGAAGTGGCAGCAGCAGCGTGCTCAGCGCGCCGCTACGGCAGCGCGTGACGTTGCTAATGCGGGTATTGCTGCAACGCAGGCGGGTGCTGAGAATTCTATGTGGGGTAATTCTGCTATGGCGGATTCTCAGTCGCGCTACAACAATATGCGGGCAACTGTTCAGGCTGCTCAGGGCGCCATGACTGCACTCGGTGGTGTTACGGGGCTTAACGGTCAGGCTGTCGGTGCTGGTATTGGGCAGGCGACTACGGCCGGGGTGTCTGCGATGATTAATAATTCTCAGGCTCAGTCTACGGCGAATATTCAGAATCAGTTGGCCAGTGGTGCATCTCAGATTTCTCAGCAGCAGCAAAGGACCGTGCGCGATACTAACTATGAACTTGCTCAGTTTGCGGCTAATGGTGATTATGAGGCGGCTATTGCGTCGATTAATGGTCAGCGGCAGGACATGCAGGTTATTCCTCCGTCCGTGGTTGGACAAACGTCAGGTTATGTGTCCGCGATGGTGTCGAATGGTCTGGTGATTGATGGTAGAATTAGAAGTGTTTCACCGGCGGCTATGCGTAGTATTGGTGATTTCTGGCTCAGATATGGATACTTGATGAATACTTGGATTAAGTTCCCAAAGACTCTTAGCCTTATGACAGAGTTTACATATTGGAAGATGGCGGAATGTTACTTGGTTGACACAACAATTCCTGAAGGATTCAAGGCTAGCGTGCGCGGAATCTTTGAAAAGGGTGTTACTGTGTGGCGTTCTCCGCAGCGCATTGGTAATACAAATGTTCGCAATAATCGGATTGACAAGACTGTTAGGGTGACTCTTAGTGAGTAAAAAGGATTACGTGCTTAACGGCATCTACAAGAAAATCATGGCGTCTCCTCCTTCGTCATCTGAAGCACGGCAGGTGCAACTTGAGCACATGTACCGGCGCCAGTTAATGAGCAAATGTCTCTCTCGGTTTACCTGGGAGGGACTGCCTAACGGCATTGACCCCCGGTTTGTTGAAGCAACTATCTTCAATAATGGTTACTCGGTATTCTATTTCGACAGTTTCTTCGAGTTGTTTATGGCAATGCCCGCAACAATCTCAGGACCGCTAGACATTCAGGACAACCCAACTGGATACCGCATCACCCGAAACGGCGTCTATTCTCGCGAGGTAAGCGCCTTAGAGTCCGTGTGTATCTGGGGCAACCAGGTTCGGGAGCCTGAGATCGACGTTGTGCTTTCTTATGCTGCACGGCTTGCTCAGATTGACAGGACAATCGAAATTGATCTACTGAATGAGCGTAACCCGATGATTGTTGCGTGCTCACAGGACCAGCGTCTCACTATCCAGAATCTTATTTCTAAGATTTACGACGGTGAGCCCGTCGTGTGGGGGACTGAGAATCTGAGCATGGATAATCTTGCTAATACCATTGGCGTGTTCCCCCTTAACCAGAATGCTGGAACGGGCGCCGTGTCTTCTATTAAGCACATGGAGTCCAAGGCCAAAATCTGGGGTGAAGCATTGACGATGCTTGGAATTATGAATGTCAATTCTGAGAAGCGGGAGCGCATGGTGGTTGAGGAGGCTGCCGCGAATTCTGGTCAGGTGCTTGCGTCTCGTGAGTCTTTCATGAAACCACGCGAACTTGCTTGCGAACAGATTAATGAAATGTTTGGTCTACAGGTTTCATGTTCATGGGCCGTTGATGACAACGCGGCCCCCAATCTTAATGACTATCTCACTACTTCAAATCTAACAACTTACGGAGGGGAAGATGGCACTAACGACGATAATGCTTCGTGATGTTGTCAAGTTAACCGATGATCATATTGGTCTTGACGATTACCCGATATTCGACGAAACATATCGCACAACACTCAATGACAGGATCAAGAAAACATATTGGCTTCAGGAGATTGCTCACGAGACTGTTGACATCTTTATCTGGCGGCTAAGCCTTAAGATGGACCTGATTATGCCCCGGTACAATCGGATGTATCTCGCTGAACTGCAAAACACCGACCCATTGGATGGCAACCGGCACTACAGTCGTACCGGGCAGGACGGTAAAAGCCAGAATTCGGGGATCAATCACCAGACTGGTAGTGGTAGTGGCACCAATAAGTCCAAGGGGCGCACGGTGGGTTCCGACACGCCTCAGACACGGCTTGCGGGCGATGGGGACTATGCTACGAGCATCAGTGACGCGTCGACGTCTGGTGACACGACGTCGCGCAATGAGTCGGATAGTACGTCGTCATCTACGTCTAACTACACGAATAATCAGAATTCTGAGTCGTGGGGTTACTCGGGCTCTAAAGCGAGGGCAATTGCCGATTATCGCAGCACACTACTGAATGTTGATGATCTAGTTATCGCAGAACTGAGTGAGTTGTTTATGGGAATTTGGGACGGCGACGCTCCGCATACGCCGGGCGGGCTTTATAACGGTTACAGTTTTAGAATTGGAGGATATTATGGCTACTGGTGACGACATTATCGGTTCTATTGATCGTGCTCTATGGCGCGTTCAGTCTAGGAGCATTAACAATGTTACCCCGTTCACTTATCGTGACGGGCTTACGTACACTGACGTACTTGAGCGAATTCGCGGTAGCGTCATTGATGTTATCGAGTTCGTCAGTAAATTCGGTGATGAGCAAGACAAGATTATTACCAAACTTAATGAGACTGTAAACAATTTCATCACCGAAGTTGAGAAGACACACTCGGGCTGGAATAAGGAACTGGACACAAAGAAGACCGCGCTTGAGTCCCTAATCGAAGACTTCAAGCAGCGACTTATCGATGCAGAGTTCCGTGAAGTTGATGGAAACTATATTGAAGCGCCGCTTAAGTCTCCTGCGGGCAAGCGAGTAACGCTCACGACTAAGGCGTGGGGAGACGCGCTTAAGAACCAGAACTCACAGTTTCAGACAGAGATTCAGGAAAAACTGGACCAGCAGCGCAGAGACTTTGACAACCGATTCCCTGCGTACTACACAAAGACTGAGGCTAATGACATCTTCCTTGAGGATCCTAAACTCACCGAGGGCGTTGTCATTGGTTCGTCTAATGCGACAATTGAAGCAAGTCGCTGGACCGAGACTCTGTGCCGTGAGTTGGGGCTTAACCCTAACGTGTACGCAATTGGTGGTGGAGGATTTACCTCGACGTCTGACAATAATTTCTTGACTCAGTTGGATAATGCTAAGCAGGGAATGTCTGAGGACAAGCGCCGCAGGACTAAATACTTATTCGTGATTGATCTGCTGAACGATATCCGGGCACAGAATTCTGTGAGCGACAAGGCGTCAACCTTTTTCAAGCTCGCTCGCCAGTACTTCCCCAACGCAGATATTCGAGTGCTCCCAGTTATCTTTAACGAGTCCTCGCTGAATGAGTATGTTCAGATGGCACGGTCCTGCGTCTCCCGCACATTCGAGGTCATGAACGCTGGCAAGCCCTATGGTGCCGTCGTCTGCGAGGGTTCTCGCACCTGGGCACACTGGGGAGATGAGCAGGCCAAGTCGTGGGATCAGGGGCCCGACAATGTGCACATGACGGCCTCGGGGTACGCGCACATCAAGGAGCTCTTCCAGGTGTGGCTCAAGGGCGGCTCCTCGTGGTTCAATCCGCCGGCGATGGCACTCCATACTCTGTCCGATGCGACTGTCGTGATGGATTACAACTACCTAAATTGTTCTCGGGACAGGGATTGGGTTAACATTCAGGGAACATTCAAAATTGGAACAAATAATGTGGGATACGATAGTCGACTAATGAGCATCCCCGGATGGGCGCGACCCTACGACGGTGTTATGTCCCCAATTATTGGAAATGACAGAACATACAAGTATCTATATGTTGCTAAGACTGGCGGAATTCACGCAGGAGACATTCTCTCCGCAAATCAGACATACCAGGTCAACATGACCTACAAGATCTGGTAGTTGCACTCGATTAGCCTGCCCCGATATAATCGGGGCAGGCTATTCGTTTGGAGGAACTATGGCATGGGACGCAACAGCCAAGAAAGTTGCGATTAAGGCTATTGGTCAGGTTGAGTCGTCTATGGACTACTCAGCAATCAACTACAACGACCCGATTACAGTTGGAATTGCTCAGTGGTATGGCACTCGTGCCGCTGCAATTCTCAACAGAATGCGCGGTGCGCACGCTGCAGAATATTCTGGCGTCGATGGAAGTTTCAGGTCTCGACTCGAGTCGGTGCCGGAATCTGACTCATCGTGGAACACATACTATCTCTCGCGCGCGGTGGGAGACAGTCTTAAACCCCTCCTTAATGCGGGAAAAGACATTCAGGATGACCAGATCGTCAAGGACCTTGAGAACTATTTCAGTGTTGCTAAGCAGTATGGGATCAGTCCCGAGACCGACACTGATGCGTTTATTCTTTGGTGTGTCGCCTATCACCAGGGGCCCCGGTACGCTCTTCAGGCGGCCAGCAACTATTCTGGTGGTGGGCTTGAGGAGATGTACTCGGTCATTATGGCTAATAGTGTTCTCGGCCGCTATTCCAATCGCTACACTCAAGCCAAGAACATTATTGCTGGAAAAGACACCAGCGGAGTTGGTGAAGGCGGAATCTCTGGAAACACTCCCGGCAATGGGGGTAGCGTTGGCAACAACACTCAGACGGTTAATGTCTCTGGTGGAAAACTAGTCATTACCGCCGATGACAGCGGCATCCTCACGCTCCGCTCAAAGTTCGGCAACTATCAAATGTACTCTCGAGGTCACAATCTCTGGGAAGTGAATCTCAAAGACATTGAACAAACAATCGTCAGCCAGAATCCCGCCGCCAATGCTGGTGGGGGAGGTGGGGGAGGCGGCGGAGGAGGCGCCCCAGGCGGTTCAGGTAAGGGCGCCGCGGCGCTCGCATGGGTAATGGCCCGGCTGGGCAAGTTCGCCTACTGTCAGTGTCCTGGTCGGCAAGACCCGGACAACTCGGGCATCACCGACTGTAGTGGTCTCATGTACGCCGCCTATAAGGCTACGTCCAACACGTTCGTAGGTACATGGACGGGTGACCAGTACTTCCGTGGGGCCGAGCCGTTCCCACGTCGTGGCGGGGCTATGACGGCCGCTGAACGCTCCCAGTTGCGGCCAGGGGACATGATCGTTATGGCGTGGAAGTCGACAGGCTCCTACTACCCGGAAACTGACCACGTTGAAATGGTGGTAGACTCTAATACTCTTGTAGGCCATGGGGGTAATCCACACTATGGGCCCGTCACAAAATCTATTGATATTCTCTCCGGCACGCGCTGGTGGACAGTAAGGCGTCATGAATGAAAAAGAAATTCTCATACTATAGTTTTTCCAAGGTTCTCTCTTATGCAGGTGTCTTTAACATGATTATGGGTGCCCGTGGTCTTGGTAAGACTTACGGCGCCAAAAAGATTGTGATTAAGAATGCAATCAACAAAGGTCAGCAATTCATTTATCTTCGCCGCTACAAGACTGAACTCAAGGGACGTAACAGTTTCTTTGCTGACATTCAGCACGAATTTCCTGATGAGGAATTCCGTGTAGAGGGGCAGTATGCACAGCGTAAGGTTGGAAAGAAATGGGAGACCATTGGGTACTTCATTCCTCTTTCCACTGCGCAAGCGAATAAGTCAATTGCGTACCCCAACGTGTACACCATTATCTTTGACGAATTCATCATCGATAAAGGTTCATTGCGCTATCTTCCTGATGAGGCTAAGGTATTCATGGACTTTTACTCAACAGTAGACCGTTATCAGGACCGTGTGCGGTGCCTCATGCTTTCCAACGCGGTCAGCATTATGAATCCCTACTTCATTCGATTCCACATCGAGCCAAAAGAGGGAATTAGCCGACATGCGGACGGGTTTATCGTCACCGATTTCGTCAACAGCGAGCAATTCCAATCGGAAGTTGCACATACTCGCTTTGGTTCATTCGTCACGAACTACGCTGAGGACTATGCCGACTACTCCATCTCAAACAAATTCGCAGACAACTATGACGATTTCGTCATGAAAAAGACAGGAAAAGCAAAATACGCATTCTCCCTCCGCTGTCCCGAGGGCGAGGTCTCTGTCTGGATCGACGGTGGCACATGGTTCGCCCAGCGCCGCCAACCTCGCGGGGATAGGGTAAGATGGGCCTATAAGGTCTCAGACCTGAGGGAAGGAGAGCGACTGCTCATGTACGGAGACAAAGTGCTCAGCATCATGCGAAGCACCTACCGGAAGGGTCGACTTTTCTCCGACTCTCCTGAAACTCGAAATATGTTCGCTGAAATCTTTGTCCGATGATACACATTAACCCCACCACAATTGACATCACCCTAATTCTTGGTGTCATATCCCTTGTGACAATTGCAGGGAGATTCTTTTATCGTACCACACGATTCATGGATCACTTAACATCAATGCTAAATGCGTGGGACGGGAAAGACGGGATGCCTAGCGTTCTGGATAGACTTGAAGATATTGAAGACAAATTAAAAGACGTACAATATCACGTCAAGCCAAATCACGGTGGCTCAAGTGTTGACGCACAGAACCGCCAACTACGAGAAATCATTTCCTACCTTAAGGAGAAAAACAATGGGTGAGCACGAGTCTCCCAAGCCTCCCTTTATTCCCGACACCTATCGACTGTGGATTTACACCGTCTGCGTCGGTGTCCTCGTATGCTTCGGTGTTTGGGGAATTCTCGACGGTGACAAGATTTCCGCCCTTAATTTCCTGTTCGCCGCATTCTTCGGAGTAGCCGCAAGCAACACTCCCCGAGGAAAGGCGTCCTAATGGTAGTCCGCGCAGACATCATCTCCGCTGCACAGTCCGAGATCGGGTACTCCCGGTGGGCCGATGACGAAGCAGGCACCAAGTACGGACGCTGGTACGCACAAACAACCGGCTCCCCCAGTTTCGGTGCATCAGGTGTCCCCTACTGCGACATGTTCGTCTCCTACGTGCTCGCTAAGGTCGGAATCAACTGGCTCAGCGCCTACGTCCCCGGACGTGAGGAGCAAGCCCGCCAGCGCGACGTCCTCATCAACAAATGGGACGTGCGACCCGGCGACCTCATCACGTTCGATTTCGATGGTGCTGGAATTGCCCAGCACATTGGAATCGTGGAGCAGCCCCCGAACTCTGCAGGTGTTTTCTACAGCATTGACGGAAACACCACATGGGGAACCGGTGGACCTCAGGACAATGGAGGAGTAGTCGCCCGCCGCGAACGCCACGTAGACGATGCCCGCTATGGAATTCGCGTGGTTGACGACAACTCCGCGATTTCCAGTGGCGGAGATATCCGAGATATTCAGCGAATCCTCGGCGCCGTACAGGACAACATCCTTGGCGTCGACACCGAGAAGCGAATGTGCGCCGTAATCAAGGCCAGCAACTGGGGCGGACGCGAATTCCCCTGGGGCGTCGCCTACACACAGCAAGTCGTCGGCACCACCCCCGACGGAATCTGGGGCGACGCCAGCGAGGCCGCCCACGATCGCGTCATCGAATCTCTACAGGGCGTCCTAGGCGTCACCATCGACGGCGTATGGGGCCCCGAGACCTGGGCCGCATGGGAGCGGCTAGCCCGCACCGCAGAACGCCCATAATAAACAGTTAACCCCCGGAAGGAACCAACCACTTCCGGGGATTAACTATGTCCTCACATATCAAGTACTGTCAAATCCACTCCAATTGACTCGAGACAGTTTAGATAAAACTCACGGCACTTATCTCTCCCGTTGTGACCAAATCGCTTAATGGTGTTATGCCCAGTCACCTTATTCGCAAACAACACTCGGTTATCAGGCCAACCATAAAGATCAAGGCGAAAATCAATAGAATCAATCAAAATTCTATCACAATGCACACTAACGTGGCATCCCGGCAATTGGTCTGACAGATTAAGACTTTCAGCGAACTCTCTAAGTTGATACATTAAATAACTCCCATGCTTTCTAGGCCCAATTCGTAAATAGCAAGATTTCTTTGTTCTAATGACTCGTAGTAATTAATAACACCACTCTGTGTCTCGAAAGGATTCCACACTTCCATGCAATAGTCATTAATCAAACGAAATGCTGTGTACCCACAATACACAATATTGCAGCCGCCGGGCGTATAACACTCGCACATACCCCAATGACGCAAAGCGCGTTTTACGTTATTTGTTGTCGGAGACTTCAACAATATTCTCGGCACAGCACACGCTCTTAACCAACACCGCAGACTTTTTGGGCGTTTCATTATAATCAGTGTTCTTGATAAACCAGTTTCCATACCCGTTACGAGTAAGCGTAATTCCCTTAGTCATATTCCAGCCCCGTCTTTGTATTTGCAATTACACTAATGTCTACGATTCGGTAATTATCACCTTTCCAATAATGAAGGCGCTTAGTGTCGGGATAATAACGAACATTCCAGCCCTTAATTAAACGGTCTGCAAGAAAATTAGAAACTTTCCAATTAGTGAGATTGACATAATCGTCGCCACTACCGTGGTGTGCCCTACGCATCATCGAGTTAATTCCCTAAAGTACTTGTCCAATCTATATTGAACTAATTTATCTAACAGATGTTCATATTCCTCTTTAGTTAATTCCCGGTCTTCCTGATTCTCTCCAATAAGCACATAACTCACGATAATATCCTAACCTGAAATACTGTGCCATCTATCGCGTCATGCATATTATTGAATGAACGGATGTATCCGTGTCTTCCCACCAATTCATAATATCCAGCACAGATATTGATGTAAACATCATCCAACACAATCTTGTGACTCACAGCATGTCTCCAAACCAAGCAGCATCTTGAATTCGTTTTCCATCTCAGTTCCTTCCAATCCGGCGGGTCCGTCCCGCTCCGTTCATGTATTAATAATGCACCCTAGTTCTCCGGCAGTCAAGCCGATAACACGTGAACTACACCACACAAACAAATGTCCAGACATAAGCGGCCCTATTGTACTGACAATAGGACCGCTTATTAATATGCCCTACCGCCGACCT
>FLSD01001094.1_pt1 | contig 17723 bp, 24 predicted proteins | sample 1497351 | NCBI WGS metagenome assembly FLSD01 (sample SAMEA4031770, study PRJEB14383) | metagenome | biome: human; feature: oral; material: saliva | place: Philippines | collected 2014 | reverse complement strand
TGTGGTTGCCCCCCTTTCGTGTGACGAAAATCACCCCCATTCGAACTATATTTGTGAGTAACATCACATGATTTCGCTTGACAAATGAAGGCATGTATGCATGCAGGCCAGGGCACATATAAATAAGCACACCTATTGTTAGGACAATGGGTGTGCTTATGTGTTGTGTGGTGCGGTTCACGTGGAGATAACTTGACTATCAGGGAATGTTGGTGCATTATTAATACATGAACAGGACACACACTAGTTGGACAAAACAGGCAGACGGATCATGGGAGGCGACGATTAATGGAACAACATATTTGATCGAGAAAGAAGATGACTTATTTTATATTTACCGCACACCTAGTCGAGAACAAATTGACACGGCAAAGTCATTGATTGAGGCTATTTGTAAGGCAGAGAATCATGAATGATCTTGGACAGATTTTTGGTAAGAGTGTTTGGCCATTGATTAAACGAGAGAATGAGATCGTGATTTTCAACGTCGATTACGATCGCAGGAGGTGCAATATTCTTGTGGGAGGAGATGAGTACTGGGTCTCTCGTGACGGCCTTAGAGAGTGGCACATCGGCAAGGATGGCTACATGTTTACATGTATTTCTCAGTGGGAACTATTGGCTTGGATTGTGGGTCGGCTGTGAAGCGGGAGCATCATGGGAGTCATTCAGCCTCCAGGATTTTGACACACTGGAAGATTAGTAATTTTATTGCTGAGTGTCTAGTGAAGGGGTATCACATTGCTTATTATCACGATACTAACAGGATTCATTACTGGAAGGATTCTACGAACGAATATCACATCATGGCGACGGATTTGATTATTTCTTCAGAGACAGGATTGGGAATTGTCTAAGCAACTTATTCTAGAGCGAACCGGCGACAGCAATTGGTACATCAAGAATACGAACTATAACGATACACCGGAAAGGACTGCGGCTTGGGTTAAGTCGCTGAAGTGTAATGAGAGTCAAGGCTAGTAATTTACCTTCTGTCGTCAAGCAGAAACTCATGGATCTTGGTGGAGTCATAGATGAGAATCCACACGAAAAGGATCTTGTTCGTCTATGGTTTGACAAGGACTTGATGACCATTTCTAGGAATGGCGACCTATGGACTTTGACCTATAAGGGCGAGACAACATTGTCTCCTGTGGACGAATTACCGCTTGCGGTTCGCTTTCTCCTCAATTATACGGTGAAGTACAATGTTGTCCATCAATAGTGTTAAGCGAGAACTTCGCTCGTACGGCATGCGCGAGGCTTATACTAAAGGCGGCGCAAATATCCTTTATTGTGGGGAGACCGCCATTCGCTTGATTAATGAATATTCTATTGAGACCTGGAACCCGCATGAAACATTAAGTGGAGAAATTCAACACTTTGACACCATTTACGAGAAGAATAATGTCGTACTAGAACTAGGACTTGAATCTTTGGGAGTGATTTGATGTATTATCTTCAAGACTATGTCATGAAACACAATATTGATAACCAACTACCCAACGACATTGTTTTTGCAACAGAGAATTATTTATTGGTTGACACCCCTGATTACCGTGCGTGCGTTTACGGATGGCCCGATAACCGCGTAACGATTGCTAACAAGATTACTGGCATAAACACCATTAAGAGGTTCGGACCTAGCGGTCGCGATAAATGTGAATGCTACCTTAGGTCGTATTTAGAATACCTGGGTGTTAATTTTCTTGAGGAGGACTAATGACTGTTTCATACAAGAAAGTTTGCATCGAATTACTCGAGGCTGTTAGCACTTTTAGTGAAGATGATTCGGCGAAGATCAACGCGAAATTCGTTTCAGGCACATCATGCGTCTATGACAAGTTGAAGGTGGAGTTTTCAACACCCGAGGGTGAGCATACGATCGAGAAGACCAAACAAGGCTGGGAGCACACCATAGTGAAGGTCAGGTCTGGCAGTGAGATCACGGATGTGATTTGAATACAGATATCCCCCGGGGTGGCTGGAGGCTCCGGGGGATATCTGCGTCTTGGGTTAGGGGCGCTTAGCGTTTCGCTTGAAGCGTTCCCATGCGGCTTGGGATGTGGGCCCCCATATGCCGTCGTCCTCGACTCCGAGTACTCGCTGGATTGAGGCGACCACTCGATCGTGTGCGGCGTCGCTAGCGTCTCCCCACACACCGTCGGGGTTGGTTCCGACGACGGATTGTGTGTACTGGATTCCGTAGGGGAATTGCCTCCCTGCCCATCCGCTGGCAGCGACGACGGCGTAGAGTCGCTTCTCGGTGTCGGGGCCCAGGATGTTGTCTGGGGTGGCACCGATCGCGGACTGAATTCCGGTGATGTTGCTGGATCCGTCGCTGGCGCGGGCAACAGCGTAGTCGTCGACTAGACGAATGCCGTAGACGATATCGTCCATGTCTCGTTGCTTGCTGGCGACGACACCGCCATTGCCCTGAGAGCCGGAGTAGCCCCAAGACGTGTTGCCCTCTACGGTGTCGATCTTGCCTCCGTAGGGGGCGGTGACGGCGATTCCGATGTGGTCGGACTCTCCGTCTCCCTGCCAATCGAAGGTTACGGCGTCGCCAGGTCGGACGTCCCACTTGTCGATGAGGACGCCGCGGGCTCGGGCTTCGTTCTCGCGTCCTGGGACGTAGGCTGAGCGCCATGCGATGCCGACTGTGGAGAGGACCCAGGAGACGAACATGTCGCAGTAGGGGACTCCACTGGCGGCGAACATGTTGTTACCGACGGCGCGGGCGTACCACCGTCCATACTTGGTGCCATTCTCCTCATCACTCCACCGACTGTAGCCGATTTCACCCTTTGCTACGCGGATGATGTCTGCTCGTGTTGCCATTACTTATCACCCTTGATTCCAGGAACATTAAAGGCGGCAACACCGAAGAGTCCTGCGAGGACGAAGTTGATGGCGTCGATGTATGTGCCATCGATTACGCCGGAGACGCCAAGCGCAACAAGAACGCCGAATGCTGCGCAGTAGGCGTAGAAGCGGACCTTGGGGTCGATCCCCTTAGATGGAGCCTCATGCTCTCCCATTGTCTTTCTCCCTAAGGTAGGAAATGATTTCTTTCAACTGGCGGTTTTGTGCGTCTATAGTCGACCCACCATGATTAGGTTTTACGTGATACTGAATATCGCGCACCTTGTCTTCAATATCTTCAAGCCGAGCAATCACGCCGGGCTTACTATCTGTGCCCTCCCACACTGTGAGCATCGTGGAGAGGTGATCCAGAAATCTACTTACTCTCATTATTCCACGGCCAACTATTATTAGTATTGCTAAAATACCGCTCACGACAGCAACATCGATCGTTACGGGGTTAATGTGGATCATCGAACAAAGATTTCTGCAAACATATTACGGGTTTCCGGCGAGTCGGAGAAAAGTCGCCCTTTTCGATATGTGCTCCGCATGATGGAAAGCACTTTGTCACCATACATGAGCAACCGCTCCCCTTCTCGAAGGTCCGCCACCTTATAGGCCCATCTTACACGATCGCCCTTGGGTTGGCGACGCTGGGCGAACCACGTGGCGCCATCGATCCAGATGGAGACCTCACCGTCAGGGCAGCGGAGTGAGAAAGCGTACTTCGCTGTCCCCGTCTTCTTCATAACAAAATCATCATAATTGTCTGCAAATTTGTTGCTGATAGCATACTCAGCATAGTCTTCAGCATAGTTTGTAATGAACGACCCGAACCGAGTATGTGCTACTTCCGACTGAAATTGCTCACTATCAACAAAGTCAGTGACAATGAAGCCATCTGCATGACGGGAGACGCCTTCAATAGGTTCAATGTGAAATCGGATGAAATAGGGGTTCATGATGGACACAGAGTTTGAGAGCATGAGGCATCGAACCCTGTCTTGATACCGGTCTACTGTTGAGTAGAAATCCATGAACACCTTCGCTTCATCGGGTAGATACCTCAGAGACCCCTTATCGATAATGAATTCATCAAAGATGATTGTGTAGACATTGGGGTACGCGATTGACTTGTTCGCCTGCGCCGTAGACAGTGGGATGAAGTAGCCAATCGTCTCCCACCTTTTACCAACTTTACGCTGAGCAAACTGTCCCTTAACACGAAATTCTTCACCAGGAAATTCTTCCTGAATGTCGGTGAAAAAGGAATTGCGTCCCTTCAGTTCGGTCTTATAGCGCCGAAGGTAGATGAATTGTTGCCCCCTGTTGATTGCATTCTTGATAACAATTTTCTTAGCACCGTAGGTTTTACCTAGACCGCGAGCACCCATAACCATGTTGAAGACACCCGCATACGAGAGCACCTTCGAGAATGAATAGTAACTGAATTTCTTTTTCAATCGTGTCTCCTCACTGTCCACCATCGAGTGCCAGCGAGGCGATCGATGCTAGTAATTACAGGTCCGTAGTACGGATTTCCTCCGTGTCCAATCAAGCGATTAGAGTCCACAACCATTTCTACATGGTCGGTTTCGGGATAGTACGATCCCGTCGAGCGCCACGCCATGACAATCATGTCGCCAGGCTTCAGCAGGGCTCGCTGTGCGGCCGTCATAGCACCACTACCGCGAGGCATGACTTCCCTTCCCCGGTTGTACTGGTCCCCCGTCCAGGTGCCCACGAACGTCCCTGACGTATCTTTGTAGGCTCTGTAAATCGTGGACGAACAGTCGCCGAATCCCGAGTTGTCGGGGTCTAGACGACCCGGCGCTTGACGGTATCCGAATTTCCCGATACGACTCATCATCCACTGCAGGGCCTTTGCTCCCTTGGTCCCGTCGCCACCTCCGGCTCCGCCGGGATTGGGTGCAGCGGCGCTTCCTTCGTTGAATCCGAGCGCATGGGCATTGTTCCACGCACCTGACACGATTTCCTGTACCTTGGCCTCGGAATTGCCCATATCCATTTTCCAGAGATTGATGCCCACCGGGGTTCCCACTGAGGTGCCGAAGCGCGTGCGTAGCCATACTAGGTTTGAGTTGTCAAGTAGTAGGTAACCGACTCCCGGACCGACAACGAGGCTGGCGAAGTTGGAGTTTGACGCCTTACCACCGTTACCGTCGGTTGTGGTGGTGGTGCTGGATCCGTCGCTGCCGACACCACTGATATCCTTCGACTTGATGATGTTGTATGCGGTGTTGTAGCGGGTGCTGTACACACCCAGCACACTATCCGAGAGGATGGCGGCTTTCATACCATCAAGATTTGTTCCGCCGACGCGATTTGCGATTCGCATTGCTCGCTGCGGCGACTGGTGATAAGCGACAGCCCACAGGATGAATGTTTCAGTATTGGTGTCAGGATTGATTCCGTACTTGAGCGCCATGTTTCTATATGTGCTGTTGGCATCAAGAATTAGTTGGCTGTCTTGGATATTGCGGTTATTAAGCAGGAACGGCTTGAGTGCGTCACCGAAGTTTCTGGGTAGGTAGTAGGCATTCCAAAAACTATCACTCTCACTGTGAGCGTTCATTTCGTTTCGGAAGTCCTGCGGCAGAGCCCCGTATCCAGCAGAATCAACTTTTTTCATCTTGTTGATTAGTGCTGCGGCACGAGTACCATACCACTGCCCAATCCCCACAGTGATGGGATCGTTATAGTTAATTGCAGCGTAGTTCATAGACGACTCTACAGTGCCGATCGCCTTGACCCACACCTTTCGCATTGTCTCATCCCAAGCCATTTATCCTCCCCAAACAGACGTCTGCCCCCATTTTAGCATGGGGGCAGACCTGCTCGTTAGAAGATGGAGTATGACGCGTCAATTGCCAGCCGGGTTCCAGCCGGAATGTCCTTCAGGGCGATGACATTGCCATTGTGGTTAACATTCCCTCGGAATGCCGTGGAGTCCTGCCACATCGTTACGTAAAAGTTTGTGTACGGACGCGCCCAAGCGGGAAGCCTGAACAGGACCTCACCGTTCGTGACGCTACCAACCTCGAACGTCGCGTGGATGGTGACGTCATCACGCTCCCGTCGACATACAGCGTAGAGGAACGAGTTCTGTCGCACATTATTGAGATTCGCGAGACCTGTAATATCCTCCCACCCATAATTGACCCAACCAGAGCCACCGCGAAGCCAAGCATCAAACTGCTGCTGTGCATACTTGTAGCCCTCGGGCGTGAAGTGGACATTCATCTCAGGCGTGAAGAACTTAGTCTCCTGCCCATTATGGAACCACGAACGAGACCCTTCACAGACAACTGCTCCGTGCGGGGTGGCAAGTCGCTTGATCGCATTCGTTGTTGAGGCACAACGGCGGGCAATATTGAAGTCATTGTTTGCGTCACACTCGTTGTACAGCGCGGGGAGGACGATGATGTCTTTGCAGTTCGGGAATGCTTCCTTGAGTTTTTGCATGAAGCGCTCAAATGGCTGACTGATATCACGGCCGGTTCGGATATCGTAGATGAGATCGATGATGTAGCAACGACCAGTCAGGTTTCGCTGAAACTCACTAATCTGGGTGGCAGCATTATTGAGCATGGTAAGAAAGTTGTTGTCATCGTTTGAGGTGAACCCTCCACCGTTTGAGGCATAGTTGTGAGGAATCTCGCCCTTACTCCTGCACCACTCATCCCACGTTCCGTTGGCATATCCAGTAAGGATTGCGTTAGACGAACCAAGGATAAGTGTGTGGGGGTACTTGCTCACCCTGTTTACGATGCTGTTGGACTCAAGGTCATTCAGTCGACGGTCAGCGTTCGCCTTGTTGCTGTTAACCGACGAACGAACTGTCGTCAACTCATCCAGCACATCCTGCATTCCCTGACTACTGGCGACGGCGATCTGCGATCCGTCCTTAGCGGTCGTGGTGAAGAATTTGCCTGAGGGGTGCTTCTCAAATTTCTCGACCAGGAGAGACTTCAGAAATGCGTCGGTCTGCTTGTCGAGTTCCTTTAGAGCATTCTTGAACGCGGTCTGCTGTGTCTCGAATACGTCGCGATTAGACTCTACGAATTCTTTCACCTTCTGGTTGAAGTCGGCGACGATCCGCTTTTCCTCTTCTCCGAACTCGTTGACGTACTCAACAACATCAGAGATAACCTCACGCAACTTGGAGAGAACTTCATAGTAAGTGAGTCCATCCCCATAGGTGAACGGCGTTACATTATTGATGCTGACAGTGTTGATGAGGTAGTTGGCCTCCTCCATTCTCCGATAAATCTGTAGCCAGCGGCGAGACTTGTCAGAAATAGGCATTTTTGCTCCTAGTACATTCCGTAGTTGAGGTAGTGGCGAGTGCGGGGCTGGGCATTGTCCCAGATACCCATAAACAGATCGGACAGTTCTGCAATAACAAAGTCGTCCACATTCACAAGCGTGTTTCGATAACGAGCAATCTGCTCCCCCTTCCCCATATTATAACCCGTAGAAAGAGAGTGCTGATTGTTCCGATAGTCGTTGGTCCCAGTACTGCTCGACGTCGAGGTCGACGTGTTCGTGCTCTTGCCCTTGGTGGACGCATCACTGATAGACGTCGCGTAGTCCCCGTCTCCCGCTAGGCGGCTCTGGGGAGTGTCGGACCCCACCGTGCGGCCTGTGGAGTTGGTGGTGCCGGACCCGTTGCTGTCCTGCCGATTCGTCCCACTGTTCTGCGACCTACCATCCTGAGAGGTCTCATTGACGCGACGGCCACCATCCAGCGGATCATTGTTGAGGAGTTCAGCCTCATACATTCGATTGTACCGGGGCATGATGCGTTCCATCTTCAACTTGAGTCGCCAGATGAAGATATCTGGTGTCTCGTGTGCAATCTCTTGGAGCCAGTACTCGCGTTTAATGCGATCATTCAGCACCTTGCGATAGTCCTCATTAAAAATGGGATAGTCGTCAAGCCCGATATGATCTCCGGTTACCTTAACGACGTCCTTAAGACGCATTGTAAACTGTGCGGGCATTACTCCTCTCCTTCCGCGTCGTAGGTGGTCAGGTTTTGTATGGCCAGGTAGTCCTCCATGTTCGGGGCAGCATTGTCATCGACCGCCCACTCGCATGAGACCTGTAGCCCGAACTTCTCGTTGATCTGCTCGCACGCTAGTTGACGGGGCTTCATGAACGACTCGCGCGAGGCCAACACCTGGCCGGAGTTCCCTGCGGCCTCCTCAACAACCATGCGCTCACGCTTCTCGGAGTTGACGTTCATGATCCCGAGCATTGTCAGGGCCTCACCCCAGATCTTGGCCTTGGACTCCATGTGCTTGATGCTGGAAACGGCACCCGCACCAGCATTCTGATTCAGTGGGAAGACACCGATCATGCTGGCTAGGTTGTCAACAGCTAAATTCTCGGTTCCCCACACAACCGGTTCACCATCGTAAATCTTGCTAATCAAATTCTGAACAGTAAGTCGTTGGTCCTGAGAACAGGCAACGATCATGGGGTTGCGCTCATTTAATAGGTCGATCTCGATAGTACGGTCAATCTGGGCGAGGCGTGCGGCGTAGGAGAGCACAACATCAATTTCAGGCACTCTAATCTGGTTTCCCCAGATGCAGACGGACTCGCTGGCAGGCACGTCGCGTGAGTAGACGCCGTTTCGTGTTACTCGATAGCCGGTAGGATTGTCCTGAATATCCAGGGGGCCCGAGATTGTTGCGGGCATTGCCATAAACATCTCGAAGAGTGAGTCGTAGTAGAATACACTGTACCCGTTATTGAAGATGGTTGTCTCAATGAAGCGTGGATCAATTCCATTAGGGAGGCCCTCCCAGGTAAACCTGGAAATGCATTTCCCCATCAACTGGCGCCTGTACATGTATTCCAGTGCCGCCTGACGATTCTCGGACGTGGATGGCTTTGCCGCCATCACCTCTCGATAGACAGTATTCTTAACATAGTCTTTCTTAGGCAATCAAACTCACCTGATTCGTCTTGTCGATCCGATTGTTCCTGATATTGATTGTACCAATCCGCTGCGGCGACCGCCACAAGGTCACACCCTTCTCGAAAATGCCTCGCACAGTCCCCTTAAAGGTCTCGGGAATGTCCGCTCGCTCCAAGTAGCACTCAGCCAGTTTCCAGTACGTGAACTCAGTCATTAGGGAAAGGCGGTTCGGCATCTTGATCCACGTGTTCATCGCATATCCGTAGCGCAGCCAGTAGTCGCCAACGCGACGAATAGCGGCGTCGGAGAGCAGACGCACGCGACAATCAATAACCAGCCCGTTGGACACCATCGCAGCCACCGTGCCCGCAGTCTGCCCAATAACGGCGGGCGGAATGACCTGCATATCCTGCTGCTGCCCATTAATACTAGCGATCGCTGCCTCATAATCGCCATTAGCAGCAAACTGCGCAAGATCATAATTCGTATCCCGAACAGCGCGCTGCTGAGTCTGAGAGATCTGTGAAGCACCACTAGCCAACTGATTCTGAATATTCGCCGTCGACTGCGCCTGAGAATTCTGAATCATTGCACTAATCCCAGCCGTAGCCGCCTGACCAATGCCCGCACCTACAGCCTGCCCATTGAGCCCAATAGCACCCCCAAGAGCCGTCATACCACCCTGCACCGCCTGAACAGTAGCCCTCATGTTATTGTAACGGGACTGTGAGTCGGCCATTGCGGAGTTACCCCACATCGTGTTCTCGGCGCCCGCCTGAGTCGCAGCGATCCCCGCATTGGCAATGTCGCGAGACGCCACGGCGCTGCGCTGGGCCCGACGCTGCTGCCACTTGGCGGAGTTGATCTGTGCAGCCATCGTATGGGCGTTTGAGGCCAGATTGTTGAGTCCTGAGTTGTTAAGCACTGAGAACGTAGGGAGTGAGGTGTATCCGGTGACCAGATCCCACTCCTCGCCGTGCTCATCCTCCTCGTGGGTGCTCGGGCCGACAAGTCGCTTGGAGGCCCATTTATTGTTGTAGTCCTTTACCGTGAACATCAACTGAGGGTTAGGTGGCACGACATGTCCGTACTGCAAGAGTCCGATACCTGTGGTCATAAGTGATTCAGGACGGAGTTCCACCGGGTTCCCCGTGTAGGTGGTGAGTTCAAGGATGCAGTAGGGTGCAGTCATGAACTTGCGAAGTTCCTGATACGCCTTCGGCAACATACTCATGACCTCTTTTCGGAAGTCGTGGTTAGTCAGTGGGAAAGCGCGATTGACGTATACGTCACCAGTGCCGACCTTGTACCAACTCACGCTTCCGATTCGTGTCGCATTTGCAGCATTCTTAGACACCACACCCTTTGGCACGATAGTCACAGAACCGATCCCTTGAGCAACCCACGGGTATGCAGAGAGCGCAGAAAGCCCCTCAAGATAATCATTGCGCGACGTCACCCACACACTAGCCGAATTGGGAAGGCCCTCGGCCTTTGAGCCGTTAGCCATCTTGAATCGCGGGCTCGCCAGGTTCCCCCACTCCGCTGCAAGATCAATAGTGCTGGTAATGACAACATCGTAGTCGCCGTTGAAGACATCAGCGATCATGCGCCGGTACGAACGAATGACTTGATGCTCACCGCCGACATCGAGGCCTTCGGGCTGAGCGAGCCATTCGCGGCCGTTGTCATTGAAACTGTCAACAGCAGCAATCCCCATATGTCCACGCTCAAGGTAGCAGCGGCCAAACTTGACTCGCTGATAGTACGTCGACCAGACATCGAGTTGAAGTGTTAACTGTGTGGTGTTGGGTGCTATGTAGTCCACACTGGTGATGAAGTAGAAAAATGCGTGAGGCGTGTATCCCTCAAAATTCTTCGAATCAACGGGGCGGCCAGGGTTCTCGACCATCACATAGTTGTACTGGTTCGCCCTGGTGAATGGCGTAGGAATACGGATCGGTTTGCCCTGAGCGAGATAAGTCAACTGATTGATTTCAACCTTGTTGACCTTGTTGAACGACTTGACATACTGATACGGCGTCCACCCATACGCGTCCCAGTCAATAATGTCACGATAAGTGTTATCAAACGGCACGTTACACATAGTGATTACACTGCCTGCAGACCACACCGAATAGTCAAACGACAGTCCCGCAGTAGTCTCCGGCGGGTCGCCATAAATCTGTGTCATGTCTCCTCCGTTAACAGTAAAGCCCCACCATCCCGGAGGATAGTGGGGCGGTTACTGACTCAGTATATCATGACTGAATCTGGATTGAAATCTCCTTCTTGACCGGCTTGGTGCCGCCAGGAGCGGACTTCGTGTCAACGGAGACACCGAGCGTCGGGTACCCGTTCTTCTCGTCAGGCCCGATAGTCAGGACACCGCCATTAGAGATCTTCGTAGCCTTGCTGGTCGCATTCTTAATGTACCAGTCAGTAGCATATCCCTTGTTGGCGGGCGGAGTCTTCCAGACGATGTTCGCCTGCCGGACAGCGCCCGGCTTCATCACGCTGGAGTGCACGCCATCCTGATTAAGTGTCTGGATCGTGTCGATCTCAGCGTTCGTCTCATCAGCCGGAACGACGATCCTTGTGGTCTCCTTCGTCCCGAACGCGATTGCCGGAGTGAACGGGGAGGTTGAAATCAACGACCAGTGGTGCAGCCAGTAGTTGTCATAAAGACCCTCAGGGTTCTGGATGGAACGGTTCTCCAGAAGGACGTCCTTGATCAGCAGGAACTCTCGGGTAGTCAGGATCGCACTGATGTCCTTGAACCCAAGAGCCTCATTCGGGACAGTGATGATGTGTGACGGGGCCTCCGCATCCTGACGGTTAAATGCGGCAGACAGGGAAGTGACGTCAACGTTGGCCTTGAACTCAGGCGTCGCAATGAGAACAAGATTCTCGGGACGAGCAAACGAGTGGACCGCCGCCGCATTGTATGCGGGAGTCGGGTAACGCATCTTGTCCGCAGCCACACGGAGTGCCTTAAGAGCAGCATCGGTGTGCGTCTTGTCCGCATCAAAGACATTCAGGTCGGGGATCTGAACCCGATGGAACCCGTGCTTCTCGTCATAAGTCTTGAAGAGCGAGCAGATAGTCAGGAATTCAGACCACTCGTCGGAAGACGCGGCCACAGCCATCGTCTGAGAAAGCATCTCAGACAGCCCGTTGTCACTCAGGAAGGCACGGCGGAGAACATCTCGGTTAAAGGTGAGCTTGAACTTTTCCTTACGGTTGATCGTGTGGAAAGCACTGTAGGCCGGCGGGCGTGCCTGGCCAAAGACGTCCTTCTCCAAATAATCGCGATTCTCCTCATAGATGGTGGGCTTGATGAAGTCCATGTGCACCTCTTCGATGGTGTCACCGAAATTCATCATCCCGTCCTTGAAAATGGCAAGAGGGTTGCGCCACGAAATATCGCGCACAATTGTGGATCCAATCCGGTTAATTAGTGCTGACATGAACTCGTTTCGAGAAATATTTTCAGACATGATCCCCTGAATGGTTTCCTGAATGTTGGCCTTAGTGGCCTCGGGAACCATCTCCTGATAGTCCCTGCGCGCATCCGAACGAATCGCGTTAAGCATATCGATGTTTGAAACATCATCTCGCAAGCGGGGCATAATTACTTCCTCGTGAATAGATCTGAGATTGACTTAGGCTTCCAGTTCCCATCGGGAACCGATGAATCGGGATTATCTCCGGATGAGAAAAGACCTGAAAGGCCTGAAAGAGTCTTCCCGGTGCTCTTTACGGCGTCCGTGTCAATCCCCATTTCCTTAATTGTAGCACTACCTGCATCCTTCATGGCAGTGCCCGCAAGATTGGCTGCTGCACCACCAACCTCACCAATACCCTTAGCCACAGCCTTAGCGTCATCCGCCGTCGATGCCACAGCCGTCTTGACGTCTTCTGCGGTCATCTCTTTGCTAGCAGGAACGTCGTCGCCCGCAAACGGATTGCCCGTCTCGCGGTCAGTGGGAGTCAGCATACCCGAGAGGCGACCCTCAAGTTCACCCTGAAGAGCAGTGATCTTGTCTCCGAAAACACTCGCCAAATGATCCCAAGCCGCCTTCGTATCCTTAAAGGGGTCATCGTCCTTAACCGGATTGGGATCTCCGCCAGTCATATTTCTATCAGATGGAGATACTGCCTTGTTGTCACCGTCAGAATCACCTGGGTCATAAACATGTGACTCAGGCAAGCCTGCTGCCTTCTTCTGCTCAGGCGAAAGGTGTGCCGTGTCTCGATTCATCTGCTGAGCGCGTTCCTGCTGATACTTCGGATCAGCAAGTTTGTCGCCGGTAACGCCTGTTACCGGTACGCGCGACTTGTCAGGCTTACTCTCAAGATTCTTCTTGGTCTGCTCCTGAGTTCGCTTAGCGTCCTCAGCGACATTCCCTGTTCCTTTATACTTATCGGCCTTTCCCATTTCTTCTCCTAATAGTAAGGTAGGCTAGGAACTTACGTTCCTAGCCTACCATTTTCATCCAATATCGGCCAGTGCTGCAGAGGCTTGCAAGCCGTTCCATGCGGGTCCTTATCACCGGATTGCACCCCACATGGGTCCAGAGTCACTTTGCCGACTTGGAAGACTTTCGAGCAAGATAGTCAACAAGAGCGTCGCGAACGATGTCGTCCGCAGATCGACGCTCAACCCAATGCTGCTCATCGATGTCAGAGGCGAGAGCCTTGGGGAGACGGAACTTGACGGTTGCCTTGTCGCTAACGGGTCGAGCCATGATTAATCCAGCCTTTCAAACTTTGAGTGTAAATGTGGTGTCCTTGAGAACCACGCCTCCAGGAACTCTTGTAGGAATAAGTTTACCGCCCCATTGTCCGCCCGTCAACATGTCATCCAACGTTAGCGTGGCAGCCACTGAGCGGGGCATTCCCGCAATGTGTACGTCCAGTTTGCCATCAATTTCTTCTGCATATTGCTTGGCTCTAATGTAGACAGATTTTGTGAAGTTTCCCTCATGCTTCCATGCTCCCAGTTCAAACGGGTCAACCCAAAGGGTCTCGGGCGGTGTGGTTGGCCCTACGAGATGTAATGAGTCGGTATCCGCGTAAGCGAAAGTTTCATAATTATCTTGAGCACTGGTTATTGTCTTGCTTCGAGCGTGTGCTGTAATAAACACCCCCATTGGAGTATAAACAGGGTCTCGCGTTTCCATTTCATTCATCTCTAGTGAAACTCGATTATCCTTCAAGACAGGATGCTTGCCTGTGACGTCGGGGTTGGTGGCAAACTTTCCATAAAGACTGTTGAGGTGTAGTTTTGCGATTTGACGTAAGCCACCAGTGCTATTCTTTTTAATTTCCATAAAATGATCTACATATTCATCAAAAAATCCGTGTGAACCCCTAAATTCAAAAGTTCCGTTCCATGAGAGTATTTTAAGGTCGTAATGTTTCTTCCAAAGTTCTATGTCAATGTTTGTTGCAACAACTTCTGTTGGCTCATTAATCTCAGTAAGATATTCAGTCGGATTGAATGTTAAATTCTTTTTGATTTGAATGCATGGAATATGATTTGGTTTTAGCTTAGCCTTGATTGTAATAGATGAAATATAGAGAGGTCTTTGAGTTAGTGGACCGCCTTCAGAGTATAGTGGATCTCCGTAAGGGAGTAGTGAATTGCGCATAACCGACGGGTAAAGCGAATTAACATCGTATACACTGCCGGGCCCATTGAGTCTCCTGGAAAAGCGTGGAGAGGCATAAGTGAACCCTCCGCGATATGCCTTACGAATTTCAGAATCAATCTCGGGAGACAGGGTGGGGAACCTGCGAATGAACAGTTTCCCTGTCATCTTCTTGTAAGTTGCTAGAGAGTCCGCTCCTGCAGTCAGTTTTGTCATCTTCTCGGCAAACTGAATCTCTAGTGCCTGAGCAACAATCGCAACGTCGTTCCTCTGATAACGCCTCTCCTGCTCTGTAGGAATGTAGCCTATTGGCCTAGGCTTATTGTAATCAATCTCAAGTTTTTGATCGTGAAGATTAAATGCCTTAGCAATTGCTGACACAGACATGGGAAGTTTCTTGAATGAATCGCGAAACTCAATTCTATATCCAGTTTCAAACACAACTGTGATTGAATAAAATTGGCCCATCCGAGAAATAAGTGATGAAAATTGTTTCACGCCGGGATTCTCTTTAGTCCAACTATATCCATGCCTGAGAAGCCAGTCTAGAATAAAAATTCCATCAAACTTAAGATTGTGAAAATATATGTGTGCTGCCCGCTCTGCAATATGATGCATAAAGCCATCAATAGTGGTACCGTCCACATAATCAGACAATTTCCCTACCTTAATAATGCCCCAAGACCATACTCGACAATCCTCTTCTTGCGTGGTTGTCTCAAAGTCGGCGCAGTACGACGGGATCTTCTTATGACTGCGCTTAACGCTTGGCCCGGCGACGGTTGCGGCGCTTATTGATTGGCGAGCCACTAAAATCGTCCTCCGGTCTAATCTTCACTGACTTAATATCCTCAAGTAGAGCAAGTGTCTCAGAATGTGCATTCTCTACGTCGTCATACCACACATCCTCATTCGCTCTTCGCTTCTCAAAATAACCTTCTTTTGCAGCCTCATACATAAGCGATAGCTGATTAGCGAAGTCGCCGTTAACCGTCCACATGAGCCACAAGACGTCATCAGGAATGTCTGTCAAAATATCGTAAAGCGCAGGATCGCCAATAACATCAAGCATAGCGGCAATCTGTTGTTTGGCTGCCGTAAGTTTCTCGGCCTTTGCTGCCTTCGAAAGATTATCAAGAATAGAAGTCGTCTTTTCCCGCATGGCTTCGGCGGAATCGAAGTGAATCGTCCGCTTGTTCGGGTTCATGCGCTCAAGAGCGTAGTGCGAGCCGCCACCTAAATAAGTCTTGCTAGGCCTAAAATCGCGAATCCAGTCACCAACAGTAATGTCGCCCATATAGGGTAATTTTGTCCCGCTCACAGCACGCTCGTAGGCTGCTATGTCGTCATTATAACGCTGAACAGCATGCTTATAACGACGAACGTCTTTAGCAGAAATGGGATTACCTTTACTGTCAGCAAAATACCAAACGCTATCAGAATTATTAAACTCACTAAGACGCTCAAGTTCTCTCGCCGCATTCTTCAACGTCACCTTCCCAATCGCAGACTTACCCAGAGGGTCATACTTGGTGCCGCGAATATCAGCACCATCACGACTAGTAGCCATCTTATACATCTTCCGAATCGCGCGGTCACGCTCGCCTTGAAGCAACTCACGTGCCTTATCTAACTCAGAACGATGCTGCCTCTTAGCGTCAGCCTTAACGGAACCCATCTTCGCGGGACCTGAGGACATCTCTCCCAACGTATCAGGTAACCCCAAATTGCCTGATAAATCCAGGCCACCAACAAACTCTCTAACGTCAGCGGCCGTATTGCCAACACGCTTAGCACCACGCTTAAAAGACCTATAATGCTTAGCCCAATGAGACTTAACCATAACAAAACCCCCTGCCCCCTAAGGGGCAGGGGGCGCAATCATTCTACCCGACTCAAGCCAGTGTCACAGTCGTGTACTCACGACCACGACCCGACTTCGCCGAACCGATCTCTACGGCCACTGGCTCCGGCCAAGACTTCACATCACCCAGAATATCAACCAGGCGCTGAATCTGAGCAACAACCGTCTGAGACGAAGTCCCGTACGCCGCGCCATCCTTGTCAATCACCGTGATCGCCCGACGCGTCTCAACCTCACCAGTATCCGTGTCAACCACATCATCCTCGGTGATCACAATGTCCTTGATCTCGATCTTCTTGCCACGCAGTTCCTTGAAAGAAACAGCAGAGTTCTGAGCAGTGAAGAAAGCCTTCTTGCCGGCAAAGTCATCAGAAAGAGAGGAGTAAACAACAGCCATGATCGTTTCCTTTCGTGTATGGCTAGATTTCAATTCAGTGTTCTGGTATTACCCGTCCAGCCGGGAACCTAGAAGAGGGTCATCTGGTTGTCATCTTCAACAACCACAATCTTCCCAAGCATGTGAATAGCCGCTTCAGCGATGGCGAAATGAATGTTCGCTTTATGTGCAAAGTAGATAGTCCCCTTGTTGTCTCCGTTAATATAGGTGACCGCATATCTGTCTCTAAGGCGATTGACGACAATCGTACCGCGGTTGCCCTGAATGTGATACTTATTCACATGTCGATTGTCTGTCTTATATCGACTAACTAGCCGTGTCTTATATCTCAGCGTGTCACTATACACTCTCACGCGAAAATCATCACCAGCACTGCGAACAATGCCATCCACAGCAACCAACCCCCAATCCTAGGCGCAGCCTTCGCAGCAATCATACCCCCAGCGACACCGACAGCAACCCCGCCCGCACTAAGGCGCTTACCATGAGCCCGCACGTCAACAGGAGAGTAATTTTCATAAGAACCAGTAGCATTCTGTCGCTCATATTCGTCCGCCCCCATCTCTTTGTCCATCCAAATCCACTCACCATTAATGCATTCCCACATTGTTCTCACTCCTCAAGCCAATTGTCAATCATCCGAAGGGCCTTGATGATATTTCCAGTAGTGACTATCAGTGTGTTGAAGTCCCATTGGAAAGTGATCGTGTCTCCGTTAGGGTCGTTATCGAGCACATTAACTCGAATTCCGTGGACATTAAATGCAACCCAATCATCTGAATGATTCACATAATAATCTGTCCACCCACCAATCACCATCCGCAACTTCATGCTCTTGCATGGGCTGTTATTCTGTGTGTAGTGCATTGTTCGATTCCTTTCTGTTCGGTTCATGTATTAATAATGCACCAACATTCCCTGATAGTCAAGTTATCTCCACGTGAACCGCACCACACAACACATAAGCACACCCATTGTCCTAAC
>FLSD01223711.1_pt1 | contig 17828 bp, 11 predicted proteins | sample 1497351 | NCBI WGS metagenome assembly FLSD01 (sample SAMEA4031770, study PRJEB14383) | metagenome | biome: human; feature: oral; material: saliva | place: Philippines | collected 2014 | reverse complement strand
GCGCAGAGTGTGCGCCGCCGCGGCTATGCGCCGGCGAATCTTCTGGTGCAGGAGGCGGCGCGGCAGCTCAATCAGCGTTTGCCCGCCTCGGTGCGGGTGCGCGCCGTGGATATTATCGGCTATGCGCCTCGCCCGCGGGGCGGGAGTGGCGCCTCCTTATCGTCTCGCGTGGTGTCTTCTCTTCTTGGTGCTTCTGAGGCAAAGAACGAGCAGAAGAGCCTGGGTGCTGTGGGCCGTGCCGAGCGGATGCACGGTGCTTTGCGCGTCATGGAACCTGCCCTGTGTGCGGGTCGGGTGAGCATTATTTGTGATGATGTGGTGACTACCGGCGCGACCGCCTCTGAGATGGTGCGCGTGCTGCAGGAGTCAGGTTCGCAGGTGCTGGGCGTGTGCGCCGTGGCGGCGGTACCGAAAAAAGCTCAGACATAGCGTTTCTTGTAGTTAGATGCAAGAGATACACGATTTTTGGCGAATAAAGTTCGCAGACGGACGAATAGCTATTATTTGAGCTAAATATTTGTCATATCTAGTGATATAAACCATGTTCCGTACTAGAATATATACAAGGGAACGGCATTGGAGTCGATCCCCCGTACCGGGTCCAACCGGACGCGGTATAAGCCCCCAACCTGGAGGGAATGATCGTGGAAGTCAACATCTACGGCCGCAATATCAAGGTCACCGAACGCCTGGAAGAATACGTGAGCAACAAGGTTCAGAAGTTTGCTCAGCTCGGCGATAACGTGAAGGACATTGACGTCAAGTTCAGCAAGGACGGTCATCTGGGTGGCGAGTCCATCCGCGTTGAGATTACCGTTGTTGGTACCGGCCCTGTCCTCCGTTCCGAAGCCCAGGGTCACGACAAGTTCGCGGTCTTCGATGAAACCTACGGCAAGCTCCTGGAGCGTCTGCGCCGTGCACGTGACCGCCGCAAGCTGCACAAGCGCGGTGGCAAGCACCCCGTCTCCGTGGCGGACGCTACCGGCTCGATTCCCGTGGTCACCGAAGCAATTACCGAGATTCTGTTGCCGGATGTTCCGGTGGAAGAAGCAGCATTCGATAACAGCGAGGTCACCCTCGCCGATGAGGCCGCATCTCCCATCGAGATTCGCCATAAGAGCTTCAAGGGTGAGCGTCTGACTCCCGCAGAAGCTGTTGACCGTATGGAACTGGTTGGTCACGACTTCTACCTGTACATTGACAGCGAGACCGGCGCACCGGCTGCGGCATACCGCCGTAAGGGCTGGAGCTACGGCATCATTACTCTGGACAGCGAGTAGAAACGTACCTGCTGATTGCTGAGGCGCATGACTCTCTAAGGCGGTATGCTCAGCAAGCAGGCTAAAGACCCGGGCGGTCTGGAAACACGCACAGTGAATCTCCAGGTCCCCGGGTTTTTCTCTGCCATCTACAGCCGAGGTTTTCGGCTCGGATTCTCAGCACGGGTGCGCGCCCGACCCCGGAACCCGGTGCCCCCTCCACCTCAGCTGAGGATGAACGGCGCGCAACGTTACCAAATGTCACTTCGTGGGCGCACAGCGTAAAAAAGAGCTCGGACGGGCGAATTAGGCGGCTCTGCCATACAATATGTAGGAAGGCCTCACCGCGCGCACTTTCGCGCGCCCTTGGTGAGGGTACCGAAACAAGCAAGGAGTAGAAGCTCAGTGGCATCTTTCTTGGAGAAAATCCTCCGAACCGGCGATAAGAGGGTTCTGCGACAGCTCGAAGCGTACACTAAGGCGGTGAACTCGCTCGAGGACAGCTTCGCATCTATGACCGATGAGGAACTGCGAGCAGAGACCGACAAGTTCCGTGAGCGCGTCAAGGACGGCGAATCCCTCGATATTCTGCTGCCGGAGGCCTTCGCGGTAGTCCGTGAAGCGTCCAAGCGCACCCTGGGCAAGCGCCACTACGACGTGCAGCTCATGGGTGGCGCTGCACTGCACCTGGGCAACATTGCCGAAATGAAGACCGGTGAGGGTAAGACCCTCGTCGCGACCCTGCCCGCGTACCTGAACGCGCTGAGCGGCAAGGGCGTTCACATTGTGACCGTGAACGACTACCTGGCTGAGTACCAGGCGAACCTCATGGGTCGTGTGTTCCGCTTCCTCGGTATGGAGTGCGGCGTGATTCTCTCCTCCATGGAGCCGGATGAGCGCCGTAAGCAGTACGCCGCAGACATCACCTACGGTACGAACAACGAGTTCGGCTTCGACTACCTGCGCGACAACATGGCGTGGACCGTGGAAGAGCAGGTTCAGCGCGGCCACAACTTCGCCATTATCGATGAGGTGGACTCCATCCTGATCGATGAGGCGCGTACCCCTCTGATTATTTCCGGCCCCGCAGCCGGTGAGGCGAACCGCTGGTACGCAGAGTTCGCGCGCATCGCCGCAACTCTGCTCAAGCGCGGTGAAGACTACGAAGTAGACGAGAAGAAGCGCACCGTCGGCATCCTTGAACCCGGCATTGACAAGGTGGAAGACCACCTGGGTGTGAAGAACCTCTACGAATCCAAAAACACCCCGCTCATTGGCTTCCTGAACAACTCCATTAAGGCGAAGGAGCTGTTCACCAACAACAAGGACTACGTGGTCATTGACGGCGAAGTCCTGATTGTTGACGAGCACACCGGTCGTATTCTGCCGGGCCGCCGCTACAACGACGGCATCCACCAGGCGATTGAGGCGAAGGAAGGCGTCGAAATCAAGCCTGAGAACCAGACCATGGCGACCGTGACCCTGCAGAACTACTTCCGCATGTACGACAAGCTGTCCGGTATGACCGGTACCGCGGAAACCGAAGCGGCAGAGTTCATGAACACCTACGAGCTCGGCGTGGTGCCCATCCCCACCAACAAGGGTGTGCAGCGCATCGACAACCCCGATAAGGTGTACCGCGACGAAATCGCCAAGTTCAAGGCGGTTGTCAAGGACATTAAGGAACGCCACGAAAAGGGCCAGCCGATTCTGGTGGGTACCGCAAGCGTGGAGAACTCCGAGTACCTTTCCCGCCAGCTGGCGAAGGCAGGCGTACGCCACGAGGTGCTGAACGCAAAGAACAACGAGCGTGAGGCAGCCATTGTTGCACAGGCGGGCCATAAGGGCGCCGTCACCGTGGCAACCAACATGGCCGGTCGCGGTACCGACATTATGCTCGGCGGTAACCCCGAATTTGAGGCCGTCGAGAAGATGCGTGAGCTTGGCCTGGACCCGAATACCAACTCTGAAGAGTACGAGGCACGCTGGCCCGAGGTCCTGAAGGCCTGCGAAGACGCCGCTAAAGAAGAGCACGAGGAAGTCACCGAGCTCGGTGGCCTGTACGTGCTCGGCACTGAGCGTCACGAGTCCCGCCGTATCGACAACCAGCTGCGCGGTCGTTCCGGCCGTCAGGGTGACCCGGGCGAGTCCCGCTTCTACCTGTCGCTGACCGACGAACTGATGCGCCTGTTCAACACCGGCATGGCAACCCGCCTCATGGCGGCAGCCCCCGAAGACTCCGCACTGGATTCCAAGATTGTTAGCCGCGCTATCGCTACCGCACAGGCAAACGTTGAGGGCCGTAACGCTGAGCAGCGTAAGAACGTGCTCAAGTATGACGACGTGCTCAACCGCCAGCGCGAAGCGATCTACAAGGACCGCGGCCGCATCCTGCACGGTGACGACCTGAAGGAACAGATTTCCGGCTTTGTGGACGAGGTGCTGACCACCATCATTGACGCCCGCGTCTCTGAAGGCCACGCCGAGGATTGGGACTTCGACGAGCTCTGGGACGCACTCAAGCAGGTGTACCCCATCTCCATCACCGTGGACGACCTGGCAGAAGACGCCGGCGACCGCACCAAGATTACTCGCGACCAGATCGTGAAGGAAGTTCTGGCGGACGCACACCTCATCTACGAGGAGCGTGAAAAGAGCGTCGGCGAAGAGAGCATGCGCGAAATTGAGCGCCGCGTCATGCTGTCCGTCATTGGCGAGCGCTGGCCCGAGCACCTGTACGAGATGGAATACCTCAAGGAAGGTATCGGTCTGCGTGCGATGGCTCAGCGTGACCCGCTGGTCGAGTACCAGCGTGAAGGCTACGACATGTACCAGGCGATGCTCGGCGCGGTCCGTGAAGAGACCGTGACCTACCTGTTCAACCTGGACCTGTCCAAGCAGCGTACTCAGGCTTCTGCCGTGCGCCTGGCTGAGCCTTCGCGCCCGAAGTTCCTGCAGTACTCCGCCCCCGATGAGGACGGCCACGAGCAGGTTCACGTGGAGCGTTCGAAGGGGAAGTAGCCTCAGCGTAAAAACTGAAACGCCGCACGCTTGAAATGCTGAGAGCATGAAGCGCAACAGAGAGGGTGCGAATCCAATACCGGATTCGCACCCTCTCTGAGTGTCTCTACATGTCTGTTCGTGTCTGGGCGTGTCTGTACGTGTCTGGGCGCGTTGTGTAAAGGAAACCTTAGTCTTCGTCCGCGCGGCTCTGCGGCTGCTCAATCGCGGTGACCAGCCAGGTGCCGTAAATCAGGCGCATCTGCATGGTCACCACGCGAACCTTATCCGCACAACGCAGTAGCGCCACCACCTCGTAGAGCTCCTCGTGCACCTTCTGCGCCCGCACCCGCAACAGAACCGGCGGAAGAGTCAACAGCATCTCCTGGCGCACCTGGCGCGGGTTCTTCGGGAAGAAGGGCAACAGGCGGTGGAAACAATCCGCTGACACCCACTGCGCCAGCTGCTGACGTGAACGACGAGCCGACATGATCTCCAGGTAAGCAATCGCCACACCCGCGCAACGACCCTCCAGCTGGCGAGCCAACGCATCCGCAGGACGCAACGGCCGGCCCCTCTTCGCCGCCGGCGGGCGCTGTGCCGAATGCTGCTCATAACGCGGCAGAGGCAGCAGCGAATAGACCGCCGAGCTGTTCCTCCTGAGAACCAGTGCCATGGTGCCCTGCCCCTGCTCCGGCAATGGAGCGACCTGCTCGTCAGCCGCAGGCTGAGCCACCGGCTGGGAGGTGCCTGCCGCCTGACGCTTCGAATACGGGCGTGCCGGCTGACCGTTACGGGAGGCGGGCTGCGTAGCCGGAGAATGCTGGGCAGGCTGAGAATACTGGGTAGCCGGAGAATGCGGCGGCGTCCACGGGGCGCGGGGGAGAAGGTTGGTGAAGCTCATGACGGCTCCTTTCGGTGCATAAGGGTATGTGAGGTGTGTTGAGCGAATGAACGTGAGCGAATGAAAAGCTATCGGGCGAGGTAGAAGAACCGAGGTAGCGGAATTGAGGGGGGGTGAGGGCTAATGAACGGGCTGTTCGGGAATCTGCAGAACCTGCCCCTCATACAGCAGCTCTGCGTTCTGGCCCAGAGCGTCCTTATTTGCCTCGTAAAGATCGAGAGTGTAGTCGTAAATGGTGGAGGCGTCGGTGCCTTCACCCAGTTGGTCGGCGGCAATGGACCAGAGCGTATCGCCCGCCTGCACCGTGTAGGAGTAGGTGCCCGCCTCGGCGCGGGGAGGGGAGAAGAACGGGCTGCGATCCTGCAGGGAGCCTGCCGCCTCCGTGGGTTGAGGGGCCAGCGGAATATCGGGAATCTCTGCCGAGAGAGCCGGGGGATCGGAGGGCGCTTCCGGGGTGGTGCTGTTCGTGCTGGTACTGTCCGTGGTGGTACTGGAGGGATCCGCATCTGAGACGGTATCTACTGCCGCGGTGCCCGTTGAATCTGCGGCCATGACCGCCGAAATAGTCGTCTGAGACAGCCCGTCGGGGCCGTTGACCCCGGCGTTGCTGGGCGTCACCACCGTAGCCTGCGCGGGAGCCAAGACCGCCCCCACTCCAAGAGCCGTGCCGCCGAGCGTCAGAATGATGCGGCGCATAAAGCGCGGACGGAAAATCGCCGGAACCTTCAGCACCGCGCGGTCAGCGTTGTGGCTCGAAACGCGCAAAGATCGAGCGTAGAAGAGTGCGTAGATAAAACTGATGAACCACCAGGCCGTAATGAGGATTGCCGCCGCGCCAGCGCAGAGCAACGAAGCGTCAGCAAGAGGATGCGCCGAAGGGATGCGGTGCAGGTTCACGCTCAACGCACCCAAGACCGCCGCGGAAAGCAGGGGAGGGGCAATGAAGAGCAGCGCGTCCTGGTAGTTTGCCTTAGCGTCGGACTCGGTTGCAGAGCTGGTTACGGCGGCTACCCCGGCACTGGCTACCTTTGCGCCGGCAGTACGAGGCATGGCTGCGGGGCGTGATGCGAAGGCTGCGGGTGCTGAACCCGGAGTGGAAAGATGGTCCACGATGACCTCCAAATTGTGTGTTTGATGTATTTTGGTGTTGCTTTATTTATACAGGAAGCCGCGCCAAAAATGAAGCAAAACGCATCAAAATGTATGAAAAACATGTAATTTGGTGGAATCCGCTCCAAAAATCAGGCTCGAGGACCGATCATCCGATCAGAAAACGCCCCGGTTCGTATCCGCACCCATCCTCGGGTAGGGTCATAGTATGAGCATGGAAAAGTTCCTACGAGACATTGAGGCGCGCCTCGCATCCGAACGCGCCTGGGATATGGAACAGGACGCCCGTCAAGTCGCCCGCGTCCAGTACTCCACCATCACCCTCGACGACCGCCTCCTCGCACAGGTCGGCGGCCCCATCCGCATCTGCGCCACCGACATGCAAACCTACGAAGGCAAACTCGAAATGGTTGGCGAAGAATGGGTCAGCATCGAGGCGCGCGGCGAGAACATCATCATCCCCCTGCGCGGAATGCTCTGGTGGGAAGGCGGCATCGCTCCCGGGCGCGCTGATATTCGCCCCGAACGCTACCGCATGAAAATCCAGCTCGCCCTCCGCTCCCTCGCCATGGCGCGCGAACCCGTCCGCCTCTCCCTCGAAGGCGGTACCGTCAGCTACGACGGCGTGATCGAACGAGTCGGCGCCGACTTCCTCGAGCTGCGCCTGCTCAACGGTGGCCAGTACCCGCGCATCTACGAACGCGACCAGCACGCGCGTGCAGCCTACGGCGCGCAGGCTGGTTACGGGCAAGGTGGTTACGGTCAGGGTGCCTCCGGCTACTCCCGTGCACCTCGCGGTGCTGGCGTGCGCACCATCCCGCTGGCTCGTATTAGCGCGGTCATCGCCCGTATTTCACGCTAGGGCACAGGGTAAATAGCGGGCAGTACCATTCGTGGGCAGGCCCGTAAAAACACCTCGGCAACTATAAATGCCCTTATAAAAGCAGTAATAAACACAAAACAATAAGCACAAAAAGGTCCGCCCCTCTGCGTTGAAATCTCAACGAGAGGAGCGGACCTTTCTGAAACCACTCGAGCATTACGCCCGCGAGGTGCAAGTCGAAATACTACTCAGCCTTAGCCTTTGCAGTGAGCTTGCCGGAAGCAATCGCCTCCAGAGTCTGCTCGTGGCGCTCGGTAATGTACTCTTCAAAACGAGAGCGTTCAATACGCCACTGGTTACGTCCACCAATCTGAATGGCGGGAAGCTCGCCGCTACGCACCAGAGCACGTACCTGCGAAAGCGAAACCTGCAGCTCCTCGGCGACGTCGCTCAGAGTGAGGAAACGAGGTGCAGTCATCGAATTATTCCTTTCCGTGAGTGAAATCCTGGGCCCCTTAGCCACCGTTAGCGGCCTTTTGTATAGAGTCCATGAAGAACATCTATTGAGTACTTTCAGTATATGTCATCACCGTGAAAATTGCTCACAAAAAGCCTTATATGACCCGAAAAGTTATCTAATCACCCCTTCAAAAGGGGCAAGACTCAAAAATATTTCATAAATAGGACTCTTGTTGAGAGAGAGTACTAAATGAAATATGCTGTTAGGGTTAGTGTCGGAACCAACCAAAGCACTATCGAAAACACACCACTCGCTCATCGGTCAGTTGAACAACACCGGAATCACCGCCGGCTTCCGCACCGAAAGGCACAACCACATCATGCGCATACGACAGAACGCGACGAAGCGTTCCACCCTCACCGAGCCCCACGCCAAACGCCTCAAAAGGCCCACCATCAAGGACTGGCGATTCATCCTCGGTGTACTTCTCGTGCTCGTCTCCATCACCGGCGTGCAGCTCTACGTGCAGGCCAACAACAGCAAAACCGAGTACTACACCGCCAAAAGCGAAATCCGCCTCGGAGAGAAGATTACCGAAGACAAACTCGCTCGAGTCGAAGCGAACATCGACTCCGCCAAAGACAAGTACTTCACCCGCGCCGAAGCCGCACAGATGAACGGCAAAATCGCCACCCAGCGCATCCCCGCCGGCAACTTCATCAGCAAAGAATCTGTAGGCACCGAAACCTCCCCGGGCCGCCGCCTCGCCACCGTCAGCATTGATCGCACCGCCGCCTCCGCACTGAAGGCAGGCGAGCGCGTGGACGTGTGGACCTCCGGCCCGCGCAACCCCGACACCAAGAGCGATAACCGCACCGAAAACGGTGCCCGCGCCATCGTCACCAACGCAGAAATCGTCGCCATCACGGTCGACGAGGGCGTGCTCGGCGCCAACGGCAAGGCAACCGTGCAGCTGTGGGTCAAGGAAGAAGCCCTCTCCGACCTCGTGAAGGAAAGCAACAGCGACTCCAAGATCAGCCTCATCCCCGGCACCTACGGGGAGGGCCAGTGAACATCCCCGTCATCCTCTACGGCGATGACGGCTCGCTCCTGAACCGCATCGAATCCCAGCGCGGCCGCGTCTCCGTGGCGCGTACCGTTCAGGACTTCAGCGAAGCCGTCGGCATGGCGCACACCGGTATCGCCCGCGTGCTGCTCTGCGTCCACGTGCCCGCCGAAATGAGCGTCTCCACCGTGGACGCGCTCGCCGCCTCCGAAGTGCTCCTGGCGGTTATCGCCCCGGACAATCTGCCGCTGCCTACGCAGGCGCACCGCATCCGCCCCGAAGCTGCCCTTGAAGAGATCCTGGGCTCGCTCGAACAGGCGGTGGACGCGGCGCTCGCCCGACCCGCCGCAGGCTACGGCGTTCCCTCGCAGATTCCGGCTCAGCCGCGCGTTCAGCCTGTCGCCCACCACCCGGAGGCCGCCTACGGTCAGGACGCCGGTTACGGCTACGATGCAGGGTACGTCTACGACAGCGGGTACAGCGGTTACGGGTACGATAACGGCGGGCACAGCCCGGCTGGGTACGATTCAGCGGGCTACGGCTACGACCCCGCCGCGGGCACTGCCCCACACACCGCCGCGCCCTACGGCACCGACTACGGAAGCTACGGAATCGACCCCGCAGCGCCCGCTGCAAATGCATCCGGCGCACCCGGCGTGCACGACCCGGCAGAAGCCTCCTCCGTTGTGCCCAGCAACGAGGAATCCGTGCTCAGCCAGGCCGCCGCCATCGTCGACTCTTTCGCACCCGGCAGCGACTACGCCCTGCACGTGCAGAACGAAAACAACGACGGCACCCTACCCCAGCACCCGGACATCAACCAGGACCCCGCCGCGCCCTCCCGCTACCAGCCCGGCCACCGCCTCGGCAAAATTGTGACCGTCTGGGGCACCCACGGCGCGCCCGGTCGAAGCACCATCGCCTTCAACCTCGCCGCCCTCGCGGCGCAGCAGGGCCAGCAGGTCTGCCTCATCGACGCAGATACCTACGCGCCCAGCCTGGATGCACTCATGGCGCTTGAGGACACCGGATCCGGCCTGGCAATTCTCTGCTCGGACGCCGACCGTGCCCAGCTCGACGAGAAGAAAGCCGGCGCCATCATGGAGCGCGTGCCCCTCAAAAACGGCACCTTCGACTTCTTGAGCGGCATCACGTCTTCCTCGCGGTGGCCCGAGGTTCGCGCCCGGGCCTTCTCCGAAGTGCTCGAATGGCTCAAACACCGCTACGACCTGGTCATTTGCGATGTTGCCGCCCCCATTGAGGTGGACGAGGAGCTAACCTTTGACGGCCCGGCACCGCGCCGTAACGCCGCGACCCTCACTGCGCTCGCCTGCGCCGACCGCGTGATTACGCTCGGCGAAGCGGACGTTATCGGCTTGCCGCGTCTGATTAACCTCGCCCGCGAGGTGCAGTCGCGCCCGGATCTTTTCGCCCCCGAAACGGATGTGCAGTACTGGCTCAACCGCAGTCGCCGCGAAGCCGCCGGGTTCAACCCCGAGGCGAAGATGCGCGATAACTGGGCGCGCTACCTGTCGGTTCCGCTCACCGGCGTGATCCCGTACGAGCGTAAGGTCATGGACCGTTTGCGCCGCAATGGTGAAGCGCTGCTGGAGGTGGCGCCCCGCCACGCGGTCGTGCAGTCCCTGGAGGCGATGCTTGAAGGCATGTACGCGGTGCGCCCCAGCGCATAGCAGTAGCCTCAGCGTCTGGCGTCAAGCCGGGTACATAGCCTCAAACCCGGCGCGTAGGGTGAGGCCTAGCCTGAGGCCAGAGCCCTAAAATTATCGCCCGGTAGAAACGGGCAAAAGAAGACCCGACCTGCCGGTATACGGTCCCGACATTGGGAGCGCCGGCAGGTCGGGTTTTCTGCGTCTCAAGCATAGTGAGGGCGGGGGAGTAGTGCGAATATTTCATCTCAAAATTGAGGGGTTTATCTCACCTCACAGCGTCATATTTGGGAATAAAAGCCTGCTTCAAGAAATGCTCTGTAAACTATTCCACGTATTGCCGTTTGAATGGGAATTGCGGCGAGCAAACCGTAAAATAGTTGAACCTACCTGAACTCATGGGAAGCACGCAAACATATGTCTTTTACTGAAGCGACTCTGAGCGCCTACGACTTCGGTCCTGGCGATACTGAACGTATTCACCTCATCAAGGGTGAATGGCAGATCATCTCCGATATTGCCCAGAGCGACCTGGTTTTATGGTTCCCCACCGACTACATTGTTGCCGACGGCAGCTCTCCGGATGCTGTCTCCGGCCCCAGCGCAACCAGTAGTTTCCGTGCCATCGCTCACGTGCGCCCTTCCAACGTTCGAACCCTCTTCCACCGCGACATCATTGAGCGCGAGATGGACGAGGGAATCCGCGACGAGGCATACCGCGTCTGGATTGACCAGAACATCAGCACCTACACCGATGAGGGAAGCGGTGAAGGCGTCGGTGCTCGACCGCGTGTACACGTGACTTTCGTGCCCATTGTGCGCAATAACCGCACCATCGCACTGCTGACCAGCCATAAGATTGCCGCCCCGAGCGGCTACCCGACCATCAGTGACGAAGTCTACGAATTCGCTGCTGACACCATGCTCTCCATGGTGCACTCCGGCCTGTGGCCCGACCCCCTCTCGGAAGGAAACAACACCCAGGGCAACCCCCGCGTGATTGACGGCATTATTGTGCTCGACCCCTCCGGCCGTGTGGTCGTCGCTTCCCCGAACGCAAACTCCATGTACAACCGCATGGGCATGACCGGCTACCTCGAAAAGCGAAACCTTGCCGATGTCACCCGCGCGATGCTCCCTGCCGGTGAGCAGGCAGACGAAACCCTGCAGCTGGTCCTGGCTGGTCGTAGTGACCTGCGCACCGAATTGGTTATTGCTCGTGCTCGCGTGACTATGCGATCCATCCCGTTGCTGGTGCAGCGGCGCGCCCGCATTGAGCGTGAGGGCGCCGTGATTCTCTGCCGCGACGTGACCGAGTTGCGTCGCCGCGAGCTGGAGCTCATGACTAAGGACGCGACCATCCGCGAAATTCACCACCGCGTGAAGAACAACCTGCAGACCGTGTCCGCTCTGCTGCGCCTGCAGTCGCGCCGCATGACCACGGACGAGGCGCGTCAGGGCCTGGAGCAGGCAATGCGCCGCGTGGCAACGATCGCTACCGTGCACGAGGCGCTCTCGCAGGGTCTGACCCAGAACGTTGACTTTGACGAGCTGATTGAGCGTCAGTTCCACCTTGCCGCTGAGCTTGCTTCCCCCGGTCAGCACGTGTCCACCAAGCTGATTGGCTCCTTTGGAGCTTTGCCGAGCCAGTTCGCCACCCCGCTGGCGCTGGTCATTAACGAGGTTGTCGCGAACGCCGTGGAGCACGGCCTGGACGGCGAGACCGGCACCGTGACCCTCGAGGGCATTCGCGGCACCAACGATGAGGGCGAGAATATCCTCACCGTCGTGATCACCGATGACGGTAAGGGCATGGGCGATAAGAAGATTGAAGAGTCCGGCCCGGACGCCTACCGCCCGGTGACCGGTAAGGAAGGCCTGGGCATGCAGATTGTGCGTACCCTGGTGGCGAGTGAGCTGAACGGCTCGATTCGCTGGGAGGCTAACGAGCCGACCGGTACCCGCGTGGTGATTACCGCGGTGCTCGTCTAAGCCCCTTCTTGTGTGGCGTGTAGAGCTGCCGCCGCCCCGAGCACGGGGTGGCGGCAGTTTGCTGTCTAGATAGGTTCTGTAGATGGCAAAAGCGTGGTGCAGTGACTCTAGATCACTGCACCACGCTTTTGATGCCCTATTGAATACTCCGGAAGCTAGGATGCACGGCGGGCACGAGCTGCGCGACGCTTCATCGCACGACGCTCGTCTTCACTGGTGCCACCCCATACGCCGGAGTCCTGGCCGGTCTCGATGGCCCACTTCAGGCAGACGTCTACAACCTCGCAAGAGCGGCAGACGGTCTTGGCCTCTTCAATTTGCAACAGGGCAGGTCCGGTGTTTCCTACGGGGAAGAACAGCTCCGGGTCCTTGTCCAAACAAGCTGCACGACTACGCCAATCCACGGTGGACCTCCTTCATGATTTACGGTCTCACGCGGTGGCAAGACACATCTATTTTCCTGTGCGCGTGTCAAATACATCCGCTGATGGGATGCTCACCCAGCGTTAGGGTGAAAATTGACTTATCAACTTTCCCATGTTGGAGCGAATGTGACAAGTACTTTTCTCTAAAAACTTTCAGTATTACGCTGAGGCATCTATCACTTAGGTAAACCTTTGTCTAATTGAGAGGGCGGGGAACCGCATGCTGACACTCCTCATCTGAACCCCGTCTCATAGGTGAGACGCGGGCGGCTGGGTGAGCGGCGCCTCATGCATAATATAAAGCGGTACCTACCCCTGAAATGCCGCACCGATGACGAGGCGGTGAACCCGAGACGGGGGAGCGCCCACCCGCTAATGCACTAGCACATCGGAAACATACCAGCGCATCGGACCGAGTACACCCCGGTCTGCCGCCGACACGACCCATGAGGAGCCCACCGTGACGTCACGCCCGTTCAACGTCATCTATGCATTCGTTCTGACCGAAATCTTCGCGGCATACATTCTGATTCGCGGTATCCTCTACCCCTTTATCATCAGCGGTATGTCTACCGCCCAGGCGATTGTGGGCGGCGTGCTGCAGGTGCTCATTGCTGCGGGCATGACCTACTACAGCCTGCGTTTCTACCGGGGCCGCTTCGGTTCGCGCCTGCCCATGATCCTGATTACCCTCTGCGCGCTGTGGGTCACCGCAAGCACCCTCATCATAAACGTGAGTGCTCACGGCCTGAACATTGGCCAGTTCATCACGATTGCGGGTGTTATTTGCGCGGCGGCTGCCTTCATTTTCGTACTCATGCCCAGTAGCCGCCGCTATATTGAGGCGGTCACCGAGGCTTCGGGCGAAGAAGCGGAGAAGTACAGCCGCCGACTCCGCTAAGCCCTAGCGTCGCCATACCCTAGATGGCTCAGCTTTAGATAGCTCAGCTTTAGACCCCAGCCGGCACCTTCTGCATGGCCGCTACAGCCTGCGCTGCCGTGCTCAGCGCCAAGGGAACCTGCGCCGCACACACGGAGGCGCCATCCACCACCACGAGACGACCGGCGGGCTGCTCACCCTGCGTGAATCGATCCAGCGGCAGCGCGGTGACCGTGCACATGTCGGCATCCGCCAGGGACGCGGGTGCGAGCAGAAGCGCACGCGAGCATCCCATGAGCGCAGCCAGCAGGGGCGAGGAGGCGCGCCTCGGCCACGGAGTGTAGGCGACCAGCATGGCGCGGAACTCACCGCGACGCTCCAGAAGTAGCTGCTGAACGGCGGGGGAGAGATACTGCAGGTCATCGACGAACACGAGTGTGCGCGCGGGGTCCTTCGCCGAGTCCAGGAGCGCACGGGTACGCTCCACGCTCGGCGGCTCACCCGTAGCGCCGCCAGCACCCTCAAGGACGAGGGTGCTCAGCTGCGGGTTGAGCTGAGCAATGCTCTCCAGCAGGGTACTTTTACCCGCCGACCGGGAACCCTGCACCGGAACTACCGCGCCAGCCGGGGCACTCAGCCACACCGGCATCTGTCGGCGGTCAAACGCGACCAGCAGCTTCGCGCCCTGCGGATTGCAGGCGGCGTGGGCGGCGGTCACGTACTCGGTCGAGGGCATGCGATAGTACTCGGGGAACTGCCGCAGAAGAGTGCCGGGGCGGGGGTTTGACCCGTTAGAAGCGCTCGCCGCGTTACCCCGCAGAACCTGAACCAGCTCTTGGAAACTCGCAACGCAGGGCGAAAGAATTGAAGCGCTCAGCGGCTGATCCCCAATCAACTCCTCATTGATGACACCCTCCACACAGTAGTGGCTCTGCGCCGGAGTCGGGTAGTCCTTGCTCGTTGAACGCATCAGGTCAGCGTCCAGGAAGCGGCGGCTCAACAGCGTCGAATGCGCCGCAGCAGCGAAACGACCGCGCGGATTCAACGCGGAGGTGAACACCACCGAATATCCGCGACGGCACCCCTGCGAGAGCAGGTCGTAGAGCAGGTTCTCCGTATCGGGTTGGCGAACCAGCGCCTCCAACCAACTGTCCAGGCCGTCCACGACAATGAGCGGGCGGGTGGAAGCCTCGGCACCCCACAGGTTCGGGGTGCGCAGCTGCTCCAGGCAGAACCGCAGATGCGAAAGTTCCTGCGCGCCCACGAGCGCCTCAAAGGCACCGGCGTAGGGTTCCAGGTCGCGGTAGAGCGCGCCGTCAGAGGTCAGCAGAATAACCGGTGTGCGGGCGGCGAATGCCTGAGCTAAAAGACCGTAAAGCATCGGGGCCCGTTCGGCGCTCTGCGCCAGCAACGCCAGCGCCTGCTGACCCGACCAACTGACCGGGCGGCGCACACCGTAGCGGGCAATCTCCAGCTCGCCCAGCAGGTACCCCTCGGAGGTCGCGCCAGAATCGGCGGGTTCCTGCGGGGTAGCCGCCGGGTCAATGCCGTACGCTACCGGTTCGCTCACCGGCGCCTCCACCACGGGCAGCGGGGTCTTCTCGGGAAGCTCCGGCGGAATCGGGCAATACTCATCCTGAACCGCCGCATTCTTCTGGAGACCCTTCGATGCCTGATTCCTTGATGCGTGATTCCTCGGCGCGTACTCGCGTTCATAGAGCGCACGAATCTGCTGCGCCGAACGAATCAGCAACTCATCCTCATTGCCGCCCAACTTCTGTGCGGCAGAAGCGGCAGTCAGCTCACGCCAGCCACCATCCTCAAGACCCAGCACCTGCACCGGACGGGCATCGCTACTCGAGGGGACCGCATCCACCAGCGGGGCACGGAACGGCAGAGAATGGCCATCCGGCAGGCGCACATAACCGGCACCCGGATGCGCCGCCGAAATATATGCCGCAGACTCATGCTCCAGCAGGTTATAGGAATCCTGCGCGCTCGCCACGCGCAGGCAAATGCTCGTGGCAATATTGGCGCGAATATCCTGCGAAATAGCACCCTGCGGACGCTGAGTCGCCAACACCAGGTGCAGACCCAGCGAACGACCAATCGTGGCGATGCGCATCAGCTCAGCCATAGCGTCCGGCATGGAGTCGATGAGCATGCGGAACTCATCCACCACAATCAGCAACTCGGGGTAGCGCGCAGTCGTGCCCGCCGCCTGGCAGGACGCCAGGTAGTCGCGGTAGGAGTTCACGCCAAGCGCCTGCAGATCCACCTCGCGGCGGTGAATATCGGCGCGCAAAAATTCGAGCGCACGCTCCACCGCGGACACATCAAAATTACTCAACACGCTGAGCGCATGCGGCAACTGAGCAAGAGGACCCAAACCCGCCGAGCCCTTGAAATCCACCAGAATCAGACCGAGGCGCTCGGGCGGGTAACGCAGCGCAGCGCTGAGCACCAGCGAACGCAGCAGCTGCGACTTACCGGCACCGGTCGTGCCACCGAGCAGCCAGTGCGGACCGTGTTCAGACAGACCAATATTCAGTGAGCCACCCGAAGAAACACCCAGGTAGCAGCGAATATCGGAGGCGTAACGCTGAGCGGACCAGCGCTGCAGAACGGACTCCACCGCCATATCATCGGAGCGGTTCTTCTGCCGTGCGCTCTGCACCTGGAGGGACTGCGCCTGGAGGGAAGAGAAGAGATGCGCCGACTGGTGCACCTGCGCCTCACTGAGCGCGCCCTGTTCCTGCTCGCATCCGGCGCGGTACAGGTTCTCAAGAGCGGCACAGAATGCCTCAACGCTGAGCCCATCGGCGTGCTGGCATAGACCCTCACACGCCAGGGGGTGCACCTGGTAGACACCCTCCGTGGGCTGCACCGGAGGCGCCGCATAACCCTGCGCGCGGTATCGGATGCTCTGACGGTGGCTGCCTTCGCTGGTGCACTCAATCCAGGCGCTACCAAAAAGCGCACCGGGTGCATGAGCGGAACTATCACCCTCAGCACTGCCCAACACGCACAGCGCCGGGGCGTTCATCTTCTGCTCACGCGGGGAGGCGAACGCACGGGACTGCGAAGACTCCGCGACCGCCCCAGAGTTCAATGCGGTCAGCAGGGGAGCGTAGGTAGCGCTCGCCCGCTGGGGCATGAGAACCAGCGGCGGAACAGATGCCGAAAGCTCCGACTGCAAGCTGCTCTGCAGGGCCTGCAGATACTTGTCCTGATGCATGCCCGGCAGACAATGCACGCTCACGCCCGGCACCACAGCCAGAGTCTGCACCAGACGATTGGTTCGCTGCTGATCAGCGCTATCAGCACCAGCCAGCAGAACGTGCACCGCACCCGGATAACCCGCCACCAGCTGCACCAGGTAGGCGCGCAGATGCGCCTCCTCCAGCTTCAGGTAGTGACCGAGAGCCGGGGTGGGCAGCGGTAGATAGTGGGGTGCATCCTGCTTCTCCAGAGTGCCCAGCGGCAGGTTGCGGCCGCGCAGGTAGGGCTGGCGGGGGCCGCACCCGAGCACAATAGCCGGGTAGGCGGCATCGTGCAGGGCCGCCGGGCCCGAAATCGCCAGGTCACCCGCGGTCGGCAGGGCGATGGCGCGTTCCTTCTCCTGTAGTGCCGCCTGATGAGTCTGCTGCGATGCGGCACGGTTCTCCGCCCGACCGCCAAAGAAATGCAGAAGCATCAGCAGCGAAGACGCCGCAGACATCAGCAGAAGGAACCACATGCCGGTCACCAGCGCAATAATCAGACCCACCACAATGGGCAGGCACACGCTCAGCAGAATCTGCTTGAGCTTACGCGGCGCCGGAGGGTTCACCACCACCGGCTCAAAGGGGTTGCCGGCATCGCCCAGGGGAGCGAGCGTCTGCGCGGGCTCGCCAGAGGAAGAAGCGAGGGAAGAAGCGAGGGAAGAGCCGGGGGTAGCTCTGGTGGCGCTTGTCTTCTCCGCGGTACGTTCGCCGTCGGCACCGGGTGAGGTGAGCATGCAGAGTGAGGAGCCGAGGCGGAACGGCTCGCCCCAGCGAAGGATACGCGGCTCGGTGCCCTGCATCTTCTTGCCGCCCTGGGTCTTCTTAATGCCCTGTACCTTCTCGCTACCATCGCTTGCGGCTGGGTGCTTTTCAATCCAGCGGATGCCGGAGCTGTCAGCGTAGAAGCTGCCGTGCACCGGCTTGAGGAAGGGGTCCTGCAGGTGAATATGGCGCGGCTGTTCTCCTGCCCGGGGAG
>FLSD01223710.1_pt1 | contig 17869 bp, 15 predicted proteins | sample 1497351 | NCBI WGS metagenome assembly FLSD01 (sample SAMEA4031770, study PRJEB14383) | metagenome | biome: human; feature: oral; material: saliva | place: Philippines | collected 2014 | reverse complement strand
CTGACCATGCTCATTAGCGCGGTCATCCTCGCAATTATCGTGCCGGCACGCGGTGACTTCGCCGAATGGTTCAGCACCGGAACAAAGTTCGCGGTCGCCCTGCTGTTCTACCTGTACGGCGCTCGTCTCTCCACCGCGGAGGCTATTCGCGGCCTGACCCACTGGCGTCTGCACCTGATGATTCTGAGCTGCACGTTCGTGCTATTCCCCCTGGTCGGTTTGGCGCTCTCACCGCTGCGTCTTGTGCTCGGTGACGGGCTGTACATGGGCATTCTGTTCTTGACCTTTGTGCCCTCGACCGTGCAGGCGTCGATTGCGTTCACCTCGATTGCGGGCGGTAACGTGGCGGCGGCGATTGTGAGCGCCTCGCTCTCCTCGATTGTGGGTGTGGTGGCGACCCCGCTGCTCGCCATGATGCTGATGAACACGGGGCATATTGAGTTCTCCGGAACGGTCTTCCTGGACATTGCCATTCAGCTGTTTCTGCCGTTCGTGCTCGGTCAGCTGACGCGCCGCTGGGTGGGGGAGTTCGCCAAGAAGCCGACCACCAAATGGCTGGATAAGTTCTCGGTCATGATGATCGTGTATTCGGCATTTTCTGCCTCGGTGGTGCAGGGCGTGTGGACGCGCGTGGCGTGGTGGCAGATCGTGCTGCTGGTCGTGCTCATGGCGATTATCGTGGTGTTCATGCTGTGGCTGACCGACCTGCTGGCTAAGCGCCTGGGCTTCAACCGTGCCGACCGCATTACGATTCAGTTCTGCGGTTCGAAGAAGTCGCTGGCGGCTGGCCTGCCGATGGCGATCATTATTTTTGGTGCGGGCTCACTGGGTCTGATGATGCTGCCGATCATGATTTTCCATCAGGTTCAGCTGATGATTTGTACCTGGCTTGCGGGCCGCTATGCGCGCCTGGATGTGGTGGGTGCCGCCTCCGCGAAGGAAGTTCACTAGGGGTTTGCACCCTGTCTGCTGGGTGCCCGGCGGGGTGCCCCGGCGGTACTATTCCGGGGTGCTGAGCCTGTAAGATAAGCCTCTGATGAGGGGTTTTAATGGGTTCTTTGGGTCTGGTTGACCCGTCTGCAAAGTGATGTAGCGCGCTTTGGTGAAAATTCCCCTGACTAGTGCATATGCGTGCAAAATGTGGTATTTGTACTGGTCAGTTGGTTTTCTGTGGTATATCTGCACTCTATTGCACCAAAGTGACCAGCGAGACAATCAACACTATCGGGTGTTAAGCGGCGAAAAAACCCCGATTTTGCCCTAGAATGTTCTGTCGTGGGTTAGACAGATTCGCATCCTGTATGCAAGAATTTATGACTCACACGGGAACGGTTGAGATTCACTCCCTCCCACCGCCCACGAGCATCGATGCAGCGGATTCACTCCCCGCCTGCATCCCACACCGGAAGAGACTCACTCACTCAACCGGAACGAAGCTCAAACCACTTATTCACTCAAACACAACTGGATACACTCAGCTTAATGACGCGCTTAGATTCCATCTATGCGCTAATCGCTGTTCTGTATCCGCCAAGAAAGAGGACACTCCATGGCTACCATCATGAGCGTGAACGTATGCGATTCCAAGTACAACGCTGACCCGACCGGCGTACGAGACTCTACTAGCGCTATCCAGAAGGCTATCGATGATGTTGCTGCACAGGGCGGCGGCTCCGTGGAGATTCCCGGCGGCATGTACCGCGTCTCCTACCCCTTCATCGAAATGAAGCACCGCGTCGAGATTTTCGGCCACGGTCAGGCAACCCGAATCGTCGCTTTCACTGACAAGAGCATCCCGTCGTCTAAGAACGGTAGCTACGAATGCACCGGCGTTTTCCACACCGGTAGCTACACCACCCCCATGAGCGGTGGCACCAACCAGAACAAGCCCATGCGCATGGGCGTGCGTGACCTGTTCATCCGCACCAACAAGTACAACCTGCCGCTGGATTCTAAGAGCAACCAGATTTTCCTGGAGAAGCACACCCAGCCCGTCGACAACGTTGCAGGCGTCATCTTCCACACCCGCATTGCGGACGCTAACCCCGGTGAGCCGGACGCAGTGCCTACTCTGTCCAACATCGAAATCTGGGACACCGCTATCGGCGTTGCAATCCTGGGCCTGGACGACCAGGGCATGAAGATTGACAAGATCCGCATCCGCCAGACCCTGCGCCAGGGCCTGCTGGTCGGCAAGCCCGTCGGCCACCCGCTGCGTGCACGTGAGGGTGACACCCCCGGCGCGGCAGATAACAAGTTCTCCATGATTGACGTCTCTGACGCAAACATGAGCTACGGCACCTACGCGGGTATTGAGATTTACACTTCTCAGTGCAAGTTTGAGGCGTCCACCAGCTGGTTCAACAAGCGCAACCAGGGTAAGAACGCCCTGTACGAGGTGAAGACCCGCCACGTGGGTGCGGGCTGGTTCATTCAGGGCACCCGCAACATGTTCATTGGCTGCACCGCCCAGGAGAACGCCGGTCACGGCTGGCTCGTGGAGTGGGGTAACAACCAGTTCATTGGCTGCCTGGGTGAGTCTTCCAGCTTCCAGGATGCTGTTACCGGCGCCGCTAAGGGTGACGAGGCGGCGAACTGGTACATTGGCCGTAACGCACGCGGTAGCCGTTTTGTGGCTGCCCGCTCGCACAACCCTTACAGCTGGGCGAAGGCTTCCCTGTACGGTTTCTACATTGAGAACAACATTCGCGATATGCACATCACGACTGCGTCCGCGAAGGATGACCGTATTGGTGAGAACAACATGGTCGGCCGCCGCGTTCACGTGACCGGCGCTATGGGCGATAACGTGCTCATTGAGGTGGATCATATTCGCCACGCGACTTTCGCGCCGAAGCAGCTGGAGAAGCGCGGCAACGGCGTGTTCATGGGCTAACCCTCACGGGTTGAGTTCTGCGAGCTGAGGCTCGCGATGACAAAATCTTAAACGCATACGTCTGAGGGGCGGGGAGTAATCCCCGCCCCTCAGACGTTTAACCCTCCCGCAAAACAGCCGAAAAAATCGTAGAAAAACCATAGAAAAACCGCAGAAAAACAGGGCAGGGGAGCGGGCATCACAGCAGGCAATCGCTGTTTTTGGCGTTGCAGCATGAGGCTGTTGAGGATGTGCTTTGGATGGGTAATCTAGAGTCCAATCTTCTGGATGGTGAAACAGGCAGGCTGTAACTGCTTAAAATTTTTTAAACTTTTTTATCAAATAGTGTCGTGTCACACACGCAAATATATTACACTTGAGTGCATAAGCCCCAGACTGGTGCAATGTAAGCCCCAGACTGGTGCAATGTAAGCCCCAGACTGGTGTATGTAAAACAGGTTTGGTGCTAATCAAGTTCCAGCCTGGCGTAAGTAAAACCAGACTGGACTTATTTGTATCCAGACTGGTGTCAAAAGACAACATAGTCTGAAGGAGTAAACATGTCGGCAGTATCCGCTGTTCACGTTCCGTCCTCTGCGAGCATGGTTGATCGCATGGCAGTAAGCGCATTGAGCGCCCCCGCCCGCCTCAAGAATAAGGCTGATGAGCTCATCGTTCGATACGATGCATGGTTCCTCGTTCTCCTGGCCGTACTGATGGTGGCTGCATTCGGTTTCTTTGTTGCTATGTCCATCTGGTGCTTCCAGCAGGGCAAGGGAACCTTCTCCGGCGGCTGGAGGTGGAGCCTGCACGGTGTTTCCCTCTTCATTGAGTGTCGCTAGTAGGGTACTCAGACTCTACATTTGAGAACAGTGGAAGGGGCAGTGGCTTCCATGGGCTCACCTGCCCCTTCCGCAATAATTTGCAATCACCGAATAATTTCTGGTCAACACACAATGAAGGGTGTGACATAAATGCTTCTTGACGCGCACGATATTACCTACGCGTACGGGGCTGGGAAACCCGCCCTCGCCGACGTTCATCTCCAAGTTTCTTCCGGAGAAATTCATGGACTAATTGGACCTAACGGCTCTGGAAAATCCACGCTCATGAAGCTGATAAGTAACCTTCTACACTCCAAGAAGGGCAATATTCAGATTAGCGGTCATGAGCACCAGAGCCTTGCTGCTCGCACCTCCTTGATGTACCTGGCAAGCAACGACTATCTACCGGAGTTTTTGACCGGTCTGGAATATCTTCGTTTTATCCACTCTCTGTACAAGGAGAAAGTGGATGAGAATGCTGTAGCGGAGTACTTTAAGCGTTACCAGATGACAGGTCGACAGCACGACCTGATGGAAGACTACTCCCACGGTATGCGCAAGAAAACTCAGCTCATTGCAGCGTTGCTATTGCGTCGACCGCTCACTCTCATTGATGAGACCCTCAACGGAATCGACATCGACGCAATCTACACCTTTGAACGCGATATGCGTACATTACGCAATGAAGGATGCGGAATCCTGCTGTGTAGCCATGACTTCACGCTTCTAGAAAGGTGCGCAGACCGTGTTACCTTCCTCCATCGCGGCGTAGTGCTCGAGGACGACGCTACCGATGCTCTGCTAGAACGCTTTGGAACTCTCGACGCGATGGTCCGAAAAACTGTGGATGAAATCGAGGGGGACCTATGAGGTTCAGTGCGGTTTATCAGCTCGTTCACTTTTATTTCCTTTTCCTGCGCCGCCGTGTTTTAGGAAGGGGAGTTCTGGCAAATCGGCCAATTCGTTACGCCGTATTTTTTGGTGTCTTAGCGTTATACGCAGGATATGTTCTGCTGAGTATCAGTGTTGTTAGACAAACGTTTAATAACCCGGAAATGGTAGCGCCATTGCTAGAAGGTATGGGTATTTCATCTATATTCTGGGTTGCTGCGTTTTACACAATTGTGCGAATTCTATTCCTGAAAGCAGATGAGCTAACAGAACTGACGTACACTCTTCCTGCGACAAATAAGGAACGCTTGATTGCGAGTGTTGTATTCGAGATGATTCTCGTTGGAACAGCTACTATCGGTCTTTCAAGCGCGCTGGCTATTGCTTGTAGCGTTGTCGTCGGGTGGGAAGCCGCGGAGCTCTTCCTATTTGGTGTTGTGTCACCGGCTCTTGTTACTTACCTGATTCTGCTAGTAATTCATTTGGGAGTAGAGCGGCTCCTTGCCCTCGTGGGAATGGCGCGTTTGCGTGGCCTGGTCATACCGGCTCTTCTTGTGGGTCTTATGGCTATTGCATTTAGCCTGATGCGTGACCAGAGCATCGAATACATGCGGGTCCGTTTGGTTGAAGATACTGCTCCATGGGCACCCCAGTTGGTGTTTCTCCGTATTGAGGAAGCTATCGGAGGGATACTAGGAGCGCTGGGTGCTGTACTCGCCTTGCTAGGAGTATGTGGACTGCTACTGGCTCTAGCTATAGCAATTGCACCGAAGGACTACACTCCGCTCAGGAGCTACTTCCTAGCCCTGCCTGGAAGTCTTGCAAGTACTCGATTTGGCACTTTGGTGCTGATGCAGTTCCGTAGCTTCGAGAACCAGTTTGTGCTGGTATCTGCTGTGGTGGCTGCTTTCGCAATTCCTTGGAAGAGCTGGGATGCGCCTCCGGCGTACATTCTTCTTCCTGCTTTCTTGGGAATATACGCGTACGCATCTTCTGAACCTCTGCGTCGCCTTACTCCGTTCCGCCAGTCGGCGGGTGTGTTTTACCTTCAGCTGATCGGTTCGCAGGCAACGATCATGCTTGTGCTAGGTGCAGTTCTTGGAACGGTTTATCTAGTGCAAGGGGGTCAGCTATCAGCTATCTTGAGTGTTTTTGGGTTTGGGCTGGTATCCATCGTCATGACTAATCTCGTGGGTATTATCTTCCCCCCAGAGAAGGGAAATCCATTCTCTGTGGTTATTGGCGTGATTCTTCTACTATCGGTCGTTGCAACTTTTGCTGTGGGTCTGAATATGTTTGGGCTCCCAACGGAGGTTAACGTGACTATTATTGCGGTGCTTCTTGGATTCGCCGTGTTCTTTAGTGTCTTGGGAATTTCCCGTAATGAAAAAGGAGTGCGCCATGAAATGGTTCATCTATAGTATTTCTTCGCTTGCTACCGCTGCAGTAATTACTGTTTTGGCGGTTGCCGGAAGCACCATCTACACGCTCTTTAGCTTGGGTGAGAATAGCTCTATGGGGGAGGCCTTTTTTGGGGCAATGCTCTTGGAGTCAGGGGCGCTCCCGGACGGCGGAGTTAGCATGCAAATGAGCATGGTAAATCCTGCGCCTGTGGTAGCGACGCTCATTCTCCTGACGGTTTTCATCTTTGCTGTGATTGTGGCGTATAACCGACTTTCGGCCTACCGTGCTCAGCTCATCGCAGAGAAATCCTAAGGAATGAGCCGGCGAACTCTTGACCTTGCACAGGAGACATCCCTACTTTATCAATCGAGGCATTTAGCGGTTGCTATGTTGCGGTCGCTACGGTGGTTCCTCGCGATATGGTGCGGATGTACTGCAGGCATGATTCTCTGGGCTACCAGTGCGGGTGTGCCAGGACTCGCGGAGCCGCTGATATGGGTTCTGATTCATGCGCTTTTCGGATTGACGTTGGGATTCATGATTCATGAATTAGCGCATCTGATTGCTTTGCGGGTTTTGGCTCCGAATGTTGGAGTGGTTTCACTTGAAATTACGCCTTTACGGGTGAGCCTGCTTCCCCACGGTTACATGACGAGCCAGCAAGTAGCAGCTGTTGCAGTTGCTGGACCGGGTGCCTGTATTGTGGCAGGGGCAATCCTGTGGGTGCTACCTGTCAATTACGGGCTTCATTGGTGGTATCTTACCCACGTTATTTTCCTTCTCCCCTTTTTCGGGGACGGTCACGCGTTGGTGCGAGGCCTGTTACTTGGTACTAAAGCTAGCCATGTAGGGAGGGCTGACCGCAGAAGTTCATAACTAAAGATGGTTAGGTCTGAGGGGCGGGGAGTAATCCCCGCCCCTCGGCGTTTACCCCACCCAGAAAACAGCCGAAAAAATCGTAGAAAAACCATAGAAAAACCCTAGAAAAACAGGGCAGGGGAGCGGGCATCACAGTGCCCGGTCGTCGCCTCCACACGCCCAATGCGGTACCCTTGAGCAGGAACAGGTTTACCGGTGCACAGACCCGAACACACCAACGCACCTGCAGAAGACACACTCAGCTTCTGCACCGTACTCACTCAACCGCTGTACTCACTCAACACTGCACCCACGCAGCACCGTATTCACCGCATACAGCCGTATTCACTCAATTCACTCACCACGCCGCCTTCAGCACCGAACGCGGTACCCATCGAAAGAATTGAGCCCCTCATGCCCGATACGCCCATGAGCATCAACGCCATCAACTACGGCGCAGACCCCACCGGTGCCAAAGACTCCACCGCAGCCATCCAAAAAGCAGTCGACGACGTCGCCGCACGCGGCGGCGGATCCGTAGAACTACCCCGCGGCATCTACCGCGTCTCCTACCCCTTCATCGACATCAAACACCGCGTCGAAATCTTCGGCTACGGCTCCTCAACCGTCGTCATCGCCCACTCCGACCGCGCCATTCCCACCACCACCGACGGCCACACCGAATACACCGGCGTGTTCCACGTCGGCAGCTACACCACCCCCGTCTACGGCAACTACAACGCCAACAAGCCCATGCGCATGGGCGTACGCAACCTGCACATCCGCACCAACGCCGCCAACACCCCCATCAGCAGCTACCCGCTCGACGCGCACACCGCCCCGCTGAACAACGTCGCCGGCGTCATCTTCCACACCCACCTGACCGGCGACCAGCTCAACGAACCCGACATCGTACCCGTTATCGCCGGTGTGGAAGTCTGGGACACCGCCATCGGCGTTGCCGTACTCGGCCTCGACGACCAGGGCATGAAAATTGACGACGTGACCACCCGCCACACCCTCAACCAGGGCCTGCTACTCGGCAAGCCCGTCGGCCACCCCCGCCGCCCCAACGAAGGCCAGAACTCCGGCGCAGCAGACAACAAGCTGCGCGGAGTAGACGTTGCCGAAGCGAACCTCAGCGGCGGCTCCTACGCCGGTATCGAAGTGTACGCGGCGCAGGCGAAATTTGAGAGCTGCTCCAGCAACAGCAACCACCGCACCAGCAACAAAAACGCCCTCTACGAGCCTGCCACCCGCCACGCCGGCGCAGGCTGGATCGTGCAGGGTGAACGCAACATGTTCATCGGCTGCACCGCCCGCTCCAACGCGGGCCACGGCTGGGTCATTGAATGGGCGCACAACGTCTTCGTCGGATGCGAAGCGGAAGGATCCAGCTGGGCTGGCACCGTCAGCGGTGCCGCGGGTGCCGACGAAGCCGCCAACTGGTACATCAGCCGCAATGCGCGCGGTACCCGCATGGTCGCGCCCGTCTCCTACAACCCGCCGGAGAAGGCCGCGTCCCTGTACGGCTACTACATTGAAAACAAGATTTACGACCTGCGCATCACCGAAGGCACCGCCAAGGATGACCGCATCGGTGAGGGCAATATGCTCGGCCGTCGCGTGTACATTACCGGTGAGATTGGTGCGAACGTGGTTATCGAAATTGAGGAGCTGCGCCACTCCACCTCGCCCGCCGGTCAGCTCACCAAGGAAGCCTATAACGTGATGCGCGGCTAGCGCGGCTGGTAGACACGCCCGAACCGGTCCAGGACTTTTCTGTGAATCGTGAGGCAGGTGCGTGTGCCCTAGTGGGCGCGTTATACCGCTAAATATCAGCTAAAAATCAGTGCAGTTGCGAATGGTGTGTATGCCATTCGCAACTGCCTTGTTGTTTAGAACAACTTTTAATTGTCAGTTGATAAAAGTCTCAATTGAATATTGAATAAAATATCGATATGTACTTTAAACTTTCTAGGGTGGTGTAAAACAGTCCATTCACTGCGCACCACCATAGCCGTGCAACAGCAAGCGGAATAGCTGCCCGCAGCGCACCTCAAAATCGCATTGCCGCACGTCAGCCCCTATTCATTGCCGCTTCTCACTATTCTCAACGCACCCCTTTCCTCTTTTCCTAATTCGCTCCACGTGGCGGCCCTGAACTCGACCCCGAAGTCGACCCTAAAACCGGTTCCTTCCGGCCGGTTCCCAACCACAATTACATAAGGACAACCCATGCTTCCGGTTATCTCCCGAGCGTTCACACCCGCTCCCCGCGCACGCCGCACCCTTGCCCTCACCCTCGCACTAGCCCTCGGTGCCGTACCCGTCACCTCCGCGGTGAGTGCACAGCCTGCCGCCGCAGCAGAACCCGCAGCGAACCTGCAGCTCGTCATCAAGGCGCAGCAGCCCAAGGATGACCCCAGCTACGCCGAATGCGTCGCCAACTTCCTCGGCACCATGAGCGCCACCCCCGGCGTGTGGGCGGTCTGCCACGGCTACCTCGACAGCGAAGAATACACCGTCACCCGCCGCCACAGCACCGCAACCGTCACCCGCGGCCAGCTCGTACGCATGCTCTACCGCATGGCTGGATCCCCGACCGTCAAGAACCTACCCAAGACCTCCCCCTACAAGGATGTGGCAACCACCGACCCCGACTACACCGCATACATTTGGGCGGCGGACGCGGGCATCACCTCCGGCTGGGATGACGGTCTCTTCCACCCGGACGAGTACGCCACCCGCCACACCATCGCCGCGTTCCTCTACCGCGCCGCAGGTAGCCCCGACGGTGCCGCAACCCTGCGCCAGATCCGCCGCCCCCAGCTCGTCGATGCGAAGAAGATTGAGCAGTTCAAGACCGAAAACCGCTGGGCAGCCCGCACGCTCGGCGCGTACCCCGAAGTCGACCGCGACGGTGACGGCGCAGTAGACGTGGTGGACCCCGCCAGCCCCCTGTACTTCTCCGACGCCCTGTACATGCTCAAGGCGTACAGCGATAAGGGCCTGAAGGTTGTGGGCACTCCCGCCGTTGACTAGGAGTAATACCGCCCAGATTCAGTGCTGACTAGCGCATATATTCACCGCCCGCCGGTGCCGACCCAATGGGTTGCGCGGGTGGGCGGTGCGCTGCATCGGGACGCTCTTACAAGGCGGGAACGTGATACCCGCTAAGCTAGAAGGCATGAAGATTGCCACCTGGAACATCAACTCAATCCGCGCCCGCGAAAACCGCGTCGAAGACTGGCTCGACGAACACGACGTTGACGTGCTCGCCCTGCAAGAAACCAAAACCAAAGACGAAACCTTCCCCTTCGACCTCTTCGAATTCATGGGTTACGAGGTTGCGCACTTTGGTCTGAACCAGTGGAACGGCGTGGCAATCGCCTCCCGCGTTGGCCTGGAGGACGTGCAGCGCGGCTTCGACAACCAGCCGCACTTCGGCAAGCCCGGCGAACCCGAGGTGCTGGAGGCGCGCGCTATCGGTGCGACCTGCGGCGGCGTGCGCGTCTGGAGCCTCTACGTGCCCAATGGCCGCGGCCTGACCGATCCGCACATGGACTACAAGCTCCGCTGGATGGAGGCGCTGCGCCAGAACGTGCACAATGAGCTGGCTGCCAACCCGCAGTCGCAGCTCGCCCTGGTCGGTGACTGGAACGTCGCCCCCGAAGATGCTGACGTGTGGGATATTGACTACTTCCTACGTAACGAAATGACTCATGTTTCCGAGCCTGAGCGCCGCGCCTTCGCCGCCCTGCTCGAAGAGGGCATGGTGGATGTGGTGCGCCCGCACACCCCGGGCGAGTACACCTACTGGGATTACCAGGCGGGCCGCTTCACCAAGGATGAGGGCATGCGCATTGACTTCCAGCTGTTCTCGCCCGCGCTCGCCGCACGCGTGGAGCGCGCCTGGATCGATAAGGTCGAGCGCGCCGGTGAAGGCGCAAGTGACCACACGCCGGTTGTGGTTGAGATTGCCGACTAAGCCGAGCGCATAGCTTGCCGTAGAACCGCGTGCAGTAAGGAGGCGGGGGAGGGGTCCCTCGCCTCCTTGCTGTATCTGCAGGTGCTTTTGGCTCTGTTTTTCTGCCGATATTTCGGGGTTTCTGCATGGCTTAGTTGAAAAGTTCGGCTAGCCGAACTATTGTTAAATTCCGCCCGGGACGACAGGCAAAAGCGCACTATGATGCCTGCGCAGACACACCGTGTCCCTATCGCCCCGGCGCGGCACATCCCACACATCAACCACATGCTCAAACCCGTGACTTCCAATGAAGGATGCCTCATGAACGCTTTCACCCCCGCAGGCAGCAATGCGCGCCGCCTCGTCCAGGCGCTCTGCGCCGCCCTCGCACTCACCCTGCTACTCGTGCTCACCGGTTGCGGCAACACCGCCAGCACCACCGACGGCGCTACGAGCAGCAACGGCAAGAAGACTGTGCTCACCACTTTCACCGTGCTCGCAGACATCGCCCGCAACGTGGCAGGCGACGACCTGAACGTGGAATCCCTCACCAAGCCCGGCGCAGAGATTCACGAGTACGAGCCCACCCCCTCCGACCTGAAGAAGGCACACGCCGCCGACCTGGTGCTCGACAACGGCCTGAACCTCGAATCCTGGTTCGCCAAGTTCGTTGAAGAATCCAACGCCAAGCACGTAACCGTCTCCGAGGGCGTCACGCCCATCTCCATTACCGAGGACGCCTACGCGGGCAAGCCCAACCCCCACGCCTGGATGAGTCCCAGCAACGTGCAGAAGTACGTGGACGTGATGATTCGCGAATTTAGCGCCCTCGACCCGGCCCACGCCGCCGACTACAAGTCCCGCGGTGAAGCTTACAAGAAGCAGCTGCAGGACGTGCGTGACGAGCTCGTCAAGGAAATCTCCACCCTGCCCGAGAACCAGCGCGCACTCGTCACCTGCGAAGGTGCCTTCTCCTACCTGGCGGCAGACGCGGGCCTGAAGGAAAAGTACATTTGGGCGGTCAACTCGGAACAGCAGGCGACCCCCTCGCAGATTTCCTCCGTCATCGATTACGTGCGCCAGAACCAGGTGCCCGCCGTGTTCTGCGAATCCACCGTCTCCGATAACCCGATGCGCCAGGTAGCCGACGCCACCGGCGCACGATTTGGTGGCGTGCTCTACGTGGACTCGCTTTCCGAGGCGAACGGCCCCGTGCCCACCTACCTGGACATGATTCGCTACGACGCACGCACCATCGTGGCGGGACTCAAGGGCAACTCCTAAACCCGAATAAACCCGGTATAAACCCGGGCTAAACCCCGAATAAACCCCGGGTAAACCCCAAACCCCCGATAGGATAGGAGGGGCGGTCGCCTTCACGGCTCCGCTCCTCCCACGCCGTTAACACTCGCTCACACAGCGCCCACTCACCACCACCCACTCACCACCACACAAGCAAGTACACCCGCTGCACGCATACGGTGACCACCAGAAAGAACACAAGGAATGAGCACTCTTCTCAGCTGCGAAAATGTGCACGTGAACTACGGGCCAGTGCGCGCCCTCACCGGCGCATCCTTCACCCTGGACACCGGGCGTATCTGCGGCCTGATCGGCATGAATGGCTCCGGCAAATCCACCCTCTTCAAAGCCATCATGGGGGTCGTGCCCGTGCACGCCGGCAGCATCACCCTCGACGGGCAGCCCGTCGGCGGTCACCGTGGCAGCCGCGGCAAGAACGCGCACCACCACCGCGCCGGGCTCGTCAGCTACGTGCCGCAGAGCGAAGAAATCGACTGGACCTTCCCCATCTCCGTGCGCGAGGTCGTCAGCATGGGGCGCTACCGTCACCTCGGCATCACACGCCGCCTGCGCGCCGCAGACCGTGCCGCCGTGGATGAGGCGCTCGCCCGCGTGGAACTGACCGACCTTGCCGACCGTCAGATTGGGGCGCTTTCGGGCGGTCAGCGTAAGCGCGCCTTCGTGGCACGCGCTATCGCCCAGGGCGCCCAGTTGCTGCTGCTTGATGAGCCCTTCGCCGGCGTGGATAAGCGCAGCGAGGCGATGCTCATTCAGGTCATCAAACGGCTGCGCGACGAGGGCGCGACCGTGCTGGTTTCTACGCACGATTTGGCGACCCTGCGCCAGTTTGCTGACGAGGCGCTACTGCTGCGCGGTGAGATTCTGATGCACGACACCCCGGAGAAGGTGCTCGCCCCCGAGAACCTGGTGCGTGCCTTCGGCATGGAAGTGGACGCTGGCGCGCCGACTGTTACCTCCGGTGATGCTACCTCCGGCACTACTACGAACAGCTCTGCGGAAGGGAAGAACTAAATGGACATCCTCAACTTTCTGGTGGAGCCGCTGACTCTGCCCTTCATGCTCCGCGCGTTCGTGGTCACCGTCATTGCCGCCGCCGTCTGCGCCCTGCTCTCCTGCTGGCTCGTGCTGCTCGGCTGGTCGCTTATGGGTGACGCGATTTCGCACGCTGTGCTGCCCGGCGTGGTGCTCGCCTACATTTTCGGTGCGCCCTTCGCGGTGGGTGCGGTCATTGCCGCGCTCGTGGCGGTGGCGCTCATCGGCGGGGTGCGGCGTAGCGGCCGTGTGCGCGAGGATGCCGCGATTGGCATCGTGTTCACGACTTTGTTCGCGTTCGGTCTGGTGCTGATTTCGGTTACGCCGTCGAATACCGACCTGAACCATATTCTCTTCGGTAACGTGCTGGGTGTGTCCTGGTCGGACGTCTGGCAGGTCGCCGTCCTCGCGGTGATTGTTGCCGCCGTGCTGCTGGTCAAGCGCCGCGACTTCGTGCTGTACGCCTTCGACCCGGGCTTTGCGCAGGCGGTGGGGTTGCGTCCGCGTCTGCTCGGTGCGCTGCTGCTTGTGATGCTGGCGCTGACCTCCGTGGTGGCGCTGCAGATCGTGGGTGTGGTGCTGGTCGTGGCGATGCTCGTCATCCCCGGCGCCACGGCGCGCCTGATAACTGACCGGTTCGTGCCGATGCTCGCGGTGAGCGTGGGCGTGTCCCTGGTGGGCACGCTGACCGGCCTGTACGCCAGCTACCACGCGGATGTATCCCCCGGCGGTGCCGTGGTCGTCACGCAGGGCCTGCTGTTCGCCCTGGCGTACGTGTTCGCCCCGCGCTACGGTCTGCTGGGCAGGATGCGCGCCCGCCGACTCAGCACTGTTGCAACGAAAACTGAACCGGCAGCTTCCTCAGAAAGCTCGCTCTAAGTAAGCTCACTGAATACACTCATCGAATACAGCAATAGGCGGAAAGTCCCATCGTGGGGCTTTCCGCCTATTGCTATCTTCTGAAGATTAGGGGTGCCGCTAACGCACTGTTCCTAACGCACTGTACCTACCGCACCGTGCGGGACACGAACAGGGAGGCGGTCGCCTCCGCACCCAACGGAATAATCGTGCCGCCGGGCTTTACCGCACCGGCCGCGTCCGTCTCGTGCAGGTTGCCGGAACCGGCACCAACCACGCTCACGTTCACCGCCTCCGAGAAGGGCGCACCCTCCTCAATGTGCAGGCGCACACCGGGCACAAAACCGTGGCCCTGCAGGTAACGCAGCAGGCGCGGGTCGTCATCGTTAATGCGTTCGAGCACGACCGTTTCGCCGGGTTCGCACTGGCTCAGCGGCACGGTCTGCGGAAAACTAATGTGCCCCGAAGAGTCGGGGATCGGGTCGCCGTGCGGGTCGCGGGTCGGGTGCCCCAGCAGGGTGTCGATGCGGTCCACCATGAAGTCGGATACCGCGTGCTCCAGAACCTCCGCCTCGTCGTGCACACGGTCCCAGGTGTAGCCGAGGGTCTCCACGAGGAACGTCTCAATGAGGCGGTGACGGCGAATCATCGCCAGCGCGTAGGAGCGGCCGGTTTCAGTGAGCTCAATAGCGCCGTAGGGCTGATGCTCGATCAGGTCGGCGGCGGCGAGGCGCTTGAGGCCGTCAGATACCGAAGAAATGCGCAGGCCCATGCGTTCTGCCAGGGCGGATGCGGTGGCAGGGGTTTTGGTCCATTCTTCGAGGCTCCAGATTTCCTTGAGGTAGTTCTGGGTGCTGACGGAAAGTTCTGAAAGAGGCATAAAGATAAGTTTACCTTTTCTCTGGTTTTGCCCGCCGGGATGATGGTTGCGGAAGCGGTGAAAATCCAGGCTTAAAGAGCGTCCCGCCCGGACGGTTCACCCCTGGCAGGGGATGACCATCACGGGCGGGATCAGGTGTTTGGTTCCGCGCTGGCAGGTACGAAAGGCTGGCAGGTACGAAAGGCTGGCAGGCGCGAAAGAATTGGGGGATGCGCGGCGGCGTTAGGTGGCGCGGCGGCGCGAACGGTCAATGCGGGTCAGTAGCTCGATGAGTGCACCGCGTGCCGCCTGCTCCTCGTGCCAGAGGGAGCGGACGAGGGTGCGGCTGACCGCCTGGGTGGTGATGCCGAGTGCGGTTGCGGCGGCCTTCTGCTGGCCGCGCACGCCGGGTACGAGCAGGTTTACCACGCGCCATTCGGCTTCGGTGCGGTCGGCGCATACGCGGTAGAGTAGGCGTGCGGATCCTGAGGCGAGGTCGGCGAGGTGGCGGTTGTCGGCGCTGACGCTGATGCAGCGTACGGGGGCGCCTCCTTGTGCTTCTTCGACGGCGAGGCGTGAGAATTCGAGGGCATCGCCGGTGCAGTCGGTGGTGCTGACGGCGCCGAGTGCGCCTGCGAATCGGGGGATGTTGAGCTCGCCGATTCCGATGCCGACCCAGAAGCCGTTATCGCGCGCGGCAATGAGCGCCGCGTGTAGTGCGTCGCTGGCGCGGTCGAAGGCGCCCTGAATTTCGTCAGGGTATGTCTGGGCGAAGGCAACACGCGGGTTGAGCTTTGCGAGTTCGTCCGACAGTGCAGTGAGTGAGTGCTGTGCGGAACGTTGAATAAAGGTTAGAACGAACACCTTCCTATTATGCCGTAAAACCTTCAACAAGCGGCGTAAGGTTCGCCGTAATACCGGCAACATTTAAACCCCAGAAAATGCGCATTGATAAGGGGAATTATCGTGAGTGTGCACTGTATGCAGAAATCCTCGAAAGGACGTAGAACACCCCCGAAAGGCAAATAATTTTCATGCAAGTGCACGTTGAATTATTCGCTTTCGGGGGCGTTGAATGGAGTTGATAGACGGCGCTACCGTGGAACTACTGTGCGTTCGTTACCTGCGAGATATGGGGCAGTTGACGCAGTGGCTTCTGGAATACCATCACCACCAGCGACAGGAAAATGAACACCGCGTAGAACAGCGCCGTGTACGTAATGCCCCAATCAACAATGAGGAAGCCAGCCAGCAGAACAGCCAGCGGGGTCAACGCCATGTTCGGGATGCCCTGCACCGAGTGCACGCGACCGATCATGTGCTCCGGGGTGGATGCGTTGATGTACGCGATGATGCTCGAATTGAAGGAAGGAAGCACAATACCCGCCAGCACAATCAGCAGGCACACCGCCCACAGCATCGAATGAACCACCGGCAGCAACAGGTAGCATGCCGACATAATGGCAAGGGAGGTGATGCCGAGCGGGCCGAGCGCAAACTTCTCGGTCAGCGGGCCGACCAAGAACGAACCGAGCAGCACGCCCACGCCGAAGGCGCTCGCAAAGATTCCGATGAAGAGCGGGTGTGCGCCCTCCAGGGTGTAGTAGTAGATGAAGGTGAGCGGAATACCGACCGTTCCAAAGTTCGCAAGCGTTGAAACGAACGCAATGGACACCAGTACTTTGTTCTTCAGAATGTACTCGAAACCGGCTTTTGAGTCCTGCCAGAAGCTGGTTTTCTCGCCTTCCTCCTCTTCTGCGGGCTGGCGACTAGCGCCGTAGGTCTTGGGCGCGACGATGAACGCCAGCAGGTTGACGACCGCGTGAACTGCGGTCATGAGCACGGTCGAGAAGCCAATAATGATGCCGGCGACCGGGCCACCCAGCAGGTTAGCGGTGGACTCGCGCGTCTCACCCATACCGGAGGCGTACCCCAGGTGTTCCTTGGGGACTACGCGGGTGATGATGGACTGTTCACTCGGGTAGTCGAAGGTGGAAATAATGGCGGCGAGAGAAATCGTGATCACCAAAACGTAAATGTTGGTGACATTGAAAACGAGGTAGAGAAGAATCGCTATCCAGGACAGTGACTGGCCGATACAGGATAGTGCCAGGCACTTTGAGGGGCCGATTCTGTCGACCCACGTTCCAGATACCGCTCCGGCGCAGGTGGCGAGAACACCCGCGACGAAGAGGGTGATACTCGCAGCTTCGGGGGAGCCGGTCAGCGCCAAAATAATGATGGGCGTGGTGATATAGCTCATCGAGTCTGAGAGTTGGTTGGCTCCAATGGCGAAGAGAGTATTTCTAAAATCTTTATTCTTGAGTAGCTCGGTGTTAACACTCATGGGGGACCTCCACGATGGGGTTTATGGTGTCGCGCGGTGTGCAATCCGCCGTATGCAGTTCGTTGTGCGTAGTTCGTCGTGCGCAATCGTATGAGTGAATACCCGACGGTCGGCTGTGGCTGTCTGTATTCGCCTGTTTTTCGCTTGTGCTCGCCGGTCATGATGGGTGGTTGAGGATGCACGGAGCGGCTCATCGGGAGCCACCCCCCCCCGCACAAATAGTGTGTCGCGCGATACTTTAGATTCTATAAGAGATGTGAATCATATGCATGAGTACTGGTTGAAAAACTTTCCTCGTTTTGAGCATTGACATTAGGGTTAGTCTGACTATAATTCATTCTTGGTGGTTTCACCTGGCTAAACCTTCGGTGGCTAAACCCTGACTAAACCTCAGCTAAACCCGATTCCGGGCACGCCAAAAACGCCCACCACCAGGCAACCCCCGCAATGCGGCGGGGCCGCGGGCGGGGGAGGGGAGCGGTAGGTGAGCACAGAATAAGGGCTACACTAGGCGCTACTCCACCAGGCCCGCGAAGCCCGACAGAGCTAGCACCTCCTCAACATCCTGCGGCACCGAACGCGCCACCCACGGCGAATGCACCAACACCGCCCGCCACTGACCGCGCGA
>FLSD01001698.1_pt1 | contig 18091 bp, 14 predicted proteins | sample 1497351 | NCBI WGS metagenome assembly FLSD01 (sample SAMEA4031770, study PRJEB14383) | metagenome | biome: human; feature: oral; material: saliva | place: Philippines | collected 2014 | reverse complement strand
GAGTTCGGAGACGCTGGATTCGACGGCTTCTGCGCGTGCATCGGAAAGTAGACGGTTGAGGGTGTCCGCGTAGGGGGACTTGAGGGCTTCGGACGTGTTTGACACAACGGTGGTCATGATTGAGCTTCCTTACTGGTGAAGGGTGTGGATGCTGTCCTTATTCCAGTATGTGCTCTTGAACACCGTCTTTTCCGCTTAGCTATGGCTAAGCTTGACGACTACTTGTCACCATAAGGGGAGTGGGTTATACGCCGGGTGGTGATGTGGTTTCCCTATGTATTTATTGGTATCCCGTGGGTTTTTTGCATGCGCCTGAAGGAGGCGGCTACCCCGCCCACGGACCGATCTGGAATTTTTTAGGTTCACCTACCAGCTGCTGTAACAATTCAGCAAACAACCCAAAAGAAAACGTGGGGCAGAAAGCTACATGCTTTCCACCCCACGCTTGTGTAACGATTTAGGCTTCGTGTTTAGGCTTCGTCGAAGAAGTCCTCATCAAGCTTCATGATGGTGTACGTACGTGCCACCTGCACGCCAACACCGTACTTAATCATGAGGCGCGCCAGGCGTTCACCATCAATCAGAACGAGGGAAACTCCGCTACCAAGTTCCTCCGCGTAGCCGCGTGCGTCAGACGTAAAGGAGCTCGACGTGATGAACACTCCCTGCGTTGCCTTGCCGTGCATCGCGCCCACAAAGCCCTGAAGGGCAGGGCGGCCCACCACATTGTCCTTGGCGTAACGCTTAGCCTGGACATAAATCTTTGAAAGACCCAACGCATCCTGGTCAATGATTCCGTCCACGCCGCCGTCATTGGAAGCCGGAGTGACGGTGCCGCGTCCTGCCGGACCGCCGTAGCCCATCGCCAACAGAACATCCACCACCAGATGCTCAAAAGCAGTCGGAGACATTGCGCGGACGCGTTCCAAAATGTCGTGCGTCAGCGCAGACTCAATCTGAGTGATGCTTTCGTCAATGAGTTCCTGTGGGGTGCTATCAGACACCTCAGCGGGTGCAGTCGTGACGGCAACAGTCTTGGAAGCGGTCTGCGGGTTTTCCTGCGGGTCCTGCTCGGAACTATCAGACGCGGAACGCTCACGCGTGCTGCGGGCGGAACGAACGATATGCGCGACGACATCAGCGGGGATGCCCTCAGGGTGGGCTTCAACCAGCTTCAAACCTTCATCAGAAATAACCTGCTGACCGCGACGCGGGGAATCAACCACGCCGAACATCTTGAGATAGGTCAAACCCCAACTAATACGGTCCACATAAACGGGTCGCTTGCCGTTCGGCAGGTTGGGTCGCAACTGCTCATCAGAAAGCGGGTAGCGCTCCGCTACTGCACTATAAATCTCTTTATTGGTGCGGGGGTTGCCGTCAGAGAGATAGGTCAGAATGCTGGGAATGAACTCGTAGAATTTGGGAAGTTCAACCTCAGTGGTATCAGGCGACTGAGCGATCATCGGTGTATCTCCATTGATTGATAACGACTGATTAATAACGGCGGGTAGTCCGTTCCTAATATACCTCTAATACAAAAGATAATCGTTGGCAGAGGAGCCTGTTTTCCCATGTGCAGGCTTTATGGGCGCCGCGGCTGCTATTAGGCACGGCCGCCGAGGGTCGTAACATTCCAGCTAGCAGTGCTATCAGAAGTCACCACACCACAAAACAGAGGAGAACCCGCCGAAGCACGCACCCCCAAATCCTCCACAAACACGCGCCCACCCGCAGGCACACTACGCTCCTTACGATCCACACCCGCACAATACACCGTCATCTTCGCCCCCGAACGGTTCTCCACCGCAACCGAGCCGCCACTAGACACCATATCGTGCACAAAACCGCGGCTGCCCTGCATCTGAATCTCGCCAACCTCAGCACTCTGACTCGACAACGGCACACCATCAGGCGCCTCAAACCCGCCGGAAGAATCAACACCCGCCGCACGAACCGACACCGTCCACTGCGCATCATCAGTCAGCTGCGAGGTCGACGCCGTCACACGCGCCGCACTATACGGCACACCCACCGCACCGGCAGACTTGGCGGCACTAGAAGGACCTGTACTAGAGGGACTCGGCGCAGACGCGCTCACCGTATTACGAACCCACACGCCCGCACCCTCACCCGAACCGCCAGCAACCACCTCAACCGCGGCACCCGAACCGTCAGAGACCGAAACCTTCATCGTGCCCTCCGGCTCACCGCGACGCTCGAACTCCACATACGAATAGGAGGCGGGCGCCGCCGGGCCCTCAAAGACCGCCTCCTCAACAGCGCCGCGACCCGTAAACAGGCGGAAACCCTCAGAATCCTGAATCACCGGCGCCGTCGCGTGACTCGCCGCAGTCGGCTCAGACGAAGCCTCAGCAGACGCAGAAGGGGAGGAGTTCAGGGAGGCGCACCCGCCCAGGGCGGCGGCAAGCGCACCGGAGAGGCAAAGGGTCACGCCCAGCTGGCGGACAGTAGACTGACGGATGCTCGACTGAGTGACGCTCGACCGGCGGAAATTCGGCAGGCGGAAGAAGAAAACGGTGGTGTGTGAAGGCATGAGGCACTCCGATGTGCGGGTCGGCAACGCTACGGGGCAGTTACGGGGCAGTAACACTGCGGGATAGCGCAACCGAGGTGATAGGTACACCACATATTGTGTCAGGTTAAATGCTCGCCGTGCAAAGACCCGCAAAGGCCACAGCGCAAAGAAATAGAAACGCAAACGCAACGGCGCAGAGTATCATTCACACTATGGATAAGGCGGAACAGAACCAGGCAGAAAACACGGTAAAGAACGGCACAGCACCCAATACGTCGGAGGGGAACGCCGCTAAGGCTGGCTATACCCAGTCGGCACCGGCAGAATCCAGTGCCGCCCAAACTAGTGCCGCAGCAACTGGTACCGCCAAAACTAGTGCTGAGGCAACCAACCCAGCAGAAGCGAGTCCGGCAGAGGCTACCGATCCCCGCATGGAGGCAGCACAGGTAGACGCCGTGCAGATTGATAGCGCCCGCCTGGACAGTGCCCACCTGGACAGCGCCCACGCCGTCTACTCCACCGACCTGGACCCCGACGACGACTACGAAGAAGTTGTCGAAGAATACGCCACCACCGACGAGCCGGACGGCACGCACCGCGAGGAGCGTCGCATCACCCGGACCACGCATCACCCGCGCGGCAAGGGCGACCAGAAAGCTGGTGCTCCGAAAAATGACTCTCAGAAAGCAGGCACTCAGAAAACGGGCGCTCGGAAAGCGGGCACCCAGGGCAACCCTGATGATGCCGCCGAGATGAGTGAGGCGATCATTGACGCGGGCAAACCTGAAAAGCACACCACGACCATCCGCACGGTCACCCGCACCGTCACGGACCCGCCGCGTCGCGCCCCGCGCACCCGCCTGTTCCGCACGCTCAGCAAGTACCGCGGCGAGAAGAACCTAGCGGCGTGGGAGGAACGCTCCTCCACGCCCATGTTCGTGGCGTCCGTGCTGTACCTGCTCGCGTTCGCCGCGCCCATCATGAGCACGCGTATTCAGGAACCGTACGACGGGTACCTCAACATCATTCAGATGATTCTCTGGGGCCTATTCGCCGCCGACTACTGCATTCGCCTGTACCTGGCGCCACGGCGACTCTACTTCATCACGCATAACCTGATGAACCTGGCGATTGTGCTGCTGCCCGCGTGGCGTATCGTCAGCTTCCTCGCCATGATTCACCTGACCACCAACCGCCAGTACAAGAGGCTTTCGGAGCTGGCGGTGAAGCTCTTCGGATACACCGCGATTTTCATCATCATGTTCGCCTTGGCGATCTATTCGGTGGAGTCTTCCGAGCCGGGCGCGATGATTCGCGACCTGCCCACCGCCTACTGGTGGACGTTCACGACCCTCGCCACGGTCGGTTACGGCGACGTCTACCCGGTCACCGGCATCGGCAGGGTCATCGCCGTGATTGTCATGCTGTACGGTGTGGGTTTGGTCGCGGTTGCGACCGGTGCGCTCGCCAGCTGGATTATCGAAAAGATTGGTGGCAGGGAGGAGCAGGAGTACCCCGCAACCAAGGCTGACGTGGACGATCTTCGCCAGGAGATTTCTGAGTTGCGTGCCCTGCTGGCTCGTGAGTATGCGCGCCGCGAGGCCCACGACTACACCTTGCGTGAGGTTGTGGATGAAGACGGCGTACACCCGGTTCCTTCGGATGCGGAGGCGGTACGCCGCGCTGGTTTCAGCTCCGCCGGTTTCGGTGCTGCTGGGCCCGTCTCGGCTACTGCCTTGAATACCGCACCGGGCGCCGCGCGGGCTGGTGAACCCGCCGATTCCTCGACCTCTCATGAGGTTGCGGTGCGTGAGCAGGAGCCGGTCGCCCTGCTGGAGGAGACCCGCCAGACGTTCACGATTATTCGTGAGAAGTTCGCGTTGCGCTCTCGCAAATAGTTGTTGAGTTCTGCTGTTGACTGTAGCGAACTCGTGGGTTTGCCGGTGACGTGGCAGAGACTCGCGGCAGAGACTCGCGGCAGAAAACCGGAGTAGCCCGGAAAATCTCGCCAGATGCCACGTTGTGGCTTGTCGGAGTAAAATAAGCCCGCACAGAGTGCAAATTAAGGCTCTCGGCTGTGAATAACCCCTCAACTTAAGGTCTAATGTGACCAAACTATCTTTTAAAAATAACCGTCACTAGTGAAACTCCTAGCCAGAGCCTATAAACTATCTACCGTGCTAATTATCGAGCACCCTGTAGCCCAATGAGCTACGGGGTGTCGTCGTATGCCCACCTCACTCACGGGTAGGCACCACTCAACTCACAAACTCACTCAAACACATACTCTGTTAGGACACGTTCGTGGCTTCTAAGTCCACTCTGAGCGCGCTCGCACTCCTTAGCGCGCTCACCCTTTCCGCGTGCGCATCCGCACCGAATAACGCCTCCGCATCCGCTGTTGTTGACCAGGCTGCTTTTGCAACCGCCGAGCCTAGCGCTGTTTCCGCCCCCGGCGACGACAGCACCGGAATCAAGGCGGCGGCTGGCGCCTCGCAGGATCCGTCGATTCACCCGACCGCGACCCAGCCCACTGAGACCCCCGCGCCGGATAACACGAGTGGCCAGGAACCTGCCGCAGCCGCCATGACCGCTGCGCCTTCCTCTGCAGCTATTGCGCGCTCGCAGAAAATCATGGACGGCACCTGGGTTCAGCAGGACGCTGCGGGCCTCGAGAACTACATGGACGCTGTCATTCACGACGGCGTTATCGAGGTGACCTACCACCTGAATCATGAGGAATTGGCGACCCCCTTCTGGGTTGGTACCTTCGAGGCGAAGGCCGGCAACTTTACCTACGTTTCCCGCGTGGATCGTGCGAAGCTGGCCCGCGCACCCTACGCCTCCGACAAGGAAACCAAGGAATTTACCATGGAGAACGGTGTGCTGAGCTTCCCCATGACCTATGAGGGCGCCACCCGCATCATTCACCTGGAAAAGCAACACGGCTAGGCGCGCCGCCGGGGGAGTCATCTCATATCTGGCCCGCATGGCGGATGGGGCGTTCCCGTTGCCGCGTGCGGGCTATAGAATGGGACTATGAGCGAGAACACGACCCCCGAGCACGGCACCGCAGCCTCGGTGCAGGATTCCTTCGAGCTGCCCGGCGCACCGGACCAGTTCCAGCGCCTGTGGACCCCTCACCGCACCGCCTACGTGAGCGGCGGCCAGAAGGACTACACCGAGAAGACCTGCCCCTTCTGCACTGCGCCCAGCCGCAGTGATGAGGAGTCGCTGATTGTGTACCGCGGCGAGCATGCCTTCGTGATTCTCAACCTCTACCCGTACAACCCGGGGCACCTGCTCATTTGCCCGTATCGCCACATCCCGTTCTACGATGATGCGACCGAGGCAGAAACCATGGAGATTGCCCAGCTGACCCAGCTCGCCATGAAGGTTCTGCGCGAGGTGTCGCATAATGACGGCTTCAACATTGGCATAAATCAGGGCAAGGTGGGCGGCGCGGGAATTGCCGACCACCTGCACCAGCACATTCTGCCGCGGTGGAGCGGCGACACGAATTTCTTGCCGATTATTGCCCAGACCAAAACCATGTCGCGCACCCTGGACGATATGCGTGTGGCTATTGCGGAGGGGTTTGCGCGCCTGAGCTAAGGGTGCAGGGTTGCTAGAAACTCCGGTCCGCTAGAGTGGAATGCTATGGACTACCCCAACCTGCTTGAGACCGCTTTCGACGAGTTTAGTGCCGCGCCTGCTGCAGCTACTGTGCCTGTTATAGCTACTGAGCCTGCTGTAGTTACTGTGCCCGCCGCCGGTAATGGTGCCGGTGCCGGTGCATCTGGTGACTCTGCGGGTGCGCCGCAGCTGCTCATCTGGAGGCAGATCCGCTGGTCTAACCGCCGCCCGCTCATTGAGGTGGAACCGGTCGTGCCCGCCCGGGTCGCTGAAGAAACTCATAACCGGGCATCTCAAGCAGCGGGGGAGAGCGCCCCTATCCAGGAAAGCAGCCCCGCGCAGCTTGGCGTTCCGAGCGGGGTGCGCATCCAGATTCCGCTGACCCCCGGCGCCTACCTGGGGCTGCGTATTCCGCGCGATAGCGAGGGGGAACTCTACCGCTACTGCGCCGGCTACACCACCGGCGTAAGTGGTGACGCCGCCCCCAAATCCGACCCCGCATCCGCCCCTAAACCCGGGGTAACCTCCGCCGGAATCCGCCGCGTACCCTGCCCCGAAGGCACCCGCATCCAACGTGGCCAGCAGTGCCCGCGCTGCACCGCCCGCGACGAATTCACCGCCCTGCACAGCGCGCACCTGTACCCCGGAACGCTCACCGAATCCATGCGCGCCTACGCCATGCTGGAGCACCGCCTCTACATCGCGACCTTCCCGGACGGCACGCACAAGGTCGGCACGAGCTCTCTGCATTCGACCCCGCGCCGCTTGGATGAGCAGGCGGTCGCCACCGCCACCTACATTGCGCTCGCACCCGATGGTCTTGCCATCCGCCGCGCCGAGGATGCCGTGACCGCCCTCGTGAAGATTCCGCAGGTCAAGCAGGTGGCGAGCAAGTACCGCGCCTGGACGAACCCGCTACCCGGTGCGCAGCTTCGCTCTGCCCATCAGGAGGCGGTCGCCCGCGCCCGCGAAGCGCTCGCCGAACTGGCGCGCACTGAGCCACAGGTGCCGCTCACCGCCCTGGATGAGCCGTGGATTCCGTCGCTCGCCATGAATCGCCCGTATGCGGCGTTGCGTGCGCAGTCGCCGGAGCCGCTGGCGCCCTGCGATTCTGGTATCGAGAGCGGGGCGGCTGGCTTCTTCTGTACGGGTGCGGCGGGCCAGTTTTTGAGCGCCCACACCGGCGATGCTGACGCGGCGTTCCTGGTGAATACTGCCGCGTGGCGGAATGTGCTGGTGGAGCCCGCGCAGGAGTTCACGCGGGTGAGGGTGCAGGGCTCGCTGTTCTAATGCCCCCGCATCAAAACCTCGGTAACCCCGCCGCACAGCACACCCCGGTGCCATACCCCCGCCCCGTCCGGCGTGAGCGAACGAGTCCCGGCGGGCCATTCAGCCGTTAGCGTGCGTGTACTAAAATGGTAAGCATGTCCAAACCCCTCATTCGTCTTCTCGGCCAGGGCGTACGCGCCGCGACTAAGCTTCGCGGTGGCGGCTCCGCCTTCCCCGGCCTTGTCATGGAAAAATTGCACCCCGACTTCGTCGCTGAAGAGCTCGCGAAGCTGCCCTACGGCGTGGTTGTTGTCTCCGGCACGAACGGTAAGACCACCACCACGAAGATGGCCGTGCAGCTGCTTGAAGCTCAGGGTCTGAAGGTTTTCACGAACCGCACCGGTTCGAACTTTGTGCGCGGTGTCGCCGCGGCACTGCTGGGCGAGATGACCCTCAGCGGCAAGCTTGATGCTGATATTGCTGTGCTTGAGCTGGACGAGGCGCACGCCGTGCACTTCGTCAAGGCCGTCAAGCCCGATTATGCCCTGCTGCTGAACGTTCTGCGTGACCAGCTGGACCGCTTCGGTGAGATTGACACGACCCGCCGCATGCTGGCGACCGTCGCCTCCGCAACCACCGGCACCGTGGTGCTCAACCGTGAGGATCCGCGTATCCGCTCGCTCGCTGAGAACGTGCAGCCGGGTGTGACCGTTAAGTACTACGGCCTGGATGAGTCCTTGCGCTCGTACTTCCCCTCGGATGATGAGATGCGCGGCGGCACCGTCGCGAAGGCAACCCTGCCCGATGCGGACGTCACCCTGACCGCGTTCTCCGGCACCTCCGCTACCTTCGACCTGGCGGGTGTGGAGCGAGTCGGCGAGATTAACCTCTACGGTATTTACAACATCTTCAACGCGGCTGGCGCTATGGCGCTGACCCGCGCCGTCATGGGCGAGAAACTCAACGAGGATAAGCTCATCGCGGAGCTGGCGAAGATTACCCCCGCCTTCGGTCGCGGTGAGACCCTGAACGTGAACGGCCGCCCGCTGCAGCTGCTGCTGGTGAAGAACCCGAGCGGTTTCCGCCTGTCCCTGGCGAGCGCGAACGCTGACGACTACGCCACCATGATTACGATTAACGACCAGTACGCTGACGGCCGTGACGTGTCCTGGCTGTGGGATGTTGACTTCGACAGTTTGAAGAAGACCGGCGTGCAGATGGTTTCGGGTGTGCGCGCCTGGGATATGGCGCTGCGCCTGGAGCATGACGGCGTGAAGGTTGACGAGGTCAACGAGAACCTCACCGATGCGCTCAAGGGCTTCATCGCCTCCAGCGGTAACGCGCCCATGCGTATTTTCTGCACCTACACCGCAATGCTGGCTCTGCGTGAAGAGCTCGCAAAGATCACTGACGTTGAGAGGGTCTCCTAATGACGGCAACTCACACTTTTGAGGGCACCCCCGCCTCCGGCCCCAATAACGGTAAGACCCTGCGTATTCTGCAGCTCTACCCGCTGGACATGAATATTTACGGCGACTGGGGTAACACTCTGGCGTTGGCTCGTCGCGCGCAGGCACACGGCTTTGACGTGCAGATCCTGGACCATAACCCCGGTCAGCCCTTCCCGGAGGATGTTGACATTATTCTGGGTGGCGGCGGCCAGGACTCCGGCCAGTCTGTGATTCAGGATGACCTGCACGCGAACGGTGACAGGTTGCGCTCGCTGGCTGAGGACGGCGTGCCGATGCTCGTCATTTGTGGCCTGTACCAGCTGTTCGGCAAGGAGTTCCGCACCCGTGAGGGTGAGGTGCTGAAGGGCATCGGCATTTTTGATGCGCACACGGTCGGCGGCGATGACCGCCTGATCGGCAACATTGTTGAGGAGTCTGAGGAGTTCGGCACGGTGATTGGTTTTGAGAACCACTCGGGTCTGACCTACCTGGGCCCCGGCTGCACCCCGCTGGCCACCGTCACCAAGGGCGACGGCAACAACGTGACCGATGCGTACGAGGGTGCGCGCGTGCACAACGTGATTGGCACCTACCTGCACGGTTCGCTGCTGCCGAAGAACCCGAAGATTTCGGATTACCTGATTGAGCAGGCGGCTAAGCGTAAGTTTGGTGAGTTCACGCCGAACACGATTGACGACTCGCTGGTGGAGAAGGCACGCGCTTCGGCTGCGTCTCGCCCCCGCTAGCACCCTATTCCGGGCGGTGGCGTGCACTTTCTGAGGTGGTGTGCGCCTCCGCTACGGTATAGTTATGTGAGTACAGTACGGTGCGTGGGACGTTTCGCCGTGCCCGCACGGAGGTTTTGACTAAGGGAGATACGAATGTCCGGTCACTCTAAATGGGCGACTACTAAGCACAAGAAGGCTGCTATCGACGCTAAGCGCGCGAAGGCTTTCGCGAAGTTCATTAAGGCAATTGAAGTTGCAGCACGTATGGGCGGCGCTGATATTGCTGGTAACCCCGCTCTTGACCTGGCTGTGTCGAAGGCGAAGAAGAACTCCGTTCCTAACGACAACATTGACCGCGCAATCAAGCGTGGCGCTGGCCTGACCGGTGAGACCATTGACTACACCGAGATCATGTATGAAGCACGCGGTCCGCAGGGTACCGCTCTGTACATTGAGTGTCTGACCGATAACCGCAACCGTGCAGCGTCTGAGGTTCGCCTGGCTGTGACCCGTAACGGCGGCACCATGGCTGACCAGGGTTCGGTTGCGTTCCTGTTCGAGCGTAAGGGCGTTGCTGAGGTCACCAAGACTGACGGCCTGACCGAGGATGACGTTCTGATGGCTGTCCTGGATGCAGGCGCCGAAGAGGTTCTGGACGAGGGCGATATCTTCACCGTTGTTTCCGCAGCGACCGACCTGCCCGAGATTCGTAAGGCACTGGACGAGGCTGGCCTGGAGTACAATAACGACGACCCGGTCTTCCGCCCGACCATGCAGGTTGACCTGGACGCTGAGGGTGCTAAGAAGTTCATGAAGCTGGCAGACGCTATTGAAGAGCTCGACGACGTTCAGAACGTCTACTCGAACGCTAACGTTTCTGCTGAGGTTATGGCAGAGCTGGAAGCTGAGTAATCACTCGGGTTCTGATATTTGATGCTTGAAGAAGCCGCTCCTTTAACCGAGCCGCCGTGGTGGCTGGTTGGGGGAGTGGCTTCTTAGCGTCTTGGGGATGTGCTAGATACTTTTCACGGGGCGCATGGTGGCTGTTCTCGTGGTGACCAGTTTCGTGGCGTGCCCCGGTGCCGGGTGCTAGGATTCTGAAGGGCTAGGATCTAGAGATTCTCTAGGGAGTTTGTCGAAAGGGGAGATGATGGCTGCCGCTCAGCCTGCCGCACGCGATAGCATGCGTGAGAACCGTACCGCCACCGCTGTCGAGCGTGTGCCGGGTTCAACCCGCATCATGGGCGTTGACCCGGGTTTGACCCGCTGCGGTTTCTCCATGCTCGATATGACCGCCGACCGTAAGGCGCACTTCGTGAACGTGGGCGTTGCCGGCACGATCCCGGCGGAGTCCCTGGACCAGCGTATTCTCTGGATTTTCAATGCCGCCTCCCACTGGCTCGACACCTACAAGCCGGATGCCCTGGCGATTGAGCGTATCTTCGCTCAGGAGCAGGTGAACACGGTGATTGGTACGGCGCACGCTTCGGGCGCGGTGATTTCTGCGGCGGCGATGCGCGGCGTGCCGGTGTTCTTCCATACCCCCTCGGAGGTGAAGGCGGCGGTGACCGGTAGCGGCCGCGCCGATAAGGCGTCCGTGGGTCGCATGGTGACCCGCATTCTGGGGCTGGACTCCATGCCGAAACCCGCCGATGCTGCCGATGCCCTGGCGATTGCGATCTGTCACGGCTGGCGTGGCGGCGACATCGGTTCGGGCATTAACATGGCCGCCCAGACGCAGACTCACCAGGGTTCACGCCCGGCGCAGACTCGCCGTGGTGGGTCGTTGACTCCGGCGCAGCGTGCCTGGATGGAGGCGGAGGCGCGCGCTCGCCGCTAGAGGTGCCTGTGTGTGCCTTCGTGGGCCTTTGCGCCCCTCCTGCTGGTTCGCATGTATTCGCTAAGAAGTTCGAATATATGCTTGATTTCAGAAGAAATATTCTAATATACTTGTAGTGTCTCCCCGTCGAACTGGGGGAGTGCGTTCTGCGGGTGCCGGAGTGCCCGGTGCCCTCACACTGCCGCGAGCCTCAACCCGGGGGCGCGGTGTTGAAAGGTGGAGAGAAATGATTGCATCCCTGACCGGTCGTGTGGCTCAGGTGGGCCTTGATCATGCGGTGATTAACGTGAACGGTTTCGGCATGCTCGTGTACGCTACCGCGCGTACTCTCTCCAAGCTGCGCACCGGTGAGGAGGCTACCGTGCTGACCACCATGATTGTGCGTGAAGAGTCGATGACTCTCTACGGTTTTTCGGAGCCTGCCGAGCGTGAAGTGTTCGATATGATGCTTTCGGTTTCCGGTATTGGTCCGCGTATTGCGCTGGCGGTGTTGAGTGTTCACACTGCCGCTGAGGTGGAGCGCGCCGTGGCGACCGGTGACGATAAGGCGTTCACGAAGGTTCCCGGTATTGGCCCGAAGGGTGCCCGCCGTATTGTGCTGGAGCTTGCCGGCAAGCTGATTCTCAGCGACGGTCAGACCGATGAGTTGCCGCTGAGCCAGGGCATTGTCTGGAAGCCGCAGGTGCTTGACGCTCTCACCTCCTTGGGCTGGAGTGAGAAGGACGCTTCCGCCGCTATTGACGCTTATGTGCAGCACAACCCTGCCGCAGAGACTGAGCCGGTGGGTGTGGCTCTGCGCGGTGTGCTCGCCTCCTTGGGTACTCAGAACACGGTGGGCCGCCACTAAACGGCGCGCCCTGCCCGATGTATCCCACTCAAACTTGTGTGAAAGAAGAATTCTATGAGCCAGAATCCCTATGAGCCGCAGCCCGCGGCGTCCCTGGTTTCCGGCGGGTATTTTCCCGGTCAGGTGCCCGGCACTCAGGCGTCTGCAGCTCCCGCCCAGCGCCTGGTGGCGATGGAAGAAGAGCCTGAAGAGAAGATGATTGAGGCGGCACTGCGCCCTAAATCCTTGGATGACTTTGTGGGTCAGCGCCGTGTGCGTCAGCAGCTGTCCCTGGTGCTGGAGGCTTCGAAGATACGTGGCCGTAGCGCCGACCATGTGCTGCTGTCGGGCCCTCCCGGTCTGGGTAAGACCACTCTCGCAATGATTATTGCGGCGGAGATGGAGGCGCCGCTGCGCATCACCTCCGGCCCGGCGATTCAGCATTCGGGTGATTTGGCGGCGATCCTGTCTTCGCTGACTCCCGGTGAGGTGTTGTTCCTGGATGAGATTCACCGTATGAGCCGCCCGGCTGAGGAAATGCTCTACATGGCGATGGAAGATTTCCGTGTGGACATTGTGGTCGGTAAGGGCGCGGGTGCGACCTCCATTCCGCTGGAGCTGCCGCAGTTCACCCTGGTCGGTGCGACGACCCGTGCGGGTCTGCTGCCGGGGCCTCTGCGTGACCGCTTCGGTTTTACCGGGCACCTGGAGTTCTACTCGGTGGAGGAGCTGGAGCTGGTGCTTCGCCGTAGCGCGGGTCTGATGGACATGCAGATTACCTCCGAGGGCTTCATTGAGATTGCCGGTCGTTCCCGCGGCACGCCGCGTATTGCGAACCGCCTGCTGCGCCGTGTGCGTGACTGGGCGCTGGTGAACGGCGTGGACCGCATCAACGCGCGTGATGCCGCAACCGCGCTGGACATGTACGAGGTGGATTCGCGCGGTCTGGACCGCCTGGACCGCGCCGTGCTGGAGGCGCTGATTCACAAGTTCGGCGGTGGCCCGGTGGGTCTGTCCACCCTCGCCATTGCGGTGGGTGAAGAGACGGAGACCGTGGAGACGGTTGCCGAGCCGTACCTGGTGCGTGAGGGCCTGATTGGTCGCACTCCGCGCGGTCGTGTGGCTCTGCCCGCGGCGTGGGAGCACCTCGGCTTGGAAGCGCCGGAGATTCAGCTCTAGACCCGCACTAACTTAGACCCGTAGCGGCTGATAACACAGCAGTAGCCCGTGGGAGGTATCAACCCCCTGCGGGCTTCTCTGTACCCCGGTAGCTCTTCTGCAGGCGCTGCCGGGCTCCGCAGGGCACTGGCGGGCTCTGCCGGGCTTTATTGGTGCCATAAAATTACGCCGAGAGAGTCCAAAACTCAGGTTAACCTCACAAAAATGCTGGTTCGGGGCGATAAAGCTCATGCTCTCGCGTAGGATGGATACGTACTGTATCTACGATTCCACACCTTCTGGTACGCTCAACCCTCGCGATGAGCGGCACGGGTGCGGATGTGAAAGTGAGACCATGGATCCTAACTTCCTCGTCAACGTCATCATGACGATTGTCTTCTTTGCCGCAATTTTTTGGATTTTTACTTCCGCTAAGAAGAACCAGCAGAAGCAGTTGGAGGCGCTGCAGGCAATGCGACGTGCGCTCGTCCCCGGTGATCAGGTGATGACTGCTTCCGGCGTCTACGGCACCGTCGTCAGCACTGACTTTGAGAACAACAAGCTGCAGCTTCAGATTGCAGAGGGCGTTGTGATTACTGCGTCCATGAACGCGATCCTGAACCTTGTTGAGGAGGAAGCCCCCGCGGCACCCCTGACCGAGGACGTGTACGAGGCTACCGCATCCGAAGCTCCCGCTTCCGATACCTCTTCTGATACTGCTAAGTAATTCAGAGCGTATGAGCCCGGCGCCCCGTGAGCGGCGTCGGGTTTTCGCGTTACGGAATCTGTAGAACACTCAATACTATTCACACGAAGAAGGAACATTATGGCTAAGCGTTCACCGCTTGCAGCCGCGCGAGGGGCGCTCCTCTCGATGGTCCTGCTCATGGTTGTTATGGCTGCCGGTATTTTCGGTAGCACCTATTCGGGAGGTTCGTGGGCGCCGAAGCTCGCCCTGGACCTTTCGGGTGGTACTCAGATGATTCTTACTCCGAAGGTTAACGGCTCTTCGGATGAGAACGTCACCCAGGAGCAGTTGAACCAGGCGGTTGAGATTATTCGTCAGCGCGTTGATGGTGCCGGCGTTTCGGAGGCGGAGGTTACCACCTCTTTCGGTTCGGGTAATAACGTGGTTGTTTCGGTTCCCGGAACGATTAGTGCTGAGACTCGTCAGCTGATTCAGGCGTCTGCAAATATGACGTTCCGCCCGGTTCTTGTAGCCGGTGCCGGTACTGCGGTGGCTGAGGATGCCCGCACTGCGGACGATAAGCTACCGAATCCCTCCGCGGAGCCGACTGATGGTTCGGACCGTAACTGGATTACCGCTGACCTGTACAAGGAATATGAGGCGAAGGACTGCACCGCGGCACGTAATGAGGACGCCGATAGTGCGGACCCGACTAAGCCGATGGTGGCGTGTTCCAGTGACGGTCAGGAGAAGTATATTCTGGGCCCTGTGGAGCTGAACGGTAGCGATATTTCTACCGCAAGCTACTCGCAGGAAACAACCGGTCAGGGCGTGACTACGGGCCGTTGGGCTGTGAACATTCAGTTCAATGATGCTGCCCGTGAGAAGTTCCAGAACATTACTTCTCGCCTGAACTCGATTCGTGCACAGAACGCATCTGATCCGCGTGCCCGCTTCGCGATTCTGCTGGACGGCAAGGTGCTGTCTTCCCCGATATCGCAGGCTGTGATTTCTGACGGTAAGCCGCAGATTACCGGTGACTTCACTGAGCAGCAGGCGAAGGCTCTCGCCGATCAGCTCAAGTACGGTGCCCTGCCGATTAGCTTTACGATCCAGTCGGAGCAGCAGATTTCTGCGACCCTGGGTTCGGAGCAGTTGCGTGTGGGTCTGCTGACCGGTCTGATTGGTCTGCTGCTGGTGTTTGTGTACTCGCTGTTCCAGTACCGTCTGCTGGGCTTTGTGACGATTGCGTCGCTGATTGTTGCGGGCATCATTTCGTATGAGGCGATTGCGCTGCTGGGTTGGGCGTTGAACTACCGTCTGTCTCTGGCTGGTGTGGCGGGTCTGATTGTGGCGATTGGTGCTACGGCTGACTCGTTCATCGTCTACTTTGAGCGTATCCGTGATGAGATCCGTGCGGGCCGCACGATTCCGTCGGCGGTGAACCACGGTTGGAAGCGTGCATCCCGCACTATCCTGGCGTCGAAGGCTGTGAACCTGCTGGCTGCTGTGGTGCTGTATGTGGTGTCGGTCGGTTCGGTGAAGGGCTTCGCGTTCACTCTTGGTTTGACTGCGATTGCTGACCTTGTGGTCGTGTACCTGTTCACCCACCCGATGCTGACCCTGCTGGCGAATACCCGCTACTTCGGTGAGGGTCACCGCCACTCGGGCCTGTCGCCTGAGTCGCTGGGTGTGACGCCGCTGTACCGTGGTGCCGGTCGCCTCCGCACCCCGGAGGAGAAGCAGCTGAGCATTGCTGAGCGTCGCCGTGCAGAGCGTGCTGCCGGTGAGGCTGACGAGTCTGCTTCTGATGAGAAGAAGGAGAGCTAAGCATGGCTACCGATGTGAAACCTAATGCTTTTGCCCGCTTCGGTAATGACCTGCATTCGGGTGCCCGCTCGTACCCCTTCGTGGGTAAGCGCCACCTGTGGCTGGTGATTGCGGCTGTGCTGATGGCGGTGTCGGTTCTGATTCCGTCGGTGAGCGGCGGCTTCAACCTGGGTATTGATTTCCGTGGCGGTTCGGAGTTCGTGGTCTCGAAGACCGCGCACGTTGATACTGCTACGGGTGAGCGCGTTATTCACGAGAAGGCGAAGGACGCTTCGGATGTTCGCGTGACCAATATTGCGCCGGGTACGATTCGTGCCCAGATGAGCAAGCTCAGCGATGATGAGACTCTGCAGGTGAAGGCGGCTCTGCAGGAGGCTTACGGCGTTTCTGAGAATGACGTGACCTCCTCGTTTGTGGGCCCGACCTGGGGTGCAGATGTGACCCGTCAGGCGTTCTGGGGTCTGATCGCGTTCGTGGTGCTGGCGCTGATTGGTATGGCGTTCTACTTCCGCACCTGGAAGATGTCGCTGGCGTCTATTGCGGGTCTGTTCTTCACCGTGGTGGTGACGGTTGGTCTGTATGCCGCGTTCGGCTTCGAGATTACTCCGAGTGCAATTATTGGTTTCTTGACGATTCTGAGCTACTCGCTGTACGACTCGGTGGTGGTGTTCGATAAGATCCGTGAGAACACGGACGGTGTACTGGAACGCCGCGACACGACCTTTGCCGAGCAGATTAACCTGGCGGTGAACCAGACTCTGGTCCGTTCGATTAACACGGCTATTGTGGGTGTTCTGCCGGTGGGCGCGATCCTGTTCATTGGTGCGTTCATCCTGGGTGCGGGTACTCTGCAGGACCTGTCCCTGTCGCTGTTCGTGGGTATTCTGGTGGGCATGTTCGGTACGCTGTTCGTGTCTGCTCCGCTGTATGCTTCGCTGCGTTTGGGTGAGGCTCAGATTCGTGAGCACACCGCGAAGGTGGAGAGCGGCAACTTCAAGGACGCTGATGCTGAGGACGCTGACGAGGCTGAGGGTGACTCTTCGGAGGAGCCCGCCGAGGCTGAGAAGGCTGCTAAATCCGCGAAGGCTGAGAAGGCTGCAAAGTCTAGCAAGGCAGCTAAGCCCGCGAAGGTTGCGGAGTCTGAGGAATCTGCGGAGGACGAGGAGGCGACCGAGAAGCCCGCTAAGAAACCGGCACGTGCAACCATTGAGATTCACCGTGTGAACCTGAACGGTTAGCCTGCGTTCCGCCAGCGCTACTAGTGCTTAACGGTAGGGGAGTCGATACTGAAGAGGTGTCGGCTCCCCTTTAGCGTACCCGTGGTTTTATGCCCGCGAGTTTGTTCCCATTGGCTTGTTCCCGTGGCGGCGCGGGGTAGTAGAACCAGGGCAGCAGAACCGGGGGAGTAGCGCCTCCCTCATGCCCGCTGCCCTCATGTTCGCCGGGCTAATATTTCACAGCGCGGCATAGTTTACGCGCATATTTTGGCTCATATCCGCACGCTGGGTAGGATAAAGATAGAAGATACTGCGCGCCCGCATCCACGCCTTTCAATGATAAGTAGATTCGGGGGTTCAGGTCATCGCTGTTACGTCCAAAGGAGCCTGAAAATGAGTGCAGAAGCCGGAATGAACGCAAACGCTGAGAGCCAGGACCCTCAGCAGGGTAAGACTGTTCGTGGCTCGCACCGCGTCATGGCTGCTGGCGGACGTGTGCCGAACCGCCTGGTCTTCGGTAGCCGCAGCACCATGCAGGCCTCCGATTCTCACGGCGGTACCGTCCATTTCTCCCCGATGATTGCGCCGGTCGTGCGTGCCGTGCGCCGCTACCACCCGGACGAGGACATTCAGGTGCTGCAGCGTGCCTACGAGGTGGCGAACCGCTGTCACGAGGGTCAGAAGCGTAAGAGTGGCGACCCGTACATCACCCACCCGGTGGCTGTGACCGCGATTCTTGCGGAGATGGGCGCGACCGGTCCCGTGCTCGCCGCCGGTCTGCTGCATGACACGGTGGAAGACACCGACTACACGATGGAGCAGCTCACCGAAGAGTTCGGTGAGGAGGTCGCCTACCTGGTCGACGGCGTGACCAAGCTGGACAAGATGACCTACGGCGAGAACGCCTCC
>FLSD01223749.1_pt1 | contig 18822 bp, 12 predicted proteins | sample 1497351 | NCBI WGS metagenome assembly FLSD01 (sample SAMEA4031770, study PRJEB14383) | metagenome | biome: human; feature: oral; material: saliva | place: Philippines | collected 2014 | reverse complement strand
CCCAGAGCCACCCACAGCAGGTGAGGAAGCACCGTAACGAACTGGTGGTACTCCACCAGAACCGGCACGAACAGCGCCGCGAAGAACACCGCCAGCAACGCACCAAAGAGCAGAATACGTGCACGGTTGAACGGGCGAGCCACCGCAGCCAGGTTCCACAGACCCATCATCACCAAAGTAATGAACGAGGCCGTCTGAATCTGACGGATATCCTCAACACCCATGCCACGAGCCGCGAACGTTACCGACAACAGCATCGCAACCACGATAATCGAGTTCGGAACCGTGTAATTCAGCACGCGGCGCAAGAATCCCGGCACGTAACGGCGCGAATTCGGCAACAGGGTCAACGCGAAGGACGACGCACCCACAATCAAGAAGTCAGCAGTCGAGTACTGACGCGGCAAGAACGGGAAAGTCAAACCAAAGAGGCTAAACAGAACACCCAGAAGAATCGCGAAACCAGTCTTCGTCAAGAACAGGTTCGCCACCATCTCAATGTTCGTAATGACCTGACGGCCCTGCTCCAACGCAGCCGGCAGAGACGAGAACTTACCGTCCAACAGAACCAGGCGAGAAACAGCCTTCGTCGCCGGAGCAGCGTTACCCATCGCAATACCCAAGCTTGCATGCTTGAGCGCCAGAGCATCGTTAATGCCGTCACCGGTCATCGCCACCACATGGCCGCGCTCCTTCAGCGCAATCACCATGTTCTTCTTCTGCTCGGGCGACACGCGACCGAAAATATTGTGAGTAGCCGCAGCCTCAGCAAGCTCCGGACCGTCCTCAGGCAGAGTCGAAGCGTCAATTGCGCCCGCAGAAGTATCCATGCCCGCAGTCTTCGCGGCAGCAGCCACAGTGAACGGGTTATCGCCCGAGAAGACCTTCAGCGTCACGCCCTGACGGTGGAAATACTCCACAATCTGAGGCGCATCCGCACGCACATTCTCACGGAAAATCACGAACAGAACCGGGGTAGCATCCGACGGGACCTTCTGGGCCGGCTCACCCTTCTCATTGCGAACCACCGCAGAAGCATGCGCCAAAACCATCGTACGCAGACCCAGAGCCGCTAGCTCAGCGGCACGCTCACGCTCAGCGGTGCCCTTGGCGAGAAGCGCCTCCGGAGCACCCAGAAGCCACGCACCCGAATCCTTAAACTCAATCGCGCTAAAACGCAGCGCCGAGGAGAACGGCACAATACCGGTCACCGACGCCGAGGAAGCATCCGGGAAGCCACCGGTCAGAGCCGCAGCGGTCGGGTTCGCGTTCTCATCGTGACCAAACCACGCTAGCGCCTCATTCCAGCCGGCAGGCAGAGACGCACGCCAGGAAGTGTGCTCGGCAGACTCAGCATCCGGACCCTCAGCCTCAGCAGCGGTGTCCAGTGGGCGCACCGAATCAAAAATCACGCCACCCTCAGTCAGGGTGCCGGTCTTATCGAAGCAGACCACATCCACACGAGCCAGAACCTCAACCGCAGGCTGCTCCTGCACCAGGATGTTGTGCTTACGACCCAGCATCACAGCTGCCGCCGCAAACGCCAGGGTAGTCATCAGCGCCAGACCCTGCGGAATCATCGAAGCAACAGAGGACACCACAGCAATAGAAACCTGCTCCCACAGGTTGTTCTGCTGTACGGTCTCCAGGCCGCCAGCCGCCTGAATCTGACCCCACAACACCACAGGAATAATGACCGCAAGACCCACCGTAATCCAGCGGACCACACGGTTCAGCGCATCACGCAGCTCAGACTGAATACGCGAGAACTGACGCGCCTCATCAGAAATCTTGCTTGCACGAGAATTCGCGCCCACATGAGACAGCAGGACGCGACCGGTACCACCCAGCACACTCGACGCCGACAGCACCATATCGCCGGGACGCTTAGCAATCGGGTCGTTCTCGCCGGTCAGCAGGGACTCATCCAGCTCCAAAGAATCGGAGGTGAGCACAATAGCATCCGCAGGAACCTGATCGCCGCGCTTGAGGATGACAACGTCACCCTCAACCAGCTGCTCCATCGGAACCTCAACGCTCTTACCATCACGCACGGCAGTAGCGGGGGAACGATCCAGCAGGGAGATGCGGTCCAGCTCAAGCTTCGCCTTGTACTCCTGCACAAAACCGATCACCACGTTAGCGATAACAGCCGCTAGGAAGAGCAGATCAGCCCAACGCTGGTACATGATCACCACGGCGCCACACAGACCTAACACCAGGTTGAAGACCGTGAACAGGTGCGCACGCATGATGCTCCACAGCGTGCGAGAAGACTTATTGTTCTGGGTATTGACCTTACCCTCAGCAGTCAGGCGAGCAACATCATCGCTGCTCAAACCGTGCTGGGCAATATCGAAAGATCCGCTATGCGGTGTTTCAGAATATTCGGGAATGTAGCCGGCAACGGCAGACGCTGCCGTTTTCTGCTGAGGATCCATGCAGGGGTCTCTTTCTCGAATGGATGGAATGCTGAACTGAATAGAGCTCAGTATTGCGGACACTACCTTTCAGTGTATCTGTGAAGAAGGGGATAAAGATAATCTCCGCCCTGTAATGAGCTGATAGTTACAGTCATTCCAGAACGGAGATTTAATATATGCGAATACTGGTATATTTTGAGGTAGAAAGTATTTGCGGGAGGGGTCGCCAGCGCCCCACAAAATCAGCACGCCAGCAGAACCAGCGCTTCGACAGAATCAGCGCTCCGGCAGAATCAACAAACGATTCGTCACCGGATGCCTCAACACCTCAATCGGATGCTGATACACCTCAGACAACAACTCCGCCGAACACACCTGCTCAGGGGCACCCGAAGCAACCACCTCGCCACCACGCAACAACACCATACGGTCAGAATACGCAGCCGCCACATCCAGGTCATGAAGCACCGTCAACACCGCAGCACCCTCAGCAGCCAACTCACGGCTCACCCGCAACGTCTGCTCCTGATGCGTAATATCCAACGCCGCAGTCGGCTCATCCAAAAGAATCAGCGGAGTCTGCTGAGCAAACACACGCGCCAAATGCGCACGACCACTCTCACCACCGGACAGAGTTGTAATATCGCGATCCGACAAATGAGTCACCGACGTACGCTCCATCATCGAAGCAACCACGGCGTCATCCTCCTCAGCGCGTTCCGTGCCCTTCCACGGGGTACGGCCCATCTGAACCACCTCATGCACCGTATACGAAAACGCCACATTCAACTTCTGCAGCAGCATCGCACGCTGACGCGCCATCTGACGGGCATGAATCGAACCCAAAGGGGTGCCGTCCAGCAGAATCTCACCGCTACTGGGCGCAATATCACCAGCAATCACACCCAGCAGAGTCGACTTACCGGCACCATTGGGGCCAATCAGCGAAACAACCTCGCCCGCAGAAACTGACAGGGACACATCATTCAAAATCTGACGCCCACCAGCGTTAAAACACACACCCGACAGGCTCAACAACTCGCTCACGAAGCACCTCCGCCCTGACCCAGGGAACGACGCAGCAACACGAAGAACGTCGGGCCGCCCACCAAAGCCGTAAAAATACCAATCGGCAAATCAGCAAAAGGCACCAGCGTACGCGCACCCAAATCAGACAGCGCAATCAACAGGGCGCCACCCAACGCCGAAGCCGGCAACAACACACGATTCGACGGACCCAAAATCATGCGCAACAGGTGAGGAATAATCAGACCGATAAACGCAATAATGCCCGCATACGCCACCGCAGCACCCGTCAACAAAGCCGTCGCCGCAATAGACACCGCACGCAGACGCTCCACATTCACGCCAGAATGTTGCGCCGCACGCTCACCCAACGCCAGAACATCCAGCGAAGAAGCCATCACAAAACACGCCACCAAACCGATCAGAATAACCGGCCAGACGCTCGCCACAGCCTTCCACGTGGAACCGTTCAGTGAACCCATCTGCCAGAACACAATCTGATCGCGGCTCGTCGTATCAGCAATAAACATGAGGAACGCAATAATCGCATTCGCCACCGCTGTCACCGCGATACCGGTCAAAATCATTGACAGAACCTTCGCGCGGCCCGAAGAGCGCGACAGGAAATACACCAGCGCGGTAGCCGCCAACGCACCCACAAATGCGAATGCAGGAGTCGTGAAAATACCGAAGAACTGCAGGTTCAACACAATCGACAAACACGCGCCAACCGCAGCACCCGAGGAAACACCAATCACGCCCGGCTCAGCCAACGGGTTACCAAACACCGACTGCATCACCGCGCCGGAAGTACCCAAAGCGGCACCCACCAGCACGCCCAACAGCACACGTGGGAAACGGATATTCCACAGGGTGCTGTCCGCCAGCTGCATCGCCGGGTTCTCCGGTGCAAGACCCAGACGGCGGCCCACAGAAGCAACCACCTGATCAACCGGGATATTGTACTGGCCCAAACCCGCAGACAGCACCATCACAGCGCACAGCGCCACCGCCAAAAACGTAAACGTCAGACCGGCACGACGTCGACGCGAAGCACGATAATCCCGCGCACCCGCCGCACTCTTCACCGCAGCCACTACTGGGCTCCCGCAGGAGTCGAGTACGCAGCCTTAGCCAGCGAGAGCAACACCGCCGGAGTATTCGGGCCGTAGGACAGAATCTGGCCGTCACCCATATCGATAATGCGCTTATTCTTACCGGCAGTCGTCTCACCCACACCCGGGCGAGCCAAGAAACCGTCCAAACCACCGGTGGACTTAATGCCGCCGCTCATGGTCAGAATGACGTCCGGGTTCAGCTTCACCAACGCCTCACTGGTCGCCGGAATAATATTTGTCGCGTTCTGCTCAGACGCCACATCCTTGCCACCAATAGCCTGAATCAAATCATCAGCGCCCGAACCCTTACCGAGCACAAAGAACACGCCAGCGGTACCGCGCACGTACAGGAACGCGAACGACACCTGCTGCTCACCCTTCGGGGCAACGTCCTTGAGCACCTGCAGGGCATAATCCAGGTCCTTCTGCACTCGGGCAGCAACCTGCTCGCCCGCCTCCGGAACACCCAACGCCTGCGCAACAGCCTTGAGCTGCGGAATGATCTTATCCATACGACGCTCATGATCGAAGACCACCACGGTCACACCCGCTGCGCGCAGCTGATCCACAATCTCAATCGGGCCGTTGCTCTTATCCCACAGCACCAGGTCCGGGGAGGTCGCCAGAATCGCCTCAGCGTTCAGATCGTGACCGTTCTGGGTCACCAGCGGCAGATGAGCCAGCGACTGCTCAGTTGAGGAGGTGACACGACCGACCAGGCGACCACCCAGACCCAGCGCAATCATCTGCTGAGCCAGAGTGCCGTACAGGTCCAGTGCCAGCACGCGGTCAGCGGACTTCACGGTCACCTCAGTGCCGTTGAAATCCTTGAACGTCACCGGGAAAGCCGGAGTGGGGGTGTCAACCATCGGCTGAATTTCCGGGGTATCTGCGGCGCTATTGGGGCCGCGCAGAGCCTTCTGATCAGGGGCAATAGAAGAACGTAGCTGATCCGCCAGGTTCTCCAAAGCGGTGCGGGTGCTCTGCTCATCCACAACAGCCTGCGAAGTACTTGAAGAAACAGTCGGGTTCTGAGTACCAACACCGCAAGAGCTCAGCAGAAACGCAGAAGTGATGGAGAACGCCGCATACTTCACTGCATCGCGGCGGTTCAGGGCTGAAGAAGAAAGGGAAGAAAACATCGTAGTCTCGCAGAAAAAAGGGAGCTAGAAAAACTGGGGTAGGTGCCGAGGCAAAACCTGGCACCTGAAGCGGGGGTGCAGCGAAAATCTGCACCCCCGCACGGGCCGTGTCGGCTCACCGGTGAACCTCATGGTTGAGCCTCACGGGCGAGCCGACAGTGTGGGCATCCTCGTGAGGTGCCGTTATGCCTTCTTGCGGCGGCGAGTGTACACGACGGTACCCGCACCGGCTGCAACAGCGATGAAACCTGCAACCAGGGTGCCCTCAATACCGGATGCACCGGTGGAAGCCAGAGCCTTGCCGGTGACCGGGTCGCAGCCCTCACCCTCGTAGACGGTCTCGGTCACGGTCTTGGTGGTGGTCTTCGCGCCGTTGATCGCCGCGGAGAAGCTCAGCGGAGCCATGTCCTTACCGGCCTCGTAGAAGCCAGCGAACGCCTTCGCGCCCTCAGCGGTCAGGGTGGTTGCCGCACCGTTGATGCTCACGGCGTCAGCGGAGCTCTGCAGACCCGAAAGATCCACCTTCAGCAGCGCCACCTCACCGTAGTTAGTCGCCTTGCCGGAGGAATCATTGCTGGTCACGGTCGCGTAGAGAGTGCCGGAATTGCCGTCAATTTCAAGGCGCGGGTTCGCAATGGTGGTGTCCAGAATGCCGTGGTGGCCGGTGAAACGAACCGAACCGCTGAAGGAGATAGAACCCTTACCATTCTTGAAGGTGCCGGTGCCGTTAGACCAGTTGAACGCATCCGAAGAGTAGGAGGTGCCGTTCAGCTCCCAGCTACCGTTCGCGATGCCGCCGCGCACGTAGTTGCGGAAGGAATCACGCACGCCCCAGCCGAGGTTTGCGCTCTTAATGGTGCCGTCGGATGCGCCCTGCTCCTGCACCTCGCGGGTGCGGGTGACGGGTACGCAGACCGGCTGTGCCGGGTTGTTGCTGACAGAACCGTTCGAGGAAGAACCGCCGTTAGAAACGGTGCCGGAGGTGCCTGCCGAACCAGAGTTGCTGGAGCCGTTGCCGGAACCACCGTTGTTAGAGGAGCCGCTATCGTTGGCGTTGTTCTCCTTGGGCTGCGAAGAGTTGTTCTCCGAAGTGGAGGGAACCTCAACGGTGTTCTCCGCGGTCTGCTCGCTGAGCTTTACGGAGAAGCTCAGCGGCGCCATGGCCTTGTCGGCACCGCGGTACTGGCCCGCGAAGAGCACAGTGGAACCTTCATCGGTGAGGGTGACTGCCGCGTTCTGCGCCGAGAAGACGCCGTCCTTCACGCTCGCGCCGGTAAGGTCCACCTCAGCGATTGCCAGGCCGGTCTTGGAAACGGACTTGCCGTCGAGGGTCAGCGCGTCCACGTCAGCGACCAGGGTGCCCTTGCCGTTGACGACGACCAGGCGCATGTTCTTGATGGTGCTCTTGAGCTGGCCGTTGTGACCGGTGAACTCTGCGGTGCCCGCAAAGTTGATCTGACCGGTCTTCGTCTCGGGGTTGTACACGCCGGATGCCTGAGTGTACTTGAAGCCGCCAGCTGCGGTCTTCTCCATGCCCTCAACGTTCACGGAGCCGTGTGCGAAGCCGGTCAGGTACTTCAGGAAGGACTCGCGGATATCCCAGCTGAGGGTGCCGGACTCGACGACGTTGCCGGTGACCTTCTCGTCACGCTTGGGCTCGGTGGTTGCGGCGGGGGAGGAAGGTGCCGCAGAGGAGGGAGCCGCGGAGGTGGGCTCTGCGCTCGGGGCAGCGGAGGTGGGCTCTGCAGGCTTGGGTGCCTCGCTGGTCGGTGCGGAGGAGGGCGCTGCGGTCGGCTCGTTGCTGGGCTCAGCGGTCGGCTTTGCGGTCGGCTCGTTGCTGGGCTCAGGGCTCGGCGCGGGTGCTTCCTTGGTCACGATGGTTGCGGAGAAGCTGAGCGCATCCAGCTCCTGACCTGCCTTGTAGAAGCCCGCGAAAGCGCTGGTTGCCTCTTCGGCAAGCTTGACGCGGGTGCCGTTTTCCTCGTCCACGCTGGGCAGGGTGATGGTGTTACCCTCAACCTTCAGGTCGGAGGCGTTGAAAGTGCCGATGGTCATGTTCTTGGTTTCGACCAGGTCGTTCGGGGTGGTGTTGCCGTTGTAGGGGCGCGACTGAACGTTGGCGCGCACGGTGCCCACGCCGTCCTTAATGGTGACGGAGAGGTCGGAGATGATGACTTCCAGCAGGCCGTGGTGTGCGGTGTAGTGAATCGAGGAGCCGGTGAAGGTGACGGAGTATTCGCCGTTGGCTACGGTGCCTTCGGCGGAGGTGAAGTGGTAGGAGCCGTCTTCGTTGGTGGTGACGCCGGTCAGTTTCTGGGAGCCCTGGGAGAAGGCGCCGTTGATGTAGGAGCGGAAGGACTTCTTCAGGCCCCAGTTGACGGTGACGTCCTGCAGGCTCTGCTCTGAGGCTGCGGTTACCTCACCGGCACTGATGTGGGAGTTGGTTTCAGCTGCGAAGGCCGCGGGTACGCCAGCGACGCCGCTGAGGCCGATGGTTGCTGAAGCCAAGAACGCCCAGGTGCGCTTGGTGAGAGAGGGGGTAGACATTCGGTGTCTCCTTGAATTTTGTGATTGTGGTGTTCGTATCAAGTCTAGCCTTATTAGCCTATATTTGTGTAACTTAATGCCTAGGGTGACTTGTGCATGAGGTATACCTTAGCAAAAGTTTTTGAAAACTATTGCCAAAAACGGTTTTTGGTGACAATATGTCATTATCAGGTTTTGGTGACATCATGTCACTAAAATATTTATTGTTCACCCACAAGCCACTTTAGGAACTCACAATGACCGTGATCGCCCCCGAAACTACCCAGGAACGCTTCTCCGCACGCCTGAAGGAAAGCACCAAGTACGTCCACGACAACGCCGAACACTCCACCTTCATGGAAGACCTCATGGGCGGCTCCCTCAACACCGAGGCATACCTGCGCCTCATCAACCAGTACGTGCACATCTACGAAGCACTCGAAGCAGTCTCCGCACACTACCGCGCAGAACCCAACCCCATCACCGAACCCTTCACCCACCCCGGCCTCGACCGCGCAGAATACATCCGCGCAGACATCCGCGCACTCGGCCAGGACGGCGACATCGACGCGCCCCTGCCCGCAACCGCAGAATACGTAGAGCGCATCCGCGCGACCATCAACTCCCCCGAACGCTACCTCGCGCACCACTACCTGCGCTACCTTGGCGACCTCTCCGGTGGCCAGGCAGTCGCAGCGCTGGTTAGCCGCCACTACGGCATCCCCGCTGAAGCACTGAGCATGTACCGCTTCACCGAACTGCCCAAGCCTAAGGTCTTCAAGGACGGCTACCGCGAACTGCTCGACAACGCACCCCTGACCGACGAACAGCGCGAAGCCCTCATCGAAGAATGCATCGAAGGCTTCCGCATCAACGCCTCCCTGTTCGCGCAGCTCGGCCGCAAGGTTGCCGAGGCATAAACACTGAACGCCTCAACGCCCAACGTCTAAACATTCAACGCACAAGCCTGCGGGCATAACAACCTGCGGGCATAACAAAAGGGGCGGATGCTCCACAAGCATCCGCCCCTTTCGGCGTTCGTCTCAAACTAGTCGAAGACTAGCCCTTCGCAACCTCACCGAAGTAAGAAGCGAGAGTACCCTCGTGAGCTGCACGCAGCTCATCCAGGTCAATAGAAACCTCATCCTGGAAGTCCAGAGCGTTCGACTCAGCATCCACCACGCCAATACGTGCGAAGGGGAACTGGCGAGCGGTGCACATATCCTTGAAGCGCACCTCCTCAGAACGCGGAACCGAAACCACAACGCGGCCCAGGGACTCCGAGAACAGCAGGGTGAACAGGTCCAGACCGTCACGCTCAGCAACCTCACCCAGACCAATGCGGGCACCGGTGTTGAAACGCAGGCAAGCCTCCGACAGAGCCGCAGCCAGACCACCGGCAGACACGTCGTGTGCGGCATCAATCATGCCGTCACGAGACATGTTCACCAGCATGTCACCCAGCTGACGCTCCAGAGCCAGATCAACCTTCGGCGGCTGACCGCCCAGGTGGCCCTTGAAGCGAGCCCACTCGGAGCCGTCCAGCTCATCGCGAGTGGTACCCAGCAGGTAGATAGCCTGACCGTCATGCTCAGGAGCCCAACCCGAAGGGGTGCGGCGGGTGACGTCATCCATCACGCCCATCATCGCCACCACGGGGGTCGGGTTAATAGCCTTGCCACCGGTCTGGTTGTACAGGGACACGTTACCGCCGGTCACCGGAACACCCAGCTCCATGCAGCCATCAGCCAGGCCGCGAACAGCCTCAGCGAACTGCCACATGACGTCCGGATCCTCGGGAGAACCGAAGTTCAGGCAGTCAGACACAGCCACGGGGCGTGCACCAACGGTCGCAACGTTACGGTACGCCTCAGCCAAGGACGCGCGAGCACCCTCGTACGGATCCAGGTAGGTGAAACGCGGGGAGGCGTCGGTCGCCAGAGCAACACCGAGGTTGGTGTTCTCGTCCACGCGCACCACGCCGCCGTCGTCCGGCATGGACAGGGCGGTGTTGCCCTGAACGTAGCGGTCGTACTGGTTGGTAATCCAGGACTTGGAGCACATGTTCGGGGACGCCATGAACGCCTTGATTGCCTCGCCCAGCTCCTTGCCGCGCGGGCGGGAGTCGTCGGCAGCCGAACCGGTGAAGTGGTTAGCCTGAACGTCATCCTGCCACTCGGGGCGTGCGTAAGGGCGCTCGTAGGTGGGGCCGTCGTGTGCAACGGTGCGGGGGTCAACATCCACGATGACCTCGCCGTCCCACTCAATGACCAGGCGACCAGAATCGGTCACCTCACCGAGGAAGGAGTACTCCACGCCCCACTTGTTCATGATCGCTTCGAAGCGCTCCACGTTCTCGGGGGAGACAACAGCCATCATGCGTTCCTGAGACTCAGACATCAGAATCTCGCCCGGGGTCAGGGTGGGGTCACGCAGCAGAACCTTGGTCAGGTCGACGTGCATGCCGCCCTCACCATTAGAAGCTAGCTCGCTGGTTGCGCAGGAAATACCCGCAGCGCCCAGGTCCTGAATACCCTCAACCACGGAGCCCTTGAACAGCTCCAGGCAGCACTCAATCAGAACCTTCTCAGCGAAGGGGTCGCCCACCTGAACGGCGGGACGCTTCGAGGGCTTGGTGTCATCGAAAGACTCGGACGCCAGCACCGACGCGCCGCCGATGCCGTCGCCACCGGTGCGCGCACCGAAGAGGACAACCTTGTTGCCCACACCCGATGCGTTCGCCAGGCGGATGTCCTCGTGGCGCATAATGCCCACAGCCAGTGCGTTGACCAGCGGGTTTGCCTGGTAGCAGGAGTCGAACTCGACCTCGCCGCCGATGTTCGGCAGGCCCAGGGAGTTACCGTAACCGCCAATACCGGCAACCACGCCGCCAATAACGCGGGCGGTGTCCGGGTGATCAATCGCGCCGAAACGCAGCGGATCCATCACAGCAATCGGGCGTGCACCCATGGAAATAATGTCACGCACAATACCGCCCACACCGGTCGCAGCACCCTGGTAGGGCTCCACGTACGAGGGGTGGTTGTGGGACTCAATCTTGAAGGTAACAGCCCAGCCGTCACCAATATCGGTCACACCGGCGTTCTCACCGATACCGACCATCAGGTCCTTCTTCATCTCATCGGTGACCTTCGCACCGAACTGCTTCAGATGAACCTTAGAAGACTTGTAGGAGCAGTGCTCGGACCACATGACCGAGTACATTGCCAGCTCAGCCGCGGTAGGACGGCGACCAAGAATCTCCTTAATATCCTCGAACTCGTTCTCCTTCAGGCCTAGCTCAGCCCAGGGGAGTTCGGTGTCCGGGGTTGCCGCCGCGTGCTCGACGGTGTCGAGGTTAAACTGCTTTTCGCTCATAACTTCTTAGAATCCTTGTCGTGCGTTAGCGGGCGTTAATCAGGTTGGCAAGAACGGAGGTGAACACGCCGAGACCATCGGCGCCACCGCGCAGAGAAACCTCACCAAAACCGGAAGAGGAAGGACCGAAGCCAGGCTCCACAGCGTGCTCCGGGTGCGGCATCAGACCGACCACGTTACCGCGCTCATTGCTGATACCAGCAATGTCGTTACGGGAACCGTTCGGGTTGAAACCAACGTAGCGGAACACCACGCGACCCTCAGCCTCCAGCGCCTCCAGAGTCTTCTGGTCAGCAACATACTGACCGTCCTGGTTCTTCAGAGGAACAACAATCTCCTGGCCAGCAGCGTAGTTGCTCGTCCAGGAGGTGGAGTTATTCTCAATGCGTAGAACCTGGTCACGGCAAATGAACTTGCGGTGATCGTTCTTAATCATCGAACCGGGCAGCAGGTGAGACTCAGTCAGAATCTGGAAACCATTGCAAATACCCAGAACAGGCAGGGGCGCAGAACCGGAGGTGCCAGCAGCGTTAGCGGCATCAATCACCGAACGCATCACGGGAGCCTTCGCAGCAATAGCGCCAGCACGCAGGTAGTCACCATAGGAGAAACCGCCAGGAATAATGACGGCATCAACGTTCTTCAAATCAGCGTCGTCGTGCCACAGCTCAACGACGGTACCGCCAGCCAGACGGACAGCACGTGCAGCGTCACGGTCATCCAGGGTGCCGGGGAAAGTCACCACGCCAACGCGTGCATCAGCGAAAGCGGGGTTCGGGGAATAAGTAGAAAAGTCGCCAACCAGGGGGACTTCAGTAGGTGCGAGGGACTCTGCCATAGGTCTTAGTCCTCCAGAACCGAAACGTTCACAACGTCTTCGATGACAGGGTTCGACAGCAGCTCTTCAGCAGCCTTACGGGCAGCTGCGAGGTGCTCCTCAGTAGCCTCACCCTCGACGGTCAGCTCGAAGCGCTTACCCTGGCGAACATCAACGAAGGAATCAACGCCGATACGGGGCAGCTCGTGAGAAATAGCCTTACCCTGCGGGTCAAGAATTTCGGGCTTGAGCATAACATCAACAACAATACGGGCCATGTGTGGGCACTCCTTGGGTGCGTGGGTTCTGTATGAGCCGTATCTCATCTTACCGTACTAACGACCGTAACGGGGGTGTGTGTTCGGTTGGTGGATACCCTAAGAGGCTCGAATCACGTCTTTTACGCCTCGAGGGGTGGAAGATAGCGCTCACACACCTCCAACAGGCGCTCACGCAGCTCAATCGAACGCTCCGACAACTCACGCTGAATCCGCACGTACTCAGCCTTACCCTCGGCAGTCTCCACCGGGATTGGCTCATACCCCCAGTCGCGAATATCGTAGGGGGCCGCGCGCATATCCAGTTCGCGCGCATCCCACGCCAGGTCAAAACAATCCATGACCAGGGTCGAATCAACCAGCGGCAGCAGCTTATACGCCCACTTGTACACGTCCATATTCGCGTGCAGGCACGCCGGCTGCTCCAGGACGCGCTGCGTCTCGCGGGTCGGCTGCAGCTCGTTCATCGGTGCCGCCTGCGGCATGAAGAAACGGAACGCATCAAAATGCGAGCAGCGGATGCGGTGCTCCTCCACCACACGGTCCGTGCCCTCCGCACCCAGGCGCAGTTCCAGGTAGTCGTGGCGGATATTGTTCTCCACCGACTTGTATGCCATCGCCCACTCGTGCATGCCGAAGCAGCCGAACTGGCCTTTCTTCGCGGCGGTGTTGCGCAGAATCTCGTGGGTAAAGGCGAGGGCGGTGGCGCGGCGCTCCAAGAAGTCGGTGACGTCTACGGTGACGGCGGAGGCGGCATCTGCCTGGGCGCGCGCCTGCTCGGGGGCGCATCCGGCCTCAAGGAGTTCTTGCTCGGTTGCGGGTCGATAAAAACGCCAGGAGGCGCGCTCGGGCGCATCCAGCAGAATGATGCCGGCGCCGGGGTGCCAGCGCTTAAACTGGCCGGGCTTGAGCGTGTAGTAGGTGAAGAGGAAGTCCTCCACGGGGTGCACTTCGTGGCGGGCGCGACGCTGCGCAAACGGGTCGGCGTAGCGGCCGGCACGCGCCTCATGGGCGGTAGCGGCGGCACGCCATTTGCGGGCATCCATCACCTGGGAAAACACAACACTACTCATGCTTCTAGCCTAAACGATGCTGAGACAAGGTAGCGGACGTAGCAATGTCTATCTAGTTACTAGAAGACCGGGCTTTAAACTCACGTTCAAAATCGACAAACTGTGGGCTATTAATCACCACAGACCGGAGATAGCGGGCAAATTGACCCGCCCCTGCTCGTTCAAGTGCGCGAGGAATATCAATCTCCGTGAATCCCTTAGAGCGAGCATACGATTCCTGGAAAAGATAGACCTCGGCAAATAATGAGGGATGAGCGTATTCGGTGAGTTGCATCAGAAAATCATCCGCGCTGAGCGTCTCATAATTTTGAATATTCTGAGCTTCTTCCGTGGAAGCATAATCGAGCAGTTTGCGGTCATCGGTGACTAATGCGTGCATGCCGCCGTGTTGGGCAGCGGCATGCACATGAAGATCGTCCATATCGGGGAAGGAAACAGGAGCTTCAACAGGAAACCCGGAGATACATGAGATGCAGGACTTGATGATTTGTTGCTTCCAGTTTTCAAGGACGGCGTCGCTTATTGCTGGATTGGCTCGACGAACGTGGTAGCCAAATTCGTCCATAATTCCACTGGAGACGTGAGGTGTAAAGAACTCGTATTCACTCTTCACTGCCAGCAATAAAATCCAATCCCGAAGAGTTTTGGACATCAGAATATTTGTATCCAGCAGAACAGAGTATTTGGACGCTACCATGCGGGCCCTCCGAGGGCGTCAACAAGACCGTGTTCTTCCTCGAATTCCCAGAGCTCTTTGAGAGCTTGTTCCTTCTGAGCAACGGTCTTCTTGAGAAGTCCCTTACGGAAAGCATCAGCATCCTCGGTACGGATACGGAAGTGGCTACCCACCTTATGCGCCGGGAGGTCACCAGAGCGAATAGCCTTCATGAGCGTTGGGCGGGAAATACCGATACGCTGCGCCGCAACGGTGGTCGTCAAATCGTGAGGTACAACCTGAACATCGATACTTTGCCCGCTAGCCAGGGCATGCAGGACGTGCTGAATGACCTGGTTGAGGGCATCGCCAAGCTGCTGGCTTTCTCGACCCGAAACGGTCAGCTCAATGGTGGTTTCTTCAGAGTTCTTGAGAATCTCTCGTGCCTCTGCACGAGCCTGATTGAGGGTATCTTCCTCCAGAGGGCTGGTTAGGGTGGTGGTCATTATCTTCTCCTCGGGGTTGGGTGAATAAGCGCCCGAAGGCGCCGCGCCGGTAGGGTGTATATCATTCGACGAGAGGCTCATCCACGGTTGATACAACCTTACCCCTATCTGAAATAACTGTAAAGTATTTCAGTTATTTCACCTGTAGACAGGTAAAAGGGAGGGGCGGTGCTGGACTAAGCCAGCACCGCCCCTTACCGAAGCGTACAGCCCACAAACGAGCTAAACCCTAGCGGCCAGTACCACCGTAAACAGTAGCCTCGCCCTCAGCATCCAGACCGAACGCGGTGTGCACCGCGCGAACAGCCTCATCCAGCTTGCTCAGCTCAGTAATCACCGAAATACGGATCTCAGAAGTCGAAATCATGTCAATGTTCACGCCAGCGTTAGACAGGGCCTCAAAGAAAGTGAACGAAACACCCGTGTTAGTCTTCATGCCCGCGCCAACCAGCGACAGCTTACCAACCGACTCGTTGTAAATAACCTCCTGGAAACCCAGCTCAGCCTTAGCATCCTCCAGCGCCTTCAGCGCGGTGGGGCCCTGATCCTGATCCAGGGTGAAGGAAATATCGGTCACGCCGGGGCGGTCAGTCGGAACGTTCTGAACAATCATGTCCAGGTTAACCTTCGCCTCATTAATCAGACCGAACACCTTAGCTGCCGAACCGGGAACATCCGGAACACCAACAACAGTAATCTTTGCGCGGGTGCGATCGTGCGCGACACCAGAAATCAGGGGCTGCTCCAAGGGAATCTCCTTCAGATGGGTGGGGGTCAGTTCCGCGGACTCCTCCGGAACCACAATAGTGCCTTCAAGGTTAGAGAACGAAGAACGCACATGAAGCTTCAAATTAAAACGACGAGCATACTCAACACTGCGCAGGTGCAGAATCTTCGCACCGTTAGCCGCCATCTCCAGCATCTCTTCACTGGTGATGGTGTCCAGCTTATGCGCGGTCGGCACGATGCGCGGGTCGGCAGTGAACACGCCGTCAACATCCGAGTAAATCTCGCACACATCAGCGTTCAGAGCAGCAGCCAGAGCAACAGCAGTCGTATCAGAACCGCCGCGGCCCAGAGTCGTAATATCGCCGCTCTGACGGTTCATGCCCTGGAAACCAGCAACAATCGCAATGTTGCCAGCCTCAATCGACTCACGGATACGATCCGGGTTGACCTCCACCAGACGTGCAGAACCGTGCACGCCGTCAGTAATCATGCCAGCCTGAGAACCAGTGAAAGACTGGGCCTTAGCACCCAGGTCGTTAATAGCCATCGACAGGATGGCGGTCGAAATGCGTTCACCGGCAGTCAGCAGCATGTCCAGCTCACGCGAAGGAGTGACATTGCTGGTGACCTCTGCGGCAAGGTCGAGCAGCTCATCGGTGGTGTCACCCATAGCGGACACCACGACGACCACATCGTTACCTGCCTTCTGAGTGTCCACGACGCGGCGGGCAACGCGCTTGACGCCCTCCGCATCCGCTACGGAGGAACCGCCGAACTTTTGGACGATCAGGCTCATTGATATCTCCAGGTCAGTTACTTGTGTGCTGCCGGCAGACACCGGCTCCTCATTTATAGTAGACGGCGTTCAGCACAAGCGGCTAACTGGGTGCCCGTGTGTATTGCCTCGTGAAATATTACGTAGTGTTACGGGGCGGTGATGCGGGGTGGGCAGGCGAGTACAGCACGCCCGCGGAGGCGAGTTTTTAGGTCCACGGGTTCACGTACGTGACACCCGGCAGCGGCGGAACATCCGGCTTCGGGGTGCGCAACGGGGCGTTCTGAATCGAGCGGATCTTCTCCTCATAATCGGGGGTGCGGAACACCTCCGGCGCCTCTTCTGCCTGCTCGGATACGGACGCTTCAGCCGGCTCGGAGGCGGCACTCGCCGGAGCGTCTGGGGTGCCCTCGCCGGAGTCTTCGCCCAGGTCAGGGGTGGGTTCTGCGGTGGTTTTAGCTTCAGCAGAATCGGTGGGGGATTCTTCCTCGCCGGATCCCTCAGCCTCCTGCAGAACCCGCTCAATCAGCTGCTCATCCACCGTGCCCTGCGCACCCTCAGCAGTGGACGCCTCCGCGCGGGAAACGGCAGAATCCTCAGAATCCAGGTCATCAAACATGCTCGAATTCCAGCGGCGACGACTCTGCTTCGCCTCCTGAGCCTGAACCTGAGCCGCCTGCTCACGCTCCTGCTCCTCCTCGCGGTTCACGCGCTCAAAATCCTCGGCGGCAGTATGAGCCACCGCCGTGCCCTCGCTAATGACGCGGCGGCCCTCCAACGCGCGGCCCAGGGTAATCTCGTCCGCGTACTCCAGATCGCCACCGACCGGAAGGCCCGACGCCAGGCGTGACAGGCGCACACCCAGTGGCACGAGCATGCGCGAGAGGTAGGTCGCGGTCGCCTCACCCTCAAGGTTCGGGTCCATCGCCAGAATAATCTCCTGGATGCGCTCATCCGCCAGGCGGGACACCAGCTCACGAATACGCAGCTGCTCCGGACCCACACCAGCCAGCGGGTTAATGGCGCCGCCGAGCACATGGTAGCGGCCGGTAAAGGAACGGGTGCGCTCAATCGCCACCACATCCTTCGACTCCTCGACCACACACAGCACGGACGGGTCGCGGCGCTCATCACGGCAGATCGTGCACAGCTTCGTCTCGGAGACGTTACCGCACTCCTCGCAGAAGCTCACGCTGGTCTTCACCGTGGAAATGGCGTTGGCTAGGCGCGCCATATCGGCAGCATCCGCATTCAGAATGTGAAAAGCGATGCGCTGAGCCGACTTGGGGCCCACACCCGGCAGGCGGCCGAGCTCGTCAATGAGGTTTTGAACTGCTCCCTCGTACATGGCTTCTCCTTCAGATGCGGTGTGTTGTGCTGGTGTGTTGTTCTTGTGCTGGTGCGCTGTTCTTGGGCGACGTTACGAGTATGCACCCAACCCCTGACAGTTTAGGGGCGTTTCGCGTAGCGAGTATGCGGCCAGAATGAGTGCGCCCGCCATCGGTGCGATGGCGGGCGCGGCACCTACGACCCCGTAATTAGGGCTGGTGCAGGGGGCGTTCGTCAATGACGGTGCCACCAATAATTTTTTCGATAGCGCGCAGGCCGATGAAGGTGCTGTTTTCGACCTTCTCATCATCCTCAGAGACGTAGTCCTCGTCGGAGGCGGCGCGTGCCGGGCGAGCCGGTGCCGCCGGTGTTGCGGGCTGCGCGGACTTCTCCTCAGTTACCGGAGCATTATCAGCCGGAGCCGCCTGCACTGGATCTACCTGTACCGGAGCCGCGAGCGGGCCTGCCGGAGCGACCGGAGCCGCGAGCGGACCTGCCGGAGCCACCGATGCCGCCGGGGCGACCGGAGCAGCGAGTGGACCAGCCGGTGCTACAGGCTCAGCAGGCAATGCGGGCGCAGTGGGCATTGCGGGAGGGACGGGTGCCTCAACCGGTTCAGGGTAGGCGGGCTCATCCTCAAAAGGGCGCTCCTCCTCATAGGGAGGTTCCTCCGCGTGAGGGGGCTCCTGCGAGAACGGGGGTTCCTGCGCTTGCTGGGGTTCCGGGGCGCTTTCCCGCTGCGGAACTCCACTACCGGAGGCTGCAAAGGAATCACGCTCACCAAAACCACCCGCCGGAGCAGCCGGAACCTGCTGAGGAAGCGGGGGCTCAGGCGCAAGCGGACCAGCCGGTGCCTGCGGGGCCGCCTGCTGAGGCGCCTCCTCGGGGGCGCTCTGCGGAATCGGGGCAACTTCCCACGCGCCCAGGGGCGCATCCACGCTCGTGGACTCGGGGGTGTTTGCGCCGGTCAGCGGCTGGCCGTGGCGACGCCACGCATCCTCACCGCCGCGCGGACCATCAGCCAGAGGCGCCGGCTGAACGGGCTGC
>FLSD01223713.1_pt1 | contig 19486 bp, 9 predicted proteins | sample 1497351 | NCBI WGS metagenome assembly FLSD01 (sample SAMEA4031770, study PRJEB14383) | metagenome | biome: human; feature: oral; material: saliva | place: Philippines | collected 2014 | reverse complement strand
CCACACGCGAATCCACCACGCGAGCACCCAACACCTCAAAACCAGAAGAACCCAACACCACACCCGAAGCCGCAGACACACCAACCAGCGAATCCGGCAACACAGGCACACCACCAGCACCCTGAGCAGACGGCACAGCAGGCGCCACAACACCCAAAGACGCCCAACCATACGGATCCAACAGACCGGCACCAGAACCAGCACCAGGCACCAGCGAACCCACAGAAGGCAACGACGAGCCGCCCACACCCAGCACACGCGGAACGAACGAGTTCTCATCCCACACCAGCGGGTGCATCACCGAAGCATCAAAACCAGCCCCAGAACCAACAGCGGCACCAGCACCGGCGTGAGCACCGGTTAAGGGTACACCAAACTCAGGCACACCAGCAGACGCACCACCGGCAGCAAGCACACGACCATCAGCAGAAGCACACAGCAGCGAGAAGGACACAGCCGAATCCTCAGCAGAACCCCACGACGCCACCGAGCTCACAAACCCAGCCGCACCATAAGTCAGCAACGAGCCGGAACCATCCGAAGAAACCTGCAGAAGACGCGAATCATTACCGTCATACGAGAACACACTCGTCGAAACCGGCACCAAAGTAACGCCCTCAACCTCCACAGACTCCGGGCACTGCGGAAGCCACACCTGAGCATCCTCAACAACAGAAGCAAACTCAGCCAACTGGGAGTCGGTCTTCGCCTCATCCAGCACACCGTAGACACATACTGCACGAACGCGGGCACCCTCATCAGTGACCAGCACCTTCACCCAAGCATTCTCAGGCTGAGCGCTATCAAAGTACTCAACACGCACCAGCACACCAAACGCATCAACACCCCAGAAGACAATGAGGAAAGTGCGCATGGCGGGTTCTCGTTTCGTGTGGTTGGTGAATATCCGGAAGCGCACCACCGGCAGGTGGCGTACCTTCCCCAAGGATACTCTATGTGCTTGAAAGCTCTGACACGTTGAAATGTTGAGCACTTTGATGGTCTATGGGTGAGGTGGCTAGAAAGTTAACTCGGTGCGAGGCTCGGGTGAAGACTGGGCGACCATTCACCAGCGGGTGGTGGTGGTGCTCGGGTGAGCAACCGCTGGTACGTAGAAAGCCCTTGGGCTGAGAGGTAATCTCTCAGCCCAAGGGCTTTCTCTATGCGGTGCTACATCTGAATAACGTTATTTAGATGAGGCATCAAGGATGCGCTGCAGGTGCTCCGGAATCGGCAAGTACCCTTCCCTACCGACAAGCGAGCCAATCTCGTACTTGCGGGCGTAGCAGAGGATTTTGATAAGGGTATCCATCTCCTCGTAATCACCGAACTCTACGAAGAGCTCCGGCACATATTTGGGCGGCCAAACACCGTAACGCTCACGGAAAAGAATCATGTGGTAGATGTAGGTAACGTCAAAGAAGACGGGGCTTACACCTAGACGACGCTTACCCATCTGGCTACTGCTAATCACAAAGTAGCCGCCTTTATTGTTAACCTGCATATGGATTCTCGTGATGCTGCTGTAGTCGAACTCGCGGGTCTTGAACCGCCAGTTCCGCCATTTCACGGAGGTCGCATTCTGCTGGACGTAGAAAGCATGCGAATGAATAGCTAAGAACCAGAAGAACAAACCGACAATATTTGAAAATACAAACATAGAAATCAGTTCTTCCGTATCGCGTGAGATTTCTAATGGAAGCAAGAAACACACTAGCAATACAAAGAAATCGGTAGCTAGTACAGCCAGCAGCGGTTTTTTCTGTCGCTGACCCAGAGGAATATAACCTTTAGGTCGCACCACACCAATTGAACCATTAGTTACAGTTTCAGATATAAATCTATTCAACATATACTTACTTCTCACCCTTAGAATTTTGATAACCAGCTATAAATTCAGAAAAAGATTTATCCGAGTTATTAACTACTTCTTCTCGATGATCTTTAATATAAGAAGCCATATCTTTCAACTCATCCTTTCCCTTTGAAAATACATTATCTCGACCTATTTCCATCATAATTTGATCCAACTCCTGCTTTTTCTGGTCTAACCGGGCTTTATTTTTCTCTGGGTTACGAACATATGTAATTCGAGACAAACTCGTATCATGGCTCATGCCAAGCTGTGCAATGGTGCGCGGGTCTTTAACGGAAGACCCCTCATGATATTTACTCCTCCCTGAAATACCTGCCTTGAAACCATTAGCACCACTCCAAATTACATCGGTTAGGCCTATTTCCCCCTTTTTCCCCCAAGTATCAATGAGATCCTGGCTAGTCTTCAAAACAGCGGGAGTTAAGGTATCAAAAGCACTCTGAATTAGAGGACGCGGCTCATCAACCTTACTCTTTTTGATCAAGTTACTCACTTTTTCAGAGGTAACATCAAATGCATTAGTAATCTTTTCATTATTTATCTTTTGAACATAAGGGGTTATCTTATTCTTTACTTTTCGCGCACTATCATATGTTTTTTGATATGTTTTTTCCATCGTCGAAATGAGGGTTGGAGATGCCTTTTTAGCTAACGAACCAGCGAGTGCACGGGGAGCAGCATTGGACAAACCGCCAAAGATACCACCGCTGACGGTAGAAACCACATGCTCGCGAATAGAATACTGCCCCTTATCACCAATCTTGCCGTTCACGGCATCATGGGCAAGGTTCTCAAAACCACCCACAAAGTTGGCTACAACCTCGGGAATCGCATGCACGCTCGCCCTAGTGGCAAATACTTTCGCACCCTTCGACCATCCACCGGTGATGGCTTGCTCTAAAGCGCCAACGGCTTTAGTGCGGCCCAGGGCAACCATCATATTACGACCCTGCCCTGCAATACCACCACCGATAGCGCCAAAAGCTCCACCGATTGCCGCATCGATTCCAACGCGGCCCCAGTTCACACGGCCATTCTCATCTCGGTTACTTGAGATGGAGGAAGCCGCGGCAAGAGATGCGCCAGCAACAACTCCAGCGACAATAAGAGCCACAGGCCCTAACGCAAAAAAACTAGCAACAGATGCAACTACACCCACTACAGTAAGTACCGTTTGGATAGTTTCAGAATGTCGATTTAGCCATCCATTCACGCCTCTATCAGCACAGGATTCACGATACTTCTCAAAATCCTCCACCGACACCGGCGACAAACCCCACGGATCCACCAACAAAACCGGATTACCACCCACCAACGAGAACGGATCCCCACCCCAACCAGCACCCACCGGCGCGCTCAGGGGATCAGGCGCAGTAAAACGGCCCACACGCGAATCCACCACGCGAGCACCCAACACCTCAAAACCAGAAGAACCCAGCACCACACCCGAAGCCGCAGAAACACCAACCAGCGAATCCGGCAACACAGGCACACCACCAGCACCCTGAGCAGACGGCACAGCAGGCGCCACAACACCCAAAGACGCCCAACCATACGGATCCAACAAACCAGCACCAGAACCAGCACCAGGAACCAACGAACCCACAGAAGGCAACGACGAGCCGCCCACACCCAGCACACGCGGAACAAAAGAATTCTCATCCCACACCAGCGGATGCATCACCGAAGCATCAAAACCAGCCACAGAACCCGCATTAACGCGAGCATCGGTTGAGGGTACACCAAACTCGGGTACACCAACAGGCGCACCACCGGCAGCAAGCACACGACCATCAGTAGAAGCACACAGCAGCGAGAAGGACACAGCCGAATCCTCAGCAGAACCCCACGACGCCACCGAGCTCACAAACCCAGCCGCACCATAGGTCAACGACGAACCGGAACCATCCGAAGAAACCTGCAGAAGACGCGAATCATTACCGTCATACGAGAACACGCTCGTCGAAACCGGCACCAAGGTAACGCCCTCAAGTTCCACGGATTCCGGGCACTGCGGAAGCCACGCCTGAGCATCCTCAACAGCAGAAGCAAACTCAGCCGACTGGGAGCCGACCTTCGCCTCATCCTGCACGCCATAGACGCACACTGCACGAACGCGGGCACCCTCATCAGTGACCAGCACCTTCACCCAAGCATTCTCAGGCTGAGCGCTATCAAAGTACTCAACACGCACCAGCGCGCCAGCAGCATCGTAGGTCCAACGCAGAGTCTCGGTACCGCGAACGGCAGAAGAGAGCATCTGGGCGTCAGTGTAGGTGTACATGACCAGACCAGCAGGCGAATCCACACCGCTAATACGGCCCAAATCATCACGAATAATCTCAGTGCGCAGAGCCTCAGAAGAGTCTGCCACAGCCGAGTCAGCCTCAGCGGGATGCTCGGTCACAGAAATCATGTGCGCGCCACGGTAACCAAACTCGCGAACCCAAGTACCCGCCAAATCAGATACCTGCGCACGCACCAGCGCATCTACCGCGTTGTACTCAAAGGAAGACTCCACACGAGACTCAGAGGTAACGGCGGTTCCATCCAGACGGTACGCGGTAACGTCAGTCTGCTTGACCATACGGCCAGCAGCATCATACGCATAAGCGCTCGAACCCAGAGGGTGCACAAACTCAGTGCGCAGACCATCAGCGTCATAAGCGTAGGACAGCTCATAGCCGCCAGCCTCGTCCATGTACGCGGTACGGAAAGACTCCGGAATCTGAGCACCAAACTCACGGCGCTGACGAACCAGACGACCCAAACGGTCATAAGACTCAACGGTCACTACGGGAGCACCAAACGCATCAACGCCCGCATGGTCATAAGTCGTCATCGTACGGCGCGCAGAATCACGCTCCATACGGTACAGCAAAGAACCATTCACCGAATGGGAACAGGGAACGCCGTCACGGTCATAGCCGAAGGAATGTACAGCACCATTACCGTCAGTGCTGGTCAGCAGACGACCGGCAGCATCGTAGGTGGAGGTGGTGCGCACACCCAGCGGATTGGTTGCCGCCAGGACATTACCCATCAGGTCATACTCGTAGCTGGTAATGCGACCGGCAGGGTCCATCACGGAGGTAACGTTACCCGCCTCGTCATAACGGTAATGGGTCACGCCACCGGCACCATTAGTCACCGCAACCACCTGGGAAGCGGCATCATAGGTGAACGAACGGGTACCCCACTTGTTATCGCGGATGCTCTTCACGCGGCCACAAGAATCCCAGGTGTAGAACACCGGAGAAGCCACACCGGAACCGGTAATAGACAGCACACGACCGCACGCGTCATAGCGAACGCGTGCCTCAGAACCGTCACCGTACACCTGGCGAATCAGACGGGAATCAGCGTCGTACTCGTAGCGAGTCACAGACTGCTCAGCAGTGCCGGCAGCCTCATAGGTTGCAGCCAGTCGACCGCACACATCGTAGCTGTACTCGGTCACACGACCCGCAGGGGAAACCATGCGCACCATCTGGTTCGAACCGTTGTACTCGTAACGGCTCAGACCGCCCTCAGCGTCCAGAACCTGCACGGGATTACCCGCACCGTCATAAACCATCGTGGAGACAGTCGGGTCATCAGCATCTGCACTAACCTGCGGACCAGAATCCTCCGAGAGAACCTCGGTACGCACCGGACGGCCCAGGTGGTCGCACGAGATACGCACGCGGTCAACACCATCATTGGTGGTGAAGGTCTTGCGCGAGGAATCAACAGAAGTACGTACACTCACACCGGTCGGGTCAATCAACGCGGTCAGGGTGCTTGCGGCATCATACTCGCGAGTCCACACACCACCGGCAGGGTCAATGGTGCGCACCAGGCGCATCAGGCCATCGTAGGCGTAGCTGAACTGCGCACCACCGGGCAGGGTAATGCGGTCAATATTGCCGTTCGTATCAAAGGAACGCTCCATGCGGCGGCCCAGCGGGTCAACCAGGGCAACAATGTCACCGCTCGGACCGTACTCGTACTCGGTGCGGGCACCAGCAGGATCCACCGAAGCCACCAGGCGACCGCCAGCAGCGTACTCAAAACGCCAGCGGGAACCATCCGGGTTCTGACGGCACACCATGTGACCGGCAGAATCATAGGTGAACTCAGTCTCCAGCCCAAGGGCGGAAATAATCTTCACCAGGTGACCTGCAGCAGAGTACTCGCAACGGGTCAGCTGCTGCTCAGCATTACGAATACCGGTCAGCAGACCACACTCGTCATACTCAAAGGAGACAGTAACACCCTCAGGGCTCACCACACGCTGCAGCAGGCCGTCAGCCCACTCAAAACGGGTCACATGACCGTTGCCGTCGGTCATGGAAGAGGGGTTACGCTCAAAATCGTTCGCGTACTCGTAAGTCACCGTAGTCATCGGGCTTACGGCAGGGTTCTGGGCAGAGTCCTGCCCCGAAGTAGTCTCATCGAGGGTGCGGCCCTGAGCCTCAGCCTCCAGGCGGGCACGACGAGCCAAGCGTGCGGCACGGCGAGCGCGCGGGTCCGTCTCAATAGCGCTCACCGTCATAGAAACTACGCGGTCATGTTCGTCATAGGCGAAGAGGGTTTCAGCGCCCTCATCGGTGACCTCACGAATAATGCGGCCGCGCTCATCGCTGTAGCGAGTGGTGCGGGAACCATCGCGGTCCACCACACTCACACGGTTGCCAAAGTCATCGTAGGCATAGCTAGCACGCCCGCCTTCCGCGTCAACAATAGCGGTCAGGCGTGCGTACTGGTCACTAACCCACAGGTTCGTGTAGGAGGCGTCTTCGTTCGAAACGTCAGTAATGCCGTTCGGCAGGTAGCGGTAGCGAACACGGCGACCGTATTCGGTGTCCTGCTCGGTAATACGACCGGCAGGGTCGTAGTAGTTCGTCACCTCAACAATGCCAGTACTAGCCACCACGCGGTGAATCAGACCGGCAGCGTCATGTTCATAACGGCGGGTACCGGCGTCACCGTGCACAGCACACAGGTGAGTACGACCGTCAAGAGTGACGTACTCGTAACGCACAGACTGACCGCGTGAAGAATGGATAGCGCCGACAAGACCACCTTCGGTGTACTCCACGTTGATACGTGCACCGCGCTGATGCACGATAGCGCCAACGCGGCCCTCTTCATCGCGCAGGTACGCGACAGCAGTACCTGCTCCAGCGCTCATACCCAGGTAAACACCGGTGAGGCTAAAAATGTGCTGGGTTCCAGAGTTGTCGGAGATACGCAGCAGGGACGAGGCACCGTAGCCCGTCGCGTGCAAAATATAGCGCAGGGAGGGGTCAGCAATAGAACCCTCTTCACCCATCAGCTGGGTAAGGGGCAGTTCTTCAAACCACCACGCTTCACGCGGAGCACGAGCGTAACCGTGGGTGCCGTCCTCACGAATCATTCGGTCGAAGGTAACCTCACGACCGTCAACCATAGTCCAGACAGCATTCTCAACGTTCAGCTGCACACGGCTCTCAATATTCGAGGACCAGCCCGCGCCGAACACACCGGATACAGCGTGCTGACCGAAAACAGCCACGCTGTTGTACATGCGGGTTACAGAGCAAGCAGAAACCACACCGGAGAACGCCATGTCGGTTTCTTCTTCAATGAAGTTACCGGTTGCAACGTTCACAGGGTCATTCACATAACCGCTGGTAGTGGACATTCCTACGACAGCCGGCGCTGGAACTTCCAAATCATGGCGCTCAGTACTAACGCCAGCTGCGCTAATTGCACCTTCCAGAGTGGAATTAGCAACGGTAATAATCTGACTCGAGCTACCGTACTTTTCAAAAGTATCGGCTACGATGCCCAGCCAAGTCTTATCATTAGCGTTCGATTGATTCCACTTTTCAAAGGTGGCGATCAGACTTTCAGCATCGACGGAGCCCCACTGGCACTTAACCATAAACTCTGTGGAAAGGTTACGCAGCTTGCCAGGCTCAGCGTCAAAGCTAGTACCAAGGTTCGCCAAGGTATTAGAGAGAGCACGCACAGTCGAAGGGCGCGCCGAAGAAACAGTCATACTCCCTGAGCGGGTCTCAGTACTCTCACGATGACCTAGCGATGTGGTGTCAATCGAGGTATCCGGCTTATACGATGTCGGCTTAGGCGGTTCACCTCCGAATGTTTCAACCCACCATTTACGGAAACCACCCAGGTCATGCTCATAGTGGTACATAAGGTCGCGGTTCTCATTTTCCTTATGAGCTGACTCTTTGAGGCGATCCACCACATCAGCCAGTTGACGGAAGATGCTGGCGATATCACGACCATCGCTAATGGTGGTATCAATATTTGCCGCCGCAACATCGGCGTAGTGACCTCTAAACTCCTCCAGAGCCGTTGTCAGTGAGTTCTTAAGAGGGGGTAATGCATTATCAATATTCTGCGCTACGCCACGGCAGGCATTCGCAAAAGCATCCGACGTAGCATCATCGTACTTGACTTTTTCAGTATTCAGATTCATGCTCTGTTGTCTTTCAATGTGGTTAGTACGGAAGTGTGGTGATTAAACAGATGTAGACAGACATGCACACCATGTCTGGAAAACAACGTGGGTATAACCGAATAACAGAAAACGCCGCCTACCGCTCACCGCCCCGTAGCCGGGGAGCGGGGCGGTAAACGGCGTTTACCAGGGAAGGCTTAGGAGCCGCCACCTGCCTGGAAGATATCGGTAGAAATCTGGTTGAGCTGCTCGCGCAGGTCAGTCAGTTCCTGAGTCAGGTTACGCAGGGTGTTTTCTACGCCGGGCCAGGTGTCATTGCGGAAACGCTCAGCCAGGGGGCCGTCCCAGTTGTTGGGGTCCTTCAGCTGGTTACCCTGCTGGTTGAGGTTGTTGATTTCGTTCTGCAGACCGCCATTGATGATGTTCTGGAGAGCAGTAATGGCATCCTTGGCTGCCTGCGATGAGAGTACGCGATCGGACACGATGTTCCTCTTTCGTCGTTGAGTTGCCGGAAGATGTGCATTAGATACGCGAATATCAAATACGCACCGTTAGTGCTTTGCACCACCCCAAACATTACACTATTTCACGGCAAAGCGCATCTCCCATACGCTGTTGTGAGAAAAATTTCTCATCGTAGACATTGCACAACAGTGCGTGCATATACATTTATCTACTCTCATCAAGGGATTTCTCCCGCTACGGTATCCTTAGGAAATGCCAGCCCACTATGGGTGGCGCCCTATCAATAGAATCACCAACCACATACGAAAAGAGGACTTTCATGTCTGAAAACACCCCGCAGCCGGCCGCACCGCAGCAGCCGCAGTTCACCCAGCAGGCACCCGCCGCGCAGCCCGCATATGGTGCACCCGCCCAGGCACCGAAAAAGAAGAAGTGGGCGGCAGTAACCGCACTGGTCCTGGGCATTATCTCCGCCCTGACCGGCATCTTTGTGATCGGTTCGTTCCTGACCATCCCGACCATCATTTTCGCTGTGATTGCACTGGTCATGGTCAAGAACGGCACCGGTGCAGGTAAGGGTATGGCGATTACCGCTCTCGTACTGGTTCTGGTGGCATATATTGCAACCTTCGCTTTCTTCCAGATTCGTGCCGCAAACCTTGAAAAGTCTAACCGAGAGGCTCGTGAGGTCATTCAGAAGTGCGAGAACCACGAGCCCGGCTACTACATCACCGAGAAGGACGGTAAGCGATACTGCAACGCTGGCGGCTGGGTCTACGAGATGGATAAGTAAACCCATTTATTTGGTCCGATAACAGCCTTATTTCGAGACGGAGGGGCGTTCGCACACACGCGGCAGTCGCCGTGCCTGAGAGCGCCCCTCAGCTATATCTTTGGTGAGCACTACGCGTCTGGACTATCCAGATAATTTCTGGAGCGCCACGCAATAAGCCCCCGCGGCCGAGAGACTATCTCTCAGCCGCGGGGGCTTCGTCGTATCAGCGTATCCTCACGCAGCGAGCATTAGGAGGCGCGGCGGCGCGAACGCAGCACCATCACAGTGCCAGCACCCAACACCAGAGCGCCACCCACAGCCACAGACACCGCACCAAAACCAGTGCGGGCAAGGCCGCCCTGCTGGGAACTAGCGCCACCCGACGCAGCAGACACACCAGACTGACCCAAAGAGCCACCACCGGTGCCGCCACCGGAGACACCACCCGGGTACACGCCGCCAGCAGAACCATCAGCCGAACCCTCAGAGGAGCCCTGCGCGTTCACATCACCGGCAACACCGGAAGCACCAGCCTGACCGGAGCCAGCCTGCGTAGCACCAGACTGTGCGGAGCCGGGCTGGTTAGCACCAGCGGTACCGCCCGGAGTTGCCGAATCCACACGGCGCACACCGCTAAAGTCGTCCGCTGCCGCGTTCGGGTCCTTCGGCACGGCAGTCTCAAACGAGCACGCATCCGACGCCTTCTTACCCACAGCAACCGCAAGCTGCTGCACCGGGCTACTCACCTCAGTACCATCAGCCAGGGTCGCAGAATAGTGCACGTCAAACATGTACTGGCCGGGCTCAGAGAACACCCAGTTCGCGTGAGCGTGCGTCGCGTAATCAATGTCGATTGTGGTCTTGCCGGTCGTCGAATCCAGCAGCACATCCGCACCGTTCAGCGACTCGGTGAACATGCCGAAGCGTGCACCCTCAGGCATGACCTTCGGAACCACGTGCAGGCGCACGGGGCCGCGCAGCTGCGAGTAGTCAATATCCTGCGTGTTGTAGCCGGGCCAAGGCAGGCCGCTCTGCTGGGTCTGCGGCAGGCCGTAGAAGGCGGTGCCGACCGGGCCCATGAAGTTCAGCTTCTCGTCAGCCATACGTTCGGTGCGTACACGGCGGGCGTTCTCGCTGACGGTCCACACGACCGAATCAAGCGGGCGCACGGTCGAATCAGCGTCAATGATGCCGCTGTCGTCACGCAGACCCACGGACAGCTGGCGGTCCTTCAGGGTCGCCTGGATGTCCAGGTGGCCGTGCGAAATCTTGGTGCGGCCATCAATCTTGCCGGGCACACACTGGTTGCCGGGGGTTCCCGGAGTGGACGGCTCAGCGGAGGGTGCCGGGCTAGTCGAAGCAGGTGCGCTCGGGGTCGGGTTGACCGGTGCGGGGCTAGACGGTGCCGGAGTGGAGGGTGCCGGAGCAGGCGCACTCGGCTCTGCGGAGGCGGTGGGCACCGCGGGCACGCTCGGAACCTCGCTGGGGGACACCGACGGAACGGTGCTGGGCTCAGCGCTCGGCGACGGATCCGCCGGAGCAGGCTTGGGCGCATCCCCAATCGGCGCGCTATCCGGTGCCAGCGCACCGTGCGCGGTGTACTTGGTGCCCGGCTCGTAGTTCGCAGCCACCTCAGTGGTGGAAGCGGAAGCGTTCATATCCGGGTGGGTCAGCATCTTCACGCGCAGAGCGGTGCCCTTGTAGAACGACTCGTCACGGAAGGTAAAGCGCGCCACACCATCCTCGATGGAGCCTTCCAAATCGAGGTACGGGTAGACCGGGTCATCCTGGGCGTAGAAGCCGCCGCGCAGGAAGCCGCGCACTTTCGGGTCCTTGAAGCGGACCTCAACGGTGCTGAAGCCGTTACCGTTCGGGGTGACGGTCACGTCGTAGTCCATGCTGGTCGGCGTGTACTGCTCGGTGCTGAGTACGGTGTTCGCTTCGTCCGGGATTTCTTCGGGCCAGGAGCCGTTACCGTCGTCGCTGTACACGCTCTCGGCCTTGCCGGGCTCGTAGGCGAGCTTGTGCGAGATCCAGCGGGACGCCTCCGCGCTATTCGCGTCAGAGGTGTCGGGAGTGAAGACCGCCTGCAGCTGAGAGCCTTCGCTACCGAGCATTTCAGACCAGGTGGCGGTACCGTTCACAACCGGCAGGTCGGTGAGGAAGTAGCCGTTGTTGTACAGGGTCAGGGTGCCCTTGAGGTTCTTGTTCGCGGCGGTGAAGGTGATGTCGCTGAGCTTGTCGTCAGCGTCCTTGTTCTTTGCCGGGTCGGCGTCCAGGCGGTGCGGTGCCACGGAGAGCACGTACTTTGCAGCGTCCAGGTCACCGACGGGTGCCGCGTTGTAGCGGTCAACGGTGGACACGGCGGTGGGGGTGCCGTCACCGAGCACCGGCTGCATGCCGCCAACCTGCCAGACCAGCTTCGACGGCTTGGAGCTGATGATGCGGCCGTCGGTGGAGCGCGCCACGGTGCGGTAGGTGACCACGTAGCGGCCGGGGCGGGTGAAGGTCGTGGTGTTGTGGGTGTGGCTACCCTTGTCGAGCAGCCAGGAGTGCCAGCCGGTGGAGCTGCTGGAGAGCATGCGGTACACGTCGGCGGGTGCGTCATCCGGGTTGTAGCGGAAGAGCTCCATGCGGCCGGGGCCCTCAACGGAGAGGATGTCGGTGGCGAACACGCCGTCACGGAAACGCTCGGTGGGTACCTTCGTGGAGGCGCCCAGACCAGCCCAGATGGGGTCCTGGTTGCCGTAGGTCAGGTGCGGTGCCATGTAGAGGGTCTGACCGGGTTCGCCGAGGAACGCCAGGGAGGGCGATTCGCCCAGGGTCATGGTGTACTGCGACTTGCCGTCCCTGGTGCTGTAGCCCTTGCCGACCCAGTTGACGGTCTTGTCCAGTTCGTAGGTGTCTGCGCCGGTCTTGTAGGGGTTCGCCTCGTTCATGAGGACGAAGGTGCCGTTCTGCTCGTCCCAGTATGCCTTGGGGGCGTCAACGTGACCCTTGGTGGTGACGATTTTGCCGTCGTCGGGGCCTGCGGCGGCGGGCAGGGAGGGGGCGGCGCCGGCGAGCGCGAGCAGTGCTGCGGCGGAGAGGAATGCGGCGGCGCGGCGGAGGGCGGGCTTGCCGCCGGGGATGAAGAGTGCGGGAGTGTGTGTGGTGACCCGTCGTTGGGTCTGCTTCTGAGAGTTCATGACAACCTTTCTCATTTTCTATCCTCCAGGGTAGCTCTTTTGCAAATAATTGTCATTTAGAACCTAAGTGAGTATAGTGATTCTCAGAAACACATGTGCGCAGAGGCGCGCCCAAAAACGCACACCACGTACATCCACAAAGAGAAAAACACGGCAGAGTACACCCCGGACGCAAGGGAGAAACCGGCAACAGGTCGCCGGACCCAGCACCGGGCAAACCCCGAAAGCATGGGGCAGCGTGCCAGCCAACGAGCAGTCATCCAAGGAGCCACAATGCAAGGACGCACCAAACCCCTGAGCCTACTCAGCGCAACCACCCTCGGATGCACCCTCGCACTCGGGGCGCCCCTCGCCCTCCCCCAGGTCGGCACCTTCACCGCCGCGCAGGCACAAGAAACCCAAGCCAGCGCCCAGGCAGGCACCGAGTCGCGTGCCTACGTCAACTACGAAGGTGACTACGTCATCGCGGGCGTACACACCGAAATGCTCAACGCCTTCCTCGACGGCAACCAGTTCACCCTCGGCACCCTCGCAGACACCGGCCCCGGCCAGCAGGGACGATTCAACCCCGCCCGCACCGTCTTCCACCTGCCCGACGTCGAGGACGCACACACCAACGTCGCGGCAGGCTACGACTACATTGCCCCCGAAGGCACCGACATCTTCTACATTCCCTCCACCCGCACCCGCGGCCTGCTCTACCCCGGCCTCGGCGCGGAAGGAATCCGCCCCGGCGCACTCAAGGACAACACCATCAACCTTGAACTCGTGCGCAGCAGCGTACCCGAAGGCGGCCGCGCCGAAGTCTTCACCGAATCCGGCCGCGACAACCCGCGCGTCTTCAGCACCAACGATAAGCTCGCACCGCACACCATCACCGCTGGCGGTCACGAGCACCTCAGCTGGGCATTTACCCGCGCAGGAATCTACCAGCTGACCTTCCGCGCCACCGCAACCCTTGCCGACGGCACCCCGGTCAGCTCCGAGGCGACCTACACCATCGCCGTGGGCACCGACGCTGAGGACGGCTTCAAGCTCCTGAACGCGCAGAACGCCGCGAAGGAAGCATCCAAGGACGCCACGAGCGAGGCAACCAACGAAGCGACCGAAACCCCCGAGGCGACCTCCACCGCTACCGAAAGCGCCACCGGCACCCCCAGCGCATCTACCTCTACCTCCGCAAGTGCTGAGGCGAGTGCTTCTGCGCAGGCGAGCGCATCTACCGGTATTCGCCGCGTGGATTCATCCGTGAACGGTCAGAACGCCGCGCAGGTGACCGACCCGAACGGCGCGAAGGCGGCGGCGAATGGCGAGCAGGCATCCCAGGGTGGATCCAGTGTTACCGCTATCAGCGGCACCGACAACACCAATAACGGCTCCGACAAGGGCGAAAGCAAGGGCAACTCCCGCAACAGCGTAAAGGGCTCCAATGCCCAGAACATTAGCGCGCCCAGCAACGGCGGCGGTGTTACCGGCAGCGGTGTGCTGTCCTCCGGTCTGCCCGGCAGTCTGAACCAGCAGTGCATCGCCACCGAGGTCCCCGCCGAAGACGCCAAGGACGCTCAGAAGGACAACAAGCAGAGCAACCAGGCAGCCCAGGCACCGACCAGCATCCCCACCCTCGCTGTGGTTAACACCGCCGAGCACAGCGGCCGTGAAGAAGTCACCCACGGCCACTTCGACGTAGGTCCCGTGCTCAACGGCGGCAACCTCACCAGCAGCGTGAAGGACGACCGCACCAGCCCCGCCCGCCACGTCTCCCCCGGCGCCCTCGAATTCGTACTCAACGACGCCGCGAAGCTCAACCTGCCCGCAGGCATGGAAGACATCGCCCCGGCAGGCACCCCCGTGCACATGATTGGTGCAACCCAGCAGCAGGGCGTGCCCTGGCTCGGCTGGAGCACCCAGGACCCCGAACTGCTCAAGCAGATCGACGGCCCCGTCACCATGAGCCTCAACGGTTTTGAGGGCCCCGGCACCATGTCCACCTTCCTCTCCGGCAACTTCGGTTCCGCCGGTCAGAAGGTTTTCGATTCGCGTAGCGGCGGCTCCTTCCAGGTGCCCGCAAACACCCACCAGCACAGCAACTGGGTGTTCACCGCCGAGGGTCGCTACACCGTGACTATCGGCTGGACGGCACGCCTGAAGAACGGCCAGCAGGTCAGCAGCGAATCGGTTCTGCACTTCACCGTCGGCAACCCCGATAACGCCCCGGCAAGCAACAACGCACAGGATGCGGCGGGCACCAAGCAGGACGGCGGCAACAGTGCTAACAACGGCGGCGAGAAGAGCACCGCAAAGAACCCCCTCAACGGCACCGTAGACGAAGCCACCGGCATCGTCACCAAGCCCGACGGATCCAAGGTGCGCATCGTCGGTAAGACCGCCTCCGGTGAGGATTGCGCCCTGACCAGCCAGGAACTCGCCAACGCCCAGAAGGCAGCCGCGGCAGGTAAGCTGCCGAACACCGGTGTGGTCATCGACCCGTTCATGGTCAGCACCTCCATTCTGGCGCTGGCGCTCGGTGCCATGATTCTGCGTTCGGCACGCCGAAAGGGCCGCAGCGGTGACACCGCATAGCGGGCATACCGGCAACCGCGCGCAAGCATATAGTCGGCGTACCGCCCTCACCCTCGCCTCCCGTGCCGCGGCGGGTGCGGGGGTGGGTGCCCTTGCGCTGAGCGGATGCGCCAGCACCGTGAACGCCTCCTCAGACCGGATGCGCGTGGTCGCCACGACCCCGATTCTGGCGGATTTGGCGCAGCAGATCGCCGGGGACCGCGCCAGCGTGCACTCTCTGGTGCCTGCCGGTGCTGACCCGCACTCGTATGAGCCGAGCCTGCGCGATATCCGCGATGTCGCCTACGCCCGCTGCGCCCTGACGAACGGCCTGCTGCTGGAGCAGCGTAAGCTCAGCAAAATGGTTGAGGCGAACCTGCCCGCCGGGGTTGTGTCCGTGGCGGTTGCCGAGAAGATTGAGCAGTACGGCGGCAAGCTCGAAGCCATTATTGAGGATGCCTCCCTGGACTCCATCTGGCTGGGTTTGCGTGTTGAAGAGGGCGGGCAGAACGAGTCTGCCCCCACCGATTCTTCGGATGCGGGCATGCGCTTTGAGGTGCAGAGCGTACGGGCGCGCACCTCTACCGATTCGTCGAATGCGCAGCTGGCGGCGTTCATTACGCAGACCTTCGGCGCGGTGGAGATGCTGTGCGATTCGCATGCGCGCGGCGTGAACCTCACCCGTGAGGGGGACACCGCGATCCGCACCGGCGATATGGGTTCGCTGGAGCTTCCGTTGCAGGCGCATACGCACCTGTCGTGGGCGTTTAGCGATGCCGGCGAGTACGCCATTGAGCTGAGCGCCACCGCGGTCAATGCACCGGATTCGGTGCGTTCTTCGCGCGGCACCCTGTACTGCGCGGTCGGTCGTGACCCGCAGGAGCTGGTGGACCGCCTGGCGAAGGAACAGAACGTTTCCGCTTCGGACATCAAGGTTCTTTCCGCAGGTCACGCCGATATTACGGCACGCACCGGTGACGGCAGGCTTGTGCTTCGCGCGGATTCCTCCCAGGGTGCCGTGGAGTACGAACTGAACCGCACCGTGGTCGCGGTCCCCTCCCGCACCCTGCAGGAGGTGCCCGCCGGCGGCAGCTACCGCTTCCTGCGTTCGGGTGCTTCGGAGCATCGCGGTCAGGTGTACCTGCTGGCGCAGGCTGTTCTGGGCAAGCACGTGCACGGCGAAATCGACCCGCACATTTGGCATTCGGTGCCGAACGCGAAGGCGAGCGTGCAGGTCATTCGTGACGCTCTCACCTCCGCCGATCCGGCGGGTGCAAGCGAGTACGCGACCCGCACCGAACAAGTGATGAAGGAGCTTGACGCCCTGGACGCTCAGCTGCGTCAGGTGTACGGGGGTCTGCCGGAGTCGGCGCGCAACCTGGTCACCACGCACGACGGCTACCGCTACCTGGCGAGCACCTACGGGTTGCACATTGCCGGTTTTGTGAGTGCCAGCGCCAGTGGCGAGCCGAGTATTCAGCAGCGTCAGCGTTTGCGTCGCACGGTCGAGGATTTGAAGGTTCCAGCGATTTATCTGGATAAGTCCACGGCGATGCGTTCACCGGTTCTCACGGAGCTGGCTCGGGAGGCGCAGGTGCGTACTGGGGTGCTCTATTCGGACACCCTGGATGCGCAGGCTCCTCACTACGCGCAGATGATGTTGGCGAATGCTCACACGATTGCGTTGTGCTCTGGAAATGGCTCCGGGCACGGCGCTGGGCATAGCTCCGGCGGCAGTTCTGGCGATAGTTCTTCGGGTGCTAGTTGCTCGGAGGCAAGCACCTCGTAACCCGCTTTTTGAGCTTCCCACAAGCTCATATAGCCATATCAGCATATAGACAATCTTTCACACACCGTTTCGGTCATGATCCAAGGAAGTCCTCATGATGAACTCAACCACCCCCTCCCGCTCCTCGCGTAGCCGCGCCCTGCCCGCCCTGGCACTGGGTGCCAGCCTGATGCTCGCCCCCCTGGGCGTGGCACACGCGGAGACCACCCCGGCAACCGCCGAGAGCGCCTCGACCCAGCCGAGCGACAGCAACCTGAGCCGCGGCGAGCGCGCCCTCACCCAGACCCTGTCGGCGGAGCAGCCGGTCGCATCCGGCCGTACCGAAATTTCCTCCGGTCACGTGGATATGGGTCCTCGTTTCAACAACGGCAAGTTTGAGCTCATGCTCCACGACGACCACGGCGAAACCCCCGTCTGGCGCAGCCTGGACGAGGTCATCTACCGCGGTAGCGATAAGGCGATCCTTGAGGTGCCGAACGACCCGCGCTACTCCTTCGTGGGTGCGCCCGCCGGCTCGAAGGTGTACGTGATTCCGCAGACCGAAACTAAGGGCGTGATTTGGCCGGGTTGGAACACTCAGGATCCGCAGCTGGTGTCCAAGCTGAACCGCGGCGTGAACCTGACCCTGGAGCAGGTGAGCGGCCCCGGCACGTTCAGCCTGTACCTGGAGAACGGCAACTTCTCGGCACCGCAGGTGCTGTGGTCCTCGACCAAGAATGAGCCGCAGAAGCTGTGGGTTGAGAAGAACACTCACACCCACGCGAACTGGGTGTTCACCGCCCCCGGCGAGTACCTGCTGAAGGTCACCGCGAGTGCTGAGCTCTCTGATGGTTCGACCGTATCTGATACCCGCTACCTGAAGTTTGCGGTGGGTGATTCTGCGAGCACTGATGCCCTGTACGCGATGGAGGCGCAGGCTCGCGGCTCTTCGGGTTCGGCGTCCTCGGGTTCGGCTTCTTCTGCTTCCTCCGATGCTTCGTCGAGCTCCGCTTCTCAGGCGTCCGGCACCCAGGCGTCCGGTTCTTCTTCTGCCGCCGCTACGGCGAGCGACCAGAGCGGTTACCGAGCGGAGTTTACTATCCCCTGGGGCGCTATTGCCGCAGGTGTGGCAGCTGTCATTGCGGTGGGCGCCTTCATTTCCTTCCGTCGCCGCTCCTCCGCACAGCGTGAGGCACTGGACGAAGTGCGCGGTGACCGTTCGTGAGCGCGTCGGTAACAGCGGGCGCTACGTCAACAGCGAGCACCGAGCCTGTTCTTGAGATTTCAAACCTGTACGCCGGCTACGCGCGCCGTTCCATCCTCAAGGATCTGTCCCTGACCCTGGAGCGCGGCGAGTTTGCGGGTCTGATTGGTGCTAATGGTGCCGGTAAGACTACGCTGCTGCGCACTATTTTGGGTCTGATTCGCCCGGCGTCCGGTCAGGTTCGCGTGTTGGGTGAGTCGCCGCGTGTGGCGCGTGCGCATATTGGTTATGTGCCGCAGAAGCACCAGTTCCAGTGGGATTTTCCGCTGACCGTCAAGGATACGGTGATGACCGGCCGCGTGCGTGAGATTGGGTTCTTCCGCCGCCCGGCGAAGAAGGATTGGGTTCAGGTTTTTTCGGCGATGGAACGCACCGATGTTCTGCACCTGCAGGATGCTTCCATTGCGGAGCTTTCCGGCGGTCAGCGTCAGAGGGTTCTTTTGGCGCGCGCCCTGGCGGCGAACCCCTCCCTGCTGCTATTGGATGAGCCGTTTACGGGTGTGGATGCGCCGACTCAGACCACGCTGACTCGCCTGTACCGTGAGTTGGCGTCGGAGGGCATCACGATTCTGATGTCTACGCACGACATGCTGGCGGCGCGTGAGTCCTGCTCGCGTCTGTGCGGTGTGCGCGGCAATATTCATCTGGATGGGCCGGCGGCGTCCTTTAGCTTGGAGCAGCTGCATACGTGGTTGCACGGCCACGATATTGAGGAGGCGCAGGGCCACGCCCGCACGGGCTTCACCTGTGCCGGTGGTGCGTTAGATGAGTACGGCCATGAGGTGCCTGATTCCTGCGTTTCTGACTCTTCCCTCTCCCCCGCTGATACTGTTGCTTCTACCGGGGGTGCCCGTTGATTACTCCTATCGATTTTCTTGCCGACCTGTTTAACCCGTCTTTGGCGTTCCTTCCACGAGCCCTGGCGGCTGTACTACTCGCGTCGGTGGTTACCGGTGTGGTGGGCTGCCACGTGCTGATGCGCGGCATGGTCTTCATTGGCGACGCGGTGGCGCACTCGGTGTTCCCGGGTCTTGCGGTGGCGTTCGTGCTGGGCGGCAACCTGGTGATGGGCGGCCTGGCTGCGGGCGTGGTGACGGCTATTCTGGTGGCTATTTTTAGCCAGAATCAGCGGCTGCG
>FLSD01223750.1_pt1 | contig 19534 bp, 11 predicted proteins | sample 1497351 | NCBI WGS metagenome assembly FLSD01 (sample SAMEA4031770, study PRJEB14383) | metagenome | biome: human; feature: oral; material: saliva | place: Philippines | collected 2014 | reverse complement strand
GTGAACACCGAACCGGCAATGCCCAGCAGCTTCTCCTGCACCGAACCCAAAGGCTCCACAGAAATACGCACGCCCGGCCACAGCAGGGTACGGGCGGCACTGAGCGCGGCGGGAATACCCACCAGGAAGCTCGGGTTAGCGCCCTTCAATGCGCGAGTCAGACCCGGAATGCCCAGACCGGTATCAGCCACCACAATGACAGCGCCCAGCTTCATGCAGGCGTAAATCAGGGTGGTCAGGCGGGCACCCGGAGGCACCATCAGGTTCACGCGGTCGCCCGGACGCACACCCAGGGCGTGCAGGCGGGTCGCGGCGGCGTTGACCTGCTGGTTCAGCTCAGCCCAGGTCAGGGTCACGGACACGGAGGTGCCGTCCCCCTTGGGATCCATGTCCACCACGGCGGTGGAGGTGTCATTGGCGCGTTCGGTGAGGGCCGCGAGCATGGGGCGGAACGCCTCGGGAACAGTACCCTCAGCGGCTTCAACCGCGGTGCCCTCGCCGGTCGTTAGGCCGTGGCGGCGTGCGCGGGCGGCACGATGCTCCGCCTCCGCATTACGCGCCGGAACCAGCACACCATCCTCCAGCGTGCCAAAGGTCTGCGCAAGCCACGAAATCATCGGGGTGGCAATATCGTAATCCTCAATGACCAGGTGCGAGGCCTTCTCGTAGCGGTGCACCTTCGCCTGCGGCATGCGCTCCATCAGGTCGAAGAGGTAGCGGCGCTGGAACACCGGGTCCTTCGTGCCCCACTGGAAGAACGCGGGCACATCCAGGTCACGGATCTGCTCGGCAATACGCTGCATCGGAGCGTAGGAAGGAACATCGGTGCCGGTCGGAATATCGCCCACAAAATTACGCACACCCTCACGCCACGCCGGATGAGCGTAGGGGGCGCGGTAGGTGCGGTAAATCGCCTCGTTCAGCGGGCTCGGGTACAGGCGCTTGGGCTGCTTGCCTACCGGCTGCGGCAGGGCACCATCAAGCGCCCCAGAACCGGCAGAACCCGGCGCGGGCAGACGACCCTCATTCTGAGCCAAACCCAGGGTCACATCAATGAACGCGGTCGAATCGTGAGTACCCCACTCGTGCACACCCAACGCCAGGCGCAGAGCGGCAGGAATATTCTCAATGCCGTCATGGTAGACCGCGGTGTTCGTCAGCATCACGCCCGAAAGAATCTCACGATGCTCCAGCGCCCAACCGAACGACACCAACCCGCCCCAGTCATGGGCGAGGGTCACGACCGGCTTATCGGTCTCATCCAGACCGAGCGCCTTCGTGAAATCACCCAGGTCAGCAATACGGTCGGTCAGGCTGCGGCGCTCACCCTCCAAATCCAGGTGGGTGCGCTCCGAATAACCCATATCAATCTGATCAACCGCAACCACACGCCACGGGGCGCGCTCATTCACGCCCGCATCCAGCACGGTACGCCACAGGTACGACCAGGTCGGGTTACCGTGCACGCACAGGATCGTGCCAATCGGCTCCAAACCCTGCTCGACCAGCACCGGAAGGTTATCCAGGTAGTGCCAGCGGCGCGCTCCAGCCTGCTGCGCCCGCTGCTCAATGGGGGCGGTGGTGGGCACCTCCAGAAGGTGGGAGTAGCGGGGGTTCACGCCCGCCCATTCCTCCGGATTGTAGGGAGGCTGAGCCTTAGGGAAGTTCAAATGGCGCATGCTGGGGGAATCCTTCCGGATCGAATCGGTGAATGTCTACCGCAAATGTCTACCGCACAGGGGCTAAAGGGCTATAAAGGCTGCCGGGCTAAGAGCTGCCGGCTAACGGGTTACCACTGAATCTCAAGCAGGGCGGTGTTCAGGCCAGAACCCACACCCATGCACAAAATACGGTCGCCCTCCTTGTAGGTCGGCGCGCACTCGGCGAGAGTCATCGGCAGAGCCGCCGCAGCCACATTGCCCCACTTCGGGAAGGTCATGGGGATGCGCTCACGCTCAATACCGACCGCCTCAATAATGGCGTTCGTGTGGGCGTTAGAAATCTGGTGAGTCACGTAGGAGGTCATGTCGTTCCACTCCCAGCCGTCCTGATGCGCCTGCTCCCAGGCCTGCGCCACCAGCTCCAGGCCGTGCCTGAGCAGGCCCTCGGCGTCAGTGTTCATGCCCTGATCCGCCTCGCCGCCGATGCACAGGTTACGGTGCTCAGTGCCCGCGCGGGACACCGAACCGACAATGCGGTGACCCTCCGGGTGGCGGTCAGCGCGACCAATCACAGCCGCCGCCGCACCCGAACCGAGAGTCAGGGTCGCAAACTGCGCCAGCACATCCTCGCGGGTCGAATCGGGGTTGTTCAGGATGCGCACCGCGGTACGGTGCCACGGGGAGGGGTCCTCGCCAGCCACAATCAGGGCGTAGTCGATAGCGCCCGCATCAATCATGGTGGAGGCGACAGTCATCGCGTTTACGAAGCCCAGGCAAGCGTTCGTAATATCGAAGTTCAGGGCGTGGCGCGGCAAATCCAGGCGGTCGTGCACACCCACCGAAACGGCGGGCTCAAAGTTATCGCGAGTCACCGAAGCGTTAATCAGTAGGCCAATCTGGGAACGGTCAATACCAGCCTCCGCGATAGCCTTCTCGGCAGCGGCAACCACGCCGTCCTCAAAGGTCTGGCCCTCAGCCCAGCCGCGGCGAGTGCTAATACCGGCAAGACGCTCCAGCAGGCCCTTCGGCATGCGCAGACGCTTATAGGTTTGGGCCAGCTGCTCATCGAAGTAGTCGCTCGTGACGACCTCCGGAGGCAGCTCGTGGGTAATGGACAGCAGAGCTGCATTAGCGTGGCGAATGTCAGAGTTCATGCCAATTTTATCGGCGGATGCATTCAACAATGGTGTGGACCTTGAAAATAGAAGTCAGTGGGATATAGAAAACATGCGGAGACACGCACCGCGCCGCCGCAGAATTCGTGATGCTCATTCCAACATACCGCACTGCTCGGGCGAACCCGTATCCGTAGACCCAATATGAACACCCCCGTTCACCCCGCGCGTAAGATGATGCCCAATGAGGAACTTTGAATCCCCTTCACCTCGTGCACGCTAACGCCGCCCACCCGCCGCACCGCGTACACTAGAGGGATGCCGCCACGCACCGCAGAACGTGCCCGGCACACACCAGATTCTTTTGCAGAAAGGCCCCTTGTGCACCTGATGTCGCTGACCCTGCGCGGGTTCAAGTCTTTCGCCTCCGCCACCACGTTTGAGTTCACCCCCGGCATTAACGCGGTGGTCGGGCCCAACGGCTCCGGCAAGTCCAATGTGCTGGATGCGCTCGCCTGGGTTATGGGCGAGCAGGGCGCCAAGAGCCTGCGCGGCGGCAGCATGAAGGACGTGATCTTTGCGGGCTCCGGCGAGGCTGGTTCGGGCGATGGCGCCCAGCGTGCGCCCCTGGGCCGCGCCAAAGTCACCCTGACTTTCGATAATTCTGACGGCACCCTCAGCATTCCCGCTGATCGGGTGCAGATTTCGCGCACCATGTTCCGCTCCGGCGGTAGCGAGTACGAGATTAACGGTGCCCCGGCGCGCCTTGCCGATATTCAGGACCTGCTCTCGGAGGCGGGCCTGGGTCAGCAGATGCACGTGCTCGTCGGCCAGGGCCAGCTGGATGCGGTCCTGCACGCCACCGCCCAGCAGCGCCGCGACATGATTGAGCAGGCGGCAGGCGTGGTCAAGTACCGCCGCCGCCAGGAGAAGACCAGCCGCAAGCTGGAGTCTGTGGCATCGAACGTTACCCGCCTGAGCGACCTGGTTGCCGAGCTGGATACGCAGCTGCAGCCGCTGAGCGAGCAGGCGGAATCCGCCGCGACCGCGCGCCAACTGCAGGCGCGCATCCGCCAGCTGGAGGCGGTACTTTTGGCTCGTCAGCTGGGTGTTCTGCAGGCTGAGCAGGGGCAGGCTCTCGCCTCGGAAGCGGAAGGTGCCCGCCGCGCCGAAACCCTGAAAGAACAGCTGGAGGCGGCACGTGCCGCGTCCGCGAAGCATCAGCAGGAACAGAACCGCCTGAACGCCGAGGTCACCGCCTGCCAGAAGGCCGTGTCGACCCTGCGCGAGTCCGCCGCGCGCGTGCGCACCGTGCAGTCCATCGCCGCCGAGCGCGTGCGCACCTACCGTGTGGAACTGACCGAGGCGACCGCCGCCGCCCGCGCCGGATACGAACGCGCCCTGGAACTGCTCGAAGAGCGCCGCGAAGAGGCAGAGCGCGCGGTGGAAAGCTACGCCAGCTTTGAAGAACGCTACGATGCGGCGCTGAAGAACGTTGAGAAGGCGGCATCCGAGATGGCGCAGACTGAGCGCGCCTCGGGTGAGGCGGCGCAGTCTCGTGCCCGCGCGCAGGCTCAGCTGGATGCCGCCCGCGCCGCTGCGGTGGAGGCGACCCGCGCCTACGCGGCGGCGGCTGAGCGTGCCGCAACCCTGCGTGAGGCGCTGGGGCAGAGTCTAGGAGAGGCGCCCGCCGAGCCGGGGCCTGAGGCTGCCGAGGCGGTGTTCGATCCCGAGACCGGCGAGCTCATGGATTCTTCGAGCGATGCAGAGGGCGCGGGCCTGTTGCGCGTGCTGGATGCCGTGCAGATTGATCCCGAGTATGCGCGCGCGGCTTCTGCGGCGCTGACCTCGCTGGCGACCGCGGCGTTGAGTGTGCCGGTTGAGGGCGCCGAGGTGTCGCAGCTGCGCGGTGATATTGCCGGTAATAAGGGCGGCGATACGCGCGGTGAAGACGGCGAGCTTTCCGCTGACCTGCCCGAAACCACCCTGCCCGAATCCTGCGCCGCCGAACTGCGCGAACTGGGTATCCGTTCCGCAACCGACATCATTGAACCGCTCAGCGAGGACGCCGCCGCGCTCGCCGGCATCGACGAGCACGCCATGGCGCGCGTGACCGCGGCGCTGAGCGAGCGCCTGGCGGGCGTGCTGTTCGCGCCGGAAGCCGCCTCTGCAGAGCACGCCCTGCACCTGCTCACCGGGAATGAAGGTGCAGGTCAGCGCACTATCTGGCGTATTTTTGACCCCGCAGGCACCGAGCACACCCGCTACAGCCTGCTCTACACGGCTGAGGGCGCCAGCCCCCTGGAACTTGCCGCCGCGTACCGCGCCGCATCCCAGGTTGTGACCCGCACCCGCGCCGAACTGGACGAAGCCGAACAGACCGTTCAGCAGGCTCAGACCGCGGCAGAGGCGGCGGTTGAAGCTGAACGTGAGGCCGCGAAGGCGGCGGGCGTGGCGAGCGCCGAGCATGCCCGCGCCCGTGCACAGGCAGAGTCCCTGGAGGCATCCGCGCAGAACATTCAGGCTGAGCGTGCCCGCCTGAACGAGCGCCTTGCCGCCGCGGAGGAATCCGTGGCGCAGGCGCGTACCGCCTATGAGTCGGCGCGCACCCGCGAGGATTCCTACCTGGCGGGCACGGGGGAGCAGGCTCCCGCGGCGACCATTGAGCGCCGCGCCCAGCGTTTGGGTGAGGTGCTTGCCGAGCAGGTGAGCGAGCGTGAGCAGCAGCTGCACGAGCTGAGCACCGCCCTGAAGAACGCCCAGGAGGGCCTGACCAGCACGAACGATGAGGTGCAGGACCTGCAGGCGGCGCACGCGGCGGCGCTGACCCTGCTGGCACGCACCCAGACGGAGGCGGCGCGCGTGCAGGAGCGCGTGCAGGCGCTGGCTGAGCGTGCCCGCCTGGTGACCGGTCTGACCCTGGAGCAGCTGGAAGAGGAGTACTCCGAGCAGCTGCCGGTTGACGTACCCGCAGCGGAGACCGCCGGAAATTCCGCCACCGAAAACGCAGCCTCCGAAAAAACCGCCTCCGAAAATACTGCTACCGAAGCCTCCACCGAGAGCGTCCGCGCTCGCCTCAAGGCAACCCGCGCCGAACTGGAGGCGCTCGGCGCCATTAACCCGCTGGCGCTGGAGGAGTACGAGGCGCTTTCTGAACGCCACGCCTACCTGAACCAGCAGATTGAGGATTTGAAGGCGACCCGCCGCGACCTGAACACGGTCATGGACGAGGTCAGCAGCCACATTGCGGAGGTTTTCACCGCCGCGTTGGAGGACATTAACACCCACTACCGCCGCATCTTTGAGACCCTGTTCCCGGGAGGCGAGGGCCACCTGGAGCTGGACGACCCGTCCGATCCGTTGAATTCGGGTGTGGAGATTCACGCGCGCCCGGCGGGTAAGAAGGTTAAGCGCCTGTCGCTGCTGTCCGGCGGTGAGCGTTCGCTCGCTTCGTTGGCGCTGTTGATTGCGATTTATATGTCTCGCCCTTCGCCGTTCTACGCCCTGGATGAGGTTGAGGCGGCGCTGGATGACCGCAACCTCTCGCGCCTGCTGCAGGTGATTGGTGAGCTGGGGGAGCGTTCGCAGCTGATTGTGATTACGCATCAGAAGCGCACGATGCAGATTGCGGAGACCCTGTACGGGGTGTCGATGCGCGGTGGTGTGTCGACGGTGCTTTCTCAGCAGATGGAGGAGCTGCGCGAGCTGCTGTAGCTCGCCGCGCTTATTTACCCCGCCTCGCTGCGCCTGTCCGACCCTGCCGCGCGCCCCTCAACCCGCGCGCCCCTCAACCCGCGCGCCCCTGCCTAGCCTCGCTTGCCCATCCTCTAAACCTTGCCAGACGAGCCACCCCATACCCGTGCGCGCACCCACCCGGCGAACGTCACATGTCCTAGGAATGGTCATGTGCACCTCAAGGTATTGTTCACCGCCTGCGCCCGGGTACTATAGGGGGATATATGCGAACGCCGCCCCACCTTATTCGCGGTTGGCGTGGTGTTTCGCTGTGATCAGGCCTGATGCCCCTCTACCTGCGGCGTGCATCCGGCGGCAACCATCCAGGGAAGGAATAGTGATGAGCGAGAACCTGGCAGATGCTTTCCTCAGCGGCGAGTCGTTGAAGAATGCCCCCGGCCCCTATTTTGGTGAGTACGGCGGGCGGTGGATGCCCGAGTCGCTGATTGCCGCCATGGATGAGCTGGAGGCGACCTTTAACGAGGCGAAGAACGACCCCGAGTTCATTGCTGAGTTCCAGCGTCTTTCTGCTGAGTATTCGAACCGTCCGTCGCTGCTGACCGAGGTTCCGAAGTTCTCTGAGCATGCTGGTGCGCGTGTGTTCCTCAAGCGTGAGGACCTGAACCACACGGGTAGCCACAAGATTAATAACGTGATTGGTCAGGCTCTGCTGGCTAAGCGTATGGGCAAGACCCGTCTGATTGCTGAGACTGGTGCGGGTCAGCACGGTGTCGCGACTGCGACCGCGGCTGCGCTCTTCGGCATGGAGTGCGTGGTCTACATGGGTGAGGAAGACACCGAGCGTCAGTCGCTGAACGTGGCTCGTATGCAGCTGCTGGGCGCGAAGGTGATTGCGGTTCAGAACGGTTCCCGCACCCTCAAGGACGCCATTAATGAGGCGCTCCGCGACTGGGTTGCGAACGTTGAGAACACCCACTACCTGCTGGGTACTGCTGCGGGTGCGCACCCGTTCCCGGCGATGGTGCGTTTCTTCCACGACGCTATCGGTGAGGAGGCGCGCGAGCAGATTCTGGCTGAGACCGGCCGCCTGCCCGATGGTATTGCTGCCTGCGTGGGTGGCGGTTCGAACGCGATTGGCCTGTTCCACGCGTTCTTGGATGATTCTTCGGTTGAGATTTACGGTTTTGAGGCTGGTGGCGACGGCGTGGAGACGGGCCGTCACGCGGCGACTATTACTCTGGGCCGCCCGGGCATGCTGCACGGCGCGATGACGTACCTGATGCAGGATGAGGACGGCCAGACCATTGAGTCCCACTCGATTTCTGCCGGTCTGGATTACCCTGGTGTGGGTCCGGAGCACTCCTACCTGTCCGATATTGGCCGCGTGACCTACGAGCCGGTGACCGACACCGAGGCGATGGATGCTCTGCGTCTGCTCTGCCGTACCGAGGGTATTATTCCGGCGATTGAGTCTTCGCACGCTCTGGCGGGTGCGCTGCGCGTGTGCCAGCGTTGGGTTGCTGAGGATCCGGAGGCGGCACGCGAGAAGACGATGATTGTCTGCCTGTCCGGTCGTGGCGATAAGGACATGGAGACCGCGCTGAAGTGGTTCGGCCTGGGCAAGGCGATTCCGTCCTCGACCCTGATGACCGGTAATAAGGAAGCATCCGCTGCTGCAGAGAACGCACAGGCTGAAAGTGAGGCTAAGTAATGAGCTACCAGGACGCTATTTCTCAGGCGGCACCCTTTGAGGTTCTGGACGGTACGTTCCCGACTGCTAACCCTGATTCGCCTCTGGCGGCTCGTCTTGCTGAGTGCGAGAAGCAGGGCCGTGCGGCGCTGATTGGCTACCTGCCGGTGGGCTTCCCGACCCTGGATGAGTCGATTGACGCGGCGATTGCGCTGGGCAATAACGGCGCGGACATTATTGAGCTGGGCGTGCCGTATTCTGATCCGGTCATGGATGGCCCGGTGATTCAGAAGGCGACCGGTGTGGCGCTGGAGAACGGTTTCAAGCTTCCTCAGCTGTTTGAAGCGGTCCGCCGCATTACCGAGGCGACCGACGCGGTGGTTGTCGTGATGACGTACTGGAACCCGGTTCTGGCGTACGGTGTGAAGAATTTTGCGCGTGATTTGGCGGCTGCCGGTGGCGCGGGCATGATCACCCCGGACCTGGTGCCTGATGAGGCGTCGGCGTGGTTTGAGGCTTCTGACGAGTACGGTCTGGATCGTATTTTCTTGGCAGCGCTGTCTTCGTCGCCGGAGCGCCTGGCGACTATTGCGAAGGCGTCGAGCGGCTTCGTGTACGCCGTGTCGGTGATGGGCGTGACCGGTGCCCGCACCTCCGTGTCGGAGGCGGCACGCACCCTGGTTGCGGACATTAAGGCTGCCGGTGCGCCTCGTGCGTGCGTGGGTCTGGGTGTTTCGACTCGTGCCCACGTTGAGGAGATTGGCGAGTATGCGGACGGCGTGATTGTCGGTACCGCACTGGTGAAGGCTTTGGCTTCTGGCGGTGTTGAGGCGGTGGCTAAGCTGACCCGTGAGCTGGCGGGGCGTGAAGGCTAATGTCTGATGTGCTGTCGCTGGCGAGCGTGCCGGTAGCTAACGTGCTGGCGTCGATTCCGTCTCCGAGCGTTTCGTACCTGCAGTTGGGCCCGTTCCGTGTGCATTTCTATGCCCTGTGTATTCTTGCGGGTATGGCGGTGTGCTTGTGGCTGGGTTCTCGCCGTTGGAAGGCGGCGGGTGGCACCCCTGAGCGCGTGTTTGACGTGGCGATGTGGGCTATTCCGGCGGGCATTGTTGGTGCCCGCGCCTACCACGTGCTGATTACTGATCCGGGTAGCTATTTCGGCCCGAATGTTGCTGATCCGTGGGCTTTCCTGAAGATTTGGGAGGGCGGCATCGGCATTATGGGCGCCGTGTCGGTTGGTGCGTTGGGTGCCTGGTACGGTTGCCGCCGTTACGGTATGAATTTCCCGGCCTTTGCGGATGCGGTAGCGCCGGGTATTCTGCTGGCTCAGGCGTTTGGCCGCTGGGGTAACTGGTTTAACCAGGAGCTGTTCGGCAAGCCGACAACTCTGCCGTGGGGCCTGGAGATTAGCACTTCGAGCGGTAATTTCCCCTCGCAGTATCCGGCGGGTACGCTGTTCCATCCGACGTTCCTGTACGAGTCGCTGTGGAACCTGCTGGGTGTGGCGTTGCTACTGTGGCTGGGCCGTAAGGGCGTGCTGAAGCTGGGTCAGACCCTGTGGCTGTACGTGTTCTACTACGGCGTGGGTCGCCTCTTCATCGAGATGTTCCTGCGCATCGATACCTCGGAGATGCTCTGGGGCGTTCGTATTCACGTGTGGACGGCCCTGCTTCTGGTTCTGCTGGGTGCTGCTGGTTTTGTGGTGGCTGGTCGTCGTGCGGCGGCGAAGGCTGCTGCGGGTATTGAGCCGGCTCCTGCGGAGTTCGCTCCGAAGCCTGCCGCAGATGAGTCTGCAGAGGACGCTGAGGAGAAGGCATCCGAGAAGGCGTCCAAGAAGGCAGAGCCCGCCGAGGATGCTGACTCTTCTGAGTCTTCGACGAAGGACTCCTAGCTTCGTCTACATTTCATAGATAAACCGCCGGATGGGGGAGCACCCCGTCTGGCGGTTTTTTGTGCCTGTTGCTGCGCTCCTACACTCTTCCACTGCTGCATTCTTCCATTTTGTATTTTTCTGAGCGTGTGCAGAATTCACACACCGATATGCGGTAGCGCCGTGCGTGGATTTAGGTCGCTGAGAAGGCATAATAGAGGTATTGCGTGTGGCGGGCGCCCGTGGAAGGAGTATGAGGCTCTTCGCGTGGTGATACCCGTTGCATCTGCGTTTAGAAACACCCACTCAACGTACAGGATTTTATCGTGAGCTCTTCTGCCAGCGATTCTTCGCACCCCGTTTCTCATTCTTCTCGTGCAGGTCTGTCGCGCCGCCGCCTGGTGGCTGGTGCGGCGTGGGCTGCCCCGGTCGTTGTGGCGTCTTCGGTGATTCCGGCGTATGCGGCCTCTGATGAGGAAGGCGAGTGCACCGGCCCTTACGAGGATTCGACGATGGTCACTGCCGGTGACGGCGTGAAGAAGGTCCGTGTGCTGACGGTTCCTACGGGCGCTAAGCGTATGCGTTTTACCGCTGTGGGCGGTGCTGGCGGCACGAACTACACTGTGGCTGATGCCGGTTCCGGCGCCATGGTGGAGGGTTCTATGGCTGTGCGCGGCGGCCAGACTATTACTTTGACTGCCGGTTCGGGCGGTATCGGTAATGGTGAGCTGAACCCCGCTGAGGGTGGCGACGGCTACGGCGTGGGTGGCTCGTCGAAGGCGTCTTCGCCGGTTCCCGCGAATGTTGTTTCTGCGATTAATGATTTGACCCGTATTTCTGGCGGTGTGACCGGTCTCGGCGGTATGAGCGCTGTGCTGTATTCGGCGTCCGGTGGTGGTTCGTCCGCGATTGAGGTGGATGGCGTGCCGATGATTGTTGCCGGTGGCGGCGGCGGTGCCGGTGTGCTGGCGTCGTATGCGACGGTTCTGCCGAACCCCGCGAATGCGGGTGCTGTGCGTCCGACCGCGCACTATTCGCTCGATAGTTCCGGCGGCGAGCACCAGTTCAGTACCGGTGGTGGTGCTGGTTCGGGTGATGGTGATGGTTCGCCCGGTTTTGTTGGTTTCACCTCGTATGAGGCGCAGTCTGAGCCGATTCTGACGGTGAACCCGGGTTCGGGTGCTGCCGGTGGTGTGGGCGGTGCTGGCGGCGAGAAGCTGAACCCGCCGACTGTTGATGGTTCGGTGATTGGTTTTTCGAGCACCTCCACCCAGAAGCTGGTGAGCACTGCGACTGCCGGTGCGGCGGGTGCGAGCGGTTTCCGTGCGAAGGGCGCCGATGGTGTGGCGAGCTATTCGTACCAGTGGGATCAGACTCCGGAGGGTGTCGATAACCGCCCGTCGAACGCTGGCGAGCTGTTTAACGGCTACCAGTCGGTGGTTTCTGGAGGCGGTGGCGCCGGTTATGGCGGCGGCGGCTCCGGTGCTGCGTTGAGCGTTTCGGCTCGTGTGGTGTCGCAGAAGTGGAATAACGATTCGGCTCGTGCCCGCTATGCGGTGGGTTCGGTGCAGCTGGCTGGTGGTGGCGCTGGCGGCGGTACGTTCATGGATTCTACGGTGCGCGTCATGGATCTGGGTTGGGCGTTGAACGCTCCGAATGGTCCGGGTGAGCGCGGTGCCGGCTATATTGAGGTTGCTTTCTGCTTCTAGGGTGCTCTAATCGGCGGCTATGAGTCGCTACGAGCTGATACGAGTTTCTACGAGTCTGTAGGAATCGTATAGGTGCAGATTGGACCCTTTCTTTAGGGTGGTATGCGCCTCAAACTTAATATTTAAATTTTTTCTGAATGCCTCCCAGACCGCTGGTTTGGGAGGCATTCTCATCTTCTGTGTCGGTTCGTCATAGCGTCATATCAACCTTTGGCGGTTTAGCCCATTGGTCGGAATAGACCTTATCGAAAGCTCATCCTCGCTCGTGAGAATGCCTCTATCTAACCCCTCTGTCATATTCGGGGGTAAACCTTTAGACTGGCGGCTCATCATTGTACTGTGGAAATGTAAAGAATATGCGCGCCCACCCCGCTAGGTTGCACAGCATAGATTGCAGATTGCGGCTTTGGTGCGGCAACCAATGACTAAGGAGTTTAGATCATGTGCAAGGAAACCATGAAGGCTGTTGTTGTCCCTGAGAAGGTTGACGGTTCGGTTGTTGTCCGTGAGGTCCCCGTTCCGGCTGTCGGTCACGGCCAGGCGCTCGTGAAGATTGAGTACTCGGGCGTGTGCCACACTGACCTGCACGTGGCTGCCGGTGACTTCGGTGAGATGCCCGGCCGTATTCTGGGCCACGAGGGCGTCGGCCGTGTCGTCAAGGTCGGCGAGGGTGTTGAGTCCCTGAAGGAAGGCGACCGCGTGTCGGTGGCTTGGTTCTTTGAGGGCTGCGGCCACTGCGAGTACTGCACCTCGGGTCGTGAGACCCTGTGCCGTTCGGTCAAGAACGCCGGCTACACCGTCGACGGTGCCATGAGCGAGTACACCCTGGTGCCCGCTGATTACGCTGTGAAGGTTCCCGAGGGCCTTGACCCGGCGCAGGCTAGCTCCATTACCTGCGCTGGTGTGACCACCTACAAGGCAACCAAGGAGTCGCTGGTTCGCCCGGGTCAGTGGCTGGTTGCTTACGGCGCTGGCGGTCTGGGCAACCTGGCTGTTCAGTACGCTAAGAAGGTTTTCGGTGCCAAGGTTATCGCTGTTGATATCAACGACGACAAGCTGGCTCTGGCTCGTAAGGTCGGTGCTGATCACGTCATCAACGGCCGTGAGGTTGAGGACGTTCCGGCTCGTATTCGCGAGCTGACCGGCGGCGGCGCTCACGCTGCTGTGGTGACCGCTGTGTCGAAGGTTGCGTTCAACCAGGCTATCGAGTCGGTTCGTGCGGGCGGTTCCGTGGTGGCTGTTGGTCTGCCTTCGGAGATGATGGAGCTGTCCATTGTGAAGATCGTTCTGGACGGCATCCGCGTGGTGGGCTCCCTGGTGGGTACCCGTCAGGATCTGGCGGAGGCGTTCCAGTTCGGTGCTGACGGCATCGTGGTTCCGGTGGTTCAGCTGCGTGAGGTTGACGAGGCACCGGCTGTCTTCGAGGAAATGACTGCGGGTAAGATTACCGGCCGTATGGTTCTGGACTTCGCTAGCCTCTAAGCTGGCGGATGGTTCGAGGCGCCCGGTAGGGCTTCAAAGTCTCACTTGGCTGAGGTCCTGCCGGTAGTTTCGATGGTTATAGCGCCTAGGGCGCATCCCGTGTGGCGGGGGAGTAGGGGTACTCTTTCAGCTGTGCATACGACGCGGGGTGCGCCTTAGTGTTTTTAACGCGGTGTTGTATGGCTATGGTTTATAGCTAGGGGTTTTTGAGAGCTGTTATCGTAAGGGAGATTATAGAGCTGAAAACCTCTGTGAGTACTAGGCACCTAAACGTAATATACCCAGGAATTTATTTTGGAAATTTCCGGGGATTAGCTCAAAATTCTCACTAAATTAGTTTAATGGAGAATCTTGTTTGACATCTATGGACTTCAAAATGCATACTTGCATTGTAAACATTCAACCATTGGTTGAAGCGTAATATTTGCCGAAGAGATAGGTTTCGAGCGCCCCTGCACATACCCTTAATGTAACGGGATGTAACGTGTGAAGGTTTCGGCCCTCCTAGATATCGATTCCTTCTCCCGGAACGTTATACCCGGGTGAATTTCAGCATCTTCGTACCGTGCCGTTATTCACCGTTGAGACCTTACTTCCGGTCAGGCGCCCCTCTAGACACCTTCGGGAGAGGTCTCACAAAGATTAGTGTGGGCCCCACGGACATAGTCAATGGGGATTATGTCCGCCACACTAATCCGACATCCTTGGACAAATCCGCAATAACGCTTCACGGCGGCGCACCGCCTCGACATAAATTTACCTGCCGGCACGGGTAACATAGCCGGGTTCTCTACTCACTCGGTAACCCACCCGCTACAGAACGCATCTTGATTTTTGTGTTGTTCAGAAGATGAGCCCTGTAGCAAAAGAACGAGGGGCACCTCTGCTAGGTGCCCCTCGTTTTCATATGCGTGTTTCAGCGTTGAATAGATTCCACGCTGTTTAGTAGATTCCGCGCTCTTTAGTAGATGCCGCGCTGTGCGGTCCAGCGAATCGTGCCGCGCTCAAAGTCCATGTAGTACACGCCGTTCACGTAGGACTCGTCGCCGCGTGCCGCACCGTAACGGGTGGTGTTCTTCTCCCAGTGCTTGAAGATCGCGCCGTTACCATTGGTCTCGTACGCACCGTACGCATCCGACCAGAGCAGTACCTTGCCGGAGGCAAATCGCACCTGAGCACCCGTGGAGGTGACGGTCTCGTCGGTCACCGGGGCACCCCAGGTGCCGCGGTGCTGCAGGAAGCGGTGGTAGAACGCGCCGCCGGTGTGCAGGCGGTGGGTTCCGGTCTGAGTGGACCACACGTAGGTGGTGCTGCCGGTGAATTCCTGCTTGACCAAGCCGTTACCCAGGTCCTGCTCATCGGTGGTGGGTGCGCCCTTCATGCCGGCTGCACGCCAGGTCGCGTAGATGGCGCCGCGCTCGTTGATGATGTTGGTTCCGGTAGCGGCAGACCAGTAGGCACCCTCACCATTGGCGAAGGACACCGCCATAGTGTCGGAGCGGGTTTCCTCGTTGGTGGTCAGACCGCGGAATCGTGCCACGTCCGAGCGGAACTTCTGATCCAAGCCGCCGTTGGTGACCAGCCAGTGTGAGCCGTGAGAGTTCGTCCAGTAGATAGTCTTGTTGTTGGTGAACTTCTGGGCGTACACGCCGTTGCCCAGGGAGTACTCGGTACCAATCGGGTCGCCGTAGAAGGAGCGGTTCTTGTTCCAGAAGTCACCGATGCCGGTGCGAATATCAATTGAGCCGGTCGCAGTGGTCACCACGTTAGAATCCTGAGCGGCACGCTCCTCAGTGGCACGGTCCTGACCGTTCGCCCAGTTGCGGTGCACCGCGTTGGGGTTCTTCGCCAGAACCTTCAGGTCGTTCACAGTGCCGGGGAAGAAGTTCGAGTCACCCACGAACGGGCCGGAGTCGGTGAACTGCCAAATATCGTAGCCACTCCAACCCGCCGGAATTGCACCGACCACAGTCGAGTAGCTTGCCAGGTGCAGCGGCAGAGTGCCGAACTGCTGCGAACCCACGCACTGCGACCACCAGGAGGTTGCGGTGTACACCATCGGGGCGCGGCCGGTGAGTGAACGGTAGGTGTCCACGAAGTCTTTGATCCAGGCGGTCAGTTGCGCCGGGGTCATGTTGTAGCAGGTATTGCCGTAGGTGGAGTAGGGGTTGAACTCGATGTCCAGCAGGCCGGGCAGGGTCTGGCCATCGGCGCTCCAGCCGCCGCCGTTCTGCACGAAGTAGCGCGCCTGATCGGCACCCGAGGAAGTGCGGGGGTTTGCGAAGTGGTAGGCACCGCGCACCATGCCCGATGCGGCGGAGCCGTTGTACTGCTGGGCGAAGTAGGGGTTGGTGTAGTAACCGCCCTCGGTCGCCTTCACGTAGGCGAAGCGGGAACCTGCGGCGTAGGCGCTCGCCCAGTCCACGTTCTGCTGGTGCGAGGAGACATCCATGCCGAGGGTGCCGCCGGAGGGGGTCCACGCGGAGCGGCCCTGAGCTAGTGCCTGACCGGAAGCCAGACCCTGCGCGGAGCTCTGGGATGCCGAAATACCGCTTGCCGAAATACCGCTCAGAGTTGCGGTAGAAGCGGGGGAGACGGCACCGGTGCGTGCGTTGGCGGTGCCCAGGCGTTCGCGTTCGCCCGCGCCCATGGCGGGGTTGGAGCGTTCGACCAGGGATGCATCCGGGGCGGGAGCGTAGCTGAGCTCCTCGTAGGATGCGTTGGGGGCGACCTCTGCCGCTGCGCTCGCGGTGGGAGCGGCAAATGCGGCGGGAACGGAGGTGAGGGATGCGGCGACCAGGGAGAGTGCACCTGCGGACGCCACGATGGAGCGGGCTGCCGCGGTGCGCGCGGCAGTCTGGAGTTTCTTCATAGATTTTTGCCTGTGTTTGAGAGGTGGATGTGTCGATGTGGCCCTGTGTGGGGGCTTCTGGCACGAGTGAATATGTGGGGTAGTTGAGTGATTTGTGTGTCGGTTGCCGGGTGTGTCAAGCGGCTGACACAGCTATCAGCCTACGGTACTTGCACCGCTGTGCGCAATGCTTTGGGCTGTCAGCCTGGCGGCATAATTTTCACGGAGTGCACAGTAGTTTGGGGTCTTTGGGGAGCCTGTTTTATTTTGAGGCTTGTCGGTGCATTTATGGGCTCAAATTTTTGCGAAAAATTTTAGGTGCGCGACACGCCGGGGCGTTGCGAATTTCACTCTGTGGACTGCTGCGTCGGTGTACTGGCTGGGTGCTGTCGGGGTGGAATGTCGCATCCGGAGCTTGTGCCGTCGAGGCGCCGGCAACCGGGGTGACTTTTGGGCATAAGGAAAGGGGTGGGCCGCACACACAAAGACCCACCCCTCATGTTCCGGGTACTGTAATTAGCGCGGCCTCGCACCGGTACCCGGAGTTTCATGGTCGATGCAGGAGAGATGAAGAGTCATCGACCACGCTATGGTGCCTGTTGGCACGTTTATCTCGGCGAGCCCCGCCCGCTCTCTCGGCTTCTTGCCGTGCCTATCCGAGAGGGGCAGACGGGGTCAACGAAAGTTGGTTTTTCCCGAAGGGTTTAGAGGAACTTTGCGATGTCCTCAACCAGCGGCTTGAGAGTCTCGCGGTCGATGTACTCAGCCTTGCCGGTCTTGTAGCATTCGAGCATCTGCTGAATACCTTCGTTCGGGTTCGGGTTTGCCATGAGCCATGCGCGCACCGGGCCCTTCAGCGCGGTCTTGTGAGCCAGCGAAATCTTGTCGAAGTCGATGCCGCCACGCAGGTGGTAGACGGGGCGACCTTCGGTCAGTTCGGGGGTGTAGCTCTTGGCGACGGCCTTGTCCAGCAGCTTCTTGGAGTATTCACCGGTGAAGGAGACGGTGAAGAACGCGGTGCGGTTCTTCTTGGGCGCAATGACCGGCAGGATCTTCTTGCGAAGTGCCGGTGCGCCGTTGAGGAATCCACCGTAGTCGCTGCCGGCAATCACGAAGGCGTCGAATGCCTCTGCCTGCTCGGGGGTGACCTTGGAGGCGGGGACAATCTCAACTTCGGGAGCCTTCGGGAGTGCACGCAAATCTTCTGCCAGCCAGGTGGCGTACTGTTCGGTGTAGCCGTAGGTGGAGCCGAAGATAATCAGCACGCGAGTAGTCATCTGTGAACCTTCCAGATATATTTCGCATTTCAAATACTAATTATGGGTTCCAATATAGGCTAGGCGCGCGAAAATGTGAAATCGCCTAGCTTTTGGATGCCCTATCTATCTTCTCATAGCCCACTCTGAGTGTCTCTATGTTTTTGAAACACGCCCGAAGGTTCTCGAGTGTGACTAAATATTGCGTAATGATTGAATGGCTGGTTTCTAAGGGTGAAAAGTACCCTAATTTACTTTCCGGGGGAGGCGGGGGTAGTTGGGTATGAAAACCGGCTTTCCAGGGTTTACCTGGCGACTGGGAGGTGCCACTCAAAATGCGACGTGAAACACAAATTCTTCGGTGGAAAGGGTGGGGAGAGACATACCCAATCGGACTTAAAACCCCTATAATTGAGAAAGAGTCCCACGCATCCGGCATGTGGTTACCTGTTAGAACGCGTGGGAATAATTGGGAATTTGACGTTAGTCTTCCCCGGAAAATCAGCGTGAACCCCCTGGGGCCACGCAAAACAACACACAAAGGTTAGGTACATGAGGCGCGCAAAAATCGTTGCAACCATCGGTCCGGCAATCGAATCCCCCGAGAAGATCTCCGAGGCAATCAAGGCTGGCCTGAACGTCGCCCGTCTGAACATGAGCCACGGTGACCACGCCGAGCACCAGGCACGCTACGACACCATCCGTGAACAGTCTGCAAAGCTCGGTAAGGACGTTGCAATCCTCGCCGACCTGCAGGGCCCCAAGATCCGCCTCGAGCGCTTCGCAAACGGCAAGGAATACCTTGAGCCCGGTGCAGACTTCACCATCACCTCCGAAGACGTTGAAGGTACCGCAGAAATCTGTGGCACCACCTACAAGGGCCTGCCCGGCGACGTCAAGCCCGGCGACAAGCTCCTGCTCGACGACGGTAAGATCCGCCTCGAAGCAATTGAGGTTACCCCCACTCGCGTTCGCACTCGCGTGGTCGTCGGTGGCCCTATCTCCAACAACAAGGGTATTAACCTGCCCGGCGCAGCAGTCTCCCTGCCCGCACTGACCGAGAAAGACGCAAACGACCTGCGCTTCGCACTGAAGATGGGTGCAGACATCATTGCACTCTCCTTCGTTCGTACCGGTGCAGACGTTGATCCCGTCCACAAGATCATGGACGAAGAGGGTATTCGCGTACCCGTCATCGCAAAGATCGAGAAGCCCCAGGCAGTTGAGAACCTGCAGGACATCATCGACAAGTTCGACGGCATCATGGTCGCTCGTGGTGACCTCGGTGTTGAGCTGCCCTTCTCCGAGGTTCCCCTCGTTCAGAAGAAGGCTATCGACATGGCACGCCGCTGGGCAAAGCCCGTCATCGTGGCAACCCAGGTGCTCGAGTCCATGACCGACAACCCCGTACCCACCCGTGCAGAGGTTTCTGACTGCGCTAACGCAATCCTCGACGGTGCAGACGCAGTCATGCTCTCCGGTGAGACCTCGGTCGGTAAGTACCCGATTCTGACTCTGCAGGCAATGGCTGCAATCGTCAAGGACACCGAAGAGGGCGGCCTGTACCGCGTGCCCGAGCTGGACCGCAAGCCCCGCACCCGCGGTGGCGCGATCACCCGTGCAGCGGTGAACATCGCCGACCAGCTGGATGCGAAGCTCATCGTGACCTTCACCCAGACCGGTGACTCGGCACGTCGTCTGGCACGTCTGCGCCCCGAGACCCCGATTGTTGCGTTCACCACCAGTGCGAAGGTTCGCTCCTTCCTGTCCATGCTGTGGGGTGTTGAGGCTGAGCAGGTTGAGATGGTTACCGATCAGGAAGCACTGTTCACCTTCGTGGATGAGTACCTGCTCAAGCATGGTCTGGCAGAAGCAGGCGACCTGGTCGTCGTTGCTGCCGGCGCTCCCGCAGGCCGTGCAGGTACCACCAACATGGTCCAGGCACATCGCGTCTTCGCTCCCGAGGGTGAGCGTGAGGACCTGCGTCCTTACGAGGAGAATGAGGTCAAGCGCTAAGCCGCTTACTCTTTCTGAGTGATTTTTTGAGGGGTAGCCGGGGCTAGTTCCCGGAACGTACTGCCCGATGTATAGAAACCACTCGATGCATAGAAACCGCCGCCCGGTCGTGAATTCTCACGGCTAGGCGGCGGTTTCTTGCGTCTCTATCTGTCCCCGTCTCTATCTGTCTCTAGTGTTGCCGCATC
>FLSD01000001.1_pt2 | contig 19599 bp, 16 predicted proteins | sample 1497351 | NCBI WGS metagenome assembly FLSD01 (sample SAMEA4031770, study PRJEB14383) | metagenome | biome: human; feature: oral; material: saliva | place: Philippines | collected 2014 | reverse complement strand
AACTAGCGGTGAAGCGTAAGGAGTGCTTGTGAAGCTGAGCGAATTTTGGGCGTGCATGGAGTATGAGTTCGGTGCCGGGTATGCTCCGGTGCTGGCGCGTGACTTGGTGCTGGGCTCGCTGGGTCATGTGACCGCTGCGGAGGCGCTGGACCAGGGCGTTAACCCGAAGGATGTGTGGCTTGCGATCTGTGAGGAGCAGGAGATTCCGCAGGAGCGCCGCCTGGGTCCCGATAAGGAGCCGTTGCGCTAGTCGGTAAGTCTGGCGTTTTCTTCCGTGTAGGTGGGGCCTGCTGTTTGTTCGAGTGTTAGTGCCTGTGCGGGAGGTATTTTCGAATAATTAGCCGGGATTTCGGGGTTTTTCGAAAATATATGCCGAAACCCTATCCGATTTATTCGAAACTAGGTCGTAATTTTGTTCGACTCGTGCTAGACTTTTCCACATCAGGAATTTTTCGGAAAATTTTCAAAGTTTTCCACAGATTTTAAAAAATGGCCTTATCCTGTCAGGCTGTGACCCTAGAGTAGTCTCAGAAGGAACCGGTAGGCCAAAACCTTCAAGGTCTCGATTACGAGTCCCACCGATTCCGAAGAAACATTACTCCCGTCAACCACTGACAACACAAAGAACGAGGTACTACCGTGGCTAAGAACACCAAGTCTCAGAGCGTAGCTCGCGTTCCCGAAGAGGGTCGCGCCAAGGCACTTGAAGCCGTGATGGCACAGATCGACAAGAACTACGGCAAGGGTGCGGTCATGCGCCTGGGTGATAAGGAAATCACCAAGACCGAGGTTATCTCCACCGGCGCTATCGCTCTGGATGCCGCTCTGGGTATTGGCGGTCTGCCCCGCGGCCGCGTCATCGAGATTTACGGTCCCGAGTCCTCCGGTAAGACCACCGTTGCGCTGCACGCTGTGGCGAACGTTCAGAAGGCAGGCGGCGTGGCAGCGTTCATCGACGCCGAGCACGCACTGGACCCGATTTACGCGGCTAAGCTGGGCGTGGACATCGACCAGCTGCTGGTCTCTCAGCCCGACACCGGCGAGCAGGCACTGGAAATCATGGACATGCTGGTTGGTTCCGGCGCCGTTGATATCGTGGTCGTCGACTCCGTTGCCGCGCTGGTACCCCGCGCCGAAATTGAAGGCGACATGGGTGACTCCCACGTGGGTCTTCAGGCTCGCCTCATGAGCCAGGCTCTGCGTAAGATTACCGGCCGCCTCTCCGCAACCGGCACCACCGCAATCTTCATCAACCAGCTGCGTGAGAAGATTGGTGTCTTCTTCGGTTCTCCCGAAACCACCACCGGTGGTAAGGCGCTGAAGTTCTACGCTTCGGTCCGTATCGACATCCGCCGCATTGAGACCCTCAAGGACGGCGCTAACCCGATCGGTAACCGCACCCGCGCCAAGATCGTGAAGAACAAGATGGCTCCGCCCTTCAAGCAGGCTGAGTTCGACATCCTCTACGGTGAGGGCATCTCCGTTGAGGGTGGCATCCTGGACCTGGCGGTGGAGAACGACATCGTCAAGAAGTCCGGCGCATGGTTCACCTACGACGGTGAGCAGCTGGGCCAGGGCCGCGAGAACGTTCGTAAGCTGCTCAAGGACAACCCCGAGCTCACCGAGGAACTGCAGTACAAGGTTCTGGTGAAGCTGGGCATCATTGAGGAAGAAGCTGACGAGCAGGCAGCTGCTGAGTCCGAGGGTAACGACCCGCTGGACGAGCTGGCTGAGGAGTTCTAAACCGGCCCGCGTAGCTTCTTGCTAACGACACGACTAATTGCCGTGTGCTGTGCATTCCGCACGGTGCACGGCAATCTGTCGTTAACTGAGAGTGCGTCAAATGAAGTACCAGCCGGCGCTGAGACAGCGGGCGCCGAGATAACGCCTCGTTACAATGGGGGAGCGTCGTATAGCCCGGCGCACGGGTCATCAAGCAATACAACACAGGGGAGAGGAGGAACCGAACATGACGGAACAGCACGGTCATGAAGAGCACGAGCACAACAGCGCGCGTGACGGCGACGCCGGTTTTGCGGCGCTGGATGCAACCGAACCGCACTTCGGTTCCTCAGCTCTGGCGGGGTCAGCTCTCCAAGACTCAGCCATCCAGGACTCTGCATTCTCTGCGCCTGTTCCCTTTGAACCCGCTATTTCCTTTGATCCCGTTATTTCTTTTGAAGCTACTGGTTCGTTTGAATCCACCGCCCCGCCGATTGAGGTAGGCGGCTTCGATGCGCTCAATTTTGAGGCGCCCGCCGCCCTGGTGGAGCCTACCCTCACCTGGGAGGCGCCTCCTGCTGTTGACGAGCTCCCGTACCCTGACGAGCCTCCCTACGAGGACGAACCGCCCTATGAGGATGAACCTCCGTATCCTGCAGAGCCCGAGTACGCAGGGGAATATTGGGTACCCTCGGATGAAGCGGCAGCCATAGAGGCGGCACCTGTAGAGGCAGCAGCGGAGAAGCCAGCGTCCACAGAAAACGCACCTAAGAAATGGACACGGAACAGGGCCGCGGATTCGGTAACCGCTGAGGAGTTCCCGGACTGGCACCCCGCCGCGCACGGCTTTGTTGAAGAAAGCATCGCCCGTGATAACGGCGGCGACTACGCGGGGGAGTTCCGCGTACCCGAGTTGCCCCTGCAGGCTGTGCCCGTCAATTCTGAAGAGGGCAGCTCCGATGAAGGTAGCAAGTCTCCGCGCCGTAGCCTGCTCGTTGACCCGAACCTGCCCGCCGTCTCCATTGACGAAGCGCCCGTTCGTGCCTTTACTCCCGGCGGTGCCGAGCCGCGCCCTATGGCTGCTGGCCGTATGAGTCGAGCCGGTGCCGCCTCCATCGGATCGGGGCTCACCGCCGAAGAAAAGGAAGAGATCGAAAGGCAAGCAGCTCAGAGAGACAAGCAGAAGAAACGCAAGTCTTCGCGTGCCTCCAAGAACACCGACTACAAGCGTGGGTTCCGCCGCATGAGCCCGGCGCAGGAAGAGAAAATGCGGAGCCGTTCGCCCTACGCGCCCGTCTTCGGTGCTCGCAGTGACGATGAGGAAACCCGCAAGAGCCGCACGGGACGCGGCTCGGGGCGCAACCTATTCAGGGAGGGAAGCAGCTTGAACGAAGAACTCACCCCCGCCGAAGAAGCATTCATCCGCGGTATCGCTGAGGAGGAGGCGCAGGGCGTCGGTACCGGAAAGCGCCGTGCCGCTTCGGCTGCTTCCCCCGCGGCTGGTTCCCCCAAGGGCGCTTCTCGAGCTCGGGGCTCCCGGCCGGGCACCTCTCAGAGGGGAAATGCATCCTCCGCGCCGGAGGGCAACGTGCCTTCCTGGAAGCAGAAGGTGCGTGCCGCCCGTGCCGCGGAAGAAACAGACTCCTACACGCGCGCTAAAACCATCGTGTACAACCAGCTGGCGTACTCGGCAAAAACCCGAGGTCAGCTGCGTAAGAAGCTGCAGGCAGAAGGCTTCGACGCGGAGCTCATCGAGCCGCTGCTCGATAAGTTCGAGGCAGCAAAACTCATTGACGACGCCGAATACGCCCAAACGTTCGTGGCGCAGAAGAGCCGCACCAAGAAGCTCTCCCGCGCCGCGCTACGCCGCGAGCTCGCTGAACGCGGGGTGCGGGGTGAAGAGGCGGAGAACGCCCTGGCTCAGCGTACCGACGAGCAGGAACGCGAGGACGCCGCCGAGCTGGTGCGTAAGAAGCTGCGCCCCGGCATGGATTTGAGCGACCGCGCCGAAAAGGATAGGGTGACCCGCCGACTGCTGGGGATGCTGGCTCGCCGCGGATACTCCTCCTCGGTGTCGATGTCGGTGATTCGTGAGGAGCTCGCCGCCTACGGTGCGGAGGATGAGCTCTGGTAGTTCACGGCTCTGGTAGGGGACGAGTAGCTACGCTCCGCTAAAGAGCATCAGCCAAAGAGCCTCTGCTAAAAAGCTTCCGCTAACGAGCTAAAAGGGTGAGCCCGCTACAGACATACTCTGTAGCGGGCTCACCCTTAGGTTTTATGCTTTATAACGTGCCTTGTCAAAGACTATATTTGCGGTTTAATCGTCCGCGCCCAGACGGTTCGCAAACTCGGCGAGGGTCGCATCCTGAGAACCAGCAATCTCCAGCAGTAGGCGCATCAGTTGCGCACCCTCACGGCGAATACGAGGCAACAGATCGGAACGCGCCGAAGAAGAGTACAGCTCCAACAGGGCGCACACGGTCACCGCCGTGCACACCGCCAAATCCTCCGCCAGGTGCTCATTCAGCGGGGCGTCCTCGAAGAGGGCAGAGTATAGCGCCGGCAGCGCCTTCTTGCGGTCCACCCGGTAGCGCGGGTACTCCGGCGAGGAGGGGAAGCCCAGCATCGCCTCAACGAAGGGGAAGCCGCGGTGGTGCAGGCAGGTGCCCTCCGCATCGACCATGCGCACCTGCGCGCCGTCAGCCGAACCAATCAGCACGTTCTGCGGCGAGAAATCGCCCGAAGAGAGCATATACACCTTGCCGCGGTTGAGCTTGAACTGCTCGGGTACCGGCGGGCGCTTGGTAAAGAAAGGCTGCAGAACGCGGCGGAAACGGAAGGACAGCTCCTCAACAGTGGCGGGAAGAACGGGGGCGTCCTCATGCGCGGCAGAGCTGGAAGCCGGGCTGTCAGCATCATGCTCGGGGGAGCGCGCCTCATCAGCCACACCGTACAGCTTCTTCAAACCGCGCTCAGCCAAACCCGGCGAGGCAATAGCGCCCGGGAACTGCGCCTTGCGATCGGCACGCGCCAGGTTCAGGCGGTAATCCTCCACCGCCTCGCCCATAATGCCGCTGGCGGCAAGGGCACGGTACGCCTCAATGTAGTAGGTCAGCGCATCCAGTGCCTGCTCTTCGGTGCCCTCCAGCAGGGCGTGGGTGACCGAATACTGCTCGCCCTCAACGGTTCCAGCGCTCACATCCTCCAGTGCCAGCACACGCAGCTCAGGATCCGCGCCGTAGAGCTGCGGGAACAGACCCGGAACCTGCAGGTTCAGCGCCTCCAAACCGTAGCGCTCACGCAGGTACCCGAAACCGCCCGCGTTCACCGTCGAATCCTTCCGGCGGTAACGCTTCACAATAATTGAAGTCGGCAAAGGCGCAGCTGGCTCGGCTGCAGGCTCGTACGACACACGCACCACAACCGAACGCATGCCGGTGCCCAGAATCTGCACGCGCTCAACCGTGCGGGCAGCCACCTGCTCCAAAGAATGAGCCCAGCTAAGCAACTGCATCAGATTCTGACGCATCGAGGCAGAATCAGCGCTCGCCTGAGGCGGCACGGGGGAGTAGGCGGCAATCGCCTCCTCAATGAGGGCGCTCAGAAGCTCCTCGTTGGGGGCGGGTGCGGAAGAATCGTTCGGTGACAGAGCCGGAAAGTTACTACTAAGGGAAACCTGCATAGAGCCATTATCCCCCATCGGATACCCTATAGGGCATGACTTCGACCCTCAGCGATTCCGCCCAGACCCCCGAAACCAGCCCCCGCACCTACGAAGTGCGCACTTTCGGCTGCCAGATGAACGTGCACGACTCCGAACGAATGTCCGGCCTGCTGGAGGCTAACGGCTACGTTCGTGCGGAGGAAGGCACCCAGCCCGACCTGGTTGTTTTCAACACCTGCGCGGTCCGCGAAAACGCCTCCAACCGCCTGTACGGCCACCTCGGCCAGCTCGCACCGGTCAAGCGCGCCCACAAGGGCATGCAGATCGCTGTGGGCGGCTGCCTCGCGCAGAAGGACCAGGACGCCATCATTGAGAAGGCACCCTGGGTTGACGTCGTGTTCGGTACCCACAACATTGGCTCCCTGCCGGCGTTGCTGGAGCGTGCCCGCCACAACCACGAGGCGCAGGCCGAACTGCTTGAATCCCTCGAAGTTTTCCCCTCCACCCTGCCCACTAAGCGCGATCACGTGTACTCCGGCTGGGTGTCCATCTCGGTTGGTTGTAACAACACCTGCACCTTCTGCATCGTGCCGTCCCTGCGCGGTAAGGAGAAGGACCGCCGCCCCGGCGACATTCTTGCCGAGGTTCAGGCACTGGTCGATGACGGCGCTATTGAGGTGACCCTGCTCGGCCAGAACGTGAACTCCTACGGCGTGGAATTCGGCGACCGCCAGGCGTTCTCCAAGCTGCTGCGTGCCTGCGGTGAGATTGAGGGCCTGGAGCGTGTACGCTTCACCTCCCCGCACCCGGCAATGTTCACCGACGACGTGATTGATGCGATGGCGGAGACCCCGAACGTCATGCCCGTGCTGCACATGCCGCTGCAGTCCGGCTCCGACAAGGTGCTTAAGGATATGCGCCGCTCCTACCGTTCCAAGAAATTCCTGAACATTCTGGACAAGGTGCGCGAGCGCATCCCGAACGCCGTGATTACCACCGACATTATTGTGGGCTTCCCCGGCGAGACCGAAGAGGACTTCCAGGACACCCTGAAGGTTGTGGAGCAGGCTCGTTTCTCCTCCGCGTTCACCTTCCAGTACTCGATCCGCCCCGGCACCCCGGCGGCGACCATGGAGAACCAGATCCCGAAGGAGGTCGTGCAGGAACGCTACGAGCGTCTGATTGCCCTGCAGGACCGCATCGCCGGTGAAGAGAACCGCAAGCAGCTCGGTAAGACCGTTGAGCTGATGGTTGTTGCGGAGGCTGGCCGTAAGGCTGAGCAGACTCACCGCCTCTCCGGTCGCGGCCCGGACCAGCGCCTCGTGCACTTCTCTGTGCCCGAGGGTTGCGAGACTCCGCGCCCCGGCGACATGGTCACCGTGCCCATTACCGAGGCTGGTTCCTTCCACCTGATTTCTGACCCGAGCGCCGAGCAGTACCAGCTGCGCCGCACCCGCGCCGGTGACGCGTGGGACCGCTCCCAGGCTGACTCGTGCGGTACCGGCACCACCCAGGTGCCCGGTGCGCCGGTGGGTCTGGGCATGCCGACCATCGGTCTGCGCCCCTAAAACCTATAACGAATCATGCGCCCTGTTCTTCGGGCTCGCACCGCCACCGCAAGTGGGGTGAGGGAACCGGTAGAATGGGGCGCATGACTATCTCCGAAACTCTGCCCGTTATCGCTATTGTGGGCCCGACCGGCACCGGTAAGAGCGCGCTCGCCATTGAGCTGGCTCTGCGCCTGAACGGTGAGTGCATTAACGCTGATTCTATGCAGTTCTACCGGGGTATGGATATTGGTACCGCTAAGGTCACCGCGGAGGAGATGCGCGGCGTTCCGCACCACCTGCTGGACATTATGGACGTGCGAGATGAAGCGTCCGTGGCGGAGTTTCAGGAGCGTAGCCGTGAGCTGATTGAGCAGATCCGCGCCCGTGGGCGCTACCCGATTCTGGTGGGTGGTTCCGGCCTGTATGTGCGTGCCGCCCTGGATAAGTTGGAGTTCCCCGGCACGGATGCGCGGGTGCGTGAGCGTCTGGAGGAGCAGGCACGTACCGAGGGCATTGGTGTTCTGCACGCCCGCCTGGCGGAGGTCGACCCGGAGTCGGCTGCGCGCGTGAAGGATGAGCGCCGCATTATTCGCGCCCTGGAGGTGTTCGAGGTGACGGGCCGCCCGTTCTCGGCGTTCATGCCGGTGCGCGAGTATGTGACGGAGAGTATTCAGATTGGTTTGGATATGGATCGTGCCCTGCTGCACGAGCGTCTGCACCGCCGCGTGGAGCTGATGCACGAGCAGGGTCTGCTCGATGAGATCCGTACCCTGAACGCGCAGGGGTTGCAGGATGGTAAGACCGCCTCCCGCGCGATTGGTTACGCGCAGTTCGCGCGCGCCCTTGAAGATGCGGACTACAGCGTGGAGCAGGCGATTGAGGATACGACGATCGCTACCCGCCAGTTTGCGCGCCGCCAGCTGACCTGGTTCCGCGCGGACCCGCGCGTGCACTGGCTGGATGCGCTCTCACCCACCCTCGCTGATGAGGCGGAAGCCATCATCCGCGAAAGCACCCGATAAGCCACAATCCCGATAAGCCACAACAACGAGCCGTCACCGAACAGATACCCCTTCGAACCGGTCGGCGCGGTAAAATCATAAACGGACTGGTCACCAACCTTAAGGACAGCATATGAGCGAGAACCCTTCCATCTGGGGCGAGCTGGCAGGCCTGACCCTCACCAAGGGGCACGGCACCGGTAACGACTTCATCTTTCTGACGGACGAGAACGCAGAAATTGCCCTCACCCCCGAGCTGGTAGCCCGCGCCTGCGACCGACACTTCGGCATTGGCGCGGACGGCTTCATTCGTGCTGCCCGCAGCACCGCCTCCCGCGCGGGTCAGAAGCTACTCGAGGAGCACCCGGACGCTGTCTGGTTCATGGACTACCGCAACGGTGACGGCTCTATCGCTGAAATGTGCGGCAACGGTGTGCGCGCGTTTGTGGAGTACCTGCGCACTGAGGGCCTGATTGAGCTTGAGGTGGGCGAGACCGTCAAGATTGGTACCCGTGCCGGCGTAAAGACCGTGGCGCGCACCGAAGAGGGCTACGCGATTGATATGGGTCCGTGGAGCTTCATCCACGGTGACGCTGCCCGCGAGGGTGGCGAGGACTGCCTGGTGTCTGCTCGCGGCCTGAAGACTCCGCGCGCTGGCCTGTCCATTTCGATGGGTAACCCGCACACCGTGGTGATGCTCGGCTCCGACGGTAAGCTGGACGGCCTGGACCTGCACAGCCTGCCTCAGGTGAACCCCGCACCGGTCAACGGTACGAACGTTGAGTTTGTGGTGCCGGCTGATCTTGATAACGATGGCGGTTCACATGTTGGTGCTATCCGTATGCGCGTGCACGAACGCGGCGTGGGCGAGACTCTCTCGTGCGGTACCGGCGCGTGTGCGGCGGCTGCGGCGACCCGTTTCTGGGGCGGCGAGGAAGCACCGGATGAGTGGCTGGTGCATGTGCCCGGCGGTACCCTCGCGGTGACTTTCGTGCTGGGTCCGGACGACCTGGAGCATGTTGTTCTGGCTGGTCCGGCGCAGATGGTTGCGACCGTTGTGCTGCGATAGCCTGCGGCCCTGCTGTGCTAGCCTGCTGCGATAGTGAGCAGTCTTAGAACAGAGATTTTATAGACAAAAGCGGCGGGTGTTTTCTGACAACACATTCAGAAAACACCCGCCGCTTTTATGTTTTAACACTTAGCGCCGGAGGATTTAGCGCCGAAGAATCTAGCGCCAGAGGTTTTAGTCCTCGTAGCGGTGCACCTGCAGAATACGGAAGCCCTTCGAGGTCGCATAGCGCGACACCTCAAACTCGCCGGGGTGCAACGCCTCAAGCTGCGCGTCCATCCACTTCTGCAAAGAATCGGAGCCCAGGTTCTTCTGAACCACCAGGTAGGCGTCACCGCCGGGCGCCAGGCGCGGCAGCCAGGTCAGCAGAATCTCGTGCAGAACCTCCTTGCCCACGCGAATCGGCGGGTTCGACCAGATGGTGTCAAAACGCAGTTCGGGGTCAACCGATTCGGGGGTTCCCACGGTGACGTTGGACAGGCCGAGAGCGGCGGCGTTGCGTTCGGTCAGGCTAATGGAGCGGGAGTTCACGTCCACCGCGTGCACCTGCGCCTGCGGTGCGAGCATCGCCAAAGTCAGGGTGATGGGGCCCCAACCGCAGCCGATGTCGAGCATGCGTGTACCCTGCGGGTCGGGTGCTTCCTGCAGCAAAATAGCGGTGCCCTTATCAATACCGGAGGGGCTGAAAATACCGTTAGCTGTGGTGACGGTGACCTTGCGGCCGGCAAGCTCCACCTGCACGGGGCGGGGCTTGAATTCGGTCTCGGGGGTTTCAGAGAAATAATGCTGCTCGCTCATGCTATCCAGTGTACCGGTAGGGCAAGAACCGGCCGCACACGGGCAGAGTATGCGCGGGGCGGGTCGGCAGCTTGCACGCCCTGAGCGCACAGGTGACCGAACCCCCTACCTGATGCGGGCAACGGCGGTAGAATTAGAGTCGTATGAATTCTAAGAACACCCCCGTATCTGATACCGAAAAGCTGCCCAGCGATGAGCAGCTGCGCCGCACCGTAGACCGCGTTCTGGGTCGCTCCCAGGCCGCCTCCTCCGTCACTACGTATGACGCCGCCGGTACCGCGCATCACAGCGATAACTCCTCCGGCACCCACGGTAGCCACACTAGCCGCCGTGTGCTGGACACTCGCGCGCGCGAAATTTCTGACGTTCAGCGCGAGCATTCCGAATATGACGGTGACCAGGAAGATCTCGCCGAGCGCCGCGCACTGCGCCGTATCGCGAACCTCTCCACCGAACTTGAAGACGTCACCGAGGTCGAGTACCGCCAGCTGCGCCTGGAGCGCGTGGTGCTGGCTGGACTGTGGACTGAAGGCACCGTAGAGGACGCAGAGAACTCCCTGCGTGAGCTCGCGGCACTGGCTGAAACCGCAGGTTCCGAGGTTCTGGACGGTCTGGTTCAGCGCCGCCTCAAGCCGGACCCCGGCACCTTCCTCGGCTCCGGTAAGGCGCTGGAACTCAAGGACATTGTGGAGGCGACCGGCGCCGACACCGTCATTGTCGATTCCGAACTTGCCCCCTCTCAGCGTCGCGCCCTCGAAGACATCGTGAAGGTTAAGGTCATTGACCGCACCGCCCTGATCCTCGACATTTTCGCTCAGCACGCTAAGTCCCGCGAGGGTAAGGCGCAGGTTGAGTTGGCTCAGCTGGAGTACATGCTGCCGCGTCTGCGTGGTTGGGGTGCGTCCCTGTCCCGTCAGGCGGGTGGCCGTGCCGCAGCCGGTGAGGGTATCGGTTCGCGTGGTCCCGGTGAAACCAAGATTGAGATGGACCGCCGCCGCCTGCGCGCTCGCATGGCGAAGCTTAAGCGTGAGATCGCTGCGATGGCGCCGGCGCGTGAGACGAAGCGTCTGAACCGTCGCCGTAACCGCGTGCCTTCGGTTGCTATTGCCGGGTACACGAACGCGGGTAAATCCTCCCTGCTAAACCGTCTGACCGACGCCGGGGTGCTCGTGGAGAACGCCCTGTTTGCGACCCTGGACCCGACCGTCCGTAAGGCTCAGACCCCGGACGGTATCGGCTACACCCTCTCCGACACGGTGGGTTTCGTGCGTTCGCTACCGACCCAGCTGGTGGAGGCGTTCCGCTCCACCCTGGAAGAGGTCGCTGACGCTGACGTCATCCTGCACGTGGTGGATGCTTCGCACCCGGACCCGGAGGGGCAGATTCGTGCTGTCCGCGAGGTCATTGCGGAGGTTGACGCCCGCCATATCCCCGAGATTATTGTGCTGAATAAGGCGGATGCCGCCGACCCGTTCGTGCTGGAGCGTATGCGCCAGCGCGAGCCGGAGCACGTGATCGTTTCGGCGCGTACCGGTGAGGGTATTGAGGAGCTGAAGCAGAAGATTGCGGACACCATTCCGCGCCCCTCCATTGAGGTGAAGCTGCTGATTCCGTACTCGCACGGTGAGATTATTTCGCGCCTGCACGAGTGGGATGCCGAAATTAAGAGCACCGATTTCGTCTCGGACGGCACCTTCGTTGTGGCTCTGGTCCGTGAGGATGTCGCCTCCGAACTGTCCGAGTATGTGCTGGAGGGCGACCTGCTAGAGGTTCTGGAAGAGGAACTTGCGGAGGCGCACGCCCTGGCTGCAACGACCGCTTCTGTTTCCGAGCAGCCCTCTAACGCTGAGGCTCTCTAAGGGCGTATGAGCGTGACCGAGAGCATCAACGCGCCCAAAAACGCCCCGGGAACCGTACCCGGATCGGCAACCGACGGCACCCGATTCACCGGGCAGGAACTTGAGACCCTGCCCGGTGCGAAGGACGCCCTGACCCTGCTGGACGAGGCGGTTGCCGCCACCGGCGGCCAGAACCGTGCCGGTCAGCGCACCATGGCGGCGCATGTGGCGCAGGCTCTTGAACTGCAGCGTCACCTGCTGGTCCAGGCGGGTACCGGTACCGGTAAGTCCCTGGGCTACCTGGTTCCTGCCCTGGCGCGGGTGGGGGAGTCGGACCAGCCGATCGTGGTTGCGACCGCGACCCTTGCCCTGCAGGCGCAGATTGTGAACCGCGATATTCCGCGTCTTCTGCAGGCGCTGGAGCCGCGCCCGGAGTCGCAGGCGCAGGTGGCTCTGCTCAAGGGCCGCAACAACTACCTCTGCCTGCACAAGCTGGAGGGCGGCTACCCGGAAGACGAGCCGGATGCTCTCTTTGATATGCCTTCGTCGACCTCCCGCGTGGGTGAGGAAGTGGTGCGCCTGCGCGAGTGGGCTGACCGCACGGAGACCGGTGACCGTGACGAGTTGAAGCCCGGCGTCTCTGACCGCGCCTGGGCTCAGGTGTCGGTCAGTGCCGCCGAGTGTCTGGGCCGCCGCTGCCCGCTGGTGGAAGAGTGCTTTAGCGAGATGGCGCGTGGCCGTGCCGCTGAGGCTGACATTGTCATCACGAACCACGCCCTGCTGGCGATTAACGCTTTTGAAGGCATGAAGGTTCTGCCCGAACATGAGACGGTCATTATTGATGAGGCTCATGAGCTGGTGGACCGCGTGACCGGTGCCGTGTCTGGTTCTTTGACGGTTGCGATGGTTCGCCGTGCGGCACGTAGCGTGAAGAAGCATTCGAAGGCTGATTCCGGCGCACTGGAAATGGCGGCCGGCACCCTGGAGACCGCTTTCGAGGGTCTTGCCGAGGGCCTGCTGAAGGGCCTGGATGGGCGCCTTTTGACCGCTATTTTTGCGGTTAATGATGCCGCCCGCACCGCCCTGTCCGATACGAAGCCGGACGGTCAGGACGTTGACGCCGGCCTGCAGATGGCGCGCTCGCGTGTCTCTGAGGTGCACGATATGAGTAGCCGTATTTTGGAGGCTTCGGGTGAGCAGGACGTGCTGTGGATTTCTCGTCAGGGCGGTTGGGAGAACGGCCGCTATGTGGCTGCTTCCGATACCGACCCGGCGACCTTGAACATCGCTCCGTTGAGCGTTGGCCTGCAGCTGCGTGACGGTCTGTTCGCTGACCGCACCGTGATTTTGACGAGTGCGACCCTGACGGTGGGTGACTCTTTTGACGTTGCCGCCGGTGCCCTGGGTCTGCAGGGCGAGGGCGCGCCGCGCTGGACGAGCATCGACGTGGGTTCGCCTTTCGACTACCGCAAGCAGGGCATCATGTACGTTGCCGGGGATTTGAAGCCTCCGGGATTTGGCGTGCATGAGGGTCAGCTGGAGCGTTTGCGTGAGCTATGCGAGGCGTCGGAGGGCGGCGCCTTGGGCCTGTTCTCCTCGAAGCGTGCCGCCGAGCGTGCCGCCGAGTACATGCGCGAGCATAGCGACCTGAACATTCTTCTGCAGGGTGAGTCTTCGCTCAAGGCTCTGGTGGAGGAGTTCAGCGAGGACGTTGACTCCTGCCTGTTCGGCACGATGAGCCTGTGGCAGGGCGTGGACGTTCCCGGTGACTCGTGCCGCCTGGTGGTGATGGACCGCATTCCGTTCCCGCGCCCGGATGACCCGATTGCGCAGGCTCGCACGGAGGCGGTGAACCGTCACCGCGGTAACGGCTTCATGGCGGTTTCTGCCCACCACGCGGCAATTCGTATGGCGCAGGGCGCTGGTCGCCTGATCCGTTCGGTCTCTGACCGCGGCGTGGTGGCCGTGCTGGATTCTCGTGTGGCGACTAAACGCTACGGCAGTTTCTTGATGAAGGCGATGCCGCCGATGTGGTCGACGCAGAATAAGGCGGCCGTGATTGGTGCGCTGGCTCGTCTTTCGGCGAGTATTGAGCGTTAGCTCGGGCGGGATTCTTGTCTGGTGTAGTGCCGCTCCTGGCAGCGCCCCCTCCGCTTTGGAAATATAAAAATCACCCCGGTGATACGTGAACGTTCACGTACCACCGGGGTGATTTCTATAGAGAGCTCAAAGCCCTAACGGTTATGCCTTCTAGAGGCTGTGCTATTTAGCGCTTGTCTCTTCTAGAGACTGTGTCTTCTAGAGGCTACGTAGCACGGAGACGACTTTACCCATGACGGTTGCGCGGTCGCCCATAATCGGCTCGTAGTTGGAGTTGCGCGGCATGAGCCAGGTGTGGCCGTCGACCTGACGGAACACCTTCACGGTTGCTTCATCGTCGAGCAGCGCAGCAACGATATCGCCGTTGTCTGCGGTGTGCTGCTCGCGGACAACCACCCAGTCGCCGTCGCAGATTGCGGCGTCAATCATGGAATCGCCCTTGACCTTGAGCATGAAGAGCTTACCGCTACCGACCAGCTGGCGGGGCAGAGCGAGCACATCCTCCACGGACTGCTCGGCGGTAATGGGGCCGCCCGCTGCAATTCGTCCAACCAGGGGAACGGGTACGAGGTCTTCATCGCCGACTTCGAAATTCGGCAGCTCGGGCAGGGACGAGGAAGAACTACCGTGCATGCCGACGCCGTTCTCATCCAGCACCTCAATAGCGCGGGGGAGCTTGGGGTCGCGGCGAATATAGCCCATGGTCTCGAGGCGACCGAGCTGGTGAGTGACCGAGGACAGGGACGCAAGACCCACCATGTCACCAATCTGGCGCATGGACGGCGGGTAACCCTTTTGTTCGATCTCGGTGCGGATCGCGTCAAGAATCTTCTGCTGGCGCGCGGTCAGCGCCGGACGGGGTGCTGTAGCCATTTCTTTTCCTTCGGTCTGTGCCCCGATTTCTGTATTCCGGTCTCTGCAGTCTGTCTGAGCCGCAGTCCGGTCGGGGCACGGATGGGTGCTTCACACGTTTCCTGATGGTGTCCTAAAAATTTTTTGGGTTCTGCCGAAATGGGTCTTATCTCGTCAGGGGGTGGAGGAATTCTATCCGTGCCAGAGCAATACCGGCGCAATACCGGAGCGATACGCAGGCAACGAGTATGCGCCTCCGCCCTATAAAACTCAGTCAGCAGCACCTGCGCACGATACAGAACCAAGCTGTAACGGGTACAGAAACCTGCTGTGAGTAGGACTCATCAGGAGCGTGTGGAACGTCTCTTGACACCAGTGTAGAACACTACACCGAAAAACTCAAACAAATATTCTAGATTTTTTCTTCGAAACTCGAAGAAATTTTTAGTACATCTCTGCTAGACTTTAGAACAAGAGTTCGTATATACTCTTGAATCTCTCCTGAAATTCAGGATTTACGGGTGAATGTTCGAAAAATATTCGAAGATTCGACTCGGAATCTTTCGGGAGGGGAGAGTGAATGAGTGTTCGAACGCATTCGAATCCTCTGCCTCTCTCTTCGCATGATCTACCCCGGATGCTCTGGAAAGCCTCTGGCGAATTCTAGGGAGCATCTGGCGAAGAGAGAGCGCAGGGGATGGGGTGCCGGGGCAACCTGGCGCACCGACGCTCTGAGCTCACTAGAGAATAGCTATCCAATAGTTATCGCCTAACAATCACCACTCCATAGTTATCACTCAACTAGGACCTCCGAGCGGGTATCGCTCGGCATTGCTAGACCCGCGGGGTAACCCCGGGGAGAGCTGAGAGAAAGGAACCACAATGACTACTGCAGCACCTCTTGCTTCTCGTGGCACTTCTGCACACCTTCCGGCAGGTTTGGTGGTACTTCACCCCGCCCGCACCGCACCCGCCCGCACCGCGCCCGCCCGCACCGCGCCCGTTCACACCGCGCAGGGGCGTTCTCGTGTGCCTGCGTCTTCGCAGTCTGTTCGCTCTTCTCGCGCGGCTCATGCGCCCCGTCCTGCGCAGGTGGCTCAGCCTACCCATGCTCCCGCCGTTTCTGACCCCGCAGTTTCCGTTCAGGCACCTACGCCGGTTCGTTCTGTAGCTTCTGGTACGCAGACTGCTTCTGATGCGCAGACCCCTAGCGTGAAGAGTGTTCTCCTGGCTAAGGGTGGCGAGCTTCTGCGCGCGGTTCCCGCTTCTATTCGTCGTCTTGGCACCCCGCGTGGCTTCCTGAAAGGGCTGCCTCTGCTGACTTTGGCGGCGCTGATTGTGCTCGGTGCTATTAGCTTCTTTGGTCCGGCGGCTTCTGCTTCCGTGGAGAACGCTTCGGAGACTCGAACCGTCGTCGTGGTCAAGCACGGCGAGACCCTGTGGGATATTGCTCAGGCGGTGGATCCGCAGGGTGATACCCGTGATACTGTGGTTCGTATTATGGAGTTGAACTCGTTGACCAGCACCTCTGTTGATGCCGGTCAGCGTCTGGAAATTCCTCAGACTCAGCGCTAAGTCTGGACCCGCGTGTGGTTGGCTTCTGCGTGAGGTTGATGTCTTGACTCCGAATCCTCTATCTCTCAAGCTAGAGCGCTTGAGCCGAATTCTTGAGCCCATGAAATAGGAGCGCACCGATGCCTGTTCCCGCTGAACCCACAACCGTCGAAACTGAATCTGTACAGAATGCTCAGACCGCTCGTCCCGTGGTTGCCGTTTTGGGGGAACCCGGAACTCGTGGTGCCCTGGTAAAGCTTCTTCAGGATGCTGGTGCGGACGTTATCGTGACCGCTGCGCCCGATCAGTTGCGTGAGGCTGACGGCATGGTGGTGACCGGCGGTGCGAGCTCTTTCGAAGCGTACGAAGACCTGAAAGCTAAGGATGCTGAGCGCGTGATTGGTCGCCGTGTTGCTGGCGGTCGTCCGGTGTTGGTCGCCGGCGCGGCGTTGAGCTGCCTCTTCGACTCCGTTACGGTGGAGCATCCGCAGATGGGGCAGGTTCAGGTGCAGTGCATGGGGGAGTGGCCCGGTGAGAGCGTGGAGCTTTCTACCCGCGACCTAGTACCCGGCGCTTCTGCCCTGCGTTCTTCCTCCGATAGCGTGCTGCTCAAGGGTCTTGAGGGCGAGGCTCACTTCAAATCTGAGCACGGCGTTTTTGAGTGGGCTTTTGATCAGAGCATCGAATATATTGCCCCGCCGGCGGTGACTTGGACTGTCACCGAGCCTGCCTATATCGCGGCGGTTGAGAACGGTCCGCTGACGGCGGTGCAGTTCTGCCCGGTGGGATCTGGTGAGCTGGGTGCGGAGTTTATGCGCCGCTGGGTTGCGTCCCTGGCGGTGACCGGTCGTCTGTCATCTGAGGGCTCCGCTACTGCTGCGGGAGGTAACTAATGTCTGCACCCGTTCTTGAGCTTCTGCCCGCTGTTGATATTTCTGAAGGCTACGCGGTGCGCCCGGTGGGCGGCACTCTGTCCGGTGGTGAGCAGCGCCTCGACCCGGTTGAGGCGGCTCTGACCTGGGTTAAGGCTGGCGCTCGCTGGATTCACCTGGTTGACCTTGATTTGGCGTTTGGTCGCGGCACGAATACCGAGGTTCTGGCTGAGGTGGTTGCCGCTGTCCGCACCGAGAATGCCCGGATGGCCGGCTCTGCTCCGGTTCGTATTCAGGTCAGCGGTGGTGTGCGTAATGCTGAGAGTCTGGAGCGAGCCCTGAGCCTGAATCCGGACCGCGTGAACGTGACCAGTGCGGCTCTGGCTGATGCTTCCTGGCTCGAAGAAACTCTGGCTCGTTATGCCGATTCTGATCTTCTGGCTCTTGGCCTCGATGCCCGTTACGACCCCGAGTGGGGCTGGGTGACGGTGGCTCGCGGTACCGACTGGTCGGGTCCGGAACTGGCGGAGGCGCTGGCGTGGCTGGAAGGCGCGGGTGTGCGCCGTTATATCGTTACGGATGTGAGTAAGGACGGTTCTCTGGCGGGTCCCGGCGCGGAGCTACTGGATGAGGTACTGGCTCAGACTGCCTGTCGGGTGGTGGCCTCCGGTGGTGTGGCGTCGCTGGCTGATCTTGAGAAGCTGCGTTCTATGGTTCCTTATGGTTTGGAAGGCGTGGTGCTTGGCAAGGCGCTGTATGTGGGTAACTTTAGTTTTGAGCAGGCTCTTGAGGCTGCCGGTTCGCCCTAGCCCACGTATCTATCCCACGTATCTAGCCTGCGTAGATTTCTTATCCCCGCAGATTTCTTATCCGCACAGGCTTTATATATGACGATGCCCCGCCTTCCTCAGTGCGAGGGAGGCGGGGCATCGTGATCGCATAAACCAGCTGGCTTAGCGCACGTGCTGGCTCAGTAAACCAGTTGGTTTAGTACACCGGACCGGTGAGCTTTTCGCCGGGGCCCTTGCCGGGTTCGTCCGGGAAGGGGGAGGCTTCGCGGAAGGCGAGCTGCAGGGTGCGCAGGCCGTCGCGTAGGGGTGCTGCGTGCTGGGAGCCGATTTCGGGTGCTGCGGCGGTGACGAGGCCTGCCAGTGCGGTGATGAGCTTGCGTGCTTCGTCGAGGTCCTTGAGGTCGTCGGCGTTTTCGTCTGCTGCCAGGCCGCACTTGACGGCTGCGGCGCTCATCATGTGGATGGCTGCGGAGCTGATGATTTCGATGGCGGGTACGTCTGCGATGTCGCGCAGCTGTTCGTTGACGGCTTCGACCTGCTCTTCGGTGAGTTCGGTGTGGCCGTGTACGGGGGTTTCTTCTTCCGCGGTGAAGCGGAAACTCGTGTTTTCAGTGCTCATAGTCCTAGAATCTCATATTTCGTTTGTTTCGGTAAATGCGTCCTTAAGAGTGGGCGCTTCTGTGGACTGGCCTCGGGAATCCCCACAATTTTTATGGTGTTTTACGTCTAATTTCTTGCGCCTGTCGGGGGTTCTGCGGTATGGTTGTAGGCAGTTTGCAAGTGGAGCGTGCCTCCCACCCGGTTGACCGCCGCAAGCGTTAGTTTGCGAGTTTTGAGGTGAACGGGTTCGTCCGCCGCTTTCGGCGTACGCTGGTTTGTGCCTCCGCTTGTGTAACTGCGGGGGCTTTTTTAGTGCCCGCAACGGATAGTATTCACGGGGAAACCCACAGAGCACAGGAGCTAGTCATTAGCGAACCACGCATTAACGATCGTATCCGCGTTCCCGAGGTCCGTCTTGTCGGTCCCGGTGGCGAGCAGGTAGGCGTTGTCCCTCTGAAGGACGCTCTGCGTCTGGCTGAGGACGCCGAACTCGACCTGGTCGAGGTTGCCCCGAACGCGAAGCCGCCCGTGTGCAAGCTCATGGATTACGGTAAGTACAAGTACGAAGCCGCAATCAAGGCTCGTGAATCCCGCAAGAAGCAGGCTAATGCCGTTCTGAAGGAGATCCGTTTCCGCCTGAAGATTGATACCCACGACTATGAAACCAAGGTTGGACACGCTCGTCGTTTCCTTTCCGGTGGTGACAAGGTCAAGGCAATGATTCAGTTCCGTGGTCGTGAGCAGCAGCGCCCCGAGATGGGTGTGCGCCTGCTGGAGCGTCTGGCGGCTGAGCTGGCTGAGGTGAGCACCGTTGAGTCTCGACCCCGTCAGGATGGCCGCAACATGGTGATGGTTCTGGCTCCGCTTCGCGGTAAGGCAGAGGCTCGCCGTGAGCAGGGCGCCGGCGGTCGCAAGGGTCGCGAGCGTATTGACACGACCAAGGCGAAGCCCGTAACTAATTCTCTGGCAGACGCTATGCCTGCCGAGTTGAAGGCGCAGGCTTCCGCCGAGTAGGGAACCGGGTCGTCACTTTAGGATGGGCACGCGCCTCCACCGTTGGGTGGGTGTTGCGGGTTCACCCGGTGCCGGTTCCGAGGCACCTCGTCAGGGGTGCCTCACTTTTGGTCCTTGGGGCTGATGCGTGCATCGCTCACCCCCACTAAGCTACCCCGCCGTTGTGGCGGGGGG
>FLSD01000736.1_pt1 | contig 19958 bp, 19 predicted proteins | sample 1497351 | NCBI WGS metagenome assembly FLSD01 (sample SAMEA4031770, study PRJEB14383) | metagenome | biome: human; feature: oral; material: saliva | place: Philippines | collected 2014 | reverse complement strand
AAGTGGTCTGTGGTGAAGGTGGCGGATCCGCAGGTGAGCGTGAGTTCGGCGGGTGTGTGGTCGTTGAAGCCGATGTCGGGTACGGCGAAGGTGTCGTTTACTCAGTTGGATTTGTATACGGGTGCGCGTTCGCAGGTGCAGAAGGAGATTCCGTTTACGTTGAAGGCGTCGGTGGAGGCGGATGCGAAGGCGGTCCGAGTCTCCTTCTAAGAACGAACGGCGAGAGCCAGTATGCTCTGAAGCGACATCAGGGTGCCCGAGCGAAGCGAGGGCGGGTTCCCTGTAGGAGCGAAGAGCATACTAGCTCGTAGCTTATATGGGCTGAGAAAGAGCCGGTGTTATCCGTAGCGACATCAGGGTGTCCGAGCGAAGCGAGGACGGGTGCCCCTGTAGGAGCGAGGATGACCCGGCCCTTTCGCATCCCACAATCCTAAAAGTACGAAGGGAACCGGTACTATCCGCAACGGTATCAGGGCGGCACAACAGAAATAGGGTCAGTATTATCCGTAGCGACATCAGGGTGTCCGAGCGAAGCGAGGACGGGTTCCCCTGTAGGAGCGAGGATAATACTGACCCTTGATTCTTTTATAGATTCCTAGTTGATACCGCGCAGGTCCAGGACGAGTTCGCTTTCGTCTGCCGCATCACCGGTCACGACAACGGGAATACCCCAGTCCTGCTGGTAAAGGTGGCATGCTGCGTGCTCGGGGATGTCACCGCCGGGGGTGCCGTCGCAGGCGGCGGCACGAGCAGTGATGTGCAGGACTGCCTCGGTGATTTCGGGGTTGAGTACGAGGGTGCGGGTCAGCCCGGTGGAGGTGCCGGCGCCTTCCAGGATGAAGTTCTCGGGGGTGGATGAGATCTTCAGCTGGGTGGGGTCGCCCCAGCGGGTGTCGAGCTTCTGGCCGGTGGGCACGGTGAATCGTGAGGTGAATTCGAGGGTGCCGCCGGTGAGCTTGGTGGAGGGGCGTGCGGTGGTGATGGCGCCTTCGTCGACGTGCTGTGCCTTGGCGGGAATGGAGGCGCGCACAAGCTGGTGGGCGTTGGTTTCCACGATGATGAGGCGCGGGTCTTCGCCGGGTACTTCCTCGACAAGCAGGTCGGAGGGTTCGTCGAGGCCGCGTTCGAGGGTGCCGAGGGTGCCGGTTGCGGGGTCCCAGCGGCGGATGGCGCCGTTGTAGGTGTCGGCGACGGCAATGGATCCGTCGGGCAGCTCGGTCAGGCCGAGGGGGTGCTGCATGCGGGCGGTGTCGGAGTCGCCGTCGACGAAGCCGAAGTCGAACAGCCCCTTGCCGACGGCGGAGGTGACCTGTACGCCGTCTTTGGTGAAGGTGACGTGGCGTAGAGCGCTGGTTTCGGAGCATGCGACCCAAAGGCTGCCGTCGCGTGCTTCGATGATGCCGGAGGGCTGGGCGAACCATGCGTCGGTGGCGGGGCCGTCGGCGAGGCCTTCGACGCCGGAGCCTGCGAAGATGCTGACGGTGCCGTTGGTGGGTTCGTAGCCGAAGAGCTGGTGGGTGCCTGCCATGGCGATGATGAACTGGCCGGCTTCGCGGGAGTAGACGGCGTCCCAGGGTGAGGAGAGCGCAATTTCGGTGGCGGGTACGCCGGCGGGGATGTGGTTGGGGTCGCCGGTGATGGCGTTGTCGCCGTCGATGACGCGCTGCACGCCGTTGCCTGCGAGGGTGCGCACTTCGCCGGTGCGCAGGTTGAGGGAGCGCAGGCGGTGGTTGACAGTGTCGGCTACCAGCACGTCGTAGCCGAGCTGCTCGCGCAGGTTTTCGGGTACGAGGGCGAGGCCGGCGGGTTCATTGAAGCGTGCTTCGGTGCCGGTGCCGTCGATGTGGCCCTTGACGGGGTGGTTTACGGGGTCGTCGCCGCCGCCGTAGGTGTTGATGACGGTGTTGAGGTCAGCTGCTACCTGCAGGATGCGGTGGCGTGCGCTGTCTGCGACGAGGTAGGTGCGTTCGCGGTTGCCGAAGAGGTTTGCGGGGCCGAATTCGGCGGGCAGTTCGATGGCTTTGCCGGGGAAGGCGTAGGTGCCTGCGGCCTTGGGGCGGGGTACGTAGGGGCCGTCGCCGCGGTGCAGGGTACCTTTCGCTTCGTGTTCGGCGACGAGTTCGCGCACGAGGGAGGTGAGGCCCTGCACGTGGCCTTCGCCGGAGAGGTGGGCGACGATGTAACCTTCGGGGTCGACGACGACGAGGGTGGGCCATGCGCGGGCGGTGTATGCCTGCCAGGTGGTTAGTTCGGGGTCGTCGAGTACGGGGTGGGTGATGTGGTAGCGGTCGACGGCTGCGGCGAGCGCTACGGGGTCTGCTTCGTGTTCGAATTTGGGGCTGTGGACGCCGACGGTGACGAGTACGTCGGAGAATTCTTCTTCGAGGGGGCGTAGTTCGTCGAGGACGTGCAGGCAGTTGATGCAGCAGAGGGTCCAGAAGTCGAGAATGACGATTTTGCCGCGAAGGTCGGCCAGGGTGAGGTTTTTGTCGCCGGTGTTGAGCCAGGCTCGGCCTTCGAGTTCGCTGGCGCGCACGCGTACGCTGCGGGTGGTGTTCTCGCTCATGGTTTTCTCTCCTGTTGGGTGCGCCGTGTGTGGGCGCGTTGGTTTGCTGTCCCCATTATGCCAGCGTGGGGTGTGTGGTTCGCTGGGAGTTGAGCTTTGTGACTTGGGGGCTTAACGACCTGTCATATTCCGTCACATTGCGGGTGGCGTGTGGGTATATAAAAGCGCCCCGCACGCATCACGTTCGGATACGTGCGGGGCGCTGAGGTATTCAGGCGGTCTAAGCTAATCAGCTCAGTTCAAATGTGCGCGGAATACAGCCGAATACGCTGGAATTCATCGATTCCTAACCCGCATTAGAAGCCCGTTCGGGGTCCCAGATATGGGCCCGCTTCGTCGGCTTTACAGGTTCCTTCGGCGTTACGTTGAGAGCCTCAACAGGGGCGGGGGTTTGCGGGACTTCCAGGGACGTGTAGGATTCCTCGTTAACCTCATTCTTAAAGTCGATAATCTGGGTCATACCGTCTGAGTCGACATTGATAAGACGCCCGCCAGCCATAATTGCATGCCACGAGCCATCAGCTTCTACGGTGATGATTGATCCATCAGGAGTGACGCGGCCCCAACTACCGTCCTTCTTGATAATGATGTCATCGCCGTTGTTCGCCTCAACAATGGCGATTTCATCGCCGAGGGATGAGGTATACACGGTGCCGTCAGCATTCGTAGATTTCTTTGAGGCGGGGCTCTTCTTGGCCTCTTCAATGGTTTCTTTAAAGGATTTCTGGTTGCCAGCACCAGAGTTGGAATCTGTGGGCTTAGATTCTTCGTCCTCGGCGACCTGCTTTTCGTCCGAAGCATCCTGCGTTGAGTCTACGCCGTCTGTCTCTTCCTCAGCCTTAGCCTGGGCATCACTCGAGGTCACCTGCGACTCAGGGGATGCGGCGCTTGCAGTCAGCGAGGTGGAGGAAGCGTTAGGAGTAGCGCTTGCAGATGCACTCTCTTGGGAGATGGTGGTGGTCTGCGTAGCCTCATCACAGGCAGCCAGGCTGAGCGTTACGGCAAGACTCAAAGACAAGACAGCAATGAATTTCTTCACTAATTTTCCTTTTTCAGACACGCTCTGTGTGCATACCTGCACCGCATGAGGCGTGTGTTGAGTAAGCGCTAGGTTCTGAGCGCTTCCCTATCCTAGCAATAGATACTTGACGCTTCCTATTTTCTATATATCGGGCGTGTAGTTTCCCACATGCAAAAGCGCCCCGCACGCATCACGGTCGGATGCGCACGGGGCGAACGGGTCTAGCTAGTTGCCAGCTAAGTGGTGGATACGTTTAGTTCGTAGCCAGGCTGGTCGGCTTTACGGGATTTTTCGGGGCGGGCAGGTCTCCCACAGGAGCCGGGGGCTTGGGCAGCTCCAGGGACTGGTAGTCGCCCGAAACCTCCGAGGTCTTAACGTTCATAATGGAAGCCGCACCGTTCTCATCAACGCTAATTATTTCACCGTTAGGCTTGACGGCGACCCAGCCGCCCTTATCAGTCACGGCGGCAACCTCACCTTCAGGGGTCACACGTACCCAGCTACCGTCATTCTCAATGCTGATGTAGTCGCCGTTCTTAGCTTCGACAACAGCGATGCTTCCGTCAGAGGCAGTGTACACGTTACCTTCAGTGTTCGTAGTCTTCTTGGCGGAGGGATCTTTCTTAGCCTCTTCGACGGCTTCCTTGTAATGCTCGTAGACCTGCGGACCGTAGTTGCTATCGGTGGGGTCCGTAGGCATGGCGGAAGCACCCGACAATCCACTCTTCTGGCTTTCAGATTCCTTAGCGGAGGAGCTCGAGCTACCTGCGTTTGCAGAAGCAGGCGCGCTTGCAGAGGCAGACGCGCTAGAGGAAGCACTCGAGCTACCTGCGTTTGCGGAGGCAGACACGCTCGCAGATGCGGATGCGCTCGCGGAGCTACTCTGGCTTTCGGCGGGTGCCTTGGCGTTGGAGCTGCAGGCGGCAAGACCGAAGGTTGCGGCGAGGCTCAGGGACAGAACAGCCATAGTTTTCTTCACTGTGTTCTCTTTTCTGGTAGATCCCCGTGCTATGCCGGGGAGACCTATAGTGTGGTTGTTCGTTGAGTGAGCGCTAGAATCTGAGCGCCTCCCTAATCCTAACAACAGTTATGCGAAGCTTCCTATTTTCTATAGGAGTTCGGCGCAGCTTGAAGACGCAAGACGCCCCGCACGCATCACGTTCGGATGAGTGCGGGGCGCTGGCGTCCCTGTTTGGTTGGGCTGTTCGCCCCGGGGCAGGAGCTAGTTTTTAGTTGGCGCCTGCGACCTCGGAGAGGTCAGCGATCTTGGTGGGCTTGACCGGGGTCTTAGCGGTGCCGTTGAAGCCGTCGATGCGGGCCGGGGCAGTTGGGACCTCGATGGTGGAGACGTCGGTTGCCTGTTCGAAGGTCTTGGTGTTCAGCACGGAGGCGGTACCGTCTGCCTTGACGACGGTGTAGAGGTTCTCCTTGGGGTTGGTCTTAATCCAGGAGCCGTCATTGCTCACGACGATGGTCGTACCGTTGGCGTCAATGCTGGTCCACACACCGTTATTCTGGATGCTGACAATAGCGCCGTCCTTGGATTCGAAGGCAGCGAGTTCATCGTTGTAGTAGACGGTGCCGTCGCTGGTCTGCGCCTTCTTCACACCGGCCTCATTCTTGAACTCGTTCAGCGCTTCCTTGCTGGCGGTGTAGCCATCAGAGGCTGCCTGCTGGGCGGCCCCTTCGGCCTTCTTGAGTGCTTCGCTTGCATCGGTGGGCAGGTCGGTGGGGGTGCTAATGGTGCCCTGGGTGGTCTTGGTTTCTGCCTTGGTGGTTTCAGCTGCTGCGGAGGTGGTGCTCTCGCTGGTTGCTGCTGCGGAGGTGCTTGCCGGTGCCGAGGCGGTTGCGGAAGCGGACGCGCTAGCCGATGCGGAGGAGTTGGAGTTGGTGCCGGAGTTGCCGCCGCAGGCTGCGAGGCCGAGGGCACCGGCAATGGTCAGGGACAGAACAGCAATGGACTTCTTCACTGTATTTTCTCTTTTCTGTATGCGCCGCTCTGCAACGGCGCAGTGCGTAGTGTGGTTGACCTGTACTCCGGTATGCCCGGCGTACGTCTTCATGCTAGCACCGCGACCTGAAAGCTCCCTGAGATGGTGCGGTGCCCCCCTCCCCCGCTATTTTCCCGGGTCTTCTCAGCTCTACTGGTCTTCTTAGCTCGGCTTGAAGACGCAAAACGCCCCGCACGCATCACGTTCGGATGCGCACGGGGCGTCTTCATACGTCACGGACTGTTACGCTCTGGGAGCGTCACTAGCCGCTGTTAGCTCTTTACAGCTTACTTGGGCTGTGCGGGCTTGACGGGGTTGACCTTAGCCTGTGCGGGCTTTGCGGGAACCTTCGGAGCCTTCAGGTCACCCTTCTCACCACCAACGAGAGAGGTCACTTCACCGGAAGCGTCCACGGTTGCCTGCAGACCGTTGTTGGACTGGATGCTCCAGGAGCCATCAGCCTGAACGGCGACCTGACCGTTTGCGTCCTGGCGGCTCCAGGAGCCGTCAGCCTGTACAGCTACCTGGCCCTCGTCGCCCTGAATGGACCAGCCGCCGTCCTCAGAAACAACAACGTCGCCCTCTACGGTTGCGGAGGAGGAGTTACCCTCGGAGTCCTTGGACTCAACCTTGGTGCCCTTATCGTCGGAATCTACCTTGGAGGAGTTGCCCTCTGCGTCCTTAGAGTCAACGGAAGCCTTGCCATCTGCGCCGACCTTCACGTCTGCGGAGTTGCCCTCACCGTCGTTAGCGTTGACGGTCACGTTGCCGTCCTTGTCAACCTTCACGTCTGCAGAAGCGGAAGCGGAAGCTGCAGAGGTGGTTGCAGCTGCAGAGGATGCCTTAGCCGATGCGCTTGCGGACGCAGTTGCCGAAGCGGATGCAGATGCGGTTGCAGTCGCAGTGTTGGCAGTGGTGGTGGAAGAGGACTGGGAGCCGCATGCGCTCAGGCCCAGTGCGCCTGCGAAAGCGATGGACAGAACCGCGGTGGTCTTCTTCATTGCGGGGGCGAATGCCATTATTTCTCCTTGTGGTTGTTAGTATGGTGCGGCTAGTTGGCGACGTATTCGCGTCGTGCGCAGAATCCTTGTGGGATTCCATAACGATTATCGGTGTAACCAACCGCGTTAATTCTATCGAGTTTGGGTGTGATTATCCGGGCGTGTGGGCGTTTATCCGCATTCTAGCGAGTGGGATAGCCTACGTTTTCACCCGGCTCGTCAGCCAGCTTCCTAGCGGCGGGGAGTGACGGGCTTGACGGGGTCCACGGTAGCGTCGGCAGGCTTGAGGGGCACAGAGGGTACTTCGATTGCGCCGTTACCGCCGGTCTGTTCCCAGGTACCGTTAGCTTCTACCTCAATGACGCCGTTCTCGCCGGTCTGCTCCCAGGAGCCGTCTGCGTCAACCTCAACGACGCCGTTACCGACGCGTTCCCAGGAGCCGTCAGCTCGGACCTGGACGATGTCGCCGTTGGGTGCGTGGTAGGACCAGCTGCCGTCAGATTTAATTTCGATGAGCTTGTAGCCGTTGGATACGCCCCACCGCGTGCACCTTCCCAGCCCCGCTTCGCTATACCCCCCTACGTACACTTAGACCAAGAGATAGCATTCGAACATAACAAAAGACCCTCACCGTAAAGGTGAGGGTCTCTTATCAGATTCAAAGTCTCAAGAATTACTTCTTCTTAGCGACTGCTGCCTTCAGCTTGGAGCCTGCGGTCAGCTTCACGCCGTGACCGGCGGGAATCTGAATGGTTTCGCCGGTCTGCGGGTTACGGCCGGTACGAGCTGCACGGTCGGTGCGCTCAATTGCCATCCAACCGGGGATGGTGATCTTCTCGCCCTTGGAGACGGAAGACTCGAAAACCTGGAACACTGCGTCGAGGACTGCATTCACGGTTGCCTGGCTCTTGCCAGACTTCTCTGCAACCTCTGCAACGAGTTCGGTACGGTTCTTAGCCATTAGGGTGCCCCTTCCAGAGACTTAAGGTTTGAGTCTAAAGCGAGTGACCGTCGGTGACGACGGAAAACCGTTTAGGAACTAAAATACCAGATTTACCAGCTGGACTTGGTGATACCGGGCAGCTCGCCACGGTGTGCCATCTCGCGGAAGCGCACGCGGGAGATACCGAACTTCTGGAAGGTACCGCGGGGGCGGCCGTCGATCTGGTCGCGGTTACGCACGCGAACGGGGGAAGCGTTACGGGGCAGCTTCTGCAGTGCCACGCGTGCTGCTTCGCGCTCCTCGGGGGTAGCGTTCTCGTCGATCAGGGTCTTCTTCAGCGCGATACGCTTCTCGTTGTAGCGAGCGACGATGACCTTGCGCTGCTCGTTGCGAGCGATCTTGGACTTCTTAGCCATTCTTAGCGCTCCTCTCGGAAGTCAACGTGCTTGCGGACGACGGGGTCGTACTTCTTCAGCACCATACGGTCAGGGTTGTTGCGGCGGTTCTTACGGGTCACGTAGGTGTAACCGGTGCCAGCAGTGGACTTGAGCTTGATGATAGGACGGAGGTCCTTAGCCTTGGATGCCATTTACTAGATCTTCTCCCCGCGTGCGATGATTTCTGCAACAACGGCATCGATGCCACGAGCATCGATAACCTTGATGCCCTTAGCGGACACGTTCAGGGTTACCTTACGACGCAGCGAAGGAACCCAGTAGGTCTTCTTCTGAACGTTCGGGTCGAATCGACGCTTGTTGCGGCGATGCGAGTGCGAAATGCTGTGTCCAAAGCCGGGAACAGCTCCGGTCACCTGGCAGACTGCTGCCATGTTTCACTCCTTTATTGATTGACTTTTATGACGGTACGCAGTCGATGTTACTCGTGAGCGTCCCGCCACCAATGTAGAAGCACCGGGTTATTCGCCGGGCTAGAGTGTTTGAGATCGTCACGTGGGTGAGAGGCCACGCATCGATCCCCGCCGCGGGAAAAACGGTGAAGCTTATTAGTGTCGAGAGGCGTTTCCACCACTACGAACAGCGTTAAATTCTAGGTAAATACGGGGGTTCGTGCAAGCTTGCACGCCGGATTTTGCCTTAAAAATCCGCGGAATCTCGGTGTTCTGAGCCGATTGCACCTCGTTTAAGTGAAGCGCTCGATTCGCGGATGCACGCCTGCCAACGGACGGCAAACATACCTATCCATTCTACCAAAAACGAGTGTTTTTGCAAGTCCAGATGTTTTTAAGGAATTCTTTAACGGCCCTAGTCAGGCATTAATGCGCCATTTTAAGAACGGGCGTTCTCTATGTGACCGGGGATAAATTACACCGGTGAAATTCATGTTGTGAGATTAACAGCTTAAGCCGGATTTAAGCCGTAAACAGCCCTGTACCACCGATTCTTGCGGTGTGCGCAGGGCTGTTAAACAGGCTTAAACACGCGTTTAAAGAGCTTTTAACTCTCGTTTTAACGCTTCCGCCCCGGTTTTAAAGGGCTGTTAAAGGGTTCGCAACGGTGCGAGTAACGGCGGTTTTACCGTTCCAGTTACGGCGTAGATGCGGGCACACATACGGTACAAATACCGCGCAGAGATACAGCACAGGGCGCTCCCCCGGCATACAAGTTTTACGCCGTACCGTGGGCCTTCGTGAGCCTAGTTCTTAAGGCTCGCCGCGGGGACCCACTCTGGGTACTTGGGGCTCACGCCGTCACCGGAGCTCGTACCCTTCAGACGGCGACCGATCCACGGCAGGGCAAACTCGCGGACCCAGCGCGCCTCCTGCTCAACTTTCTCGCGAACGGTCAGCTGCACCTCCGGGGGCAGCACCGATTCGGTGACCACGCCGGGCAGGCCGAGCTGCGCCAGCACGCGGGATGCGAAGCGTTCGTGGCCAAGGTCGTTCATGTGCAGGCGGTCGTCAGCCCACAGGCGCCAATCGAGGAAGTCAGTCCAGCACCAATAGTCGATAATGTGTGCGCCGTGATCTTCGGCAATGCCGCGCAGCAGCTCGTTGTAGGTGGCGGTGCGGCCGCGGGTGCGGGCGAAGGGGCCCTGGCCCTGCACATCCAGGCCGGTAACAGTCAGAATCGTGATGTCCTGGGCGCGCATGGCTGCGAAGGCTTCGTCGACGCGGGTCATCAGCTGATCGATATCAACGTTGGGGCGCATGATATCGTTACCGCCGCCGTAGAAGGTAACGATATTGGGGCAGAGGTCGAGGGCCGCGGGCAACTGCTCTTCGAGGATAGGAATGAGCAAGCGGCCGCGAATAGCGAGGTTTGCGTACTGTGCCTGCGGGTCTACTGCACCGATGCCTTCGGCAACGCGGTCTGCCCAGCCGCGCAGGTTGTTGGGGCGGCGGCGGTCAACGTCGCCCACACCTTCGGTGAAGGAGTCACCGATTGCCACGTAGCGTACTGATTCACCGTTGAGCTTGCCATTGGAGTCTAGGAGCGGGGTCGTCATTGTTTTCTTCTTTCCGGGCCTCAGTAGAGAATGACCCTTCTATGGAAGAAGCCGGCACACCCGTGCGGTGTACCGGCTTCTTCGCTTAGCTTTCGGTGCGTCCTACACGCCAGTATCCCATGAAGGAAACCTCGTTCTTAGGAATCAACGCCTCATTAACACAAATCCGTCGTAAAGCTTTAACCGTTGAAGATTCTCCAGCAATAAAAACATAGCGTTGCGGGTTCTGCTGGTCCGCGAGGCCCCACAGCACTTCCAGTTCCTCAGCCGGCTCGCCCGCCTCAGCTGCCTTACCGGAGGAGGCGGCCCCGGGTGCGCGGGTAGCTTCAGGTGATTGGGTGGCAGGAACACCCGTCTCCTCAACCCCCAGCAGATGCCGCAAACTCGTAGCAAGAGCAGAACCCCGCTCCTTGGCAGCGCCATCCTGCCCGCGAGCGCACCAATGAACCCTCACATTCGGCAGATCCGCGACCTCGGGTAGCTGAGGATATGCATAAGACCACAGGGCCTCAACGGTATCGCCCCGTTCCGGAACCTCCACCAAAACATCAAAGATGGGCCCGGTCTTTCCTTCCGGTAGCTCAGGTGAACCACTCTCCCGAGCACACTCGGCATATTCTGCTGCATACTCGGCAAGAATAGAGAGAACCGCGGGTACAGCTGTCTCATCCGCAGCAAGAATAATGCGCTGAGCACCGGCCGCAGACCACGAAGCCCACAGCGGATACCCGTAGAGAGGAGCCAGCAGGGACGCCCTATCCCCCACCCGCGCCTGAGAAGCCCAGGTAGCTCCGGGGCCCATGCGCTCCACCCCGTCTGCGTCTTTCTCCGCGTGGAGCACAAAATCCACATCAACCTCGGGCAGGGCACCCTCCGGCACCCCGTTCACCGCATCCTCGAGGCGGCGGGCGGGGCGGCTCAGGGCGGTGGGCACCTCCGGATGCGCGGGGAGAGCGGCGCATACCGCCTCCAGAGCGACATCCGGCACCCGCAGACGAGAAGCCCGCAGAGTATAGGTGCGCATCCATCCACGCTCAGATTCGGGCAGGGCAAACCAGGTGGTACGCCAGGAATCGTCCAGGGTTATCTGCACCGGTTCGGTATGCAATGCGCGAATCCGCCCCAGCTCATCACGGTCACTCGCCGGGGGAATCAGAAGCTTAATATAGCCATCCAGAACTCCCCGATAGGATTCGCACTCTCCGGCAGTCACCTCGGCGGCAGCCGAGGGCTGCATTCGGTCGGTAGTCGTTGTGCTACCCAGCCCACCGCTCGCTATCGGATAGGCGGCATAACGCAGTGCGGGACCGGTCAGGCTGACCCTCACATAGGAGGGGGTCAACCTCTGAACACGGCTTACCGCCACAGTAAATAGCCCGTACCCGTGCTCACCGTGAGAACGGGTACGACGCGAAGACCCCATTATTTTCCCCATCTTTATGCGTGCTTGAGTTCGCCGGGTACACGCGGATGCGGCACAACCACAACGCTACCGTCGTTGAAGGGGTCAGCTACCTCAGCCTTCAAACCGAAAATGCTGTCGAGGTTTGAACGGGTTAGCACTTCCTGCGCCTCGCCCTGAGCCACAATGGAGCCGTCTTTCATTGCCACCAGGTAATCGGCTACGCGGGCGGCGAGGTTCAGTTCGTGCAGCACCATAATCATGGTGGTGCCGCGCTGCTCATTGAGCTCAGAGAGCAGATCGAGCAGTTCCACCTGGTGTGCCAGGTCGAGGTAGGTGGTCGGCTCATCCAGCAGTAGAATGTCGGTTTCCTGCGCCAGCGCCATGGCGATCCACACGCGCTGACGCTGACCGCCGGAGAGTTCCGTCACCTGACGCTCCGCCAGGGACATCGTATCGGTAGCTTCAAGAGCCCAGGCAACAGCCTCATCGTCTTCGGCGCTATTGCGCTTGAAGAGGCCCTGGTAGGGGTAGCGGCCGCGGGAGACCAGGTCGGCTACGGTAATGCCTTCGGGGGCGATGGGGTGTTGAGGCATCAGACCGACCATGCGGGCGAAGCCTTTCATGGAGTACTCGTGGGTGGAGGTTCCATCCAGGGTAAAGTCACCCTTAAGGGGCTTGAGCAGTCGGGAGACACCGCGGAGCAGAGTGGATTTACCACAGCCGTTGGGGCCGATAATGGCGGTCACTTTACCTTTGGGAAATTCGAGGGAGAGGTCTTTAACGATGGTCGTTTCGCCGTAGCCGAGGCTGACGTTCTCCACCTTCAGGGTACGCTCGGTGATTTCTTTCATTTATTTTCCTTCCTTCTGGTTCTGCAGAAGAAGCCAAATCAATACGGGAGCACCCATGGCTCCCGTCAGAATGCCCACGGGGAATGAGATTGAGGGGAATAGATTAGCCGCCATAAAATCGGCAAGTACCACAATCGTGGTGCCGACCATTGAGGCTCCCAAAAGTGTATGACGGCCGCCCATCATGCGCCGAGCAATAGGACCGGAGACAAAAGCAATAAATGCTATGGGACCGGTAGCTGCCGTTGCCATTGCAGCGAGGAGAACACCTAAAGAGATGTAATACCATCGAACACATCCTACCGGCACACCGAGGCCATGCGCCAAGTCGTCTCCTACAGCGGAAGTTTTGAGGTGGTTAACACCCCAGAGGATGAAGGGCAGAAGCACGATGAGGGCAATACTGAGGATGCGGATTCGCTCCCAGTTCGCGTTATTTAATGATCCGACCATCCACACGGTAGCGCTGGTGGCCTGTCCCGTGGACATCCGTTCCAGCAGGTAGGTGACAGCCGCCTGGCATAGTGCTGCAACACCAATACCCATCAGAATAAAGCGATTACCGACATTTGCTCGGCCTGAGGCAAGGATCATGGTTACCAGAGCGGCAGCAAGAGCAAAGAGAATAGCGTATACAGAGACGCTGAACCCGGAGGCACCCCAGTACACCATGGAGATTACGGCTCCCAGGGAGGCGCCGTTGCTGATACCGATAATATCTGGGCTGGCGAGGGGGTTCCGCAGTAGAAGCTGGAAGATGGCACCGGCGCATCCAAAGGCGCATCCTGCTAAGGCGCCCAGCAGTGCGCGGGGTAGCTTATCTTCCATGACAATAAACCGGGCACCTCGCACGGGCACTTCCCCTCCGGTGAGAAGGGTCAAGAAATCCGGGATAGTAACGGTGTAGGTGCCCAGGAGCACACGCACCGCCAGGGCGGCAAGAACTCCGAGGGCCAGAAGGATAAGGGCTCGGCGGGGGCGGCGCATGCTGGCCCGGCGGACAGCACGAAGCCGCTCCACTCCACCCGTCGTAGGCGGAGCTGCCTGTAAGGGGTGATTCATGAGATGCTCGCCCCTTTCGAACGTCGGATGAGGTAGATAAAGACGGGTACGCCCAGCACAATAGTGCTTACCCCGACTTGAATTTCCTGGGGCGGCATGAGTATACGCCCCAGGGTGTCGGCCAGCAGCAGGATGACGGCACCGAAGAGCGCCGATGCGGGCAGGAGCGTTCTGTAGTCTGCGCTGATGAGGGCGCGCATGGCGTGAGGCGCCATGAGACCGAGGAACGCGATGGGCCCGGCAAGTGCCACGGCTACGCCCACGAGAAGGGTTACCCCAATAAATAGGACGAATCTTCTTCGGTGGACGTTTTCTCCCAGAGATGCCGCCATATCATCACCGAGAGCAAGGTTATTGATGGTGCGAGCGCCGCTGAACAGAATCAGGGCTCCTACCGCAAGGAGCAGGCCGGAGGGAAAGAGCGTCTCCAAATCTTTTCCGGCGATAGAGCCTACCTGCCAGCGCCTCAGGTCATCCATCGTATTTTGACGAGTCAGAATCAGTGCACTGGTCAATGACCCGAGCCCGGCACTGAGGGCCGCACCCATCAACGCCAATTTCACCGGGGTCGCCCCGTCTTGACCGATGGACGCAAAGGCATACACGAGCGCGGAGGCTAGGGCGGCACCCGCAAAGGCGTAGAGGGAATATTCCAGGGGCGAGTTCACCCCGAGAAAGGTAATTCCAGTGACGACGGCAAATGCGGCACCCGAGTTGACCCCTAAAATACCGGGGTCGCCCAGGGGGTTGCGAGTAATACCCTGCATGCCGGCACCGGCCAGTCCGAGAGCGGAGCCTATAATTAGCCCCCACAGCGTGCGAGTTATACGGGCGTCTATAACGGCCCCCTCAATTCCTGCGGGTCGGTGGCCGATGAGGGCACCCAATACAACATCCGGGGCGATATATCGGGTTCCAACCAGTAGCGAGGTTAATGCCGCCGCAAGAACAAGGAGGATGAGAGTCAGCAGACGGGGCAGGTACCGTGCACTGGATGTGCGACGGACCTGCCCGTTATTCTGCCCCTGATGGACTCTTTTCACGCTACTTGGCGTCCTTGCTGTTCTTAATGGCCGCGGAGAAGTCCTTGAGGATGGAGGAGTTCTTAACGACCCAGGGCAGGGAGAGCGGGGAGGCAGCGGAAAGAGCCAAACCGATGTGCTTATTCGATTCGAAAATAGCGGCGTTATTCTTGATGGCCGGCAGGGTTGCAAAGAGCGAGTCTGCCTTGATCTTTTCAATATCGGCTGCGTCGTTGACCCAGGCCCAGAGAACATCGCTCTCAACCTGGTCGAGAACCTCCGAGGAGATGGAGAGGAAGACACTCTGCGCATCCTTGGAGTGTTCAGCCACGTAGGGGGCTTCAACCATGCCCCAGTCGATGAAGGTCTGGGAGCGGGAGTCCTGCGCGGTGTAGGCGCCCAAGGTCTTCTTCTCTACATCGAAGTATCCGGCAATAAAGCTTGCTCCGGAGAGGTTAGGGAAGGCGGAGGTGGCTTCTTTCAGCTCTGCGGTGGTCTGTTCGATGAGCTGGGTAGCCGCTGCGGGAGTACCGAGCATCTTACCTGCCTGCTCAACGACCTGCCGCCAGGACACTTCGAACATGCCAACACCCTTGGGGGCGGTGACCACAGGGGCAATGTCGGAGAGCTTTTTGAAGATTTCTGCGCTCATATTGCCGTAGGGTGCGAAGATGACGTCCGGGCCGAGCTTGGCGAGTTCTTCGTAAGCGGGGCCGTCTGCTTCTGCATAACGGGTGATGTCGTTCAGGCTCTTGCCGCTTTCTTTGAGCTTGGCGTCGAACCAGTCGGTGGAGTCTTCAGAGTTCTGACCCCAGCTCACTTTGGGGATGCCCGCGGGTACTACGCCGAGTGCCAGGAGGGCGTCGGCATTTTTCCAGGCGTTGACCACAGCGATTTTCGTGGGTGCTTTGGTGAGGGTGGTTTCACCGTAATCGCTGGTGATTGTGACCGGGAATGCGCCTGATTCTGCGCTGACCGTGGAGCTTGCGCTACTGGTACTGGAGCTGGTTCCGGTGGAGCAGGCAGCCAGCAGACCGGCCAGTGCGCTGAAGGATGCACCCTTAATGAAGGTGCCGCGTGAGATGTTCATTATTCTCCTCGGTGGAGCGGATGCATCAGTCGGCAGATGGCACATTTTCAGGGTGTGCTATCTATCTCCGCCCGAGGGAATCCTGCTCTAATGTCGGCATTGCTTTATACTTAGATAAACCTAAGCTTCTTAAAAGTTAGCCTATCCTGATTTCTCATTCAACTTCTTTTCCTATTGTGTATTGGCTGGTTGCTCCTCCCCTAGTGCATAGCAAATCCCCCGAACCGTTCATGGTTCGGGGGATTTGCTGAGAATAGACGGTTAGGGTCTGTTCTCTACGCCCTATCCTCGCGCCGCAGGCTAATTACTTGGCGCAGAAAGCTAGAGGCTAGAAGTTCACTTTTCCGCTGACGAGCCAGCCGCCTTCCGCTGCACGCTGGAAGACTTCCTGGGCCATGGTGCGGCCGTATGCCTTGGAGACATGGTTATCGTCGAGGTAGACGTAGATGTTTCCAATCACGGCGCTGCACATGCCGTCCGGGCAGTACACGTCCTTCAGGTCCACCATGACGGCGCCCTGGTCGCGGTACTTGTCGAAGATTTCCTGTGCGGGGTTTTCTGCGGCGTACTTGTCGCTTGCGGGTCGTGCACAGGAGCTCTTGTCGGCACCGGCCTTCTGGGCGCATTCGTAGATGTTGTACTCGAAGCGCGGGTTATCGCGCAGGCCAATGACCTGGATTCCTGCCTCGGTGAGGCGGCGGACCGTCTCGTCGAGGCTCGGGTCCACTCGTTCGTCGTTCGAGCGTGCCTGAGCAATGGTCGCGATGAGGACCACGGTCTGCGGCTTACGCTTGATAATTTCCTCGGTCATCTTGGTGTTGAATTCCGAGCATTCGTTGCTGGCGTTGACGGAGCTGACCGGGTACTGGCAGCCACCGAGCAGGTAAGCCTGCAGATTAGTTTTGGTCTGTTCTGCAATGGGCTTGAAAATGCTCAGCACCTGCTCGGCGTGGGAGTTACCGACGACCATGGTCAGCGGTGCGTCCTCGGGGCCGTACTTCTGCACGCTGCAGTACTTGGCGAGTGCCGGGTTGGAGGGCGCGAAGCTACCAGTGCAGGGGTCGCTCAGTCCCTCGAACTGGGTTTTGACATCACCACCGGAGGGGATGGGGTTGTCAATGAGCCCCTGCTGGGCACCGCCGATAGCGCGGGCGCCGGGGTAGTTTTCGCTAGCGGTCTGCACCTTCAGTTCGGCGTTCTGCTCAGACTGGGCGTTGCGGTAGCCGACCCAGGCCTGTGCCGCGACCAGAGGTACGCCTGCAACCAGGAAGATTGCGAGGATGAAGGCGAGCTGGTCTGCCCAGGTCTTGACGGAGAAGACGGTCTTGAAGCGCATCTTCATCATGAGCCAGGGTACGAAGGGGTCCTTACGGTAGCGCAGCGGCTTCTCGACGAAGCGGATGAGCAGCCATGACAGGCCGATGGAGGTAAGGATGATGACGGTACCTTCGATGAAGTTCACGCGGGCGGTACCGACGGCGCTGCTGTAGAGAATAAGGATGGGCCAGTGCACCAGGTACAGGGCGTAGGAGATGTTGCCGAGGCTCTGCAGGGGCGCGGAGACCAGCAGTCGGTCGATACCCCAGCGGCTGTTGGTGCGGCCTGCCATGATGACAAGCGCGCCGGAGGCCACGGGCCAGAGTGCCAGGTAGCCGGGGAATGCTCGTTCGACGGGCAGGATTGCACCGCAGGTGACCAGGCCAATAATGCCGACCCAGCCCATGACGACTCGCGCCTTTTCGGGTGCCTTCCACTTGAGGGTGAGCATTGCCAGCAGGGTGCCGATGGCGAATTCCCAGAGGCGGGTACGGGTGTCGAAGTAGGCGAATCCCTGGTTGGTGTCGGTTTCGACGATGGAGAAAGTCAGGGATGCGACGAACACCGTGTTGAAGATGAATACCGCGGTGGTAAAGAGGTTCCCGCGGAATCGGTGCACGACGTAAGCTACTGCGGCGAAGAGCAGGGGCCAGATGATGAAGATCTGTCCCTGGATGGAGAGCGACCAGAAGTGCTGGAAGGGCGACTTCACGGAGGCGTTTTGGGCGTAGTAGTCTACGGAGCTGAACGCGAGGTTCCAGTTCTGGACGTAGAACAGGGAGCTGGTTGCGTCGGTTACGGTTTGCGACCAGCGGCTGGGCGCGAGCACGAAGAAGGACGCAATGGTGGTACCCGCGATAACCACCGTGGCTGCGGGTAGCAGTCGCTGGAAGACGTGCAGCCAGTAGTTGAAGAGGTTGAGGGGTTTGCCTTCGTTGATCTTGCGCATGAAGGAGAGCGAGAGCAGGAAGGCGGAGATGAAGAGGAAGACATCCACACCGCCGGAGACTCTGCCAAACCACACGTGGTAGAGCACCACGAGGAGCACGGCGAAGGCGCGCAGACCCTGAATTTCAGGGCGGAATCCTCGCGATTCGATGAACTCTTCGAGGGGGTAGTCGCTGGCTTCGCGTGCTTTGACGGTGGGCAACGCCGCGGTACGGGGGCCCTGCGAGGCGGGGGCCTGCGGGGTTCCGGAGGTTTCAGACATACTTGGTTCCTCAGGGCGGGTAGACGATGTGCTGGTGCGGGTCCCTTAGACGCTCGAGGACACTCGCTACAATAAAATCCTGATTCGCACCTCTGCTATGAGGCTGGTGCGAACCAGGATTTTTCTGAGCCCCCTACCGGATTCGAACCGGTGACCCTCTGTTTACAAGACAGATGCTCTGGCCAACTGAGCTAAGGAGGCAACTTGTCCAGTGTACCCTATTCTCTTGGTTGAATCTGCTTAGCGTTCCTTTTGCACGTTGCGCTGAGAATGCTTCTAGATTATGCCTGTCTGATGCGATCGTTTCCTTCGTTTTACCCATTAAGAGCACCGCATCTACTTGTTACTCGCCCGCCCCTCGAACTCACCACCGTATACAGAAAAACCCGGTAGCCTCGTGTGGAGGTTACCGGGTTTTCGAATCAAAGAGGTTACTTCTTCTTAGCTTCGATCTTTTCCTTCAGGAAGGTGCTGAAGTCGTTGCTGGTGTACTGCTCGCCATCAACGAAGACGGTGGGGGTACCCTGAATGCCGTTCTTTGCGGATTCAGCGTTGACCACGTCCACGAAGGGGCGCCACTTGCCGTCGTTCATATCGGAGCCGATATTTGCGCCGTACTTAGAAGCAATGTCGGCGATCTGCTGGTTGTTCAAGTCGCCGCTACCCTGGTGGGAGAAAATCTCACGCTGGTAGTTCAGGAAGTCGCTGGTGCTGACCTGGTTTGCCACGGAGTATGCCGCTGCCGCGGTACGTGCGGAGTATGCGGTGGGCGAGGACCGGTCCAGGAAGGTCAGGTTGCGGATTTCCAGGGTGATGGTGCCGTCTTCGACGAGCTTCTGGATTTCTTCACCGTACTTGGTCTCAAACTCTGCACAGTGCACGCAGTTGTAGTCCTGGAAGATGGTCACACGTACGGGCTGGCCGTTCTTGGCTGCCTCTTCAGCGGTCTGAACGCCCGGGGGCAGGGTGTTGACTGCTGCGGCGGTTCCGTTGACCATGGGGGTCACGGAGGAGGTCGAGGTTGCCAGCTGCTTGAAGTCGCGGGTCTCCTGGGTGGAGGAGTTCTGGACGATGCCGTCCTTGGTCAGCACAATACCGCCGTATTCGTTGGCGCTGGAGGGCACCGGGCCGCTTTCTGCTACCTGGGTGTTCTTGTTGCCGTTGACTACGACGAAGCCGATGATACCTACGATGACGAGGACCACGGCGAGTACGCCGAACTGGAGCCAGCGGCGGCTTGCCTGGCTGGGGCTCTTCTTAGCCTGCTGGGCCGCAATCTGGCGGGCTTTTTCGCGGGCGTCGGTCGACATGCCTGCTCCTTTGGTTGGGAATATGGGTGGCGGTTCGTCTACTTCTTCTAGCTTACTCCGGTTGGAGTGAGCGCCCATCCGTAAAGCTTCAGATGACCTGACTCTCCCCTGCCCGGGGTTGGCCTTATCCCCTATGGGGTGTTCTAGAGCTTTAGCTTCCTGCCGTATCGGCAGCTGAAAGCTACGCCGATCAGTTCCTATCACGTGGATAGGTTCTGTCTTATCGCTAGTGTGGACGTACCGCGCTACCCGTCTAGCCTACCGAATGGGTGCCTTATCGGCTAGTTAATACCCTACTTGAGATATTGTGATGTCTATTCTCACGCTCTCAGCTTATTTTCCTTGTAAATTTTCTTAGTGTTGGCAGGCTCCTCCCCCGCCACAAGCTACGCCGAGGCACCCATCCGGTTCAGCACACCAGCCGTTAGGGAATGTTGTAGACTTCCACTCCCCCAATGAAGGGACGAGTGTCGAAGTTGCCCTTCCACTTCACACTCAGGCCGTGCTTCTCCAGTACGGGGATAATCGTATCCTTCATGAGCTCTACGGAGAGCTTCTCGTGAAGGGCCCGGATTTCTTCCTTCTGCGCATCGCTCAGGGCATTCCATTCTTCTTCGTCCCTGGGGTATGCGAGGAAGGAGCCGAAACCAACGTAGGTGCCGCCGCTCTCAACGAGGCTTTCGGTGTCCTGCTGGTGGAAGTA
>FLSD01223732.1_pt1 | contig 20608 bp, 18 predicted proteins | sample 1497351 | NCBI WGS metagenome assembly FLSD01 (sample SAMEA4031770, study PRJEB14383) | metagenome | biome: human; feature: oral; material: saliva | place: Philippines | collected 2014 | reverse complement strand
ACCCCCCTTGGTGTAGCGTAGTACCCCCCTTGGTGTAGCGTAGTACCCCCCTTGGTGTAGCGTACTACCCGGTTTATCCACAGGTTATACACAGGTTATGCACAGTTGTATCCACAATTGATAATGCGAGTATCTTAATTGTATGAGAACCTGAAAGTTTCAGGTAATGCACGGTAGCCTGGTCCTGGCGTGGGCGGTGTGGGAGCAATGTTGGTCTTGCGTGCAGTGTGGCCAGGGGTTAGGCTGTGGTTTGACAGAAGGTGCGCAGATACAAGCGCGCCGACCCAGAGTGGGGACTCTTGGATCGGCACTTGCGCACCACCCACCCTTACCACAGAAGGGGGTTGGTGGCCGATGGCTATCCTACCTGACATACCCGCAAATAGCAGTTCTGATCTTGGTTTGTCTGCCAGTGATGTGGCCTCGTTGGAGGCGCGCGCGGACCTGGAGATGCGTAGCGCGTTGGAGCGCGGTGATCTGGGGGCGTTGTTTACGGGGTTCGTGAATTTTTCTCTGCCTGTTGATCGCGTGGATCCTGGTGTTTTTGAGTGGGAGCGCGCTAACGGTAATGCGGTGATGCGCGTGATGGCCGCGAAGATCACCGACCCGGCGACGGGGCAGAAGGTGTATCAGATCCCGTATGGGAAGATGGCGCGCGCGATCCTGCTGCATATTTGCACCGAAGCCGTGCGCACCGGGAACCCGACCATCAACCTGGGGGACTCCGCTGCCCAGTACCTGACGCGCCTGGGCTTCTCTCTGGGAGGAAAACAGCGGTACAGCTTGTATCGGCAGGTGCAGGCCGTGGCGGGCATGCACGTGGTTGTGTCGGTGGATTCGTCGACGGCGGATGGGTTTGGGTATGAGGAAGCCGAGCTCATGGTCTCCAAGGCGCGCAGCCTCTGGTTTTCTGCGCGCCCCGAAAACGTTGACCAGGATTCTCTCCTGACCTCCACAATCACCCTGACCGATGATTTCATGACCGCTCTCGTTGGTCAGGGGCACGCCATGCCCGTCGATGAAGGCGCCTGGCGCTACATCAACACGCACTCAAAGTCGGCGTTCCCGTTGGATATTTACACGTGGCTGGCGTATCGCCTGCGCGCCTGCCCTACCTCGGGCATCAAGGTGACCTGGGAGCGCCTGCGTGACCAGTTCGGCTCCACCATGACCACGAAGGAGTTCGCCCGGTACTTCCGTAAGCATCTCCCTCTCGTCCTGGAGGTGTATCCGCAGGCGGAGCGCTCCGTGACGTTCGTGCGTGGGGGTGTGGTGTTGTCGTATGCGCCTTCTCCGGTCCCTGAGCTTCCCGCTGCTGATGGGCCTGTTGATTCTGATCTGACCTGATATGGAAGGGAGGATCTGACGCGATTTGTTCATGTCAGGTCCTCCTTCTTCTTTCTTCTCTTGTGTGGTGTCGTGTTGTCTCATGATGGGCGCGGCGCGCACGGGGTGTACGCAAATGCGTATGGTGGGTGACAGAATTTGGGCGCTCGCGCAGACGTGAAAGGAGGGGTGCAGCGTCGGTTAATCGTATGGGTTGAAGGAAAATACGCCATCTAATAGTTGGTTAATAAGGGTGTGGGTGTTAGGGCTGGCCGCCGTGACTTGCCTGCATAACGAGGGAGGATAGAAGAGAGTGATTCCCACGGTTGAACAGGTGCGTCAGATGAGTGTTGACGCGCGAGGTGGCGCGGGGGTGCCTGCGTCGCGTCCTGTTGCGTCTTCGAAGTCGTCGCGGGTGGGGAAGGCGCCTCAGGTGGCGCGCGTGGGGGAGGCGTCGGGTGAGAAGACGGGGGTGTGGCTGGTGCCCGTGGCGATCATTGTCTTGATCGTCGCGTTGACTCTCGCCGGCGTCCTGGTCATTCGTGGTATGCGCCGCGCGCATCCGACGTCTGCCCCTGCTGTGACCTTTGTTGTGAGTGGTTCTGCGGCTGATGGTGGTGAGTGGCTATGAGTAGTCCCCTGTGGTCTGGCAGTGGTTATCAGGGGCGCCAGGGTGGTGACAGCCTGCGGCGCTTGGCGGCGATGCCTGCCCCGCAAGGTGAACCAGTGCCGATGCCTGCACCTGTACCATCCGTGCGCGCTGTGGGAGAGCAGGGGCCCGAGGTGGTCGCGCCCGTGGCTGAGGAGATTCCCCAGCCGGTGCCCGCGGTTCCTGTCCCCTCCTCGCTGGGCGTGCGTATCCCTGATCGTGGTGTGCGTACTGATATGCGTGCCCGCGTCCTGCGCGTCCTGACGGGCGGGCGTGCTGCGGGTCTGGAAGATGAAGCCACCTGGTGTGCGCGTGTTGATCTGGCTCGCCTCCAGGCCCCCGTCCCCCTCGGGCACTGCGGGGCCATCGTGGTTGCCCAGCCTAAAGGCGGTGTCGGGAAAACCCCGACAGCGATGCTGATTGACGCAACCTTACGCGCGAACACCCGCTGCGAGTCTCTGGTGTGGGACCTCAACGATAACGGTGGTGGTCGCTGGGTTGTGCCGGCGTCGACGTCAGCGGTTGGGCGCCTGGTTGATACGGCGCAGCGCGGCGCGGTCACCCGCTCCACTATCACCTCCTCGATGGTGATCCAAGACGGCGGGGCCTACACGGTCCTACCCTCACGTGAGGGCGCAGAAAACCTCACCGCCCCCGAGTTCGCCGCCGTGTGGGGAACCCTGCGCGACTGGTTTGACCAAGCGATCATCGACACGGGCAATTCCCTGGCCTCCCCGAATTTCCTCAACGCACTCGACATTGCTGACGTCGTTGTTATCCCCACGGATTATTCGGAGGCGGCGCTGGCTCCCACCCTGGCGCTCGCCAGGCGCCTGGAAGCCAAGTGGGGCGAGGAGTGGGGCAGTCGCGTCGTCCTGGTGCCCACCGGGCACGTCGGAGACATGGGGCAAGTCTGGCTTGAATCCGTGTGTGCGCACACGGTTCCCGTGCCCTATGACGCCCATATCGACGCGCGTGACACGCTGCGCTACAGCGATCTTACGCATGCTACCCGCGCCGCCGGCATTCGCCTGGGCGCGGCCATCATGGACATCTACCGAACCATCAACAACTAGGAGTTCCCATCATGTTCTCTCTCATTTTCCCGATTGTGGATAATCCGTTTGATCAGACGAACCCGGACATCACGGTGTTCGGGGCGAAGTTGAGCGCGAAAGCGTTCTTGGTGCTTGGTGGTATCTGGGGGTTCGCCATGCTGGCGTGCGCTGTGTGGCTGGTGATCGGGATCGCGAAGTTTGGTCACGCGAAACGCGTGAATCATAACCCTGACGCATTGTCGGATGCGGCGAAACTGATCTACACGCCCCTGATTGCGATCGCGTGCCTGGGTGGCGCGGGAACGATCTTCGGCGCGGCCGCTGGCCTGTTCGGCTAACAGGAAAAGACCATGAAAAACAAGAAAGCTATCCTTATTGTCCTTGTTGTCCTAGTGGTCTTGCTAGCTAGTGTGCTAGTAGGCATGCTTACTAGTAGACAGTCTGACGTGGAAGAGTCTGCATCTCCAACGGTGAAGCCGACAGTCCCCACTCCGGTGAACACCTCGATGGACAATGTTGTGGCGGGCACCGGCGCAACAGCAACCAGTACCACCCCCGGGTTTGAAGGAGTCGGCACACGTTTCCCGGCGACGTGCGTGGGCGCCATCCAAGCATCCGCAGAATGGAGCCAAAAAATATTCGGCTCAACCGAACGACGCGATATCATGCTTGCAAATAATTCACAAGCGATGCTTAATTTTTTGGATGAGATTGGAGTGGCGCCGGGTGTCCTCAGGCTCCAATCAACGGTAGGAGAAGACTTTTTCAGTGACATGTTTTCTGGGAAAGATCGTGAAGGTAACTACCCTGTTGTGTCTCCACGTGTGGAGGCTGGGGTTGTGCAGGTGATTAAGTGTGATCCTGACTCTGACTATAAGACGGCTGTTGTTCGAGTCGCAATGCCCGTGGATAACCCGGTTGGTGAGGCGGTAGGAAATGCGCACGTTGAGTTTGGGTGGCTTGTGCGTACCTATGAGCTTCAGGTGGTGGATGGGTCGTGGCGGCTGGTGCATTTGCTGGATCCGCGTGATCAGACGAACTATCAGCAGATGATGAATACGAGTGGGAATATTGATATGGAGAGGGAGTATCCGGTGTTGATTCAGCGTCCTGTCACTGATGAAGCGCGGGAGATTGTGTCGCGCACGCTGTTTGCGTCGCAGGGTGTTCATTATTTTCAGAATAAGAATGGTGAGTGGGGGAAGGCCTCATGATGGCGAGTCTTGTGTCTTGTGCGCGTCGGGTGTGGGGGCGTGCGGCGCGCATGTTCGTCGTGCTCATGGTTGTGGTGGGCGTGTGTGTGGCGGGCGCGCACGCGGCGTTTGCTGATCATCCTGACGGATGGCCAGAGACACTGAGTGTTGACATGCTGTCGGATGCGCAGAAAGCACAGATCGCGCAGGCGTATCCCGATGATCCTAGTCAGGGTACCCCTGAGGCATTTGTGAAAATGTGGAGCGCGTGGTGGCCGGTGTGCCTTCAGGCGTTTCAGGCCACTGGCGTGGAGAGTGAGTATCTCACTGTCTTTAGGAGCTGGGACTGCGGTTATGCGCCTCAGAATGCTCATATTCCTGGAGTTATTGAGTTTGACGATTTCTATGACTGGCAAGGTGATGAAGGTCTTCTTCAGCATCTCGTGGATGATTATTCGCTAGGGACTGGTTTCCTTGCCCATCGTAATAATGATTCGACGATTACCGCTGCTATTGCGTCGATGAATGCGCGCATTGGTGGTGCGGGTGCTGTGGGGCAGATGGGTGCGTGGTTGATGGGTGGAGCTGCGGGCGCTGCTGGTGTTGATAAGAATGTGATTAGTGCGGTGTCGAATCCGTCGGGTCAGGTGGCGAAGTTTGTGAATCAGTTGAAGAAGGATGGTGTGGGGGCTATTCGTGAGTCGTTTTCGTTGATGAATTCTGCGTTTAGTTTTGAGGCGGATGCTGATTGGTTCCGGTCGACGTATGCTGCGGCTGCGGGTATTGGTCTGGTGTTGCTGGCGGGTAATTTCGTTGTGGGGTTGGTGCGTGCTGGGCGCGGTAATCTTCCGGCGTCGGAGGCGTTCGGGCGCCTGGGGGCTTCTCTGTTGCTTGGGATGGTGGGTTTGTTATTTACGCCGGCGTTGGCGTATTCGGTGGCTGGTGTGGTGGATGCTGCTGGTGAGGGTGTGGCGACCTTGGTCGGCGCATCCCAGGATTCGCTCACGGGGTCGCTGTTGAATCCGACGACGGCGATGACGACGGACTCGACACCGTTGGGCTGGATGGGCGCGATCCTCGTCTTTGTTCTGTGCTTCATTGCGGGTGTGGCGTTGATGTTGTCGTTGGCGGCTCAGTTGGTGACGGCGTATTTCAGTGCTGTTGCGCTTGGTGTAATGTGGGGTTTTGCTACGTCTGAGAAGGGGCGTGAGCGGTTGAAGCGCGTTGGCGCGTTCTTCCTGTCTGCGTTGATCGCGAAGCCTGTGATTTTGTTTTTCTTGTGGGTGGCGATGCAGGTGTCGGCGGCGTATTCGGCGACGGTTGATGGGTGGAGTTCTGATCCGATGGGTACGTTGATGCGTGTGACGGTGTCGTTGATTGCGGTGTTGATGGTGGCGGTCTCGCCGGCGTGGGTGGCGAAGTTTATTCCGGTGGCCGGCGGGGCCTCGGGTGGGTTCTCGCGTGGCGGTTTCCTTTCCGGCGGGGTCGCGGGTGGTGCTGTGGGTGGCGCGGCGGCGTTCCTGGGGGATCGTATGCGCCGGTTTTCACCGGTGCGTCCCCATCGTGTGGCTGGTGCGGCGTCCAGGGGGTCGGTTGCGTCTGCCGGCTCGTCCGCGGGTGGCGAGTCTGGCTCTGGGGAGTCTGGCTCTGGGGTGCCTTCTGGTGGTTCGGGACGGCGGTCGCCTCGCACGGGCGCCGGGTTTGATCAGGGTCCTCGGGCTGGTGGTTCTGCGATGGTGCGGGGTGGTTCGGGAGCGCTGGTGCCTGGGGGCAGCCAGGGGTCTGGTGGTCGCCTGAATGGGGATACGCTGCGTGGTGTTGCGCGGGGGATCGGTGGGGTGGCCGGCGCGGGCGTTCGCGGGTCTGGTGTGGCGCTGGGCGTTGCGGGCCGGGGCGTGCAGGGGGTGTCTCGGGCTGTGTCCTCGCCGTTGTTGGATGCGGCGGCGGGAGCGGCTGATGCTGCTGAGAGGAGCGTGTCGTGAGCGAGAAGACGGCGCGGGTGTCTGAGACGAATGCGGGGCGCGTGTGGCTGGGTGGGGACACGAAATCGCGGTCCCTGGTCCGCGTGGATCGTATGGAGCGCCCTGAGTGGGTGATCCTGTCGGTGTTCGGTGCGTGCGCTGCCGTGGTGATGTTCATGTGGCACTCGGTCCTGGCTTTGTTGGTGGGTGCTTTGATTGCTGGCGTGGGCTGGGGCCTTGTTGTCCGCGTGAATCTACCGATGGTGGGGCTGGATAGTTCTGTTTCGTTGTGGGTGCGCACGCGCATCTCGTGGGCGGTACGGGGTTGGGCTGGTGTGCGCGCCGGGGCGGGTGAGGTTGCGCCGGCGGGGTTGGGGTCGATCCTGTTTGAGGATGTGGAGACCCCTGTTGGTGTCGTTGGTGTGGGTGAGCATGCGGGTGTTGCGGATGGCAGTGCTGCGGGTGGGTATTTTACGGCTGTGGTTGAAGCGCAGGGGCGTGCTCGTTCGTCGGGTGAGGCTTGGGGGGCGCTGTTGGCGCATCTGTCCTCTGAGTCCTCCCCGGTGTCTCATGTTGTGCAGACGGCGCGCATCATGGCCTGGGATGCAACTGATCATGTGGCGTGGGTGGTGCCGTTGGCGGCGGCCTCGCCCAGTGGTGAACTTGTGACCTCTTATGCGCAGATTGTTGATGAGTTGTCGCGTGTGGCGTCGGCTCAGCGTACCTGGGTGACGTTTCGCATTCCGGTCGAAGGAGTTGTGGCGATGGAGCGTGGTATGTCGGCGGCTGCTCTTGTTGCGCGTGTGGTTGCCAATGTGGTGGAGCGTGCGGATGGGTTGGGTATTGCGATGCGTCCGTTGTCGGTGTTGGGGCGTGGTGCGTTGGCTCGGCACATGATGGACCCAGCGGTGTCTCCTGATGATCTTGACGGAATCACTGACTCGTGGGTGGGGGTGTGGCCGTCGTGGGAGGCGACCGATGATGGCTGGTGTGTCGATATTGATGGGGTTGCAGGGACGTGGAGGACATCGCTGTGGGAGGTGCCCGCCTCGCGTATTGTTCCGGGGTGGATGAGTCGGGATTGGCTGTATCGGGCACTGCGTGATGTGGAGGGGGTGCCGGTGCGCACGTTCGTTGTTGCAGCAGAAGTGCAGCCGCGCTCTGAGGCTGTGAAAGCTGCTCGCGCCGATCATACGAGCGATTTGGCGCATCTGCATAAGACTCAGGGCACGGTGTCAACGGGGGAGGAGGACGCGCAAGCTGGATCGAGTGCGGTGCGCGTGAGTGACCTTGCGCCGGAAATGCAGGCCGGTGGCGTGCGGTGGAGCATGGCTGTGGGGCTTCATGCCTCCCCTGAGACGTGGAGGGACGCGGCGCGCCATATGGCGGCGGCCCTGGAGGACTGCTTCATCGAGAACCCTGTGCGGCTGCGTTACCGGCAGGACCAGGTGTTGCCGTGGATGCTCGGCATGGGCCTGGCATGGAAGAAAGGACGGTGAGTGGTGTGAGTGTGCAAGTACACGAGGATAATAGGGTGATAGCTAATAATGGTGTTAGTGTGCTAGTGGATGATGATGCTAGTGGACTTGTTAGCCAGGGTGCTAGTAGTCATGGTGTAGTGGTGCGTGGAGCGTTGCCGCGTTGGCCAGCGTTGGTGCGTCGTTCCATGCGGTCGCGTCGCATGGAGCCTTTGGCGTCGACCACGCGACAGATGCGCGGTGTTGCCCTGGCTGAGGCTCGTCCCTCCACGACGACGGCTGGCCTGGCCCTCGGTGTCGATGTGGAAAGTGGCTGCCCGATTTTCCATGACCCGTTCACCCTGTATGGCAACGACGGGTTCTCCTCGCCGAACATTGTGACGTTCGGAGACTTGGGGTCGGGTAAGTCTGTGTCGGCGAAAACGTGGGTGCTGCGCAACCTTATGGTGGGTCGGCGCGTGGTGATCGTCGACAAGAAGCTCCAGGCTTTGGGGGACGGGACGCGCGCGGGGGAGTATTCGACGCTGGCGCGCGCGCTGGGGTATACGCCAATCACTTTGAAAGTCGGCGGCGGAGGTACTCGCATCAACATCTTGGATCCACTGATTGCGGGTGAGAGTATCGACGGTGTTGCCGGTCAGCAGCTCTTGTTGGAGACTGTGGCATCGGCAGCGGTGGGCCGCTCGCTAACTGAGCGTGAACGGAAGGCGCTGCGCGTGGCTAGGGAAAGCGCGACGCGCGCGGCTGAGAGGCAGGGCCGCGTCGCGCACGTGGGGGACGTGACTCAGTTCTTGCTTGAACCTGTCGAGCAGTCGATGCCCGGTATTTCCGGCGCTGATGTGCTGGCAGAATGGGGCCGGGACGTCGCTTTCGCCCTAGAGCGCATGGTCACCGAAGAGTTAGCCGGTCTGATTGACGGTCCGACAAGCGAAGGCGTGGACGTCTCGGGCGCCTTGACGGTGTTCGATATCTCGTCCTTGCCTGATGAGGGTGCGGCTGTTGGCATCATGATGAGTGTGCTCAACACGTGGCTGCATGCCATGATTGCCCGTTCGCGCGAAACGGTGCCGACCTTGTTTGTGGTCGATGAGGCCTGGCACGTCGCCGAAGGCGATTTCGCGCGCATTGCTCGCAAAAACGCCAAACTGGCGCGTGGTCTGGGTATCTCGAACATGACGATTTTGCAGCATCCGGGTGATATTTCCCCGGATTCCCCGGCTATTTCGATGATCAAGGAATCGCAGACCGCGTTTGTGTTCCGGCAGGATAAAGCCGATGACGCGGTCGCTGTGTGCGAGTTGTTCGGCTGGGACGTGGGGGAGTGGGCGCCGCTCCTACAGAACCTGGGGACGGGGATCTGTGTCGTCAAGATCGGTGGTGGCCGCCCGCTCGTGTGTTCGTGGATGGTCAGCGATTTTGAGCTGAGCGTGGCAACGACCGACGCGGCGATGAAGAGTCGCGCCACCTTGACCGACGCATTCCACTCACTTAACGAGGAGGATGGGGAGGCTTCTCGTGGACAGTGAGGCAAGGACGCTGCGCAACGTGAGCATCGTGCTGGTCGCTCTGTGGATTTACGTGGGGTGCGCGGCGTTGGCGTGTTGGCTGACGGGCGCGCGTTTTCCGGGCATGATGCGCCTGCATCAGATCGTAGGTTTGCCACCCCTGACCTTGATTGTCTCCCTGGTGGTCTTCCTGATCATCATGGGAGCTATCGTGTGTCTATGGTTCAGGCTTGTGCCGCGCACGGGCAGTAAGGGTGGGGAGCAGGACTCCTTTAAGGACATGCATCAGAAGCAGGCCGTAGCGAAGGCGCGCAGGATTTTGTCTGATGCGCTCTTGGGGGAGGCCTCGGGTGCGCGTGATGAGATGTTGGTGCGCTTGATCGGGTCTCTGCGTGGCAAGAAGTTGTATGCGCAGCAGGAAGATTCGGAGCTGGTGGTCTCTCAGACGCGCGGCGGTAAAACCCGCTCGATTGTTGCCAGGCGCGTGATTGAGGCGCCTGGGGCGGTGGTGGCGTCGTCGACGAAAGCTGATGGGGTGTATTTGACGTGGAGGGCTCGTCAGGTGGCGGCTCCGGGGTCGCAGATTTTTTCGTTTGATCCCTTATCCGTGGCCACAGGGCCCGTGCGTGTGCGGTGGAACCCGGTTGAGGGGTGTTCTGATTTTGATGTGGCGCGTCGGCGCGGCGCGGCGCTGGCCTTGGGGTCCACGAAAGCCATGGGGGAGGGCAATTCGCGGTGGTTTGCTGAGCGCGGCGCCCAGATCTTGGGGTATCTCTTCCACGCGGCGGCGTTGGGGGATCGCACGATTGCTGATATCCAGGCGTGGGTGTCCGATCCGCGTGAGGCGGTAGCGATCTTGGAGCGCGCGAAGGGCCCCACTACGGTGCGTATGGCGGGCGCCCTTAATGACCTCATGGTGGAGATGGCACCCGAAACCGCCGCCGGTTTCATTGGCACGATTCAAGGCGCCCTTGAACCCCTCATGATTCCCGCTGTTTATGAGATGCTTACCCCCGGTTCCGAGGATTCTTTTGACGTGGAGGCTTTCATTGCTTCGCGCGACACGCTGTGGGTGTTGTCCCCAGACTCGGAGGGCGCCCTGGCGGCGATCACCACGATGTTCGTCAACGACATCTACGAGGTCGCGCGCGCCCTGTCGGCCCGCAAGCCGGGCGGCCGGCACGTGCCGGCCATCTCCTTCATTCTCGATGAAGCCGCGAACATCGCGCCCCTGCCGAACCTGGGAGCCATGTTTTCCGAGGGCGCGGGGCGAGGCTTGTTCATGTGCGCGATTTTCCAGGATGTGCACCAGATGGAGGCACGGTGGGGCGCGATTCAAGCCAAGACGATCTTCCAGCAGGCCCGCTTGACCTACATCATGGGGTCTAGTAAAGACCCTGAATGGAATGAGCAAATCGCGGCTCTCTCGCGTGAGTTTGAGGCGAAGCGTTCTTCGGTGTCGACTTCGAACCAGGGGCGCAGTATCTCTACTCATACTGAGCATCGCCATGCGTTGCGGGCTTCGGACATTCAAAACATCGCTATTGGGCGCGCCGTGTTTCTTGCCCCTGGCCATGAGGCCACGGTGATTGATCTGCCTGATATTGCTGAGGATCCCACATGGGGGCCCCTGGTTAAGGAAGGCACTAGTATCTACAACGAATACCTCGCCAGTGAGGTAGCCGACGATGTTGAGTGGATGAGGATGACATGGTAAGCGACCACTACGACGGAGTCCGAGACCGCCTCAGTGCCCTCGAAAACGCGATGTCCATTGTCATGGACGCTGTGGCCGATATTGCTGCCACTCCTACTACTCCTGCTGCTCCTGGTGGGGTGGCGGTGCAAGTATTTGACCCACGCCTGATCGCTGACCCCGGTGCGCGCCGCGTCGCCTGGGAAAGCCTGTATGCCTTCGTGGACTATCTCAACGCCACATGGGGTGCCCTGCGCTCCCCCAGCGGGATGGCTGACTACTACGTGCGCGCACGCTGGTGGGAAAACCCTCTGACCGTGGCTCACTTGGCTGCTTTGGAAGCCTCCTACGCCGAGGCCTACGTCAGTATGGATGCCACTGTTGTTGGCACCTCCCTCATGCTGCGCGTCCTGGAAGACACCCCCCGCGTTTTGACCCTGGTCACCGGGAACCCCGCGGCGCCGTGGGGTCAAAGCGCCACCGATAAAGGCTCCTACTGGAGCGCGCAGACCCCCACCGCATTAGGGTCAGGCGTCAACGTTGAGGAGGAAGAGCGCCGACGGGAACTCTTCGATGCCTTCCTGGAAGCCACCAACGCAGGTCACGCGCCCCTGGCAGAAGCCTTCATCAATTCCCTGTTCACCCCACCAGCCAACTAGTCACCTAGCGCGCTAGCTCCCTAGGTAACAAGTGTGCTAGTGGGCTAGCGTGCTAGTGGAGTGAGGGGCCTCGACGTGGGGGCGTGTCATCGCGGCGGGGGTGTCGTACCTGTGGTGGGGTTGGGCGCATGGGAGGTGGAGAAGGTCGGGGCGCGCGTCTCATCTGTTGCTGGAACGCGCTGGCTTTGATTTGCGTGAGCCGCGCTTCCACCTTATCCCCTAGCTTTGGCCGAGGTTTTTCCATCTGGGAGGGGGTCATGCCAATACCTGTGAAAACATCACGCGGATCCTTCGCTAGTTTCAGTTTCAACAGTAGCGTGCTATCGCCATCGGCATACATACGACCCGCAGCAGCAGTCACGTCAGCTGCCCACAAAATCGGATCTCCCCACTGAGACACATACCTGAGCTGGGTTTTTGCTTCAAGAACTGGTGGGTGGTCGGGTTGGCGACGCAAATCAACGACAGTCTTCAAGTCTTTTGCCATGATGGCTTCGCGGCGCCGCTGGCTCATCGATTCGCCGGTGGTGATCGCGTCAGCGACAATTAGTCTAGTCGGCTCGCTTAGCTGCGTCAGCGCCCCTGCAAGTACTTGCTTGCGCCTACCTGTATAGACAGCATCAGGGATATGGCGAGGGTTCGGAATTGATCTAACGGCGACGTGGAAGTCGCAGTGTTCGCTGATCGCTGCGCAGATGCCCTGAATAGCCTGCCAGGAGCGCTCCATCATCTCATCATTGCCACGATCTAAATAGCCCAGCGCTTTCGTGGTATGCCAGAAGGGTCGCCCTTCCTCAGAGAGGAGGCGTGATGAGTCGACGAGGCGCGCGCGCAAGTCTTTAAGGCGCTCCCACGCATCACTTACGCTTCCGTCGTCGCTGCGGATTTGTACGGCGCTCACCGCGTAGAGAAACCGGTTGTCCGCCTGTTCGAAAGAAGTCATGTCCTTCCAAGCCCCCGAAGGATACCTAGCTTCCTTGATTGATTCATCAACCATCACAACGTAAGGGCCTAGGCGTTCCAGGTAGCGAGGGAAAGTATCATCACTTATTACCAACCGGTCCAACTCAGACATGCCCCTATCCTAGGTGCACTCTCTTGACCCCACGCACCACAGCAGTTATCCTGGACACTAGGACAAGGGCTGAAACGGATACTTGGCAGCGCGAGCTGTTAGATGATGACCGCGAAACCCGACGAAACAGAGCCTTGTAATAGTCCACTTGTGGGCGGCACGCTGAAGTCACGTCCTGCAAACCCCCTTCCCTTTGGGTTGGGGGTTTTGTGTTGCCCGATTGTGCGCCCCCTAGCTAACCAGTGCACTAATCACCTAGCACACTGGCTAACAAGTGGGCTAGGGGGCTAGCGCATTAGTGGAGTGAGTGGCCGCGTTGGGTAGGATCGTCGGGGCGGCGTTGCTGCGCTGGCGGTGTGGGCTGTGTGCTGTTGCGTGCGGATCGGCTGTGCTCTAGGCGTGCGCGTGCGCGCTCCAAGCGCTCGCGTGCTTCCATCTGGCGCTCACGCATCGTGTGCGTGCGCACCTCGCGCGCCCCGGTATCTTCGAGGGTGCGGCGTATTCCCTTTTCGGTGCTCGTCGCCTCTGGGATGTCGCGTGTGAGGGTTGTGGGCGCGGCTTTGTGGGCGTCGCGCCATGCGCTGGCCTGTCCGACGGCGCGCTGCCAGTCTTCCTGAGTGATGTGTCTGGGCTTGTTGGCAGCCCATGCCTCGCGTTGTGCCACTGCGCCGCGTGCGTCGACGGCGCGTGCCACGTGGGCGCGCTGTCGCTCCAGGGCCTCGCGCAAGTCCGCCGGCGTTGCGGGGTCTACCAGGGCGGCACTGGGGGCGATCCAGTCGGTGAGGCCATCGTCGATACGGCGGGGGTTGGTGTCGTGGAGGCGGCGGCGCAGCTGCTCGGCTATCAGGCCATCGCGCAAGAGTCGCGCGCTTTCCCAGCGCATTTCCACGAACTCGTTGGGCTGGCGCGCTGCCGTGTCGTCACTGTGGGTGCGTTGGTAGGTCTCTACTCCCCAGTCGTGCTTGCTCATGGCTTCGCGCAAGTGCAGTTCGCTGGTCAACGCGCGTAGCTTGTGGCGTTCAGCGTAGGCTATCGGGTCGTCGATGGCGTCGGCGTGGTTTTCCGCCATATACGTTTGGGCGATCTGGCGGTGCAGTTCTTCGTTGGTGAGGGCTCCGTATTCGCGTTCGCGCCACCCTGGGTGCTCCACCCCATTGACGGTGATCGGACCGTACTTGCGGGCAATGCCGGCCTGGATGGCGAGGTCGTGGGCGCGCTGGCGGGCGTCTTCAACCTTGGTTGCCAGGTCCTTATCGCTCATCGCTCCGTAGTGGTAGACGTTCGCTTGGGCGCGCTCTAGGGATTTGCGTCCTTCTCCGTCCATGTACTTCTGGATCTTCCAGGCCAGGAGGGCACCCGGATCGCGTGCCTCGGTCACGTCGCCCATGAGGTGGGAGACCAGTGCTTCGGGCTTGATGCCCGCGGCTTCTGCCTGCGACAGACGGGTAGTGAGGGTGTGCCACGCCGCAGATTTGGGGGCCTGGGCCACGATGGCGGGTAGGGTCCCGTCCTGGACGCCGGTGCGCAAGCGCTTGCGCCACCGCTCGCTGTTGGCCATGTCGTGGACGTCCATGTAGATGTCTCGTTGAGTCAGGGGGTCGAGGTGGCGGGCTTCCTCATCTGCGCTGGCCAGGTGTGCTGATGTGTCGGCTTCCTGGTGGGATGCGATGACGGCAAGGACTTCGGGCACGCCCTGGCCGTCGGTTTCGGTGACGATCCACCCGTTATTGGAGGCCTTGCCGCGCGTGAGGGCCACGTAGGCGCCCTCGCGGGACGTGGTGGCGTCCATGATGGCGTGCGTGGTATCGACGGTGATGCCCTGGGCGCGGTGGATGGTGGCGGCGTATCCGAGCTGCACGTGCTCTTCGACGTAGCGTGCTGGCAGGGTGAGCGCGTATCCGCCGGCCGCGTTGACCTCCAGTGACCCGTCCTCGTGCACGTTGGTGACGGTGAACAGGTCACCGTTGGTAACGAATGAGTTTCCGTAGCGCAGCTGCGCGTCGTTGGCGCGCGCCAGGATGCGCTCACCCAAGTAGATGACATGCCCGTCGCGCGTGACGATGCGTTCGGGCGCCTCGAACAGCTCACCGCAGTTTTTGCGCCATGCTTGCGCCATGTCGTTGAGGCGTGCGACGCGCTCATTGGAGGAGGAGATGAGGATGGACTCCATGCCCGCGTCCTGGTCGCGCTGCCACGCTGCGAACGCTTCGGCGGTGATTTCCTCGTCGGTGCCGCCCTTGATGCGTCCGTTGTCCATGTACCACGCGAACGGGTCCACGCCCTTATCGTTGGCGCGCAAGATGAGGGAGGCGGCGGCTTCGTCGGGGTTGAGGAAGCGCCACACGGTTTCCAGCTCCACGCCGGCGGTGGCCTCGTGGATGAGGCGGAATGCCCCGGATGCTTCGACGGCTCCGAGCTGGTGCGGGTCACCGACCATGCGCACGCTCGCCCCGGCCTCCACCGCGCGCATGACGACGTCGTGGAGGGTGTGTGCGTCCACCATGGCGGCCTCGTCGATGATGAGCATGTCCCCAGCGTTGAGCTTCTCCCAGCCACGCCGACGCAACCACCGATGAGCCGTCATGGCCGGCACGTCGAGGCTGTCGGCAAGGGCGCGCGCCGCGACAGCGGAGGGAGCCACACCGACCACGGTGTGTCCGTCGGCGCGGGCGGCGTCGGACAGTGCTTTCATGGCGGTGGTCTTGCCCGCGCCCGCAGGGCCCACCGCGCTCATGACGGCTTTGTCGCCCAAGGCGAGGTGTTCGACCACGCGCCGCTGGTCATCTCCCAGCGCTCTGCCGGCACTGGCCAGGCTCTCCGCCACGCGTTCCACACTGGTGCGTGTGGCTGGCGCCGGTGCAGGGCGTTCGGTGGCCTCCAGCAGGTCGGCTTCCAGGTCCACCATGGTCGTCGAGGTGTAGGTCCACGCGTCGGGACGCTCGTACACGCTCACGCCCTCACTGTCGGCAAGGCGCGTAGCGAGAGCGGGCGCGGGGGCGGCCAGGCGAACAACGCTGGGGTGGGCCATGACGGCGCGCGCCACCTGCTTGATGGTGTCGGGCGTGCCGGCTGTGCCCTGGCTGGCGAGAGCGATTTGGCGGGCTGCTTCGGCTTGCACGTGGCGCTTCGTCCACGTCGAGCGGCGCTTTTCCAGTCCTGCGATGGTGGCATTTGCCAGAGCAGCAACGTCGAGGACTTGCCCGCCCGTGGCGGCTGGCGCAAAGTCTTCGATGTGGTAGCGCGTGGGCGTCTGGGCGCGCCATGCGTGCATGCGATCTGGCAACGACACGTGCTGTTTCTTCGAGCGCGTGTCGAGCGTGGCTTGCTGTGCGAGCTGCATGCGGATCTTCTTCGAGGGGGCACGCCCATGTTCACCGTAGTACTGCTCGACCAGCTCTTCAAGGCGTTCCTGGATGCTGCCCCGGCGCGTGGAAAACGCGTCGATGAGATCGTCTCCGACACCGACAATTTCCATCTTGACGGCGCTCTCGCCCTCACCGCCTCGCGCCTCGAAACGCACTCCCAGCCGCTCATGCAGCGCCACCATGAGCGCATCGTTATAGCGCTCTGAGGATGCAACAACAGCTTTGTACAGTGCTCGCGAATCGAGCGTGCGCCACTTGCCCTTCTTCTCGTCTTTATCCGTGCCCGTGGGGCAAAAGACGCGATTAGCGATCACCAAGTGATCGTGGAGCTGCGGGTCACCGGCACGCGAATCGTAGTGACGAAAACGCGCGGCCATGACACCGTCCACACTCACGCGACGCACGCCGTTCTTACCAGCACGCGACGCAAACACATCCTCTTCCATGAAGGACAGCGCCGTGCCGATGGCTTCCAGGTGCGCTTCTTCGACGGCTGCGCGCACGCCCGCATCCCCCAGCGCCCACAGCACGCTCACGGATTTCGGGGCGCTAAATGTGCAGTCGAAACCTGCCACACTGTTGCCGCTGGGACGAAGGCGGGCCGCGACGTATCGGGAGAGTTCTTCGCTGTTGAACGGTGCGCGCATCTTCTCACGCATGAATTCACCGCGCCCGATAGCGAACCGAATCTGTTGCTTTTCCGCGCCCGTGGGTGCCCGTCCTTCACGCGCAACGAAACGCTCAATGCTGTCATTGATCTGCGCACGGAACTGGGTATCGGCCTGCGAGTGCGCGCCCATTTTCTGCCCAATGAACAACGCTTCTTCATCCACGATGCCGCCCTTGGCATCGCGGATTTGCTGAGCATCGGGGCGTTTTCCTTCACCGAATAGATCACGCATCTGATCCTCGGTAACCTCGCCCGTGAGCTGAAAATGAGCGCACCCGCTGCCCATCCACTGCCCTGCCGGCGCCCCCGAACTCAGGTAGTAATCGCCGACCTTCTGCCCCCTGGCCAGGCGTTCATCAGCGGCAGCAACTTCGCGGGTGTAATACTCATACCCGCTTCCGCTGCTGACCCGATGAATGCTCATCATGAGTACCACTGTACCGCCTTGCACCCACCTTTTCGATCAGGGATGCCAGATGTGTGAGGATGTTGGAAGGGACTGCCAGGCGAAGGGACTTTGTGGGGAGTCTGGCAGTCCCTTCCAACAGGCTGACAGTAGGCGCTTGTGCCTACTGTCGTGGTGGGGTGGGCGGCGCGATGAAGCGACGGTGTGGTCACCCGGAAGGCCCCTTGGGAGCCTGGAGGAGTGTCCACACCTCGCGCGCGCCGCCCACCCCACCACCGGCCCGCCCACAAAAGAACAGCGCGCCACATTGCCCGGCCCTTCCAAAAAGTGCGTGCGGGCGGTTAGACTGATGGCATGAGCGACAATGATGCATCTGCCCAGCCTGTTCCAACTGTTGCTTCTCGCGCGGCGCGTTCGCGCGTGGATGCCACTGCGCGCGCAGCGCGTATTGCTCGGGCACGCGAGTTAGAGAAATTGTCGAATCGTTTTCTTGGTTGTCAGGATCGCGTGGCGAAGGTGTTTGAGCGTAGTGAGGCGCGGCGGGTGAAGTTTGAGGAGGCTGAGGGGGCGCGCGTGGCTGGTGAGTTGGAGGCTATCGAGGCCAGGCGTGTGGAGTTGCTTGCTGAGGCGGGGCGTATTGAGGGTGTGAGTGTGCGCGAGCTGCGTGACTACTTCGGGATTTCACGTAAGGAGGCTGGTGCCCTCCTCGTGTCTGAGGAGTAGGGCACCAGCCTCCTTGTTGTAGTGGCGGGCTGGCTGCAACTGTTTTGTGGAGGAGTTCGCCTTGGCCTCGTGGTCGTTTTTATATGCTGGCGCGCGCGAGCCCCGCGAGAGCGAAGATGGCGATGATGACGAGTCCGATGGTGTAGAAGGTGATCGCGAGAGCGAAGGTGCCCAGTCCGATCACGGGGCGTAGGATGGCTCCTGCCCAGGAGTGGCCGGTTGCGCGTAGGTAGGCGCCCCAGCATAGACAGATGGTGGCGGCGATGAGGTACCACATGGGTTGACTCCTTTGTTGCGTCGTTGCGTGGCCACGTTCAGGGTAGGGGGACACGCCTTCATCTGCGTCCTTGTGTGTCGGGCTCACCCCACCCACTTAGTGTAATCGGGACCACTTTTTCTGCGAATTTCATAGGTCCTTTGCGCGGCTATTAGCCCCTCGAAGGTTGCGCACATCAGGTGCGTGACACGAGGAATGAGGGAGATGTAGTCGTGGCAGTAGGGCGGGTTCAGCGTGTGGTGGACGCTGGTGAGTTGTGCGCGAGCGTGATGAACGTGATGGATATGGTGGCCTTGGTGATGGAGGGAGTGTGCGGGGTTCAGGTGTCTTGTGATGTGCAGGTGGCCATCTCGCTAGTTGTTGTTGCCGGCGTGTTCGTGTGTGATTTATTCGCTCAGGGCGCGTCTGATGGTGGCGCGCGAGACTCCTAGGATTCGTGCTGTGGCTGCAATACTGTGGCCTTGGGTGTGGAGGTGGCGGGCGGTGGCTTTTTGTTCGTTTGTGAGTGCGGGCGGGCGTCCGATGCGGTGTCCGGCGGCGCGTGCGGCGTCTAGGCCGGCTCGTGTGCGTTCGCTGATGAGGGCGCGTTCGTATTCGGCGAAAGCGCCTGCGAGTTGGTAGAACATCGTGCCGAGGGGTGTGGAGGTGTCGATTCCTTCGGTGAGGGAGCGTAGGTGGACGCCGCGCGCGTTGAGGTCGGTTAGGAGTGTGACGAGGTCTGCGAGGGAGCGTCCGAGGCGGTCGATGCGTACGACAACGAGGGTGTCTCCGCGTCCCAGGCCTCGGTTGCATTCATTCCACTGTGAGCGTTCCATGGTGGCGCCGCTGGCGTGCTCGACGTAGATGGGGTCACACCCAGCCGCTTGCAGTTCTGTGACTTGGGCGCGCGGGTCTTGGTCGGCGGTGCTCACGCGCGCGTATCCGGTGATACTCATGGTCATAATCGTAGCGGGCTTGTTGTGGCCACTTATTTGTTGTGGCCAGCGTTTTTGGACTGCCCTAGCGGGGAACGCGTAGCGTTCCCCGCGCATGTGGCCAGAATCGGCCGGTTATTGCCGGGGTTTTGTGGGGTGTTTGGTTGTGTTAGTTGCTTAGTGTGTTAGTGGGCTTGTATGCTGGTGTGCATGGGTACTAGTAGTGGTCGCGTGGTGGCGGTGGTCAACACGAAGGGCGGCGTTGCTAAGACGACGACGTCTGTGTTGTTGGCGTGCGCGTTGAGCGCGTATGGCAGTGTTGAGGTTCGTGATGCTGATCCGCAGGGGTCGGCGACGGAGTGGGCGGAGCGAGCTAGTGATGATGGGGTGGCGTTGCCGTTTGAGGTGGTGATTGCGAATCAGCGGTCATTGTCGCGTCCGGCGCGTGTGGATTGGGTGGTTATTGATACGCCTCCAGGTCATGCGCAGATTGTGGATGCGGCGATCGCGGCGGCGGATTTCGTGATTATTCCGTCGTCTCCGACGGGGTTGGATATTGATCGTATGTGGGCCACGTTGGAGGTGGCTCGTAGTACTCCTCATGCGGTGTTGTTGACACGCGTGGGGGCAGGGACGAACACGTTGGCTGCTGCGGTGTCGTTGTTGGATGAGGAGCGGGTGCCTCGTTTTGAGACGTTAATTCCTCGTCGCGAGGCGATTGCTGCGTGTTTTGGTGGGGTTCCTGCACAATTGTTTGGGTATGAGAATGTTGCGACGGAGTTGATGGAGGCGTTGTCATGACGATTAAGAATCAGTCGGCGGTGAAGGGCGCCGCGAAGGCGAAGGCGTCGATGGTGAAGCGGGCAAAGAAGGCGGCTGCGCCTTCTGCTGCGGATACGTTCCGGGGAGCGGTGGATGAGACTGGCGCGAAGAAGGTGGCGCCGGTGATGGTGTATTTGAGTGAGGAGGAGCGTCGGGCGTTTAAGAGGCTTGCGTTTGAACGTGAGGAGTCGATGAGTTCGTTGGCTCGTGCGTGGATTTTGGAGCATCTGAACTAACTTACTAGTGCAGTAGTTTACTAGTACGCTAGTAAGTTAGCGTATGAGTCCCCTAGTGTATGCGTGTGCTAGGGGACTCATGTGTTAGCGGTTTTGGTGCCATTTGGCGTCGGTGACGGCCCATGTTCCGTCGTCTTGTTGGGTCAGGGTCAGGAAGACGAAGGCTTGGATGGGTTCGTGGGAGTTGTCGGCGTAGGTGCGGGTGTAGGTGACGAGGCGTTCCCATTTTCCGGGTGTGCGGTCGGGGTAGGGTTCTTTGCCTTCGGTGACGAGGCTGTCGATGGTGACGGTGGTGTGGGAGCGGTTTGGGATGAGGGGGAGGAAGTCGCCTTGGCCTTTTTCGAGGTCGGGGGTGGGGGTGTGACGCGCTTGGAGGTCGGGGGTTTCGTAGACGCTGGCGCGGATGGAGGCGTAGGCGTTGGTGACGTCCCTGGAGGCGTCCCAGGTGTCGTGAGTGATGATGTAGGCGGAGCAGACGGCGTCGCCGTCGGTGCGGTCGACCTCGCGTGGGTCGGGGAGGAGGTCGGGGAGCCATTGGATGCTTGCGGGGTGGAGGCAGGTGCCGTCGGGGGCTTGGGTTCCATCTGTGCATGTG